>Ga0136617_10005864_pt1 | contig 11005 bp, 5 predicted proteins | sample AntDrymUQ3222106_2_FD_129672 | JGI IMG/M metagenome (GOLD analysis project Ga0136617, IMG submission 129672) | Polar desert sand microbial communities from Dry Valleys, Antarctica - metaG UQ322 (21.06) | ecosystem: Environmental > Terrestrial > Soil > Desert | place: Antarctica: Dry Valley...
CTGGTGTCCGGCGAGACGCTGACGACGCCGCTGCCGATCGGCTGGCAACAGGATTACGACTATCAGTCGCCGCGCCTGCTGCAGGCACTCGAGACCGGGCGCGCCGGCGATCTGCAGCCGACCGAAGACCTCGACTGGCGTTGCGACATGTACAGCCTGGCCGCGATGCTGAAGCGTTATCTGCCAGGCGAGCACCGCCTGTACGAGTCCGGGCTGGCGTACGGGTGGACCTTGGAGCGCTACGACGCGGCGAAAGCGCTGATCCTCCGCATCCGCGCAGCCCATGACCGCGAACTTTCGTCTCGCCGACCGCACGCCGAACTGATCACCCGAACCAGTGGGGAGCTCGGCGCGAATGAACTTGCGCAGTCGCTGGACCGCGGCTGGACGCTCGCACGCGACGCGCAGCCGTCCGCGGTGCCTGCGCTGCCGTTGACGCCAATCACGCGGCTCGCGCCGCCGATCCGGCTCGTGCTACCGGCGCGCGCCGACCTCGTCACGGTACGCTCGGGAACTAGCGCGCACGAGCGTCGTCACACGTCGAGTCAAGCGGCGAACTTGCGCAGCAGAGTGCCGCTTCTCATGGCCGTCGCGTGCGTGGCTGCGGTGGTCGGAATCGTTCCCCTCTTCGCCGATACGGGCGCTCTCATGCGGCATGCGACACAGGTCGTCGTCGACGGCAGTCGAGCGATGGGCGCGGCGCTACGCAGGGTGGGGCAACGCGACGCCGCGGACGCCACCATTGCGTCGGAGACGCCGCCGATCGAGCAAGTAACGCAACGCGACGCTGCGGACGGCACCAGTGCGTCGGGGACGCCGCCGATCGAGCAGGTGACGCGATCCGACAGCGCCTCCACTGCGACGGAACCGGTTGATGAAGTCACCGGTGGCGAAGTGCCAGCCTCCGCCGGCGAGCCCGCCAATGACGTCACGTCAGGGTCCGCGCCTTCCTCCGAGTCAGGCATCGCCGCGAGCGAGAAATTCCCGCAGTCCGAATCGCCGCGAACGTCACCGCCAGCCGAATCAGCGCAGACGAAATCGCAGTCGACCACGGCAGCTCGATGGTCTTCGACCACGCCGTCGCCGCAGGCCTCGCTCACCCACGACACTTCGACCACGCCGTCGGCGCAGGCCACGCTCACCGGCGACTCTCTGGCTGCGCCGATGAAGGCCTATCGGTCAAAGCCGCTGGCACGTTCGACGCCGAGGGCGCGCACGGCATCGTCCTCGACGTCGACTGCGGCAATTCAACTATCGGCGCAGCCGCAACGCCGATCGAGCGCGCGTACGGCATCGTCCCCGATGTCGACTGCGGCAATCCAGGTATCAGCGCAACCGCAACGTCGATCGAGCGCACGTACGGCACCGTCCCTGACGCCGACGGTCGCGCGCGCGTCGAACGCACGAGCCGCGGATTCGACGCGACGGGGGCAGCTCGCGCGTACCAATAAGGCGCCGCGGCCGGCAGTCTTTCCGGGTGCCATTGCATCCCGCGCGCAACCAACGCTCGCGTCGAAGCGGGCGAGCGGCGCCTTAATCGTCGCGTCATCGCAAATGCCAGGACGCACGCCAGCGCCCCCGGTCGCATCCCCGGCAGCGTCCGCAAGCTCACCCGCGGTCGTGCAGTCTGCGGCACCCGTGGTGGAGGCAAAAGCGGCCGCATCGTACTCGCCGAAGGGTGCGCCGACCGTTGCAGGCGCGGCCACGCAAGACTCCGCGACACCTACTTCACCTGCGCAAGGCGTCACGGTGGCGTCGGCGCCGTCCCAATCGATGCCGGACGCGCGTCTTTCCGCTACGCCGCCCTCGACGAGCGCGGCAGTGACCTTTTCGATCGCGCCGCCCGTCGAGACCCCGCGCGCGATACATGCTCCGAACACCCTCGCGAGCACGCCAGGCATGGCGCCGATCGTGGAGGGATCTCGCACGTTTGTTGCGCCAGCGGTCGAAGCGCCTCGCGGACTCTCGTCGCCGTCAGGCGTCGAGGCGCCTCGAAACCGGCCGGCGCCGGTCGCGATAAGCGACGACTCCGAATACCTCGATCAAGCGCGCCAGACGCTCGCCAGCGTGGTCCCGCGCACGGCGGCCCAGGCACACGCACAAATCGCACGCGTGCTGTGGATCGCCGCCAACGCGCACCATCCGGCGCAGGAGCGCGCGGTGATCGATGCGGCCAAGTCCGCCGGGATTGCATCCGACGGGTCCTTTGTTGCGCGCGAAATCGCCCCGCGCGAGGCGCGACGACTGCACGAGGAAGCGCGACAGGCCTACTGGTCACGCCGGTATGTGCCGGAAGCATTCGAGCTCGAGCTCAAGGCGTTCGGCGCGAATCCGAACGATCCCGAGATTGCCGGCTATCTGGCGTTTCTCCATCTGAAGTTGCTCCCCGCGCAGCCGGAACGCGCCCGGCAGCTGGCGCTGCACGCGATCGGGACCAGGAACGCGCAACACCCGACGGGACGGGCCGACGACTGGATGACGTTCGCGATCGCGAGCGCGCTCACCGGACGGCAAACGGATGCCAGGCATGCGCTCTACGCATTGCTCGCGCTGACGCGCAACCTCGATCGCAGTTGCCGGACCGCGCTCGGCGCACTTGCAACGTTCGGCGATCGAATGCGCGAGCCCGTCGAAGCGCTGTTGCACAGGCTGCACGCACAGGGACGCGCCGACGACTCGCCGTACTGCGTGTGGCCCCCGAGCCGCATTGCGGGTTCGCGCTATCCGTGAACCGATCGTGCAGCGTCAGTCCGCGGGCAGCTGCTTACGCGCTAGCTCCGCCAACACGTCCGCCGGCACCGGTTCACTCGCCCAGAAACCCTGGAACGAATCGCAGCCGTGAAGCTTAAGAAACTCGAGTTGCTCGCGGGTACCGACACCTTCGGCACACACCTTCAAGCCCAGCCCGCGCGCCAGGCCGATGATTGCCGCGGTGATCGCCGCATCGCCCGGATCGGTTTCAAGGTCGGCGATGAACGAGATGTCGATTTTCAATGTGTCGATCGGAAAATGCTTCAAGTGCGTCAGCGACGAATACCCCGTTCCGAAATCGTCGATTGCCACGGTGAAGCCTTCATCGCGCAACTGCTGCAGGACCCTGCGAATCGCGTCCAAGTCGTGCAGCAGGCTGGTCTCGGTGACCTCCAGCGCAATCCATGACGGCTCACATCCCACGCTTTTCACGATGGCGCGGATCCGCTGCGCCAGATCGTCGCGATAGAACTGGCGTGCCGATAGGTTGACCGATACCGAAAGCGCCAGCCCGGCACGGCGCCACGCAACGCACTGCTCCGCGGCCGATTTGAGCACCCATTCGCCGAGCGCGTGGATCAAGCCCGATTCCTCGGCGAGCGGAATGAATACTTTCGGCGGAACGTTACCGTGTTCGGCATCGTTCCAGCGCAAGAGCGCCTCCGCGCCGATTATTTTCCCGTCTTCTATGCGAACCACCGGTTGATAGTGCAGGCGCAGCGCACCATCCTTGTACGCCGTGCGCAACGCCGTTTCCAGCGTGTGCTGGTGCAATCGGTGTTCGGCAAGATTCGCATCGAGAAACTGGTACGTGTTGCGGCCGAGCTCCTTTGAACGGTACATCGCGACGTCGGCGTGCTTCAAGAGCTCTTCTGGGTCATCCGAGTCGTCCGGATACACGGCGATGCCGATCGACGACGTGACATAGATGTCGTGTTCCTCGATCTCGAACGACTGCGCGATCGCGTCGAGAAGTTTTTGCGCGATGCGGCCCAGCACCGACGGATCTTCGAATTCATCGACAATGACCATGAACTCGTCGCCCCCCAAACGAGCCAGCAGATCGGTTTCGCGCAGCGCACCTCCCAGCGCTATCGTCACACGCTTCAAGAGCTCGTCGCCAATCCGATGCCCGAGCGTGTCATTGACGTTCTTGAAGCGATCGAGGTCGATGAACAGCACACCGACACGCCGGCCCGCGCGCTTCGCTTTGGCAATCGCCTGCGTCAACCGTTCGTGCAGCAGCAGGCGATTCGGCAGCCCGGTAAGCGCGTCGCGGGTAGCGAGATACTGGAGGCGCTCTTCAGCCTGAATTCGCGACGACACGTCCTGCACGAACGACAGGATCGAATCGATGCAACCGCTTTCATCAATCAGCGCCGAGTGGTACCACTCGCACCAGATCGTACTTCCGTCGTGGCGGCGGTTGCGCGTCAGACCCTGCGCACGCGGCTCCTCGCCGCTCATCAGGCGCGCGACCAGCCCGCGAAATCCCTCGCGCTCATCGTCGTGGACGAGCGGACTGCTCGCGAGCGAAATGCCGAGGACTTGGTCGGAATGCCAGCCGAAAATTTCTTCCCCTTGCGGTGACCAACGCACCAAACGGAACTCGCGGTCCCATTCCAGTACGGCAAGCGGCGTGTTGTTGATGTGAGACGATAGCATCCAATTCACCCGCTTCAATTCATCCGCGTTGCGCTTCTCGTCGTGAATGTCGGTATGCACTGCATAAATCCCGAGAACGTTACCGTCGCGATCCCGGTTTGGGGCATAGTGGACAGCTTCCCATCGTTGCTGGCCGTCGGGCTGCGCGAGCAACTTCTCGGTCGACACGACCTCGCCTCGCATCACGCGGTCAAGCAACGGCGCGAGCTGCGTCGCGCGCGCCGCACCGATGACATCCGCCACGTGGCGCCCGGTCAGCTCCTGGCGATCTCGAGCCAGCCATTCCTCATTGTGGCGATTGAGGAAGCGGAAACAATAGTCGCGATCGATGTACGATACGCGCGCCGGTACGTTGTCCATGATGAGGCGCAGTTCGCCCTCCGACGCGCGCAATGCCTCCTGCGCCTCCTTCAAGCCGTGGATATCGTTCATCAGCACGAATGCACCGTGAATCTCGCCCGACGGCGTACCGTCTGGCACGACGCGAATCGTCATCCAGCGACGCGCTCCATTGGCTCCGGGAACGAGCCGGTCGAAGGCGGTTGACTCCCCTTCCATCGCTCGTGTCAACATCGCCTGGGCGCTTTCATAGATGCCCTGCCCTACGACGTCGCGCAGGCGCATTGCGCCGACCTCTTCTGCCGCCAAGCCAAAATACTGCAGGAAGGTCCGATTGACGTATTGACAGCGCTCGTCGCGGTCGATGTAGGCAACGGGTGCAGGCACGCCATCCATGATCGCGCGCAACTGTCCTTCGCGTGCGGCGAGCGCGTCCTGCGCCTGTTTCAGATCAGTGATGTCGTGCCCGACCACATACAAACCCTTGATCGTTCCGTCGAACTTGAAATCGGGAACGATTCGCTCGCGCAGGCATCGTCCGCGGCCCGCCGCATCGACGATCGGACGTTCATAGATGACCGCCTCTCCGGTGAATGCACGGTCCATGAACGGAGCCAGGACGGAAGACGTGTCGCAGCCCAGCACTTCCGCCACGGTCTTCCCAATGACGGCGCTGCGTTCGAGGCCCGTCAGGCGCAGGAACGACTCATTGACGAATGCATACTGGCGATCGGCGTCCATATACACGACCGGCTCGGGAATGTTGTCGGTGAACAGGCGCAGTTGCTCTTCGCGCGCTGCCAGCGCTTGCTCGGTGAGTTTGAGATCATGGATGTCGTACTCGGTGCAATACAACCCGCGCACCTTGCCCGCGCCATCCAGATCCGGCGCCACGCGCCCATGCAGCCAGCGCCGCACCCCGTGCGCAGTCGTTCCCACGCGCTCGTACTCGACGTGTTCGCCCGCCTGCGCGCGTTTCAGAATGGGCCGGATGAACGAGGCAACATCGGCGGTCATGACCTGGAATGGCGTTTTGCCGTAGATGGCATCCTGCGGCTTGCATACGGCATTCGCGAAAGCCTGGTTGACGAACGTATAGTTGAGACTGCGATCGAGATACGCAACCGGGCCGGGAATGTTGTCGGCGAACAGGCGCATCTGCGCCTCCTGCGATTTGAGCGCGTCGCGGATACGAATATCCTCCTCGATATCGTTCATCACGGCGAACGCACCGCCCACTCGTCCGCCGACTTCGCGATCGGGGAACAGCGTAATCCGTGTCCAGCGCGATTCGCCGTCAGCGGACGGCTCCCGCCGCTCGTACGACACGGTCACCCCGGAAAACGCGCTCGCGATGTAGCTCTGCATTTCGTGCATCGCATCAGGTGCGAGGATGTCCTTCAGCGCGTGACCCAGCAAATCGTCGACCGGCACGCCGATCCAGTCGCCGAACGGGCGATTGACGAACCGCAATTTCAACTGCCGATCGAAGTACAGAATCGGCACACCCACGCTGTCGGTAACCAACCGCAACTGGTGTTCGCGTTGACCGGCCTCGAGTTCCAGGCGTTTTTGATTGTTGACGTCGGTATACGTCACCAGGATCCCGCGCACATGCCCTTGAGGTCCGCGGTCGGGGTAATAGTCGACGCGCACCCATAGCAAGGGCCGGCCCGGAGCCCCGATTCTTCGCTCGTAGCTCGTGCGCTCGCCGGAGAGTGCCGCGTCGATATAAGCGTGGTAGAGCTGATAGAACTCGCGGCCGAGGACTTCGATGACCTCCCGCCCGATGAGCTCGCTCTCGGTCTTGCCGAGCCAGTCCAGAAACGCCTTGTTCGCGAAACGATAGCGCTGGTCGCAATCGACGTAGGCGATCGGCACGCCCAGCGTATTCAACTTGCGCTGCGACAACGCGGAAAGCGACGGCTGCCCAACGGGTTCGCCGATCGTGTGCAGCGGTAATTCGAGACGGTTGAGCGAGCGCATCAGGGCACGAGTTGGGACAGACGACGCTAACCAACCCGACGTCAGGTTGGTCCGGATTTTCCGCCCGCGTTACGCGGATCGACCCTGCGCCGGCGTTCGTTCTAGCTAAATCAGTGCCTTAAGCAAGGATCGAGCCGGTTTGTCGTTCATTTTTCGGGGTCCGCGCCGTCCGTTGGGGCGCACTGACACCCAGGGGTTACTGGCGTTGCCCGGGCGGATTGCGGTAATGCGTACCTTCCGCGGCAACTAACAACGCCGGGCGGCAGAATCTAAACGCGCGATCGTCGCCTGTGACGTAGGACGTGCACCGACGCCGGAATCGCCAAAACTCCACTCAACCTTTGCCAGGGATCGTCCGTTAATCTCAAAGTCAGCCGGTATAGGAACTTCAACGCTACAGAGGAGGCACCATGCTCAAGTTACGTCATTCAGTGGGCGCAGCGGTTCTCGCCACTTCATTCGCGGGTGTTGCGTCAGTCGCGGCGCAGGAGATCACCGTATTCGAGCACGACAACTTTACCGGCCGCCGTTTCGCCGCGAACGCGTCGGTGCCGGACCTTGCGAACACGGGCTTCAACGATCGCGCATCGTCGATCATCGTGCGCAGCGGGTCCTGGCAAGTGTGCAGCGATCTGTACTACCGCGGCCGGTGCGTCACCTTGACCAGCGGAGACTATCCGTCGCTGGCGAACCTGGGCTTGAACGATCGGGTTTCATCGATCCGGGAATTGGGGTGGCAACGCGACGGTGGCCCGCAACGCGACGGAGGCCGAGCCGCAGGGCCTTCCGTCAGCCGCATCGCTCTTTACGACGACACGAATCTGGGCGGACGCGGAATTACCGTTGATCAGGTCGTCACCGATTTCGAGCGCATTGGCTTTAATGACCGCGCGAATTCTGCTGTCATTTCCGACGGCGCCTGGGAGTTGTGCGAGCACGCGGAATTTCGCGGCACCTGCCAGATCTACCCGCCGGGCCGTTACGCGAACCTCGGTGGGCTGACGGGCATTGTCAGTTCTGCGCGGCCGGTGGCGGTCGCCGGTCCCGTCGGTGGAGGCGGCGGCGGTTGGGGGGGTCGCACCCGCGTCGTTATGTATGAAGGACCCAACTACCAAGGCCGGATGTACACGGTGGATTCAAACGCCCTGCGCGATCTCGGCGGCACCGGGTTCAACGATCGCGCGTCGTCGCTACGCGTCGAGGCCGGATACTGGCTGTTTTGCAGCGACGCGAACTTCCAGGGCGAATGCCGCACGTTCGGGCCCGGCGATTATCCTACCCTTCCCGCGGGGCTTGCCAACCGCATTTCTTCAGGGCGGCGCATTGCCAACGAGTACCCCTATAACCAAGCGCCGACGTGGCGTGACAGCGCGGCTCGCTAGTGCGCTGGGTCGACGATATCGCGGGACTGCGACGAGTGCTCGCGCGGTCCCGCACCCTCGCAATCGTTGGACTGTCCGCCAATTGGTATCGGCCCAGCTATTTTGCCGCGAAGTACATGCAGGACCATGGCTACCGCATCATTCCCGTCAATCCCAATTATGGCGAAGTCCTTGGCCAGCGCTGTTATCCAACGCTGGCCGAAATCGCCGAACCGATCGATCTCGTCGACTGCTTTCGCAAGCCGGACGAGATGGTTGCGCTGGCAACTGAAGCGGTGGCCATCGGCGCCAAAGTGCTGTGGATGCAGCTAGGCATTCGCAACATTGATGCCGCCAAGATTGCCGGCGACGCGGGACTCGACGTCGTCATGGACCGGTGCGTGAAAATCGAGCACGCACGGATCATGGGCGGGCTCAATTGGGCCGGCGTCAACACTGGCATCGTGTCGGCGCGCCGCGCCTGCTGACCCGGAACCGCTAACGCATCAAGGGCGTCTCGCGGCGGCACACGGGCATTGCGCGAACCTGAGGCTCAAGGAGCTGAGGTGGTGCGAGCCGCCGGCGAGGGACCCCTCGTGCAACGGGGGGGTCGACGGCAAATGCGCGTCACCGCCTCGAGGCGACACGCGGGCGTTGCGCAAACGTGAGGCTCCACGGAGCCGAGGTTAGAATCGGGTTTCTTCGTAACCAGCGGTGCTTGTTCGCCGCCGCGCAATGCCTGATCGCTCTTTCGGCTTCGACACGCTCTGTCTGCACGCCGGCCAGATCCCCGACACCGCGACCGGATCGCGCGCGCTGCCGATCTACCAGACGACGTCGTTCGTGTTCGATAGCGTCGATCACGCGGCGAGCCTGTTCAATCTGCAAACGTTCGGCAACGTCTACTCGCGCATTTCGAATCCGACCGTCGCCGCGCTCGAGGAACGGGTCGCCGCACTCGAGGGCGGCCGCGCCGCGCTCGCCGCCGCCACCGGAATGGCAGCGCAAATGGTCGCACTGCTCACGTTATGCCGCGCCGGCGACCATATCGTCGCGTCGCGGACACTCTACGGCGGTACCTATTCGCAGCTGGGGACGACGTTCGCGCAGTTCGGCATCGAAACGTCCTTCGTCGACAGTGACGATCCCGCTAATTTCCGCGCAGCGCTTAAAGGTCATACTAAGGCGCTGTATGTCGAAACGCTAGGCAATCCCCAGTTGAATGTCGTCGATCTGCAGGCGGTGGCCGACATCGCGCACGCGGCTGGGCTTCCGCTGGTCGTCGATAACACGCTCGCCTCGCCGTATCTTTGCCGGCCGTTCGAACACGGCGCCGACATCGTCGTGCATTCGGTCACCAAGTATCTCGGGGGTCACGGCACAACGATGGGCGGCATCGTTGTCGAATCAGGCCGCTTCCCGTGGGACAACGGCAAGTTCCCCCAGATGACAGAACCCTCGCGCGGTTATCACGGCGTTCGCTTCTTTGAGACATTCGGCGATTTCGGCTTTACGATGAAGGCGCGGATGGAGACGATGCGCACCTTGGGCCCGACACTCGCTCCGCTGTCGGCGTTTCTGCTGCTGCAAGGCATCGAAACGTTGCACTTGCGCATGCCGCGTCATTGCGATTCGGCGCTCAAGGTCGCGTGCCACTTAGCCGCGCACCCCGCCGTTGCGTGGGTTGGCTACCCGCAGCTTGCGGGCAATCGGTACGAAGCGCTCGCCCGGCGCTACCTGCCGCTCGGAGCTGGCGGGATTCTCACCTTCGGCATCCGCGGCGGCGCCAGGGCCGGCGAAAAATTCATCGAAGCCGTGCAGTTTCTCTCGCATCTCGCCAACGTCGGCGACGCGAAAACGCTGGTCATCCATCCGGCGTCGACAACGCACCGGCAGTTGAGCGATGACGAACAGCGCGCGGCGGGCGTGACGCCGGAGATGATTCGTCTCTCGGTGGGCCTTGAGACGCTCGACGATATCCTGTGGGATCTCGACCAGGCGTTGGCCATTGCGCAAGCATGATGCGCTCGTCCGTCATTCCTCTCCCGCTTGCTGGCCTGGTGCTGGCGCTTGCGCTGCTCGGGCAGGAATATCTGTTGCGCCGATATGGCGGCGAGCCGTCGTTTGCACTTGCGGCCAATCGTATCGGCGTCATGACCTTGGGTGTCGCTTCGCTCGCGCTGATTCTGCTGCCGTCACGAAGGCTTGGCTATTTGCTCGGATTTCTGGTTTGCGCCGCGCTCATCGGATGGGCGTTGTGGCTGCAATACGGCGTCGGACTCGAGCCGTGTCCGCTGTGCATGTTCCAGCGCATCGCCGTATGTGCGGTCGGTCTCGTGTTCCTGGTTGCATTTATCCATAATCCACGCGCGGGAGGTGCGACCGGTTACGCAACGTTGACCGTTCTTTTCGCCGGGGTCGGCGCAGCCCTCGCCGCGCGTCAGGTGTGGCTGCAGGCGCTGCCCAAGGACCAGGTGCCGTCGTGTGGCATGGGCATTTCGTACATGCTCGAAACGTTGCCCTTCGCCGATGTGCTGGCCAACGTTATCGAAGGCAGCGGCGAGTGCGCGGAAAAAGGCTGGGAATTCTGGGGGCTGGCCATTCCCGGCTGGACGTTCGTCTTTTTCGTCACGATGGCGCTTGCGGCCATCGCCCTCGTCCGCCGCGATTGACTACTTCGGCGCCATCCGGATTGCGCCGTCCAGGCGAATCACCTCGCCGTTCAACATCGGATTGCGCACGATCTCTTTGATGAGCGAAGCGAACTCTTCCGGCTGACCTAGCCGCGGCGGGAAAGGCACCGCTTTGCCCAACGAAGCCTGAACATCCGGCGGCAGGCTCGACATCATCGGCGTCATGAAGATTCCGGGGGCGATCGTCATCACCCGAATGCCGGAACGCGC
>Ga0136617_10005865_pt1 | contig 11004 bp, 14 predicted proteins | sample AntDrymUQ3222106_2_FD_129672 | JGI IMG/M metagenome (GOLD analysis project Ga0136617, IMG submission 129672) | Polar desert sand microbial communities from Dry Valleys, Antarctica - metaG UQ322 (21.06) | ecosystem: Environmental > Terrestrial > Soil > Desert | place: Antarctica: Dry Valley...
ACCCGGCTGTACGCCGAGAACCCGTACGGCCAGACCGTCTACGTCTACTGAGCGCGTGTGAGGGGAAACGGCACGGTTCCCCTACGACGCAAACTCGTCGGGAGAGACGTTGTCGAGGAACTTGCGGAACTCGGTCACCATCTCCTCCTCGCTCGCATCGTCACCCTCGAACTCGATCGCCGACTCCTCGATCACCTCGTCGGCCGCGTAGATCGGCGCGTCTGCTCGCACGGCGAGCGCAATGGCGTCGGAGGGGCGCGAGTCGACCTCGATCTCGGAGCCGTCCTGCAGCATCGTGATCGCTGCATAGAACGTGTTCTCCCGCAGCTCGGTGACCGTGATCCGCACAACCTGCGCCTGGAGCCGGCCGAGGATGTCGGTCAGGAGGTCGTGCGTCATCGGCCGCGGCGCGCTCGAGCCCTGGAGCTTCATCAGGATAGCGGCCGCCTCGGGGTGACCGATCCAGATCGGCAGGAACTTGCTGCCGTCGGCGGTCTTCAGCAGCACGATCGGCTGCTTGCCGACCAGGTCGAAGCTCACGCCGTAGATGTGCATCTCCTGCATAGGCGAACGGCCCCCGAGCCGTGGGTCGAAGTCTAGCCCAGAGGGTGGGTCCTGAAACGGCTCGACCGGCTCAGCTCGCCGAGTCGCTGCGCGGGTCGTGCTCGGTCGCGACCTGGCCTGCGTGGCCGACCTTCACCACCACGTGGTAGCGGTCGGAGGTGGCCTCGACGACGCGCTCGACGGACTCGCGGACGTGGCCCGGCTTGACGAAGAAGCGTGCCGGACCCGCCCGCACGGACTCGTACTCGTCGAGCGTGAGGGGTACGTGCTCGAGGCACGTCTCGGCGTCACACTCGCACGCGAAATCCGTCACCGTGGAGCCGAAGCGCTCGGCGATGTCCTGGACCCGCTCGTTGACGTCGCGGAACAGGCTCTGGTTCAACGCCGCCCGCTCCTCCTCGCTCTGGGGCACATCACTCACTCTTGCCTCAGTTCTCCCGTGTCTGGACCGCTGAAACTTCCAGCGGGATGGGTGATCCTGGGATTCGAACCAGGGACCTCCGCCTTATCAGGGCGTTCTTGCCGACGCGCGACACCCCTGCTTACAGGCGCAAGTATCAAATGAGCAGGAAAAACGAGCAAACCGGGAGAGTTCCTCCCCCGGCGGCCAGGAGGGGCTGGCGAAAGGGCACCTCGCCTACCGACCTCACGATGCTCGCGCGCTCGCGCACGTACTTGCCCAGAGCGCGGGCTGTTACGCTGGCGGCATCGACCTGCTGCTGCCTCTGGCCGTGATGACCATTGTCGTGGTGGGCGTAGCCGTAATCGGCATAGGGCGCTGGCATAGCGCATCTGGCGCGGCAACGAAGAGCCGGTGGCGGAGGGCTCCTTGAGCCACCAGATGCTCGGACGCAACAAGGATCAGAAGCCCAAGGAGAAGTAGCGGGAGAAGGCTACGCCGACCACCAGGTCGGGCGAACGGCCCCGCCAAGCGTCTCCCCCGCTCGACGCCCGATCCTCCCTCTCCCCGGCGGCGAACGCAATGAGCAGGGAAAGCGAGCAAACCGGGAGAGGCCTCTAGTTACCTCCTCGGACCCCCTCTAGCCTCTACGACAACGGCGCTGCAAGGGCGCTCAGGGCCAAGCCGCCCTCCTCCGCCCGGCGGCCAGGAGGGATTGGCGAAATGCTCACGTACGGGAACGTCGTCTTCGCCTGAGGTGTAATACAAGACGTCCATGCGCTCCCTCGCCATAGCAATGGTTGCGAGTGCCACGCTAGTCGCGTCTATCGTCGCGGCTCCATCGGCACCGGCCGCTTCATGCCCCGTCACCCTTCCTAACCTCGTAAAGGACCCTGCCGCGGGTTTCTCTGCGGACGCGTTCAACTACGGCAATGCACGAATCCGGGCCAACCTGAACTGGACAGATGGAGTGCTACGCGCTGGACGTCTTCCCGGCGGCGGGTACATGGCCACCGTCAACCCAGACGGGTCGATCTACACGAAGCTCGGTTGGTGGCGTGGCGTCCGGGGAGCCTTCTCGATCGCTGGTCGTAGACTCGACCGGTCTGCGCCCCCTCTCCGCGTATCGCTACATACGGCCAGCTATCCGACGATCGGGTTCATCCCGAGCGGATTGACCTTTCCGACGATCGGGTGCTGGCGAGTCACAGCGAGTCAAGGCGTCGGCAGGCTCACCTTCGTGGTACTGGTGACCAAGCAGGTCGTCGCGAAGGGCTAGCCGCCCACACGGATTGCGCGCGCCTGGGGAAGCGCGAAAGCTGGACACTAGAGGCTCGTCTGGGCCAGTGTTCAGGAATGTCACCCGAGTAGCGGCGGCGCTTGCTGGTCCCGCACAGTAGTTCACCCGGATTCGCGTCGCCAGAGCCAGCGGAGTGCATCTGGCAAGATCGCGCCGCCGTGGTTCGTGTCGTGGCCGCCGTCTCCGAGGACGAGACGGAAGTCGTACCCACGTTCCGCCAGGGCGGCAGCTACCCGCAAGTTGGCGCTGAACCAGTTGAACTCGGCAGAATCCCAGTTGAGATCGCGAGTCGCTGCTTGGACGAATACCCGGATCGCGTTCTTGGGCGTATCCTGGATTAGCTCGGAGTACGGGTTGCCGCCCTCAATTTGGGCGAAGCTCCCGAGGAAGCTCATGACCCGCCGGAACCGATCAGGCCGCGTCCACGCGACGGTGAATGCGCAGCTCCCGCCGCTACTCCCGCCGCCGATGGCCCACTGATCGGGGTCGTCTGTGATGACGTAGCGGTCTTGAACGTTTGGGAGGATCTCAGCTAGCAGAAGCGTTGCGTAGGCATCACTGAATGCGTCGTATTCCGCATTCCGGTTTTCGGTGTCGGGGTCGATGAAGACACCGATGGTCACGGGCATCTCGCCTCGGTGGATCAGGTTGTCGAAGACGACAGGAACGCGCATCTCGCCCTCGGGATCGAGGTACAGGTGGCCGTCCTGGAAGACCATGAGAGACGCTGGCTCTGAAGCGGTGTACTGCTCCGGGACGTACACCCAGTAGCAGCGGCTGGTTCCGGGGAAGACACGGCTCGCGGTCCACGCGTAGTCAAGGACCGTCCCGCGAGGAACGCCCGGTTGTCGATAGGAGTCAGGTCCGTGCGCGTACCGAACGGGCCTCGAGAAGTCGACAGGGTGACGAACGTACGTGATTTCAGTCATCGCCTCGTAGCTGGAGTCGGCCATGGAGCCACACCCTTTCTCTCAGAAGTCTCTTCAGGAAGTCGCGCGCGACCGACGCCGATGTGTCAGTCCGCTTGATGTCCGAACCAAGGCAGGGCAGCCGAAAGGCCTTCGACCGCAACGGGAACGGGCGGTAGGAAGTGCTCCCGGTCGAGCCTCATCACCTGGTGTTCAACCAGTTCCCCGCGGGGATAGTGAAGCTCTGTCCCGGCGTCCACGTAACCCAGCTTGCGCGACACTGCAAGCGACGCGTGGCTGTCTTTCCAGGCATCGGACCATGCGCTCTCAACGTCCAGGTGGCTAAACGCAAAATGTAGGACCGCTGCGCGCATCTCGGTGCCGTATCCATGTCCTTGGTAACGCCGACCAAGTAACGACCCTGTTCAGATTTCGCGTTCCTGCTCGCTTTCGATCTTCTGTGAGCCGATTACGGTCCCGTCCGTGAATACGAGTAGTTCAAGTGCCCAGTTATCCGGCCGCGCATCCCGCAGGCGGCGCTCGTGGTACTCGACAAATCCTCCACGAAGCCGTCTTGGACCGGCGGCCGCCGGCCACGCGCCCGCTCTCGCAAGGGCGTTACAAGGGCGGTCCCGCTCTCTCCGCCCGACCCTCTAGCGAAAACGGTCGAGTAGCAGGAGATTCTTGATGGGCGATCCTGGATTCGAACCAGGGACCTCCGCCTTATCAGAGCGGCGCTCTAACCAACTGAGCTAATCGCCCGCGCGCGGCCTACTGTAGCGCCCGCTCGAGCGCTTCCGTGAGCTCGGCGAGCTCCCACTCGTCGGCAAACGGCAGCTCCAGACGGCCCGCCGCAACGCGAGCGGGGCGACCCGTGATCCGCTCGGCGGCAGCTCGCGCACGCTGGGCCAGCTCGGGGTCGAGGGAGGCCGCCTGACGGCGCGGGCGGCGCTGCGCGCCCTCGCTGCGCGCCGCTCGCTCGGCCGCTCGCACCGAGAGCCCCTCGCGCACGATGCGCCGCGCCAGCCGGCGGCGCTCCTCGTGTCCCGGCACCGCCAGCACGGCGCGGGCGTGCCCCTCGCTGAGCTCGTCCCCCTCCAGCAGCTCGAGCACGTCCGCGGGCAGTTCGAGCAGCCGGATCCGGTTCGAGACCGACGGCTTCGAGCGGCCGACGCGTTCGGCCACCTCACCCAGCGAGAGCCCGAACTCGTCCAGGAGGACGCCGTAGGCCCGCGCCTCCTCGGTCGCCGACAGCCGCTCGCGCGCGACGTTCTCGACGAGGGCGAGCAACAGAGAGCTGCGGTCGTCGGCCTCGCGTACGAGGGCGGGCAGGGTCGGTACGCCGGCCTCCCGCGCTGCACGCCAGCGCCGCTCGCCCGCGATCAACTCGTAGCCGCCGGCCGCTCGCGGCCGGACGATCACAGGCTGCAGGACGCCCTGCGCACGGATCGACTCCACCAGGCCTGCGCTCGCCTCCGCCTCGAAGCGGCGGCGCGGCTGGCGGCCGTTCGGATGGATCGCCTCGGTGGGCAGGTGCGCCAGCTCGTTGCCGTCCGCGAGGCCGCCGAAGAGCACCTCGAGGCCCCGTCCGAGGCCGCGGCGGCCCGGACCAGGCTCGCTATGCGCGCTCGACAAGCTCCATCGCCACCTTCCAGTAGGCATCCGCGCCCGCGGAGGTCCTGTCGTAGGCGATCGCCGGCAGACCATGGCTCGGCGCCTCGGCGAGGCGGACCGAGCGTGGCACGCTCGTCCGGAAGACGAGCCGGCCGAAGTGGCGGCGGACCTCTTCGGAAACATGCGCCGAGAGACGCGTACGACCGTCGACCATGGTCAGGAGCACACCCGCGAGCGAGAGTTCTGCGTTGAAGCGGGCGCGCACGAGCTCGATCGAGCGGATCACCTGCGCGAGCCCCTCGAGCGCGTAGTACTCGGCCTGCACGGGAACGATCACCCGGTCGGCGGCTGCCAGCGCGTTCACCGTCAGCGGGCCGAGCGAGGGGGGCGTGTCGAGAAAGACGAAGGAGTAGTCCTGCCGGGCCTCCGCCACCGAGGCCGCCAGCAGGTTGCTCCCGCTGCGCAGCCGTGCCAGCTCGACCGCCGCGCCGGCCAGCTCGGGCCTCGAGGGAACGAGATCGAGGTTCGAGAAGCGGGTGGAGCGGATGAGCTCGGACAGGGGAGCCCCGTCGAGCAGGTCGTAGGTCGAGGTGCCGTTGGCGCGGGCACCGAGACCCGAGGTGGCGTTCGCCTGCGGATCGAGGTCGATGACGAGCGCGCGCTCTCCGGCCTCGGCGAGACAGGCGGCCAGGTTGACGGCGGTCGTCGTCTTGCCGACGCCGCCCTTCTGGTTCGCGAGCGCGTAGATCCGTCCCGGCACGCCCTCGACTCTAGACGGTGGATCGGTGATCGCCGTGCCGCCCGGGAGCGGTCAGGAGAGCGGGCGTTTGCGCGCCGCACCCGGCCGGCGCGGGAACCCTGGCGGCGTGGGTGCGAGTTTCGAGAGCACGACGAGGCGGCGTGCGGGAGCGCCGGGGACGTCGTGCACCTCCGGAGCGCCCGCGCCAAGCGCCGCGGCGGCGGCCGCGAGATCCCCGGTCGCGTCGCCTGTGTAGAGGATCGCCGCCCCGCCGACGCGCACAAGCGGGAGACACCACTCGGCGGCGGTCGCAGGAGGGGCGAGCGCGCGTGCAACGGCCACGCCGAAGGTCTCGAGCACGTGTTGCTCGGCGCGTCCCTGGGCGACATCGACGTTCCCGAACTCACTCGCAGCGCGCTCGAGGAACCGGCACTTGCGTCCGTTCCCCTCCAGCAGCGTCACCCTTCGCTCGGGCAAGGCTGCGGCGAGCGGGATCCCTGGCGCGCCGCCGCCCGAGCCGACGTCGACGATCGGGCCGTCGAAACGCCGGACGAGGGCGAGCGCCGAGAGGCTGTCCTCCACGTGCAGCTGCCAGGCCGCCTCGCGCTCGGCGATTGCCGTCAGCCCAGGCGTGGCGAGCATGGCATCGAGCCAGCGCTCGAGCCGTCCGTCACGCACGCGCAGGCGTGACGACGACGTAGCGGTTGGGCTCGGTGCCCTCGCTCGTCGTCTCCACGCCCGGGTACTCCTTCAGGCGGACGTGGACGACCTTGCGCTCGACCGCGGTCATGGGCTCGAGCTCGACCGGCGCTGCGCCCTCGACCGCGCGCTCTGCTGTTCGCACCGCGAGCAGCTCGAGCGTCGCCTGACGGCGGGCGCGGTACCCCTCTGCGTCGATCACGATGTCTTTGCGGTCGTCGGGGTGCTTGCGGGAGACGATCGCGTTCACGAGGTACTGGATCGCGTCGATCGTCTGCCCATGCTTGCCGATCAGGGTGTTGAGGTCGTCGCCGCGGCAGGAAGCGACGAGGACGTCGTCGTTCTCCTCCACCTCGACCCGGACGCGCTGGCCGAGGTGGCGCGTGATCAGCTCGACGAGACCGCGCACCTCGCCGGCAAGCGTGCCGTCCTCGCCGTCCTCGCCGGCGAGGGGCTGCTCCTCCGCTTCCTCGCACGAGGCGACCACGCGGGCGGGGGAGAAGCCGACACCGAGGAGCCCGCGCTCGCCCTCGGAGACGACCTGGAAGCGAACGAGGGCCTTGTCGAGGCCCGGCCGCCGGCGCTCGAGCTCGCGCAGCGCAGCCCATTTGGCCTCGCTCACGGTCTCGCCCGTCGCCTCGATTTGGAGCCCCTCGCTCACCGGCGCTGCGCTTTCTTCTTGCGCTTCACCCTCCTGGGCGGCGCAGGGGTTGCCGTCGCTGCCTTCGCCGGTGCAGGTGCCGGCGGCGGCGCGGTGGGGGGTGCCTCGGCCGGCGTCCGCGACGAGCGCTTCGGCAGCTCGACGACCTTCTTGGGCATGAGCCGGCGAGTGACGAGACCCTGGCCCGTCGTCCACAGGTTCGTCGTGACCCAGTAGAGCACGAGGCCTGCCGGGAAGTTCAGCACGAAGAAGAGGAACGCGAGCGGCAGGATCAGGAGCAGCGTCCGCTGCATCCGATCCATCGTCGTCGACATGAGCAGCGTCGAGGTCGTCTGGCTGATTGCGTAGATCGCGAGCAGGAGGTACCCCGACCAGTGCGCGTTGGCGTCGGCCGTGATGTCCGGCACTACATGCAGCCAGCTCAGATCGGTGGTCGGAAACTCGGGCAGGATCTCCGTGTCGAAGTCGCGAAGCACGAAGAAGAGCGAGATGAAGACCGGGATCTGCGCGACGATCGGCAGGCAGGAGGCGGCGGGGTTGATCTTGTTCTCCTTGTAGAACTTCATCAACTCCTCGTTCAGCTTCGCCCGATCCCCCTTGTACTTCTTCTGGAGCTCCTTCATCTGGGGCGCGTGAAGCTGGAGGTTCTGCATGGAGTGGATCTGCCGCACGGTCAGCGGCACGAGCACGACCCGCACGAGGCACGTGATGGCGACGATCGACCACGCCCACGAGAGGCCGAGCGAGGTGTGCAGGAACTTCAGCACCTCCGTCAGGAGATCCTCGAAGGGCCCGAGTAGGCCGGCGACGATCACGTGAAGACCCGCTGATCCTCGGCGCGGTCGACGCCCCCGTGGCTCCAGGGATGGCAGCGCAGCAGGCGCCAGCCCGCGAGCACCGAGCCTCGCAGCACGCCGTGCAGTCGCAGCGCGTCGATCGCGTACTGCGAGCAGGAGGGGTGGTACTTGCAGCTCCCGGGCGAGAGCGGGCTCAGGAGCAACTGGTAGGCGCGGGCGAGGCCGACGAGCAGCATCTTCACGTGCGCGCCTTGCTCAGGATCTCCTCGACGCGGTCGCTCAGCCACTCGAAGCCGCGGGCTTCGGCCGCCTCGGCGAGGCCCGGCCGCGCGATCAGGACATAGTCGCGACTCGGCACCACCGACGGCAAGGCGCTGCGCCACACCTCGCGCAACTGCCGCTTCACACGGTTGCGGACGACTGCGTCGCCCATCGCCTTCGGCACGGCGAGGCCGAGGCGTGCCTCGCCGTCGTCCTCTCGCGGAAACGAGTAGAGGACGAGAAAGCGCGTCGAGGTCGAGCGACCCTGGCGGTACACGGCCGCGAAGTCGCGCGAGCGAGAGAGGCGATGCCGGCGCTCCACGTGGATCTCGACGGTGCGCGGCGGGCCTACGCCGAGAGTCGCTTGCGGCCACGGTCGCGGCGGCGCTTCAGAATGGCGCGGCCTGCCCTCGTCGCCATGCGCGCGCGAAAGCCGTGCTTGCGCTTCCGCCTGCGTACGTTTGGCTGATAGGTCCGCTTCATCGAGTGGGGGTGTGGGCGCTGCGCGAGGGACAGTGCGGCGCGAGGCGAGTATAGCCGAGCTCCCCTCCGCTATCCACAGGCTGCGGCGGTCGAGCTCAGGGGGCGGCGGATGGCCAACACGCGGCGCTGGCCGCACCTCCCGGGGAGGCTTATCCCCGCTCTTGTCCACAGATGTGGACAACCTCCTCCCGTTGTTTGTCCTGCAAATGTCGGCTATTCCTGCCGACCGGCTCGGGCGCGAGGCCTACGGGAGGGTGCTATGCTCGCGCCTTCCTGGCCCCGGCGGATGCGGAGAGATGCACGTGAAGGAGAGGCTCGAGCGCACTGCCGGCGACCTGTGGCAGGAGGTCTCGGCCCGCCTCAGGGAAGCGCTCAACGAGACCGCATACCACACCTGGTTCGCCGGCTCGGACGGCGTCGAGCTGACCGACGACGCCTTCGTGGTGAGCGTTCCCAACGACTTCACACGGGAGTGGATCGAGGGGCACTTCCTCGGCCTCGTCCGCGCCATCGTCCTCGACACGACAGGACGGGAGCGCCGCGTGCAGCTCCGGGTCGTTGAGAGCGACACGACCGCCGTGGCCCCCGAGCCGACCCGGGGACGCGAGGGCGAAGGCCACGCGGCGAACAACCCGAAGTACACCTTCGACCTGTTCGTGATCGGCTCGTCCAACCGGTTCGCGCACGCAGCAGCTCTGGCGGTGGCCGAGGCGCCCGCGCAGGCCTACAACCCGCTCTTTGTGTACGGCGGCACGGGGCTCGGCAAGACCCACTTGATGCAGGCGATCGGGCAGTACGTCGGTCAGCATTCGCGCAACCTGTCTGTGCGCTACGTGACGAGCGAGGCCTTCATGAACGACTTCATCAACTCACTGCGGGACAAGCGCATCGAGGGCTTCAAGCAGCGCTACCGCACCTACGACGTGTTGCTCGTGGACGACATCCAGTTCTTCGGCAACAAGGAGCGCATCCAAGAGGAGTTCTTCCATACCTTCAACACGCTCTACGAGGGCGGCGGCCAGATCGTCATCTCCTCCGACCGACCCCCGCGGGAGATCGCGACGCTCGAGGAGCGCCTGCGCTCGCGCTTCGAGTGGGGCCTCATCACCGACATCCAGCCGCCCGACGTAGAGACGCGCATCGCCATCCTGCGCAAGCGCGTGGCGATCGACAACATCGAGATATCCGACCCTCAGGTGCTCGGCTTCATCGCCGAGCGCATCTCGTCGAACATCCGTGAGCTCGAGGGAGCGCTCACGCGAGTCGTCGCCTTCTCCTCGCTCACGGGGCGGCCTCTGACCGTCGCGCTCGCCCAGGACGTGCTTCGGGACGTCTTCCCGCAGGGAGAAGCGGCGCAGGTGTCGATCGAGCACATCCAGAAGACCGTCTCTGACCGCTTCGGGCTCTCTCTCGCAGAGCTCTGCGGCGAGCGCCGCTCGCAGAACATCGTCTACCCGCGGCAAGTCGCCATGTACCTCTCGCGCCAGCTCACGGATTCGTCCCTGCCCCGGATCGGCAAGCAATTCGGAGGCCGCGACCACACGACGGTGATCCACGCCACGACGAAGATCGAGCGTCTGATCCGGGAGGATCGCTCTGTGTACAACCTGGTGCAGGAGTTGACTGCGCGCGTCAAGCAAATCCGCTGAGTCTGTGGAGACGGCGCGCCGGCGCCCCGAGCCTGTGCAAAGCTCGTATCTCTCCACACCAAATGCCCACAGCGCAACACCGCTGAGTGACCCGGTCTGCGCCGTCGTCCCCGCAGTCCACACTCCCTACGACTACAACGAGAGGTTTTAAAGAACATGATCGAAACAGACATAGTGGTCGGGTCGGGGCTAAAGGTCACCTGCCCCCGGGACGAGCTGGCGCAGCGGCTCGCGACGGTATCGAGGGCAGTCTCGACCCGAACGGCGGTGCAGGTGCTGCTCGGCGTCCTCCTGCGGGCGGAGGGCGGTCGCCTCGAGCTGGCCGCGACCGACATGGAGCTCTCCCTGCGCGGCGGCCTCGAGGCGGAGGTGGCCACAGAGGGAGCCGTGGTCGTCCCAGCCCGTCTGCTCGTCGAGCTCTCCCGTCTGCTGCCGTCTGCCGACGTCGTGATCGAGCACCGCGCCAACGAAGGCATCCTGCAGATCGACTGCGGGCCGGCGTCGTACCGGCTGCACACCTACAGCAGTGAGGACTTTCCACGGCTGCCGGAGCTCACGGCGCTCGAGACCTTCACCGTGGCACGCGAGGCGCTGCTGGACACGGTCGCGCAGGTCGTGCGCTCCGCCTCGCGGGACGAATCGAGGCCGGTGCTGACCGGGATCCTCGTGCGCTTCGAGCCGGGACGGCTCGCGATGGCCGCCACCGACTCGTATCGCCTCTCCGTCAAGGAGACCGAGCTCGACGGCGACTCGCCCGAGCTCGAGGCGATCGTGCCGGCGCGGGCGCTGACGGAGCTCGGCCGCATCGCGGGTGGCTCGGAGACGGTCGAGCTGGGCGTGCACGAGAACCAGGTGGTCTTCGTCGCCGGCGGCGTCACGCTCACGAGCAGGCGCATCGACGGGCAGTTTCCGAACTACCGCCAGCTCCT
>Ga0136617_10005867_pt1 | contig 11003 bp, 9 predicted proteins | sample AntDrymUQ3222106_2_FD_129672 | JGI IMG/M metagenome (GOLD analysis project Ga0136617, IMG submission 129672) | Polar desert sand microbial communities from Dry Valleys, Antarctica - metaG UQ322 (21.06) | ecosystem: Environmental > Terrestrial > Soil > Desert | place: Antarctica: Dry Valley...
GAGCTCGTGATCGTGCCCGTCGACGAAGAGACCGACCGGCTGTCCCGCGCGCAACGCCTCTGCGACGTGCGCCGGATCGAGCGCGGCGACCGCGGCGGCGACCTGCGGCATGGTCCTGCCGAAGCGCGGCCCCAGCGTGCGGTAGTTCGGCTTCAGCGCGTACGAGCCGAGCTCGCCCGCCTCGGACACGAAGCGCAGCACCTTGACGTTGAGCTCCTCGCGCACGACGTCCGCGAGGCGCTCGATCGCGCCGCGCTCGCGGCCGGCGGCGACGACGACCGCCTCGTGCAGCGGCTGGCGCACCTTGAGCTTGGCGGCGGCGCGGGCCGCGAGCCCGAGGCGCACGGTCTCGCGCGCGATCGCCATCGCGGCCTCGAGCTCCTCGTCGCGCGACTCCGCGGCAGGCCAGTCGCAGAGGTGCACGCTGGGCTCGCTGCCGTCGAGGTTGTCGTAGATCTCGTCGGCGACGAACGGGACGAACGGCGCCAGCAGCTTGGCGACCGTCACGAGGCAGTGGCGCAGCGTCGCGTGCGCGGCCGGATCGCCGTCCCAGAAGCGCCGCCGCGAGCGCCGCACGTACCAGTTGGAGAGGTCGTCGACGAACTCGGCGATCGCGCGGCCGCCGCTCGTCGCGTCGTAGGCGTCCAGGCGCTCGGTGACGGTCGCGATCGTCGCGCTCAGGCGCGAGCTGATCCAGCGGTCGAGGTCGCTCGGCGGTTCCGCGGGCCGCGATTCGTCGGGCGGATAGAGCGTCGCGAACGCGTACGTGTTCCAGAGCTGGCGCAGGAACAGCCGCACGCCCTCGCCGATCGCGTCGGGCGAGAAGAGGTAGCCGTCCCACGGCTGCTTGGAGGTGAAGAAGTACCAGCGCAGCGCGTCGGCGCCGAAGCGGTCGATGATCTCCTGCGGCTCCACGACGTTGCCCTTGGACTTCGACATCTTCTGGCCGTCCGCGTCGAGGATGAGGCCGAGGCAGACGACGTTGCGGTAGGGCGCCTCGGGCCCGCGCAGGAGCGTCGAGATCGCCAGCAGCGAGTAGAACCAGCCGCGCGTCTGGTCGAGCCCCTCGCAGACGAAGTCAGCTGGGTAGAGCTCCTCCAGGCGGGCCACGGCGTGACCGGACTGCAGCGGCTCGTGGCGCTGCGCGAACGGCATCGCGCCGGAGTCGAACCACACGTCGATGACCTCCGGCACGCGCGTGGCCGTCTCGCCGCACTCGTCGCAGGCGAACGTGACCTCGTCGGCGAACGGCCGGTGCGGATCTTCGAGACGCACCCCCGAGCGCCGTTCGAGCTCGTCGTAGCCGCCCACGACCGTCACGTGACCCTGCTCGCAGCGCCAGACCGGCAGCGGCGTGCCCCAGTAGCGCTCGCGCGAGAGCGCCCAGTCGACGTTGCTCTCCAGCCACTTGCCGAAGCGGCCGTGCTTGATGTGCTCGGGATGCCAGGTGACCTGCTCGTTGGCCGCGAGCAGATCGTCGCGGAGCTTCGACGTCGCGATGTACCACGAGGGCTTGGCGTAGTACAGCAGCGGCGTCCCGCAACGCCAGCAGTGCGGGTAGCTGTGCCGGAGGGTCTCGGCGCGCAGGAGGCGGCCGCGCGCGCGCAGGTCCTCGACGAGATCGGGGTCGGCGTCCTTGACGAAGCGCCCGGCGTAGCGGCCGATGCGCTCGTCGTACGTGCCGTCGGCGCCCACCGGGTTGACGACGTTCAATCCGTACTGTGCGCCGAGGCGGTAGTCGTCCTCGCCGAAGGCGACCGCGGTGTGGACGAGACCGGTTCCGTCCTCGGCGGTGACGAAGTCGGCGAGCAGCACCGTGTGCCCGCGCTCGCCGTACTCGTCGGCGCCGAGGAACCCGAACGGCGGCTCGTAGCGCACGCCGTCGATCGCCGCGCCGGGGAACCGCGCGAGGATCCGCACGCCGGCGGGGTCGCCGAGCACGCGTTCGACGAGCGCCTCGGCGAGCACGACCGGGGCCTCGAGCGCACCGGTCTTCGCGCGCACGTAGAGGAGCTCGGGATCGACGGCGACGGCGGCGTTGGAGACGAGCGTCCACGGCGTCGTCGTCCAGACGAGCAGCTCGTCCCCCGCCTGCAGCGGCCCGCCGTCCTGCGCGACGGGGAGGCGCACGTAGATGGACGGGTCCTCGACGTCCTCGTAGCCGGACGCGACCTCGTGGCTGGAGAGCGCGGTGCCGCAGCGCGGGCAGTAGGGAACGACCTTGTGGCCCTCGTAGAGCAGCCCCTCGTCGGCGATCCGCTTCAGCGCCCACCAGACCGACTCGATGTAATCGGGGTCCAGCGTGCGGTAGGCGTGCTCGAGGTCCAGCCAGAAGCCGATCCGCTCCGTCAGGGCGTTCCAGTCCTCGAGGAACGCGAAGACGGAATCGCGACAGCGGCGGTTGAACTCCGCGATGCCGTACTCCTCGATCTGCTCCTTCGACGTGATCCCCAGCTGGCGCTCGACGGCGATCTCGACCGGCAGGCCGTGGCAGTCCCAGCCGCCGCGCCGCTCGACGTAGAAGCCGCGCATCGTGCGAAAGCGCGGGAAGATGTCCTTGAACGCGCGGCTGAGCACGTGGTGCACGCCGGGCGGACCGTTCGCCGTCGGCGGTCCCTCCCAGAACACCCAGGGCGGCGCGCCCTCGCGGCGGCGCAGCGACTCGCGGAAGACGTCGCGCTCGCGCCAGCGCTCGAGCACCTGCTCCTCGAGCACGGGAAAGGACTGCTGTGGATCGACCGGGCGCGGCGCCATCGCGATGCAGTCTAGGTCGAAGCACGGAAAGGATCGCGACACCCGCCGGGACCGCCGGCGGGCGGCATCAGGCGCGAAGGCGTAGGACCGCGACGCTCGTGACGAGGCGATCGTCGTGGCTGACGCCGCACACGGGAAGGGGACAGTGCGCCAGCACGGACCCCGATCGCGGGTGGCATCAGGCGCGACGAGCGCCCGTCAGGCGGCGAGCTTGCGGCAGATCTGGGCCAGCGACCGCTTCTCGGCCTCGTCGAGCACGGCGAACGCCTGCGCCACGCGCTCGGTGTGCTCCGGGAAGAGCCGGTCGACGATCTCCGCGCCGGGCGGCGTGATCGCGACGGCCGCCGCGCGGCGGTCGCTGCGCAGGCGGCGCCGATGGACGAGGCCGCGCCCCTCGAGCGTCGTGACGACCTCGGTCGCGTTCGCCTTCGACGTGCGCAGCCGCGCCCGCAGGACGCGGAGCTCGAGCTCGCCGCCCGCCGTCGTGAGGATGACGAGCACGGAGAAGCCGGTCGCCGACAGCCCCTCGCGCTCGAGGTCTGCGCTGAGCCGGCGACGGACGGACGCCTCGGCCCGCAGCAGCGACTCGAGGGCGCGATGGGCCAGCGGGTCGCCGGGAACGAGCGTCATCTCGGATCGGCACCGTAGCGCCCGGTCCGGACGTCGGACGCTGGATGGTTGGTTCAGGAGATCTGGGCGAGCGCGGGACGCCGCGAGGCGGCGTCGTGCGCATTGAGGCGCGCGAGCACGAGATCGCGCGCACCGACGGCGCTCGTCCCGAGCCGCGGCACGGCCGCGGCGTCGGTCTCCGGGAGCGCGCCGCGGAAGTCGAGGACCTCGACGTGCACCGGGGAGCGGCGCGTCTGATAGGCGATGCGCCCGAGCGCGTCGAGCCAGGCGCGGCGGCCGGTCAGCACGACGAGCCGCGGGCTCAGCGCCTGCAGGACGTGCGTGAGGCGGCCCGCGTCCAGTTCGGCCGTGAGCATGAGCGTGCGGATTCCCGCCCGGCGCAGGCACAGCTCGAGCGCCTGGGCGTGCAGGGCGTTGATGTCGCACGGCACGCTCGCGTCGAAGATGAGGATGCTCTCGGGCCGCGTGGCGGGCGGCGCCACGCGCTTGGCGGCGGCGAGCCAGCCCGTTGCCCAGCGCCACGCGAAGCCGAGCTCGGCCGTCGGCATCTCGCCGGCGGGCACCCCGAGGCCGTCGACGGCCGGCAGCAGGACCTCCTCGACCGTGCGCTCGACGGAGCGGACGGCGAGGCTCTCCTCGAGGATGCGATCGGCCTCCAGCTCCTCGAAGCGGCGCAGAGCCGAGCGCAGCCGGGTCGGCGACGACGGTCCGCTGCCGCGCTCACGCGCGATCGAGATCGCCGACGAGACATTGTGGGTCTCCTCGAAGGCCTGGCGCAGCGCCTCGACCTCGGCGAGATCGAACTGCCGGTGCCCGCCGGACGTCCGGCGCGGCGTCGGATAGCCGAAACGGCGCTCCCACGACCGCAACGTATTTGGGCTGACGCCCAACATCGCCGCGGCTGCGTGAGTGCGTAGAACGCTCATCGGTTGGATATCGACGCTCACCCACCGCACATGCAAACGCAATCCCCGTCTGCAGCGGGCGGCCGATCGTCACAGGTTAGGGAATCTGTCCCGGAAATTCAGCTCGTCAGCACGAGCAAGGCCGCATGCGGCGGTCCGCAGGGGCCGATCCGGGCCCGGAAGCGCACGCCGAACTCCTGGCGCGGGCGCACGATCGCGGTGCGCGGCGCGCCTGATCCCGACGCCGCCTCGACGAGCAGCACGAGGAGGTTATCGGCGCACGGGGCGTTGGCGTCCGCCGGCAGGAGGAAGTCCGCAACGTGCTGATTGACCGCCTCCGTCTCGTCCACGCCGAGCAGCTCCTCCGCCTGCGCGGACACCGCGCAGACCGACAGCGTCGAGTCGATGACGAGGAACGGCTCGTCGCCGCGCGGCGCCACGTCGGCGGGAGCCTGCAGCACGAGCCCGAGGCCGCAGTGGCCGCAGACGCGCGATTGCTGCACCGCGTCCTGCGCCGGGGCAACGCCGCAGTGGCCGCAGAACGAGACGAGCTCGAGGCCGCGCTCATCGACCTCGACCGGGCGTACTGCACGCAGCCTTCTCATGCCTGGGCCTCACGGACCTCGACATCGCCGACGCGCGTGACCGCGGGAGCGACCTCGCCGAAGCGGTCGCCGCGGCGGTCGTCGACGATCGCGAGGAGCTGACGGTGGGCGCCGAAGGGCGTGTCGGCAAGGACCCGCGTGCCGGTCGTCCGCACCATCGCGCCGTGATGGTGCGCACGCCGGAAGAGGGCCATCGGAAGCGGCCCGGCGGCGGTGCGGACGCGGTAGGCCCAGAGGGCGACGTCGTCGTCGGGGACATGGCTGCCGGCGATGACGACCGCGTCGGGCGACAGCGACTCGACGACGTCCGACAGGCCGGCGACCGGCAACGCCATCACCCGCGCGCCCGAACGCCCGCAGAAGAGCTCGAAGGCGCGGACTGCGAGCGCGTCGGGATCGGGCTCGTTGCGCGTTGCGTCGCCGACGAGGATCGCGAGCGGACGCACCGGCGGGGGCGCCAGGCGCTGCGCGCGGCGCAGCCAGCTGTCGGCCCAGCGCGCGGCGAAGGCCCAGGGCGCGCTGTCGATGCCGTGGCGCTGGCCGAGCTCGTCCAGCGACGGCAGCAGGACCTCCTCGACCGACCGCTCCACCGAGCGCAGGGCGAGCGCGGCCTCCATCGCGCTGTCGGCGCGGTCGAGCTCGAAGCTGGCGAGGGCGCCGACGAGCGTGTGCGTGTCCGTGCTCAGCGCCTCACGAGCGCGGCTCACCGCAGACGAGATCGACAGGCCCTGCTGGAGGGCGTCGCGCAGAGCGGCGACCTCACCGTGCGTGTAGAGCCGGTGCCGGCCGGCAGATCGCTGTGGTTTCGGATAGCCGAAGCGCCGCTCCCACGCGCGCAAGGTGTTCGGGCTGACGTTGAGCAGCGCCGCCGCCTCGCTCGTCTTGAGAGTTCGCATGGAGAACATGATCTTGAGAATCGCGCGCCGATGCAAACGGCGTCAACCGCAAACTGCACGACTTGGCCCCTCGAAGCTGAGCATTGGGCGTCATCGCAGGTCGAGTCGGCGCTCGCGACCGGACCGAGCGCCCCGATTTCACTCCGTTTCCTGCTGCCCCCTGCACTCTCGAGTACGAACATCCTGACATCGCCGCCGGCGCCGATCAAACGCGCGTCCGTGCATCGACCCGCCGATGTTGTGTTGAATGTCGCTAGCGTTCGTGAGCACACGCGGCAATCTGCGTCAAGGGTTTCCTCTAGTGACGCGCTTATGTTAGAGCTTTAACACGAGAAAGCTGCGCAATCCGCGCAGGTTCTTTGTTGCAAACATCTACGTTTGTCGCATGCGCACTTCCGTTTGGTGCGTTTTTTGTGCGACGGTGGGGCTGCCCTGTTCACCACCCGGAGGTTCACGATGACCAGCCTCAAGCACCGCACCTTCCCGCTCCTCATCGCCGCTATCACCGTGTTTGCCGCGACGGGCGGGGCGTGGCGCATCCACTGACAGCGGGGTGGCATTTGGCGGGTCCAGGCCGCTACGGTTAGGCCGTGACGGACATCCCGCATGAGGCGCATCCCCGGGTCGCCGTGGCGGCGGCGCTCGTCCTCCTCGCCGCGTGCGTCCCGATCCTCGTCATGTCGTCGGGCTCCGACCTCGACGATCCACTGCTCTAAGTCCTGGCCGGCTGCGGCATCGCGAGCGTTCTCGCTGCGTCGAACTGGGAGGGCGCGGTCGACATCTCGGCCTCGTTCGTGTGCTACATGCTTGCCGTGGCCTTCCTCGCGCCGACGGGGGCGTTCACGGTTGCCGTCGTGGCGGAGGCAGGAGCGTGGATGATCCAGCGGTACCGGCTGTCGGCGCTGACGATCAACCTTGCCGCCAGCGCTGTCCCGACGCTGCTCGCCGCACTCGCGTTCCACGCGTTGGACTCCGGGTGGGACGACGGTAGAGCCCGCGGCATCGTGGTGCTGGCAGTCGTCGCGGTTGGCTTCCTCGCGCTGAACTTCGGGCTCGTGCGTGTGCTTGCGGTGCTACTCGACGGCGGGCGCCTGCGAGAGGCGCTGCACCATCCGCGTGAGATCCTGCCCTCGTTGGCGCTGACGATCGCGCTGATGCTCGCGATCGCGGGGGTCTATGCGCGCTTCGGCATCGCCGCCGGGTTCTTCCTGTTCCTCAGCATCGTCGCCTTCAGCTACATGTCGCGCCTCGTCGTCATCGCGCGCGAGCGGACCGGCCAGTACGCGTCGCTGTCCTGGGGCGTGCTGTCGGCGCTCGTGCGCTCGCTGGACCGCCGCGACAGCCGGACGGCGCGCCACAGCGCGGCCGTGGCCGGCTTCGCGCGCGACATCGCGATCGAGTGCGGGATGGGCAAGCGCGACGCCGAGCTCGCCCATACCGCCGGGCTGCTGCACGACATCGGGCGCTTCGCCCTCCCCGATCGCGTCATGGAGCGCCACGGCACGCTGACCGAGGACGACTGGGAGGCGATCCGGCTGCACCCCGAGCTCGGCGCCGACCTCTTGGGCGACCTCGGTGTCTACGGCCCCGTCGCGCAGATCGTGCGCGCCCACCACGAACGCATCGACGGGCGCGGCTACCCGGACCGGCTCCGGGGCGACGACATCCCCGCGATCGCGCGCATCGTCGCGGTGGCCGAGGTCTACGACACGTTGACAGCCGAGGACACCTATCGCGACCGCATGACCTCCTTTCAGGCGATGACGGAGCTGCGGCGGGTCGCCGGGCGCCAGCTCGACGAGCGCTACGTCGAGGCGCTGGCCGCGCTGCTGACCGGCCGCGGGATGGATTACCGCCACGCCGACACGGCCGACTTCGACTCCGAGCTGGCGATCCAGAGCCGCATCGCCGACGCGATCTCGACGGACTCCGCCGCCGGGTCCGGCGTCAGCGCGCTGGCGGGCAAGCCACAGTCTTGAGCCTCATGGAGACGGCGATCACGCGGGGGACGCGCGCCCGCGCGATCGAGCCACCCCCGCCCCAGTGACCGCCCAGCGTCCGTCGGCAAAGCGCCGGCCGAGCGTGAGGAGGCGAACGCCCATGAACGCAAGCAGCCCGGACCAGACGCCGGTGACCCCCCACCCGAGCGTGAGCGCGAGCAGCGCGATCGGCACGTAGACCCCGACGCCGCCGAGGAGCATCGAGCCGGCGAGGTAGCGGGTGTCGCCGGCGCCGATGAGCACGCCGTCGAGCGCGAACACGATCGCCGCCATCGGCTGCATGAGCGCGAGCATCGTCCAGATCGCCCGCGCCCGATCGAGGACCGCGGGATCGGACGTGAATGCGCGCGGCAGCGTGCCGGCGAGCGCCAGCAGCAGCGCCGCGAAGAGGCAGCCCGCGGCGAGCGACCAGCCCATCGTGCGCAGTGCAACGGCGCGCGCGCCGGGCGCGTCGCCGGAGCCGAGCGCGCGGCCGACCAGCACCTGCGCCGCGATGGCGATCGCGTCGAGGACGAGCGCGGTGAAGACGAAGAGGCCCATCGCGATCTGGTGGGCGCCGAGCGACGTCTCGCCGATCCGCGCGATGACGGCGCTCGCCGTCGCGAACGCGAGGAGCAGGGCGGCGGAGCGCACGAAGAGCTCACCGGAGATCCGCAGCAGCGGAGCCAGCAGCGCCCGCCGCGGACGGCGGCTGCTCGTCGGCGAACGCAGCAGCAGCCAGGCGAAGGTCGCGCCCATCGCGGCCTGCGCGATGACCGTCCCGGCGGCGGAGCCGTCCAGGCCCCAGTCCAGCCCGTAGACGAACCACACCTCGAGCACGGCGTTGGCGACCTGCGCGGCCACGACGATGAACAGCGGCGTGCGCAGGTCGCCGATCCCGCGCAGGTAGCCCTGGCCGGCCAGGGCGACGAGCGCCGCCGGCAGGCCGGCGGCGCTGATGCGCAGGTAGCGCGCCGCGAGCGCCGCCGTCTCTCCGCGGCCCCCGAGCAGCGCGACGAGCGGGTCAGCGAGCAGCGCGCAGGCGAGCGCCAGCAGGACGCCGAGCCCGCTCGCCAGCCACAGCGCCTGCGCCGCGAGCTGGCCGGCGCGGGCATCGTCGCCCGCGCCGTGCAGGCGCGCGACCTGCGCCGTCGTCCCGTAGGTGAGGAAGATGCACAGCGAGACGAGCGTCGTGAGCACCGTGGCGGCGATCGCGAGCGCCGCCAGCTGGCGCGTGCCGAGATGGCCGACGATCGCCGTGTCGACGAGCAGGTACAGCGGCTCGGCTGCGAGTGCGCCGAGCGCAGGGATCGCGAGGCGCCGGATCTCGCGATCGTGAGGCGATCGCAGCACCGGCCGGACTCTACGATGGCCGCCATGGCCGGCCCGCTCGTCGCAGCCATCCTCGTGCTCCTGCTCGCGGGCTGCGCGACGGCGCAGGACGACCCCGTCCCGGCCGCCTGCCTCGACGAGCCGGCGACGATCGTACGGGCGCTGGAGCGCGCGCCGGGGCCGGTGACGCTCGCCGGCGGCACGCGCCTGTCGACGTGCGTCAGCCGCGCGCGCGCCGATGGCGACCTGCAGGCGCTCGGCGTGTCGCTGACGACCGTCGCCGACACGCTGCGCGGACGGGTCGCGTCCGAGCCCGGCGCTGCCGTCGGGCTCGGCTACCTCGCCGGCGCGGTGCGTGCCGGCGCGGCCGCCAACGAGGGGCTCGCGGCGGAGCTCGCGCGGCAGATCGAGCGGGCGACGGCCCTTGCCGGCGACGCCCCGCCGGCGACTCGGGCGGCGCTGGCGCGCGGGCTGCACGCGGGCGGGGAGAGTGGATGAAGCTGCGCCTGTACCACCATCGCGACGGGGCGCGGATCGCCTACCGCGAGGCCGGGGTGGGTCCGAGCCTCTGCCTCGTCCACAGCGCCGCGCTCTCGCATCGCGAGTTCGCGCCCGTCGTCGAGCACCTCAGCGACCGCTTCCGGCTCGTGCTGCCCGACCTGCCCCTGCACGGCGACTCCGAGGACCGCCCGCGCCACCCATACACGCTGGACTGGCTCGCTGAGGTCATGGCCGCGTTCTGCCGCGAGACCTGCGGCCCCCACCCGCTCGTCGGCGGCCACGGCGCCGGCGCCGAGATCCTGCTGCGCGCCGCCGTCACCCGTCAGCTCGCGCCCGGGCGGCTCGTGCTCATGCCCAACCGCCTGCACCGCCCGCCGCAGCGCTCGCGGCTGCCCGTCCCGCTGCGGGCGGTCGCGCCCCTGGCCGCGCTGCCGGGCCTGGATCGCGTGGCCTCGCACGTCGCGCGGCTCGCCTACCGGCCCGAGCAGAGCATGAAGCTCACCGCCCGCGGCAACCCGGCCGCCCGCGACCTCCTGCGCCACGCGACCGACGACATCGGCGGAAACGCGAACCTCGCCCGCTCGTGGTCGCGCTGGGTGCGGCGCTGGCCCAAGGGCGCGCAGACGCAGCTGCTGGAGGCCTACCCGCACCTGGACACGAGCGTCCTGCTCCTGTGGGCCGACCGCGACCGCTACCACCCGCTCGCCGGCGCCGAGGAGGCGCTGGACCTGCTCCCCAACGGCCAGCTGCGCGTGCTGCCGGGGACCGGCTTCCTCATCGCCTACGACGACGCGGTCGGCGTGGCCCGCGAGCTGACGGCGTTCTGTGCGTGAGAGAGAGCGACACCACCACCGCCGCGTAGCGCGTGAGCGAGCGATCGTCGTCGCTGACGTCGCACGCGAGATAGGGACAGTGCTCCGCACGGACCTGTCTCGCGGGTGGCGTCAGCGGCGGCGAGGGCCGCTCACGCGCTACGCGGCCGAGCCGCGGGCCATTTTGCGGAGGTCCATCGCCTCGTCGTAGGTCGCCTCGTCGACGCCGTGCTCGAGCGCGACGTCGCGCAGCATGCGGCCCGACGAGGCCGCCTCCTTGACGATGAGCGCCCCCCTGTCGTAGCCGATGTACGGGTTCAGCGCCGTCGCGGCGGCGAGCGTCGACTCGGCCGAGCGCCTGCAGCCGTCGACGTTGGCCTCGATGCCCTCGACGCACTTGGAGGCGAACAGCTCGCTCGTCGTCGTCAGGAGGTGAATCGAGCCGAGGAGGTTGCGCGCGATGAGGGGGATGCGGACGTTGAGCTCGAAGTTGCCCTGCAGGCCGCCGATCGTGATCGCGACGTCGTTGCCGATGACCTGCGCGCCGACCTGCATGACGACCTCGGGGATGACCGGGTTGACCTTCCCC
>Ga0136617_10005868_pt1 | contig 11002 bp, 13 predicted proteins | sample AntDrymUQ3222106_2_FD_129672 | JGI IMG/M metagenome (GOLD analysis project Ga0136617, IMG submission 129672) | Polar desert sand microbial communities from Dry Valleys, Antarctica - metaG UQ322 (21.06) | ecosystem: Environmental > Terrestrial > Soil > Desert | place: Antarctica: Dry Valley...
AGCTTCGCCGGCGCGCTCGGGGACGCCCCGGATCCACGCTGGAGCGGCGACCTTGATCAGACGACGTTCCGAGGCCATCGCCAACTGGCCGAGATCCTCTTCTTCCACCGTCCCAGTCGTACGCTGATCGTCGGGGACGCCTGCTGGAACGTGACCGCGGCGACGCCTTTCGGGGCCCGGCTCTGGGCTGGCTGGCGACCGGGGGTGAGGCCCACTCCCGCCTTCCGCTTGGGGATCCGTGACCGGGACTCCGCCAAAGCATCCGTGGAGCGAGTCCTGGACTGGGATTTCGAGCGCATCCTCATCGGCCACGGCGACATCGTCGAAGCCGACGGACATAGGAGGTTCAGGGACGCCTACGGCTGGCTACTCCGCGGGTAGGGTCGTTCCCATGCGGCGGACGCAGTACTACTGCGCGACCTCGCTGGACGGGTACATCGCCGAGGCCGACGACACGCTCGACTGGCTGACCAAGTACGAGGGCAGCTTCGAGGGCGACGACGCCGAGCCGATCAAGGGCAGCTACGAGCGGTTCTACGAGGGCGTCGGGGCGCTGGTCATGGGGTCCGCGACGTACGAGTTCGTCTTCCGCGAGCTTGGTGAATGGCCCTACAAGGGCAAGCCGACCTGGGTGCTCACCTCGCGAGACCTGCCCGGCCCGGAGGGCGACGGCGTCGACGTGCGAATCGGCAGCGCAAAGGTCGTCGACATCTACGACGAGATGATCGGCGCGGCCGGCGACCGCGACCTCTGGGTGGTCGGCGGCGGCAACGTCGCGTCGCAGTTCGCCGACGAGGGTTTGCTGGACGAGGTGCTCCTGACCGTGGTGCCGGTGGTGCTCGGCGGGGGCAAGCCGCTCTTCGACCGTCGCGTGCCCGGTGGTCCGATACAGCTGACCGGCACGCGCCGCTTCGACAGCGGGATGGTCGAACTGCGGTACGAGATCAGGCGCTAACGGCCCCCCCCCTCCCCCGCCCGGCCGCCCCGTTCGGGCTCATGCCCATGTCACTTCTCCGAAATCGTCATCAACCAAGTCTTTCTTGGTGACCATTTCGCAAAGGAGCGTGATCACCGGGTTGCGCACCGGCGGCGACGGCCCTCGCGCGGGTGGTGACGGCGGAGACCTCGGGCGAGGGCATCTAGCGCAGGCGCGCCGTCACGCGACTCGGCAGCCGGGCGACGCCGCCCGCGCCGGAGCGAGTCCTCGCGCGAGGACTCTGCCGGAGGCAGGACCCGCGCGCCTGGGCGCCGGGGCCCGCGGCCAACGCGGCCGCCTAGACGATGAACGGGACGATCAGGAGCGCCACGATGTTCGCCACCTTGATCATCGGGTTGATCGCCGGGCCGGCGGTGTCCTTGTAGGGGTCGCCGACGGTGTCGCCGGTCACCGAGGCCGCGTGCGCCTCGGATCCCTTGCCGCCGTACTCGCCGTCCTCGATCAGCTTCTTGGCGTTGTCCCACGCGCCGCCGCCCGAGGTCATCGACACGGCTACGAAGAAGCCGACCACGATCACCCCGATCAACAGGCCGCCGAGCGCCTGGTAGGAGAGCAGGCCCACGATCACCGGGATCAGGATCGGGATCAGCGCCGGCGCGATCATCTCCTTCTGGGCGGCCGTGGTCACGATCGCCACGCAGCGCGCGTAGTCGGGCTTCTCCGAGCGCTGCATGATCCCCGGCTTCTCGCGGAATTGGCGCCTGACCTCCTCGACCACCAGGCCGCCCGCGCGCCCGACCGCCTCGATCGCGAGCGACGCGAACAGGTAGACCATCATGCCCCCTATCACCAAGCCAATCAGGACCTCGGGCTCGGAGATCGCGAAGCTCGCGATCTGCTCGCCCTCCGCCTCCGTCTCCTCCCGAAGCTCCTCGACGAACGCCGCGAACAGGACGAGCGCAGCCAGGACGGCTGAGCCGATCGCGTAGCCCTTCGTGACCGCCTTGGTCGTGTTGCCGACCGCGTCGAGCGGGTCGGTGACGTCGCGCACCTCTTGCGGCATGTCCGCCATCTCGGCAATGCCGCCCGCGTTGTCGGTGATCGGCCCGAAAGCGTCGAGCGCGACGATCAGCCCGGTGAGCGAGAGCTGGGCCATCACCGCCACGCCGATCCCGTAGATGCCGCCGAGCGCGTTGGCGGCGAGGATCCCGAGCGCGATCAGGATCGCCGGGGCGGCGGTGGACTGCAGACCCTGCGCGAGCCCCTGAATGATGTTGGTGGCGTGACCGGTCTGCGACGCGCGCGCGGTCGTCTTGACCGGTCGAAAGCGCGTCGAGGTGAAGTAGTCGGTGATCACGAACAGGCCGGCGGTGACGGCTACGCCGACGAGCGTGCACAGCCACAGCTCGAAGCCGGTGGGCGGCTCGCCGGTCCCGAGCAACAGCGAGTCGAGCCCCTGCACGAATGTCAGGTCGTCCATCAGCCAGAGCGTGACCGGCAGGAACGCCGCGGCCGCGATCAGCCCGGACGCGATCAGGCCCTGGTAGAGGGCGCGCTCGACGTTGCCGCTGCGGCTGCGGACGAAGAACGTTCCGATGATCGAGGCGAGCAGCGAGACGCCGCCGATCACGAGCGGGTAGACCGCGACCGAGCCGAGCTCGTTGAATGACAGGACGCCGAGCAGCATCACCGCCACCGCCGTGACCGCGTAGGTCTCGAACAGGTCGGCGGCCATGCCGGCGCAATCGCCGACGTTGTCGCCGACGTTGTCGGCGATCGTCGCCGGATTGCGCGGATCGTCCTCCGGGATGCCTGCCTCGATCTTGCCTACGAGGTCCGCCCCCACATCGGCGGCCTTGGTGAAGATGCCCCCGCCGAGACGGGCGAAGACCGAGATCAGCGACCCACCGAAGCCGAGCCCGATGAGCGCGTCCACCGCCTCGCGCTCCTCCTCGCCGGTGAGGATCAGCACGCCGTAGTAGCCGGCCACGCCGAGCAGGGCGAGCCCGGCCACGAGCAGGCCGGTGACCGCGCCGCCGCGGAAGGCCACCTCGAGCGCTCCGGCGATCCCGCCACGGGCGGACTCCGCCACGCGCGCGTTCGATCGAACCGAGACGTTCATGCCGATGTAGCCGGCGGCCGCCGAGAACGTGCCGCCGATCGCGAAGCCGATCGCCGTGATCACGTTGAGCGCGAGCGCGAGCAGGATCACCAGCACCACCGCGACGACGGCGATGATCGTGTACTGACGATTCAGGTACGCCTGCGCGCCCTCCTGCACCGCCGCGGAGATCGAGCGCATCTCCTCGTTGCCGGCCGGCTTTGCCAGGAGCGCGCGCGAGGTCAGGACGCCGTAGACCAGGGCGGCCCCTGAGCACGCCAGCGCGAGCACGATCCCGTAATCGGTCAGAAACTCGGTCAATGAAGATCCTCCGGAGCTACTTCGGGTTGTATTGCCGCGCGAGGCCGGGGCGCCCGCTTCGGGCGCTCAGAGCACCACCGCGCTCTCCCGGGCCTTGGCGCAGATGTCGTCCGGCTGCGGACCGACGCGCGGCACCGCCCGGAACAGAAGCGCGCGCAGTCTATCGAGGTTCTGGGAGAAGACCCTGAACGCGCCCTCCGCCGACACCGGCTCGACGCCGGGGTCGTCGGCGAGCCCGACGTCGTAGTCGGTGACCAGCGAGACGTTCGCGTAGCAGAGCTCGAGCTCGCGGGCAAGCCACGCCTCCGGGTACTGGGTCATGTTCACGACGTCCCATCCGCTCGCCGCGAACCAGCGCGATTCCGCGCGCGTCGAGAAGCGCGGTCCCTGGACGACCACCACCGTGCCACCGTCGACGACCGGGATGTCGAGCTCACCAGCGACCTCGACCAGCGTCCGCCGCAGGCCCGGGCAGTAGGGGTCGGCGGCCGAGACGTGCGTGGTCTGGGGACCGTCGTAGAAGGTGTCGAGCCGCCCATGGGTGCGGTCCACGAACTGGTCCGTCACCACGAACGTGCCGGGCGCGAGCTCGCGGCGCAACGACCCGCACGCCGACGGACCGACGATCCGCCTGACCCCCGCCTCTCGCATCGCCCACACGTTGGCGCGGTAGTTCACCCGGTGGGGCGGCAGGTCGTGGGCGTCGCCGTGGCGCGGCATGAAGGCGACCCGGATGCCGTCGAGCGCCCCGACCCGGACGGGGGCGGACGGATCGCCGTAGGGCGTCGCGATCGCGAGCTCCTCGTGGTCGCCAAGGAGGTGGTAGAGCCCCGAGCCGCCGAAGACCCCGATCATGCCGGGGCTCGGCCCGCTAGCGCCCGGGCGTCCAGATCTTCGAGCGCGCCTTGGCCCGCTCGACCTCGTCCGGGGTCGGCTGGGGCTCGGCGCCCCGCTTCGGGGGCTCTCCGGCCGACGACGTCCCGGTGCTCGGCGACGGCGGCGTTGAGGATGCTCCGGCCGCGGCCTGCCCGGTACGCGCCTCGGCGCCGCCGGCCTCGCGCGCGAAGGCCACCTGGAGCTGGCTGAGCGCCTCGCGCACCGCGCGCTCCTCCTCCGGCCCGAGCAGTGGCGTGAGCGCCCGCGTCGCCTCGATGGCGAGCCGGGCCTGGTCGAGGTCGCGCTCGTCCTGCGCCTCGGGGGCGAGTCCGAGCCGGCGACCGCCGAGGTTGACGAGTGTCGCGACGGTCTGGAGCAGGACGTCCTCCACCCTGATCCGCTTCATCTGCTCCTCCATCGCCGCCCGCAGCTCCTCCTCGGTGGGCTGCCGGCCCCCCGGCCCCGTTTCCTGCTCGTTCATGTCGTGACTCCCTCCGACTGGTAGGTCCGTTGGGTCTCCGCGACCTCGGCCGCGTAGACCTCTTCGATAGTCGCGCCGCCCTCGAGCGCACGCCGCTGACGCGTGGCGCCGTCCTCTCGCGGCAGATCAAAGTCGATGCCGAGCTCCGCGCGCGCCGGGGCGGTCCACTCGAGCAGCCGCTCGGCGGTCGCCCCGCCGGGTAGCTCCTCGCCGCGCTCGAGGTCGATCATGCTCGCTCCGGCCCCATTGCGGATCGCGCGCCACATGTTCTCCTCGATCATCCGCGCCGGCGCCGGCGGGGGACCGGCGTCCTCGTCGTGATCGAGGGCCGCCTGGGCCACGCAGGCCGCCATCAGGCCGGCGAGCGCGGTTGAGTCCTCGGCGCTCGTCTGGGCATCGCACATTCGTACCTCGATCGTTCCGAACCGGTGGTGGGGCCGCACGCTCCACCAGAGCTGGGTGAACTCGGTGATGGAGCGCGTCCGCGCGAGCAGGTCGACGTAGTCGGCGTACGCGCTGAAGTCGCCGAACACGTCGGGGACGCCGCAGCGTGGGAATGAGCGCGTGAAGAGCTGCGAGCGCGCGGATGCGAGGCGCGAGTCGCGACCGTCGAGGAACGGCGAGTTCGCGGACACGGCCAGGAGGTCCGGCAGCACCGCCCTGAGACGGTCGCAGACCGCGATCGCGCGGTCCGCGCCCCTAATCCCGACGTGCACCTGGACGCTGAACGTGTTGTTTCGCCACGCCACGTAGCCCAGGTGCTGGTCGAGGAGGCGGTAATGCTCGGTGTCGATGATCTGCTGCTCCTGCCACGGGCTCCACGGATGGGCGCCCGTCGCCCCGAGCAGAACGCCGCAATCGGCCGCCAGTCCGAACAGGCGGGCACGTGCCTCGCGCTGGCTGTCGAGCGCGTCGGCGAACCTGGTGCCCTTCTCCGAGCGGATCTCGATCTCGGAGGCGATCAGCTCCCCGGCCACCGCCACACTGAGGACCGAATCGGGAGCCGCCGCCTCGTGCAGCTCATCGAACCGCTGGGTGAGCGCGTGCGTCTCCGGATCGACGATCGCGAACTCCTCCTCGATCCCGACGGTGAAGTCGTCGGAGGCGTCGAACACCTCCCGCACGCGGGCCATGTCGAGCACGGATTTACGTGAGGTAGAAGTAGAGCGCGTAGAGGAGGTCGACCGCGGGGCTCGAGGTGTGCACGGTCACCTCCGGGGGGACTTGGAGCAGCGCTTCGGAGTAGTTGAAGATGATTCGCACGCCCGCCGTGACGAGATCGTCGGCCACCGCCTGCGCTGCCTCCGTGGGGACCGCGAGCACCCCAACAACGATGTCCTCCTTTTCGACGACGTTCGGGAGCTCGTCGTAGTCGCGCACCTTCAGCTCCCTGCCGATCGGCTCCCCGATCTTCTCGGGGTCGCGATCGAAGATCGCAACCACGCGGAAGCCGTGGTCGGCGAAGATCGCGGAGCTCGCGATCGCCTTGCCGAGGTGGCCGGCGCCGAACAGGGCGATGTTGTGCTGACCGCTGGTCCGCAGGATCTTGCGGATCTGCGACAGCAGAGAATCGACGTTGTAGCCCACCCCGCGCTTGCCGAACTTTCCGAAGCCGGAGAGGTCGCGCCGGATCTGCGTGGAGTTGATGTGCGTGTACTCGGCGAGCTCCTGTGACGAGATCGTGTCGCGCCCCATCTTCTTGGCCTGGGTGAGGACCTGCAGGTAGCGCGAGAGACGCGCCGCCACCCCGAGCGACAGGCGCTCACCGTCGCGCCCGTCGAGTCCGACGGCGGTCCCGGACGGCTCGTTGAAGCTCACGCGGGCACTCTAGTCACTAGTCAGTCGATCGCTCGAGGCCGTCGAGCAGGCGCGCGAGCGCCCTGACTTCGACGAAGTACTGAAAGCGCTCTTCGCCGTCGACCGCGACCACCGGGATCCGCTCTCCGTAGGCGCGCTCGAGGGAGGGGTCGAGCGAGACGTCCACCTCGCGCAGCTCGGCCGGCCGGTCGGCGAGCGCCGCCGCGACCGCGGCGCGGGCGTCGTCGCAGAGATGGCAGCCCGGCTTCCCGTAGAGGGTGACGACCGGCACGCTCACCCCGTGCGGGCGAACGCGTCGAGGTCCAGGTAGCCGGGAAACTCGATTGGCTCGAGGAAGCGGGCGGCGCCGGCGATCATCGCGGCGTTGTCGGTGCACAGCGAGGGGTCGGGGACCGACACGCGCACGCCCATCTCCTCCCCCAGCTCGCCCGCCCGCCGTCGCAGCTCGGAGTTGGCCGCCACGCCGCCGCCGATCGACAGCCGAGCGACGCCCTCGTGCTCGAGCGCCTCGCGGGTGCGCGTGACCAGCGCGTCCACGATCGCGCGCTGGTAGGACGCCGCGAGGTCGGCCGCACGTCGCTGGGTCTCGGTCTCGCCGAGCTCGCGCGTCCGGTAGAGGAGCGCGGTCTTGAGCCCGGAGAAGGAGAAGTCGAGGCCCGTCCCAGGCCGAGCGCGCGGGAAGGCGAACGCGCCGGGGTCGCCCTCACTCGCCACGCGGTCGATCGCGGGGCCGCCGGGGTAGGACAGCCCGAGCAACCGCGCGCCCTTGTCGAAGGCCTCGCCGGCCGAGTCGTCGAGCGTGCGTCCCAGCACCCCGTACCGAGCCGGCTCGTCGACGCGCGCGACGAACGTGTGGCCTCCGCTCGCCACGAGGCACAGGTACGGCGCCTCCAGACGCTGCGGCGCGAGCGTGGCCGCCGCGACGTGGCCGTGGAGATGATCGACAGCTACGAGCGGGAGCTCGCGGGCGGCCGCCAGCGCCTTCGCAGAGGACAGTCCCACGAGCAGCGCCCCGATGAGCCCCGGCCCGGCGGTCACGGCGACCATCCCTACCTCTTCGAGCGTGACGCCTCCTCGCTCGAGCGCGTCGTCGACCGTCGGCGAGACAGCCTCCAAGTGGCGGCGAGCGGCGATCTCGGGGACCACTCCACCGTAGCGCTCGTGCAGGAGGCCCTGCGAAGCGACGACGTTGGAGCGGACCTCGCCGTCGCGGGTCACGACCGCGGCGCAGGTGTCGTCGCAGCTCGTCTCGATCGCGAGGATCGAGCGCGCCTCTCCGGGCTCGCTCACACCGCCCCGGTCGGGGCGGCGCTGTCCGGGACGCGCCACATGATGAGCGCGTCCTCGCGGTTGTCGTGGTAGTAGCCGCGCCGGCGGCCGGCGGGACGAAAGCCGAAACGCTCGTACATCGAGATCGCCGGCCGGTTCGACATTCTCACCTCGAGCGTGTACTGGGCCCCGCCCCCGTCCGCCTGCTCGAAGAGCCGGTCGAGCAGCGCGGTAGCGATCCGGCGGCGACGGCTGCGACCGTCAACGGCGATGTTCATCACGTGCCAGACGCGGTCGTAGCGTGAGCAGATCATGTAGCCGATCAGGCGATCGTGGCGCAGGGCGGCGAGGCAGATGCCTGACGGCTTCGAGAGCTCGAGCACGAACATGGCGAGCGACCACGGGGTCGGAAAGGCGCGGCGCTCGATCGCCATCACCTGCGGCAGGTCCGCGTACGCGAGCCGCCGGATCACCAGCGAGTCATCAACGGTCTCGGCCGAGACGATCGTGTTGGTAGCTGACTCGGTCATCGCTGCGGGGTGGCGTCCGGGGCTCGTAGATATTGCGGTTGCACGGCCTCGGGAGCCACGGCGTGGACTCGAGCCGCGAGCCGGCAGATAATCGATGCGCTGACGACGTGGCAGCGCGCCTCCGGCGGTGCGACCGCAATCGACGCTGACTCCAGAGCCTTCCGGGATCGTAGCGAGCCGTCGCCCGCGGCCAGCGGCGGCTCGAGTCCCTCCTCCCTCAGGGCGGCGAGGCGCTCGACGAGCGCCTCGACGCCGGTGACGAATGGGTGCCAGCGCTCCTCGCCTTCGACGTACAGGGCCGTGAACAGCTCCCCCCGGCGCGCATCGATCGCGGGCAGCACGACCCGGGCGTCGATTGCGGCGGCGAGCGCGGCGAGCGAGCCCACGGGCCGCAGCGGCAGGTCGTGCGCGTGCGCCAGTGATCGGGCCGTGGCCAGTCCGATGCGAAGGCCGGTGTACCCGCCGGGCCCCACCCCGACCGCCACCGAGTCGAGGTCCGCGAACCCGACCTCCGCGGCGCGCATACGCTCGACCACGCGCGGCATCAGCTCGCGAGCGTGCGCAGGTCGCCCCAGCAGCTGTGCGGCCTCCGGCTGGACCTCGAAGCGCTCGCCGTCCGCGCGCTGGACGCAGACGCTGGTGACCGCGGTCGAGGTGTCGAGCCCGAGCACTGTCATCGGCGGTCCGGGCGCTGTCACGAGACCTCGAGCAGGCGCCGATCGCCCCCGCGGTGCTCGAGTCCGACCCTGATCGTCGCGACGGCCAGCACGGCCTCCCCCGCTCTCGGCCACTCGATGAAGGCCACCCGCTCTGGCGTCAGGTAGTCGTCGAGCAGCCCCGCCTCCTCGGCTCCGAGCGCTCCGACCGCCTCGAGGCGGTAGAGGTCCAGGTGGGCCACTTCGAGTGGTCGTCCACGGGCCGCGCCCCGGTAGAGCTGGCCGATCGTGAAGGTGGGGCTCGTGACCGGCTGGCTAACGCCGAGCCCCCGGCAGGCTCCGCGAACGAACGTCGTCTTCCCAGCTCCGAGCTCCCCGGCCACGACCACGACGTCGCCCGGGCCGAGTCGGCCCGCCAGCTCGGCGCCGGCGGCCTCGGTCTCGCTTGCACTGCCGGTCTCGATCCGCACGGCGTCGGTCTTACCCCGGATGGCGGGCGGCCGTCACGGTTTGTGTGGCCGCTGTCGGCGCCTACCCGAACAGCCCGAGCTGAGGGACGGACGTATGCTCGGGCTCTCGCCCGCCCGGCGGCGAGCCGGCCGTAGGCGGCTCGCGCGCGGCGCTGACGGGCTCGAGCGGCGGCGCGACGGCCGGCTCGGGCCGCGGCTCGGCGAGCAACTCGGGCAGGCGGCGGAAGTCCTCCTGGAGCTGGTGGCGCGCGGCGTCGCTTCGCAGCGCCGCCGCGGGGTGCAGGATCGGGTAGAGGCGCACGGTCCGGCCGGACAGCTCGCGCTCCTGCGGTCGGCCGCGGACGCTCATGATCCCTCGCGAGCTGCCGGTCAGGAGCTTCGTTGCGAAGTTGCCGAGCGTGCAGACGACGCGCGGCTCGATCAGCTCGATCTGTCGGAAGAGGTGCGGCTTGCACGCGTCGATCTCGTCGGGGCGCGGGTCGCGGTTGCCGGGCGGGCGGTGCTTGAGCACGTTGGCTACGAACACGTCGCCGCGGCCGAGTCCGATCTCGTCGAGCAGCTCGTCGAGCAGCTTCCCGGCACGACCCACGAATGGGATCCCCTGCTGGTCCTCGTGGAACCCGGGGGCCTCGCCGGCGAACATCAGGTCGGCATCCGCGTTGCCGTTGCCGAAGACCAGGTTGGTGGCGCATCCCGCCAACTGACAGTCGCTGCAGTCCCCGAGGCGCCGGTAGAGCGCTACCAGCTGCTCGCGCCGCTCCGCCGCGGGGCGCCCGGACGCGCCCCGCTCTGAGACGGAAGAAGGTCGCCCATGCTCGCCGACCGAGACGAGCTTGCCGGTGAGCGCAGCGGCGCGTGGCTCAGCCATGCCGTCGAAGCGTAGTGAGCGCCTCGGCTACCTCTCGATCACGAACTGCCGCTTCTGTCCGAGCGAGAAGTGGGTCTCCCCGGGCGTCGTCTCGACCGGGCACAGCATCCCGTACCGGCCGGGCTTGAGCGTGACCTCGAGCGTGTCCGGCGAGTCCTCCTCCGCCCTTGCCTCGAGCGAGCCGACCTCCCTCGCCGTGCCCTCGTCGCCCCGCGTCTTCAGGACCTCGGAGAAGGTCGCATCGTCGGCGATCCGGACCAGGATCATCACGTGCGGCTCCTGGCCGACGTTCTCGAGACTGAAGATCGACCTGCCCTTCAGCGGCTTGCGGGAGAAGTCGAACGAATACTCGTCCGCGGTCACCCGGATCTCGATCGGCTTGGTGGCCGCGTCGGCCGCCGCAGTCGCCTCCTCGGCCGAGGCCGCCGCCTCCCGCCCCGCCTGCGTCGCGTCCTCGGCGGCGGCGGCGGCGTCCTCGGCGGCGGCGGCGGCGTCCTCGGCGGCGGCGGCGGCGTCCTCGGCCGAGGTCGGTCCCTCGGCCGGCTCCTCCTCGCCACAGGCTCCGGCGAGCAGCGCCGTGGACGCCAGCAGGATGGCTCCGACCGTTCGCCTGCTTGTCACCAGGGCATCCTCCTGACGGGATCGCGGGAGCCGTTGACGGCCGGATCCTGACCC
>Ga0136617_10005869_pt1 | contig 11001 bp, 4 predicted proteins | sample AntDrymUQ3222106_2_FD_129672 | JGI IMG/M metagenome (GOLD analysis project Ga0136617, IMG submission 129672) | Polar desert sand microbial communities from Dry Valleys, Antarctica - metaG UQ322 (21.06) | ecosystem: Environmental > Terrestrial > Soil > Desert | place: Antarctica: Dry Valley...
CATCATCCAGGTCTTTCGCGAACGTGTAGTTCCACTCAAATTGGAAACCACGGCTGAAGCGTTTCCTCATTCCGGCCGTGAAGCCTCGGTAGAGAGACTTTCCGTTAGCGCTAGCAACCATTGTTTCACCCAGGAACGGAGCGAAGAAGCCCGTCCGGGCGTAATCGAGGAACCGCGTCAGGTGAACACCCTTCGCGTGAGTGAAGTCGAAATAGATCGAAAGGTCTTCCACCAATTGATGTTCAAAGCCGATGTTAGCGGTATAAATGCGTGGATTAGCGTAGTCGCGACTGAAAACACGTACCCCTGAGAAGCACGGGAAGGGGTTAGTCCGCCCGCCAGCCGAACAGGACCCGGCGGTGGGCGTTACCAGTCCCGGCCAGACAGGACCGGGCACGCCAGACGAGATGATGGGCGTGTTCAGAAAGATAGTTTGCTGTTGGACTCCGTTGGTGGTGATTGAGCCCACCTGAGTAAGCATGTTCTGCCGCGCGTTGTAGATACCCCAACTCCCGCGCAAAACAGATTTGCCGTTGCCGCCGATATCCCAGGCAAAGCCGAGGCGTGGCTGGAACATCTTCTTCTGGTTGTGCAACGTTCCGTCGGAAGGGAAGCGCGGATCATTCAAGAAGAGCCCATACGCCGTCTGCGCGGGTGGCACAACCGGGTCCGGGAAGATTTGCGCTTCCCAGCGCAGGCCGTAACTCAAAGTGAAGTTCGGCCGAATCTGCCACTTGTCCTGGGCAAATAGGGCGAAGTCCTCATTCTTGATGTCTGAAAACCCTGCTGCGTCAGTTGCCGGACCTGATGGTCCTGCGCCCTGGAGATAGAGCAGGAGCGGACCGCCCGACGCTGTGGTCGCGGCCGGACAAGTCGCCGGCGCAGTCACGAAAGTTCCGTTCGAGCAGCCTACCGTGCTTGGGCCGAAGCCCCCAGCGGCGGCGGGCGAGGCGTAGCGAAGAAATCCGGTGACGCTGTCGAAAATATATCGTCCTTGAAAGAACCCGCGGAAGACTTGCGAGTTGCGACTGTGGATCCACTCTCCGCCCAACTTCACCGTGTGAGGGCCCGATACGATTGAGATGTTGTCTTTAATCTGCGTGCGCCAGAAAGTCTCGTCAACGTTGGGTCCGAGAAAGAATGGGTGCCCAAAGCGAAAGGTGGTGACGAAGCCCATGGCCGTGTCAGCCGGGACGTTGGACTCAACCGCGGAACGCGGCCTCTCCTCGCGCCCGTACGTGAAATGGAGCTCGTTAATCTTTGTGGCAGAAAGGGTGGTGAAGAGGTTCGCATTGAAGGCGTTAATCTTCGAAGGTCCCTCGATGCCATTGGCGGAATTTCCGTAAGTGGCGACGTCGAATGTTTGGTTCGTATTGCGCGAATAGTCGAAGCTGTGAGACAGCGTTAGGCGGTTGTTTTCGGTTATGTCGACGTCGATCTTGCCAAGCAAAGCGTTATTTCTGACCTTGCGGCTAATCGGCAAGCCTTCCTCCTGACTGCGGTTCGCCCTAAAGAAGGTAATCAGCGCCTGCCTTTCACAGTCCGGGTTGCCATTGATCAAAGCTTCATTAGCAGTGATCACCGGAGCAGAAATAGGACAGGGAGTTGTACCGATCTGTTCGCTTAGGTTGGCTCTTGTCAGCCGCTCGTTAATATTCTCACTGGAAAAAAAGAAAAAGGCCTTGTCGCGACGAATTGGTCCACCGATCGTCCCGCCAAACTGCTCGCGGCGGAAACCTGTGAGAGGCTTGCCGTCAGAATCGTTCGCTGTAAGAGCTTCGAGTCGCTGAAAGTGGAAGAGACTGCCATGGAACTCGTTGGTGCCTGACTTTGTAATCACGTTAATAACGCCACCAGCGGTGCGACCAAATTCGGCATTGGCCCCGGTTGCTACCACCTGAAACTCTCTAACTGCGTCCAGTGGTATATCAATCGCGGCTCGCTGACCTCCTGCCTGTTCGCCGAAGAAGCCGTTGTTGTAGTCGCCGCCATCCAGGCTGACGTTATTAAAGATTCCGCGCTGACCGGCAAAGGTGATTTCATCGCCGTCTGGCCCCTGCACGACGCTGACGCCGGGCGTGAGGGTCAGCAAGTCTTCAAACTTACGTCCGAGAATAGGAGTGTTACTCACCGTCTTTTCGCCGAGGGTAGTGCTCGATTCCGTCTTTACCGTATCCACCGTTGGGGTGGCCGTGATAGTCACTCGCTCTTCAACGCCGGAAACCTTCATCTCAAGCGGCAGCGAGATCGCCTGTCCTACAGTAAGGTTGGCATTCTCCACCACCAAAGTGGCGAAGCCTTGCTTCGAAACTGTGATGGTGTACTTGCCGGGGGGTAATGACAGCGCAACAAAACGTCCGTCTTCATCAGTGGTCACGCTCCTGGAGAAGTTTGTCTCGACGTTCTTGACTTCCACACCGGCGCCCGGGACGGCTGCGCCATTTGCATCGAGCACCGTTCCCTGGATTGTACCGCTGGTGATTTGGGTTTGTGCCGCTACTGCGGTTGCAAATACGAGTGTCACAAGCAGACAAATACTTAATCCTTTGACCCGCACGGCAAAGGAGCGAAGCAGAGCGTTGGGCATATTTTTCTCCTGTTTTCGAATTCAGATTGACTTCAGGTCTTGTTTGGAATCGGAAACCAGCGTGCCGGCACGCATGTGTGAAACACCAGAGCAAGAGCAGACACCGCGCCGACTGACACTACCACAACTTGTGCGGTGTTTAATACGAGGTGGCTCATGTTAGTGAAAGATTCTGAGCAGTGTCAACTTCTTAATAGTGTCAACTTCTTAATAGTGTGAGGTACTCGTGCCGTTTGCAATCGGCCCGGAACGCAGGCAACCCGTTGAGAAGCGCTCGTTACAGAACCGCGTCAAGCGGTAGCGACCGGATACAAGCACTCAACCGCGTCTTACAGGTCTTCCTGCCAACAAAATTGCAGTTGGCAGGTTGAATGTAGGATCCGGTCGCTAACCGCTCCCGGTTCTGTAACGATTCGCATGCGCCGAATAATGGCTTCAATTCCGGAATGAAACTGCGCCAGTACTTAATGTTGGAGCCTTTCCGAACTTTTTGCGGGTGAGCATTGGCGCGCGTGGGTGCGTCAAGCCGCCGCCGAGCGGGCGAGGAGTGCATCCCGAACGAGGATATTAAATTTCTCCGGATGCTCCTGCTCAGGCATCATCCGGCAATAGTCAAACACTTCCAGGCTGGCACTTGGGTTTGCTTCAAGTAGTGCGACCGCCTGAGCGACGGGAGTCGTCTGGTTCTGTTGGCCCCAAACCAGCATCACGCGTTGAGTCAATCGTGAGAAAGCAGCGCGTGTGTCTGTATTCAGATATCCAGAGAGGAAAGCCGCGATAGCGTGTTGCGCGCCCTGCTGATGACTGGTGGCGTAGAAGTTTGCCACCACCCGGTTAGTCACGCGTCGATGGTCATAGAACAAGCGCTTGCGTGAGTAGTCGCGGATACTGCGCTCGCTGGCCATCACGTTATAGAACGATGTGCCAAGCACGGGCGACTGCAACAGTCCATAAAACGCTGCGCCCGACATTCCCGGCCGCGTGTTTAATTTGTCAGCGCCAGTGGGTGCGTTGAGCACCATTGATTTGACCAGCTCTGAATGCTCGTCCGCTACCCGAATGGTGTAAGCGGCGCCTAGGGAACTGGCAACGATATTCGCAGGATATCCTGTTACTTCGCGTATGAAATCCGTGATTAGATCAACGTAGAGATCGGCGGAGTAAGGGGCCGTACTTGGCTTGTCAGAGAATCCGAAGCCCAGCAGATCAACGGCGTAGACTCGGAAATCGCGGGCCAGCACGTCAAAGTTTTTCCTCCACATAAAGCTCGACGAACCAGCGCCGACATCGTGGATAAAAACCAAGGGCGGACCAGGGTGTCCGGTCCCCGCCGTCCTATAGAAGATTCTGCCATATTTCCAATCGAAGAAACGGGCCTCGCCACCCAGCGCGCTGTCATCCGGATCGCTCGCGTTTTTCCGGATGGCAGCATTCATCGCTGCGAGGGCGGCCACGCTGGCGCCGCCCGCGATCATTGTCTTCCAAAGATTGCCGAGTTTACTCATTTTCAGAGTGGTACCAGGGAAGGCGGACCCCCCAAGTCGAAGCCCTCAGGTAAGAACCGCGGTAACGATCGGGTTGTACGCTCTCGATTGAGACCGGGTCGTACCGCTTCCCGTTCTGACAAGAACAACGTTTAGATGAACGCGAAATCGAACTGCTCCTGGTGAACCCTGGGATCACTGTTAATATCCACCGGACCCAGGTATTCTTCGATCTCATTTAACACGTCGCGTTCCGGGCCGCGCAGCGCTCGCGCCACTTCAGGATTGATACGCAGCGTCGTTTGTTTGTTGGCTTTGTCGCCATTCATGGCTTTTCCCAGACGCCGCGCTTCCTCGAGCAACTCGTAGCAAACGGTCTGCGGAGATTTGATCAGGCCGGCGCCCTGGCAGTACTGGCAAGGAGCACAAAGCGTTCTCTCCAAAGACTGCTTGACCCGCTTGCGAGTCATAATTACCAGACCAAAATCATTGAAAGAGAGAACCTTGGTCGGCGACTTGTCATGACGCAGCGCGTCCTGCAACGCTTGCATAACCCGCGTGCGATTGCGCCGCTCCTCCATATCGATCAGATCCAGCACGATAATTCCGCCCAAATCGCGCAAACGAATCTGCCGGACAATTTCGTCCACTGCTTCGAGATTGGTCCGCGTGATCGTGTCTTCCAAACGACCGCCCCCACGGCCAACAAACTTGCCGGTGTTGACGTCAATGGCCACCAACGCTTCGGTTTGGTTGATTACCAGATAGCCGCCGGACCGTAGCCAGACTCTCGGCTTGATGGCTTTATCAATCTCGGCCTGTACGCCGTAGGCCTCCAGGATTGGCTGCTCCTTCGTGTAGAGCTTGACGCGTTTGACCATGCGCGGCTGAATGCGATTCACAAACTCCACAATGCGGGCGTACTCCTCTTCGGAGTCGACTCGAATTGCGGAAAAATCATCCGACAACTGGTCGCGCAGGATGCGCTGGACCAGATCGAGGTCGCGATGCACCAGCGAGGCCGGCTTCGATTTCTCGGCGGCCGCTCGAATGTCAAGCCAGGTTCTTACTAGGTAGCGCACGTCTTCGCGCAAATCCGGTTCGCTTATGCCGACACCGGCCGTTCGCACGATGAAACCGCCCGACGGAATATCCTCTTCCGCTCTCAGCATCTGGATCAGCTTCCGCAGCCGGTGTCGTTCGCTGTCCGATTCGATCTTCCGAGAGACCCCCACATGTTCCACCGTTGGCATGTAGACAAGAAAACGACCCGGCAGCGCGATGTGAGAAGTGATGCGGGCACCCTTCTTGGCAATCGGTTCCTTAGCAATCTGGACGAGAATCTCCTGTCCTTCATCCAGCAGATCCGTAATCGTTGGTTGTTGTCGATCTCTTCGCTGGGAGCGTGGATAATCGCGAGAACTCTGCTCCCGGTCGCGAGAAGTTGGTTCGGGAGCTGCCGGCTTCGTTAAGGGAGCAACAGGCTTCGCTTCCTCAATCGGCGTGATATCTGTTGAGGTCTCGGTCTCTTCGGCCTGCCCGTTTGTGGGAGCGTCCTGGTCGGCGCCGCCGGTGGTCTTTGGCTTTGAAGTGGGACGGCGTCGCCTTCTGCCACCTCGTCGCGTCGCGAATTCACCGCGAGAGCGATTACCAGTAATGCGTGCTTCCGAATCTTCCAGACCAGTGTCCGCAGTCGTCTCGCTTGGGGACTCTGAATCCACCGATTTATCGGTCACGCTTTTGGCACGTCTCTTCGTAGGGGCTTTCTTGCTCGCGGCTCTGGTCTTCGTGCTTTTACTCACCGCTGGCTTTCGAGATCCAGTTTTCCTCCGCGCCACGCTGACAATTCTCTCCACGGCTCGGGCCGCAAATCCCGGTGCTTCAGTCTCCTCATCCGCTTCGGCCTCAAACGCCGAAGGTGTCCTCAACTGTTCGGGCTCCTCGTCGTCACTTATGCGTTGAAAAGTGCCACCAGGAAGTGTCTGTCCGTCAACACTGTCAACAAAGCTCTTCACATGCGCAGCAATCGTTTCCGGCGCGCGCATCATTATTCGTCCCTGGTCGCTGGTGTCCTCTCCATCATCGATTCGTTGGAACGAAGGATTTTGATGGCCACCTGACGGAAGAACCGAGCCCACTTCCGGGTTACGATAATCATCCTCGAAATTGAACTCGACGGCATGGATCTGATTGAATATCCGCTCCTGCAACCGTGCATCTTTAAACATCTCGCCGTTTACCGCGGCATTCTCCTCTTCGTCGACAACTCTCTGGATCGAAGGGTCAGTCTCGACAAACGGTGTGATGATCTCTTCCTCTTCAACGTCAGCAGCGCTTCTGGCTGCCTGCTCGACGGGCGCTTCCTGACCATCTCTCCCACGACCGCGACGGCGGCCGCGCCGACTACGCCGTCGACCAGTGTCCGCAGTTTCGGCGGGTTGCTCTGTCGCAACTGAGGCCGCCTCACCAAGTACAGCCTCTACTTCAGCCTCGCGAAGTGGCTCAGCACGCTCATGTGTGGCTTCGATGTGATGTTCGCGCTCCACGCGACCGAGGGCGATTTGTTCAGCGGCGGCGCGCCCTGCATCGGCTTCGCCTTTCTTCGCCTTGTCGATGACGATACGTTCAAACTCTTCCTCTTCGTCAAAGAAGTCAGAGACATAAAGGAAAGCGTCCCGTTCCAAACCGACATTCACAAAGGCCGATTGCATGCCCGGCAGCACGCGCATTACGCGTCCTTTGTAGATATTGCCGACAATGCCCTGATTGTCTTCACCACGCTCAATGTAAAACTCGGTAACCTGATCATCCTCGATGATCGCGATCTTTTTTTCGCGTCCGTTGACGCTTACGATTAATTCTTTTGCCATGTTGTAACTTGTGTCTCCTGGAATGCAGGCCGCAAGGCTCGATGCTTATTTGCCCTTGTGGAAGAGTAGTTTGATGACCTCAGCTCCCGATGCCACGCCGTCGGCTGGTTCCGGGGCCGAGCATTCTTTTGAAAATGTAAGTTGCGCGAAACAAGCCCGCCATTTCTCAAAGAGCGAGGAGCGTGCTTTACGCGAGACTAGTGAGACGGTTAGACGTCCCACTGCGTTTTGTTCAGTGGAAATTGTTGGCCGCGGCTCAGGCGAGTCTGGAAATAGATTGCCAACCGGCCGTGTGTGAGTTGTTTGCAGGTTGCGCTCGCGAGCGTCCCGGTGTGGACTTACCCCGTCGAAAGCGCGACGGTCATTTGAACTGTTCAACAGAAACCCTGACTGCGGTTCTGGCGCTTCGAACGCGCCAACTTTGCCACAGGGAGCACATCCTCAACTAAGTTGAGGGAGCCGTAGAGAAAACTTGCCCTAATGTGCTCGAACCTGTTCTGGCTTGTTTACCCTTCCCCCGGGGGAAGTTGGGAATGTTGTCCCATCGCCCGCATGTCTCCAGAGCCCATTGGGCCTCGCGAGCCGCTTCAATAAAGTTAACAGCGAGTCGTCATCCTGTTACGACAAACTGTAACGACAAACAACTCGTCTCGCCTGGTCGGGCGCACGGAAAATTCTCTTACTTGGCTTTTCGTGCTTCGAAGATATAAGCTGCATTTGGAGCGCCAAATGAAAACATCCGGCAAGCTAGCTAAGCTGGAGTATAACCGAAGGGGCGTGAAACGCGAAACATAGGATGTTTACGATGAGAATGAGGTCGAGGAAACATAGAAGTCGACCGCCCACGCCCCGCCCTCGGGTTCCCGCTGAATACCTGGCTGTTAGCTCCTGAAGCCAGCCAAGCGTGCAGAGCTCTGTCTGATTAGGCAGGTGAGTTCTGAGATTGTAGGACCTTTTGCTCACTAACTGAATCTGTCTCTATTCCTGATTTCAGACTAAAGCTGATCACAGACTGAACTCTGTCCCACCATGCTAGTTAACGAACCTTCTAAGCTGGACGCTGATCGCGAAACCGATGGCGATGAAAGTCGCGATGAGCGAGGCGAGGCCGGCGCTCATCAGAGGCAATGGGACGCCGATGACGGGCAAAAGCCCGAGTTCCATACCGATGTTTATGAATACCTGGAACATCAACCCACCGACAATTGCCATAATGACTAGCATCCCGGGCCGGTCTGGTGCCCGCCGCGCCCCCGTGACCAGCCTCGAGAGTAGGAGTGCGTAAGCGAGCAACACCAAAATGCAGCCGATAAAACCCGCGTTACCAGCCGTCACGGCAAAAATGAAGTCGGTATGGGGTTCCGGCAAAAACTTCAAACTGCTTTGAGAGTGTTCCGAGGTGGTTTGCGCGCCGAGCAATCCGCCTTCGCCAACGGTCAGGATCGACTGCCAGGTGCTATAGCCAAAGCCTCGTCGATCTGCTTTTTCGGGATCGAGGATGACATTGATACGCTCCTGTTGGTAAGGCTTTACAAAATTTGTCTTCACTCCTACCCAGTAGGCAACTGGCAGCATTACCATGGCCAGAATCATTCCCCCGATAACTAGCCGCAGCCGAATGGCCGAGAGAAAAAGCACCACAAACAAGATAGGCAGGTAAGTAAGAACCGAGCCAACGTCGGGTTCCAACAGGATCAGACCGCAGGGCAAGGCCAGGATCAGACCCCCGACCGCCATTTCGCTGACCCTAAGTGCCTGCGTGCGATGCTTGCCGAAGTACCAGGCCAACATCATGGCGGTCGTTACTTTGACAAACTCCGATGGTTGAAACTGACCAATGCCGGGAACTTTGATCCAGGCACGTTGGCCATTGATCTTTAGGCCGATACCAGGAATCAAGACCAGCGCCAGAAGTATCAGGCCAAAAGCGTAAAAGGCAGGCGCGATGTTGAGCAGCCTCCGATAATCGGTGACTGCCACCAGAATCATCGCCACCAAGGCAATGCCCAGTCCGATCAGCTGCTTAACCCAGTAAGCTTCTTGCGGCTGCGCATAGCGAATCTGAACGGTGCCAAAAGCTACAATGCCAATCGCCAGCATTGCCAACAACCAGTCGAAGTCTCTGAGTGATTTTTTTTCTAGAAGTGCAGACATCAGGGTCTATTTCCGATTGCCGATTGCCGATTGCCGATTGGTGTGAACATGGTTGCTAGTTTATCGATTATGCGCGCTCTATAATCTGATAAGCGTAAACGGCAATCGGCAATCGGCAATAACCTTCACTGTCCCACAACTGTTTGAGTGTCTTGCGGTTTCTCTGGAGCCTTCCGTGTCGGCTTTGCGGACTTGGCTACCGGGACCGCGCCGGGCGGTTCCTCATGTCGGGTCTTGCGATAGTAAACGTCGTAGATTCTCCGCACGGCAGGTGCAGCGTGTTGATTTCCAAAACCGGAATTCTCGATCAGGGCAATGACGGAAATCTCCGGCTTGAAGGCGGGAGCATATGAAACAAACCAGGAGTGATCTTTGTTCTTACCAAAGTCCTTGCCGAGACTCACGACCTGCGCCGTGCCGGTTTTGCCGGCGATGTCGAAACCAGCCATGCGAATACCCGCGCCCGTGCCTCCGTTATTGACCACACTCCACATGCCTTCCACTACCGTCTGGCTAATCTCCTCAGGGATGGAGACTGTCTTGGGATTGGGGCGTGATGAATCGAGCCCCTGAAATCCCCGAGCCTGACGGTAGTTCGATGTACCCGGTTCGCCCACGGGCTTCAGCTCTTTTAGAAAATGGGGCACATACAGTTTGCCACCAAGACCTACTCCGGCGACTGTGCGCAGCATACTAAGTGGCGTCATTTCCTCGTAAACCTGGCCGAACGATGCAAAGACCGTGTCAATTTCTTTCCAGCGCTGATTACGGCGATCAAAGATCGCCTTAAACTCCGCCGGCGTACGGCTGCTCACTTCGTTGGGCACATCGATTCCAGTTCGTTTGTTCAGATCAAACTGGTCGACCATGGCCACGATGCCTTCGAGACCCATCTTCAATCCGAGACGGTAGAAGTAGCCGTCGCAGGATTTTGTGATCGCCATTCTCACATCCGGCGTTCCGTGATTGCCCATGCAGCGTGTGAACTTGTTTCCGATCGTAATGCCGCCGCCGCAGACAATGTTTGAGTGCTGGAGCGTGATTGCGCTCTGCTGCAAACCTGCGATGGCCATGGGAATCTTCCAGGTCGAGCCGGGAGGATAGCGGCTCTGTACCGCCCGGTTGATCAGCGGTTTGTCGGGATCATTGAGCAGCGCCGCATACTCAGCCCGGCCTTCTTTGGTGCCAATGCGCTGGGAGAAAAGGTTGGGATCGAAGGTGGGCGCGGAAGCGAGTGCCAGAATTTCACCATTGGTGGGATCCATGGCGACAACGACGCCGCGTTTTGTTGCTGAATTACGCAGTTGCTCCTCGGCGGCCAATTGTAGATCGAGGTCGATGGTGGTAATCAGATCCTGGCCTGGTTGCGGCAGAACTATCTCGATTTCATCCTGGATCCTGCCGCGGCTGTCCACGACAACCTTTCGATAGCCATCACGTCCGCGCAGGAAGTCGTCATAACTCTGCTCGAGACCGCTCTGACCCATTACGTCTCCTGGCTTCAGCCCCTTGTCTCTATATGCCGGTTGTTTCAACTGTTCGGGACTGATCTCACCAACATAGCCAAGCACATGCGCCAGCATACCGTTTGGCGGGTAGCGGCGTTGCGGTTGTTGCTCGACGCGAAGTTCGGGAAATTCCAGTTCGCGCGCTTCTACCCAGGCGATGTCACCTGGAGTGGCATCCTGTTTCACCGGAATGGATTCGAAAGCGGGGAGGGATTTTATTTCTTCAAAACGATCATTCAGGATGTCGGCATCCAGGTCGAGACCCTCCGATAGAGGCTGCAACAGCGAGTTTAGTTCCTTACCTCTTACGTCTTCGCGAGAGAGGATCACGTTATAAATAGGGCGAGAATCGACGAGTGGGTGTCCATTGCGATCGAAGATAATGCCGCGCGGTGCCG
>Ga0136617_10005870_pt1 | contig 11001 bp, 11 predicted proteins | sample AntDrymUQ3222106_2_FD_129672 | JGI IMG/M metagenome (GOLD analysis project Ga0136617, IMG submission 129672) | Polar desert sand microbial communities from Dry Valleys, Antarctica - metaG UQ322 (21.06) | ecosystem: Environmental > Terrestrial > Soil > Desert | place: Antarctica: Dry Valley...
CCACCATCTCGTAGCCGGCATGTGCGAGCGCGGCGGCCAGCTCGCCGTTTCCCGCTCCGACCTCGAGCACTCGCGGCGGCGGAGCGGGCAGCGCGACCCGCACGAAAGCCGTCACGGCGAAGCACATCGCGCGACTCTAAGCGGCGCAGCCCGACCCTGCGCTCATCGCCTGGCAGCGCAGCAGGGCCGGACGCTCACTTGCATCACGCCGCCGCCTGGGGGGGAACAAGGTCCCAGCCGTAGCCCGGCAAGCGAATGGACCGGGTGGTCGCAGGTTCACGAGAAGCGCTCTACAGAGCGAGTGTCATTCTTCGGTAGCTGGCGGGAACCGATCCCCGTATTGATCCCCGTATTGATCCCCGCGCAATACGCAGAATCAACGACTTTCACATTTGCAGGCACTTCGAGTCGGGGAGACAGGATTTGAACCTGCGACCGCCCGGCCCCCAGCCGGGTGCCACCTGGGAAGCGGGGACCGCCGTCAGGCCGAGTGCAAGACGAATGCAGAACCCACGTCGGATTCCGCGAAACCCCGTCAAGGCTGCTGGTGGCTCAAGGTGGCCGAAACCCACTGATTTGCAGGAGAAGAGAAGGTAGCGAGGGTACTTCAGCTTTCGCTTGCCATGCAGAAGGTCGAGGGTTCGAGTCCCTTCAGCCGCTTCGCAGCAGTGCCCGCCGCACAGCCGTTTCTCAGGCTTCGGGCGGGAACGAGAAGCCCGCCTCGGCGGGCTTTCTGTCTCCGGAGTGCTCGCATCCGGCACTGGTGCGGCGCGAGACCGCGACGTCAGGTGCGGCGGTCCGCCCGGCCTGCCGGTGCCCGCTCGGCTGGGGCGCGGCCGCGACGCTGACCGGCTGCCGCTCGAGCACCAGCGCGACGAGCACGCAGACCACCGCGCCGAGCGACAGCACGCTCAGCCACAGCGGACCCGACGACCGACCGGCGCGCCGGGTGCCACGCGACGAGCGAATCTCCGGCCGCGAGCCCGCCAGACGAGCTCGGCCGGATCCTCCGCCCCCCAATGGACCGCACCGTCCAATTCGGGCTCCGCGTCGACGAGGTCGGCTGCAGTTCGTCGGCGATCACGACCCGGTCGGCGCCGCGGACCAGGAGGTGGTCATGCGTCGGCTCCCAATCGGGCAGGGGCCGAAATGAGATCGCCCGTAGCTCGGGCGCGACGCCCTCCGCCCGGCTCGAGCTCGATGCGGAAACCGCCGACCGGCTCACGCGCCTCACGTTCGGCGCGCGGGCGCCCGAAGGCCGGAGCGAGGAGACGCAGCGCTGCGATCCGGGCGAACATCGAAGCCCATAGAAGGCCGCACGATTCTTCTTCCCCGGTCACGCCAGCACCGGGGGTGTCCCGTCCAGAAGCCCCGCCCGAAGCCTCGTCAGCTGGTCGAAGGAACGCTCAAGTCGCCCGTTGGACCAGCACTCATCCGGGGCAAACTTGGTAGAAAATTGGTAGCATGAAGGGCCTCTGAAACGCCGAAAACCGCGCCACAGCGCGGTTTCCGGGAGTGGGCGATACTGGGCTCGAACCAGTGACCTCCGCCTTGTCGAGGCGGCGCTCTCCCAGCTGAGCTAATCGCCCGGGAGGAGCCGAAGACTAGCAACGCGCCGAGTCGGGATGCGAGGCGTGCGGGCGGGTACCGGAGGTCGCATGACCGCTCCGAATCAGACGAACGAGACGATCGAGGTCCAGGGCACCGCGTCCCGCGGCTGGGCTTCGGCACCTGGCAGATCACCGGCCCCGACGCCGAGGAGGGCGTGCGCGACGCGCTGGAGATCGGCTACCGGCAGATCGACACCGCGCGGGCGTACGAGAACGAGCAGGAGGTCGGTGCGGGCATCGCTTCAAGCGGCGTCGACCGCTCCGAGATCTTCCTCACCACGAAGATCTTCCCCGGCGAGTTCGAGCCGGAGGCCTTCAGGGCGGCCGCCGAGGAGTCGCTGCGCGCGCTGCGCACCGACTACCTCGACCTCCTGCTCCTGCATTGGCCCGACCCGGAGGTGCCGATCGAGCGCACGCTCGGCGCGATGATGGAGCTCCAGGAAGCGGGCAAGATCCGCCGGCTGGGCCTCTCGAACTACCCCGCCGAGATGCTGGCCGAGGCGCTCGAGCACGCGCCCGTGTTCTGCGACCAGGTCGAGTACCACCCGTTCCTGGGCCAGGATCGCCTGGTGGAGCTCGCCCGGGAGCGCGACCTGCTCATCACCGCCTACTCCCGCTCGCCCACGGCAAGGTGCCGGGCCACCCGGAGCTGACCGAGATCGCCGAGGCGCACGGCAAGACGGCCGGCCAGGTCGCGCTGCGCTGGCTGCTCGACCAGCCCAACGTCTCCCCCATCCCGAAGGCGTCCAGCCACGAGAGGCGCGTCGAGAACTTCGAGGTCTTCGACTTCCAGCTCTCCGACGACGAGCGCGCGAGGATCGACGCGCTGCCGAAGGACGCGCGCACCGGCGACCCGGACTTCGCCCCCGACTGGGACGCCTGAGCCGCCTCGCGTTGCGGGCGAGCCCCTAGGATGGACTCGCCCCCGGCGCCGTGGCGGAGTGGCTACGCAGCGGCCTGCAAAGCCGTTTACACCGGTTCGATTCCGGTCGGCGCCTTGGCACCACAGCACGCGAGTCGACGGTCCTGACCGCAGCGTGGCGCCTCGCGATGCCGTCGCATCGCCCGCCCGCCGGCAGGGTCGCTGCAACCTTCGTCCGGCGTGGCTTTCCAGGTGCGGGAACCCGGCCGATAGCGCTCCTATGACGCTTGAGACTTCAGAAATCGGAGCGGCGCGACGAACCCGCCGGCTGCGGGGCATGAGCGGCGACCAACGGCTCAACCGGCTGCGCGCCCTCGCCGATCGGCTGGAGCGACTGCCGACGTCGGCTCAACACGAGTGGATCCTGAGCGAAGTGCGAGCTCGGGCGGTCGACATCGAGACCGGCGAGCCTCCTCGGCCGATGCGCGCGCTCGACCCGGACGCAGCAGTGTCCACCTTCCAACCGCCGGGCCGGGTCCCGACGCCCGAGCCGGTCGACCTCGCCGCGGTGGCGTCGCGCGAACCTCAGCCGCTCACGCGCGCCGAGGCCGGCGCTGCCCTGCGCGCCCGGACCGCGGCGCCGCGCCCGGTCTCGACTGGGCCGGTTCTCGTCAAGCCTGTCGCGCACCCGAGAGCCCCGCAACCCGCGCCGCTCGGAGGCGAGCGGTCAGCCATAGCCGGACGGCATGGCCGATGCGGCCTCCTTGATGACGAGATCTTGTGCCTGGGGGACCTGCCGACGAGCGCCTCGACGACTCCGGGCTCGCTTCCAGGTGACGATCAGGCGCGTCCGTGGGTCCGCGGCCTGCGCGGCTAGACGACCCAAGGCTAAGAACGCCCACAGCCGGTCGCGGCCGGCCTCCCCGCCAGGCCGGCCACACGCGAGCGGATCAGGCCGGGAACGGCTCGGGAGTGCGGTCTCCCGGGACGTAGGCGCTCTCGGGCTCGAGCATCGAGCGCAGCTGCTCGCGCAGCTCGGGCGTGTCCTGGTGCCCGTGGCTCGCGGCGGCGTGCTGTGCCGCGGCGGCGACGACGTCGTCGACCGGCCCGATGATCGTGAGCCGGCAGTCGCTGTCGCTCTCGAAGCGACGGCAGTCGGCCATCATCCTGTCCATCTCTCCTCCTTGGCTCGAGGAACGGACCACCGCCGATCCTCCTCCCGCCGTGCCCCGGAGTCAATCCCCCCGCTGGCCGGCGTCAGTCGAACAGGACGCTGAGCCGGCCGAGCGGGTCGAGCGTGACCTCGACCGCGTCGCCCGACGCGACGGCGAGCGCCGGGACGACGGAGCCGCAGATGACGACCTCGCCCGCGCGCAGGCGCTCGCCGGCCGCCGCCAGCGTGCGGACGACGTGCAGGACGAGGTCGACCGGGTCGCCGGTGGCCTGCGTCGCGTCGTCGGTGGCGGCGGCCTCCTCGCCGTTCAGGGAGGCGTGGGCGGTGACGTCGGCGGCCGAGACGTCCGAACGCGGCGGGCCGAGCAGCACGTGGCGCTGGTAGATGCCGGCGGCGAGGATCGCCTCCGGGTCGGTGGCGTCCGCGTCGAGGTCGACCAGCTCGATCGCGGCGCCGAGGCCGGCGATCGCCGCCGCGGCGTCCTCGCGCGAGGCGTCGCCGTCGAGGTCGGCGCCGATGTGGGCCGCGATCTCGGGCTCCAGGCGCGGGTTCCCCCAGCCCGCCAGGTCGACGGTCCCGCCGGACTCGACGCGCGCGGGCTCGAGCAGGAACCCGACCAGCGGCGCGTCGGTGCCCAGCTTCTCCATCACCGCGGGCGCGCTCATGCCGAGCTTCCAGCCCAGCGGCGCCTCGCCGGCGTCGATGCGCCGGCGGCGCTCGGTCAGCTGCGTGCGCATCCCGCGCTCGATCCGCTCGTCTCCGGCCATGCCGGCGATTGTGTCAGCGCACGTGCAGGTAGCGCAGCGAGACCTCGCCGAGGCGGATCTCGTCGCCGTCGCGCAGGACGGCCTCGGCGACGCGCTCGCCGTTGACGTGCACGCCGTTGAGGCTGCGGTCGTCGAGGATCACGGTGGCCTCGCCACGCTGGGCGACGACGGCGTGGCGGCGGGAGACCGAGAGGTGCTCGAGCATGACGTCGGCGCCGGTGGAACGACCCAGATGGACCGTCTCGTCTCCGACCGCGATAACCACGACCTCCTCGCCGTCCTCGATCGCCAGGTAGCGGCCGGGATCGAGCAGCGGGGCTGTGAGCGTGGCCCGGCGGCGCTCGCGGTCGGTGGTGCGGGGGAGCACGCGGCCTACCGTGGTGGTCGCCTCGGCGGCGGTGGATTCAACGGTCGGCATGCGCCGCAGTGTCCCGGAGGAACCCAAGCGGCACCTAAGTCCAGGTCCGACTACGGGGCGAGGCTCGCCCGCACCTCCTCGGGATCGACCCCCAGCTCGCTCAGCGTGCGGCACGCGCCGCCGGTCGGCTCCTCCAGCGCCGCGAGCAGGAGGTGGTCGACGCCGATGTAGCCGTCCCCGCGCTTGACCGCCAGGCGCAGCGACTGCTCGAACACCGCGCGCGCGTAGGCCGAGATCCCTCGCGGGCCGGACGCGACCGGCGCGGGCGGCGCCGGCGGCGGCGCGCCGTCGACCAGCGTCGGCTGAGCGCAGCGGCGGGCGTCGGCCAGCGAGACGCCGCCGGCCTCGAGCAGTGGGGCCGCGGTCGTCGCGCGGCTGCGGATGATCCCCAGCAGCAGGTGCTCGGTGCCGACCGTCCCCGCCCCCATCGCGCTCGCCTCCTCGCGCGCGAGCGTCACCGCGGCGCGCGCCTCGCTGGTCACGAGGACCCGCCCGCCGCCCTTCGGGCCCGCGTCGCCGTGAGGGAGCTCGATACCGGCCAGGTCGCGATAGCGGCGGTGGGCCGCCTGGCGCGAGATGCCGAGCGACCGCGCGACCGCGCTGAAGGACTGCCCGGCGTCAAGCGCACGGGCGACCTGCAGGCGCTCGAACGCCTCCAGCTCCTCGCGCAGCGCGGTCATGGCGCGCAGCGCCGCCGCTGGCTGGGCGGCGCGGACGGTGTGCTCCACGAGATCGCGAAGCCGGTCGGGCGAGCTGGACATCCGCCCATTATCTACCCGAAAATGTCGCATTGCGTTGACGGCGTCGTTCGACCGGTGGCCACCCCCACCGCAACGCCCTGAGCCGTGCGTAGAGCCGCCGCCGCGCGGGCATGAGCGGTGATCATGCGCATCCTCGTCACCGGCGCGCGCGGCAAGGTCGGAGCCGCCGCCGTCACCACACTGCTCGACGCCGGCCACGAGGTCACGGCGCTGGACGTCGGCGCGCCGGTGTTCGAGGCGCCCGAGCCCGGAGCGCCTCAGTACCTCCAGGCCGACCTCTCCGACGCCGGCGACGCCTTCGCCGCCGTGCGCGGCCACGACGCCGTGATCCACGGGGCGGCGCTGCCGGAGCCGACGCGCAACCCGGCCCACCACGTGTTCCGCAACAACCTGATGGCGACGTTCAACGTGATCGAGGCGGCCGTGCGCTTCGGCGTCCCGCGCGTGGTCAACGTCTCCAGCGAGACGGTGCCCGGCTTCTTCTTCGCGGAGCGCGACTTCCTGCCCGACTACGCACCCGTCGACGAGGAGCATCCGATCCGCCCGCAGGACCCCTACGCGCTCGCCAAGCACTTCGGCGAGCAGCTGATGGACGCCGCGGTCCGGCGCTCGGACCTCACCGGCGTCTCGATCCGCCCCAGCTGGGTGCAGTGGGAGGGCAACTACGCGCGCAACCTCTCCCCCGCGCTGCGCGACCCCGAGGACAGCCCGAGCGCGAGCCTGTGGGCCTACATCGACGCCTACGACCTCGCCGATGCCCTGCGCCTGGGCGCCGAGGCGGACACGCCGGGCCACGAGGTCGTCTACATCGCCTCCCCGGACAACCACGCCAACCGTCCGCTGGCCGAGTTGGTCCGCCACCACCACGGGGACGCGATCGAGATGCGCGCGCTCGCGCGCGAGGACGCGTCCGGCATCTCGATCGCCAAGGCCGAGCGGCTGCTCGGCTACGCGCCGAGCCGCTCGTGGCGCGACTACCTGACCGACGCCGGCGAGCTGCGGCCCGAGGCGGAGCGGCGGCTCGAGCGCGAGGAGACCGGCGTGCAGCGCGGCCGCGCCCTGACGGGCTAGTCGCTGCGGCCCGACGCGGCGAGCGAGGGCGGCTCGGCCTCGTCGCCCGGGCCGTCGCGATCGACGCCGGCGGCCTCGTAGGCGTCGCCCTCGTCGAGCGTCTCGGCCTCCAGCAGCGCGGCGGTCAGGGAGTCCAGCTTGCCGCGGTGCTCGGTGAGCAGGCGCGTCGCCGCGGCGTGGGCGGTGTCGACGATCCGGCGCACCTCCTCGTCGAGCACCTGCTGGGTCGCCTCGGAGACCTCCGAGGCGCCGGGCAGCAGCGGCCCGGACGCCTCGCTGGGCAGCACCGCGATCGGCCCGATCGCGTCGCTCATCCCCCAGCGCCCGACCATCTGGCGCGCGATCGCGGTCAGCTGCTGGATGTCGGACTCCGCGCCGGCCGTGATCGAGCCGTAGACGATCTCCTCGGCGACGCGGCCGCCGAGCGCGACCTGGATCCGGCCGAGCAGGTACTGCTCCTCGTAGTTGGACTTCTCGACGTCGGGCGCCGACAGCGTCACGCCGAGCGCCATCCCGCGCGGGATGATCGAGACCTTGCGCACCGGGTCCGCCCCGGGGGTGAGCATGCCGACCAGCGCGTGGCCGGACTCGTGGTAGGCGGTGCGCCGGCGGTCGTCGTCGCTGAGGACGACACCGCGCGGCGCGCCGAGGACGATCTTCTCCAGCGCGTCGGTGAAGTCCGCGTGCCTGACCTTGTCGTGCCCCAGCCGCGCGGCGAGTAGCGCCGCCTCGTTGGCGAGGTTGGCGAGGTCGGCGCCGACCATGCCGGGCGTGCTCGCCGCGATCGAGTTCAGGTCGACCTCGCCGTCGAGCGGCATCGAGCGCGTGTGGACTTCGAGGATCTGGCGGCGGCCGTCCTTGTCGGGCGGCGGGACGGTCACGCGGCGGTCGAAGCGGCCGGGTCGCAGCAGCGCCTGGTCGAGCACCTCAGGCCGGTTGGTGGCGCCGAGGACGATCACGGCCTCGCCCGACTCGAAGCCGTCCATCTCGGTGAGGATCTGGTTGAGCGTCTGCTCGCGCTCGTCGTTGCCGCCGCTGAACGGCGAGGCGCCGCCGCTGCGCGAGCGCCCGATCGCGTCCAGCTCGTCGATGAACACGATCGCGGCCGGGGACTCCTTGGCCTGCTTGAAGAGGTCGCGCACGCGCGAGGCGCCGATGCCGACGATCGCCTCCACGAACTCCGACGCGGAGACGGAGAAGAACGGGACATCGGCCTCGCCGGCCACGGCGCGGGCGAGCAGCGTCTTGCCGGTGCCCGGGCGCCCGGACAGCAGCACGCCGCGCGGGATGCGCCCGCCGAGGCGGCGATAGCGGTCGGGGTTCTTGAGGTAGTCGACGACCTCGGTCAGCTCGGACTTGGCCTCGTCGATGCCGGCCACGTCGGCGAACGTGACGTTGGTGGAGCCGCCCTCGACCCGGCGCGCGCGCGAGCTGCCGAAGGCGCCGAGCGCCTTCATCTGGCCGCCGCCGGCCCTGCGGGCGAAGTAGACGAAGAGCCCGACGAGCAGGATCACCGGGCCGAAGCCGAGGATCAGGTTCAGCAGCGTGCCGCGGCCGGCGTTGATCGGCTCGGCGGAGAGCTCGACCCCCTCCTCCTGCAGCAGCCGGTCCAGCTCGTCGGTGTTGGCGAAGGTCGGGATCTCCGTGTCGAAGTTCTGCGCGGGCTCGGCCTCCTCGTCGTTCGGCGGGTAGGTGACCTCGCGATTGAACTCGCCGCTGACGGTCTCGCCCGTGGAGGAGATCTTCTCGACGTTGCCGTCGCGCACCTGGGCCAGGAAGACGGGGCTGTAGGGGACGCGCACGGCGCGCTCCTTGCCGGGGGCGAACAGCGCGACGCTGAGGTAGTTCACCGCCAGCAAGGCGAGCACGATCACCCAGAAGCGCGGGCGCATGCGGCGCGGCGACTGCGCGGGCTTGCCGGGCTCGTCTCGGGTGAGGCGCGGCAGCGGGGTGCGGCCCCGGCGCTCTGGCGAGTCGTCGGCCATGGGATGATTCTGGCAGGATCCCTCCCATGATCAGCAAGCTCGACTTCATCGGCATCCCGTCCCAGGACGCCGAGCGCTCGCGCGGCTTCTACGTGGAGACGCTCGGCCTGCGACCCGACGAGCGCTCGCGCTTCGAGTGCTGGCTCGGCGAGACCTGCTTCGGCATCTGGGAACCCAAATCGTTCGGCATGCCGTTCGCCCCCCAGAAGAACGCCCATCCCGCGCTGCACGTCGACGACGTGGCGGCGGCGCGCGGCGAGCTGGAGGCGAAGGGCGTCGAGTTCGCCGGCGAGACCTTGGACACCGGGGTCTGCCACATGGCGTTCTTCAACGATCCGGACGGCAACGACCTCATGCTCCACCACCGGTACGCGCCCTACACCTGACCGAGCGGGATCGCGTGACGTTCCGCTCACTGCCGGTCGCCGCGGCGGTCGTGGCCGCGGTGGTGGCGCTGCTGGTCGTCGTGCTGGGCGCCGACGACGAGCGGCCCGCTCGGCCGAGCCAGCCGGAGCCGCCGGCCGCCGCGAGCCCGACGCCGGACCCGGGCGCGCGCCTCCCGCGCGGGCCGCGCACGTTGGCCGGCGACCTCGCCGGCACCCGCGGGGCGCTGTACGACGCGATCGACCGCTGGCGGGAGCTGGGCGACCCGAGCCGCGGGGGTGCGCCCGAGGAGGTCGCGAGGCTGGCGCTGCGTCAGCAGCGCATCTACCGCCTGCTCGGCGGCTCGCCGCGACTCTCGCGCCGGGTGCTGGCCGCGCTCCCGGCTCGCCTGCGCCGTGAGGCGCGCGACGACGTGCTCGCCCGCCGAGAGCTGGGCCGCATCGTCTCGGTCAAGCGCGGGCCGCCGCCGAAGATCGCGATCGGCGCGGCGCAGCCCGCCGACGTCCTGCGCGGCCATTACCGGCGCGCGTGGCGGCGCTTCGGCGTCGGGCCGCCGCTGCTCGCCGCGGTCAACTTCGTCGAGTCCGCGTTCGGGCGCCTGCGCAACCGCTCCATCTCCGGCGCGCGCGGCCCGATGCAGTTCATCCCGGCGACCTGGGCCGCCTACGGCCTCGGCGGCGACATCTCCGACCCGCGCGACGCCGTCCTCGGCGCCGCCAACTACCTGCACGCCAGCGGTGCGCCGCGCGACGAGCGGCGGGCGCTCTACGCCTACAACCCGTCCCCGGCCTACGTCAGCGCGATCTCGCGCTACGCCCGCCGCATCCGCGCCGACCGGCGCGCGTTCTATGCCTACTACGTGTGGGCCGTCTACGTCGGCGGCCGGCGACTCACGGGCCCGCGGCCGTTGCGGTAGCTTCGGGCCGGCCGATGCGACCGGCACAGGAGCAGAGGGCCGAGGCGTTCCGCGCGCTGCACGACGGCGAGCCGTTCGTCATCCCCAACCCGTGGGACGCCGGCTCGGCGAAGGTGCTCGCCGGGCTCGGGTTCGTGGCCCTGGCCACCACCAGCTCGGGCCTCGCGTTCACGCTCGGGCGCGCTGACGGCGGCGCGAGCCTCGACGAGGTGGTCGCCCACGTCCGCGCGCTCGACGAGGCCACGCCGCTGCCCGTCTCGGTGGACCTCGAGAACGGCTACGACGACCCGGCCGTGGCGGTGGCCGCGGTGGCCGAGGCCGGCGCCGTCGGCGGCTCAATCGAGGACTGGGAACCCGCGGGGCGGCTCTACGACCTGGACGAGGCAGTCGAGCGGGTGGCCTTGGCCGTCGAGGCGGCCGGGCGACTGGGCTTCCCGTTCACGCTCACGGCGCGCGCGGAGAACCACGTCCGCGGCAACCTCGACCTGGAGGACACGATCGAGCGCCTGCGGGCCTACGAGCGAGCGGGCGCGGACGTGCTCTACGCCCCCGGGCTACGCAGCGGCGAGGAGATCGCCGCGGTGTTCCGTGCGGTCTCCAAGCCGGTGAACGTGCTGGCCCATCCGGGCCTGTCGCTGGACGAGATCGTCGACGCGGGCGCGCAGCGGATCAGCGTCGGCGGCGGCCTGGCGTGGGCGGCGGTCAACGGGTTGGTCGCCGCGGCGCAGGAGCTGCGCGACAAGGGCGGCTTCGCGTCGCTGCGCGCTCCCGCCGGCCTGCGCGAGTGGCTCGGCGGCGAGGCGTGAGCGGGCGCGTCACCCAGCTCGGGGATACAGCGTGCAGAAGCCCGTGCGTGTCGCGGCCGAGGCCTGCGTCCGGCGGGCGACGACGCCGCGGTCCACGCCGCGGTCGTCCAGCGGCAGGACGTCGCGCGGGCCGCTCACGTACCCGATCGTCTCCAGCGGCGTCCCGGGCTCCGCCCACGAGGCCACCCGCGCCGGGACGTCGAACAGCCGCGGCCGCCGCCCCGACAGCCGCTCCAGCCGTACGCTC
>Ga0136617_10005871_pt1 | contig 11001 bp, 12 predicted proteins | sample AntDrymUQ3222106_2_FD_129672 | JGI IMG/M metagenome (GOLD analysis project Ga0136617, IMG submission 129672) | Polar desert sand microbial communities from Dry Valleys, Antarctica - metaG UQ322 (21.06) | ecosystem: Environmental > Terrestrial > Soil > Desert | place: Antarctica: Dry Valley...
CGAGGCCCGGGAACAGCGCGATCCACCAGCCGCCTGCCAGCAGCGAGCGCTGGCCGTCGGAGAGGATGTTGCCCAGCGAGGCCCGATGCGGCTCCAGGCCAAGCCCGAGGAACGAGTAGGCGGACTCGTGGAAGATCGCGTGCGGGACCGTCAGCACGAACGCCAGGCCGACGGCGGGCATGAGATGGGGCACGTAGTGGCGCCGCGCGAGCCGCAGCCGCCCGGCCCCACCGCCGACCGCGGCGGCGACGAACGGCCGCTCGCGCACCGACATGAGCTCGCCGCGCACGATCCGCGCCAGCGAGGGCCAGTGCGTCAGCCCGACGGCGAGCATGATCGCGCCCGCGCCACCGAGCGCCGGGCGGAAGAGGACGAGCAGGAGGATCCCCAGGAGGAAGTGGTTCTGCGACGCGAAGACGTCCGTCGCGCGCATCGCGACCGCGTCGATCTTGCCGCCCATCATGCCCGCGATGACGCCGACGAGCGCGCCGGCGACAACCGCCGCGAGCGCCGCGAAGACCGCGATCGCCAGCGAGATGCGGACGCCGTGAAGCACGCGCGCGAGCAGGTCGCGACCAACCTCGTCGGTCCCGAGCAGGTACGACCACGACGGCGCGGCAAGGACGTTGTCGAGATCCACGGCGCGGTCGTCGAGCGGGGCGATGACATCTGAGGCGAGCGCGCCGACGACGAGCACGGCGAGCACGGCCGCGGCGACCCGCACGGACGCGGGCCAGCGCAGTACGGCACCGGTAAGCCGCTGCCCGATCCCGCCGGCGTGTCGCAGCGACCCGCCGATCGCGCTGCTGCCGGCGCTCACGCGGTCGCCTCCCGGACGCGCGGGTCCATGACGCGGTACAGGACGTCGGCGAGCAGGTTGCCGAGCACGACGAGCACCGACGCCGCCAGCGTGATCGCGACGATCATCGGGATGTCCTCGCTACGCGCCGCGTCGAGCGCGAGCAGCCCGAGCCCCGGCCAACCGAAGATGCTCTCGACGAGGATCGTCCCGCCGATGAGCTCGGCGAGGGTCGTGCCGACGAGCGTCACGAACGGGATCAGCGCGTTGGGAAGCGCGTGGCGCAGCAGCACGGCGACCTCGCCGATCCCCTGCGCGCGGGCGAACTGCACATGGTCCTCGCGCAGCACCTCGAGCAGGGTGTTGCGCACGAACAGCACAAACCACGCGTACTGCGTCAGCGCAAGGACGATCATCGGCAGGACGAGGTGCGCGAGGTCGACTCCGCCCGCGTCGATCGCGCGCGGATCGGACGTGCCGCCCGCCGGCAGCCAGCCGAGCTCGATCGAGAAGACGTACAGCGCGAGGAGGCCGATCCAGAAGGACGGCGCGGCCGTGTTGAAGTAGCACAGCGTCCGCACGAGCCAGTCGAAGACGGTGCCGCGGAAGGCCGCCGCGAGCACGCCGAAGATCAGGCCGCCGACGAGGACGAGCGCCAGCGCGCCGCCGACGAGCACGATCGACGCCGATGCGCGCGAGGCGATCTCGCTGGAGACCGGCTGGCCGCCGGCGACGACCGAGTTGCCGAGATCGCCGTGCGCCATGTTCCAGAGCCAGCGGCCGAAGCGCTCGTAGACGGGCTGGTCGAAGCCCCAGGCGTGGGCGATCTCCGCGCGCCGCTCCGGGCTGACGTCGTTCTCGGCTCCGACGTACGCGCTGACCGGATCGAACGGGGAGATCTCGGTCAGCGCGTACGTCAGCGTCGCGACGGCCAGCAGGATGACGGGGAGCATCGCCAGCCGTCGTGCGACGAGCTTCAGCATGCTGCCGCGCCGGCGCTGGTCACTTCGGCTCCAGCGACCAGTCCTCGATGTTCCACGAGGTTCCGCGCGAGAAGCCGTGCGCGTGCGGCTCGACCTGCGGGTCGACGCCCTTCACGCGCTTGGAGATCGCGACGATGTGGCGTAGGCGCACGAGCCAGAGCCAGCTCGCGTCGTCCGCGAGGGCCTTCTGGAGCTCGATGAAGTCACGCTTGCGCTCGCTCTGGTCGAGGGTGGAGCGCTCGGCGTCGAGCACCGCGTCGATCGCGGCGCTCTTCGTCCGCGGGTAGTTCGTGAACGCCGTGTCGGCGACGTCGCCGGGCTCGTCGGCGAACTTCGAGTGAAACAACGTGTAGAGCTCGATGTCCGGGTCATACGGCGTCCCGTATCCGAACTCCGTCGCGCCTGTGTCCTGGCGCGTCTGGATGACGTCGAACGACAGACCCTGGAGCCTGACGTCGACGCCGATCTTCTCCATGTCGGCCACGAAGGCGAGCGCGATGTCCTTGCGCACGCTGTCGTCGGCCGGGTACATGAGCGTGAACGACAGCCTCCTGCCGCCCTTCTCCCGCGTGGCGTCACCGGTGCGCGTCCAGCCGGCGGCGTCGAGCAGGCGCCCTGCCTCGCCGGGGTCGTACGGGCGCTCAGCCACGGGGCTGTAGGCCCAGTGGCCCTTCATGATCGGCCCGTAGGCGGGTTCGCCTGCGCCCGCAAGCGCGCCCTGCACGATCTTCTCGCGGTCGACCGCGTAGGACAGCGCGCGCCGCACCGCCGGATCGCGCAGCACGGGGTCGCGGCTGGGCAGCGCCGCCGCGCGCGCGTCGGCGGTCCGGACCTCGAAGACGTTGTAGTCCGGGTTCTTGCGCACGCGGGGCGCGAGCTTCGGCACGATGCCGGCCGCGTCGATCGTGCCCTTCTCGAGCAGCGCGACGCGCGCGTTCTCGTCCGGGACGGCCGTCAGGACGATGCGCTTGATCTTCGGCGCTCCACGGAAGTAGTTCGGGTTGGCCTCCTCGACGATCCGCCCGCCGGGCTGGAACTCCGTCACGACGTAGGGACCGGTGCCGACGGGCTTGCGGTTGAACGCAGCGGTCTTGAGATCCTTGCCCGCGAGCCGATGCTCGGGGACGATCCCGATCTGCAGCTTGTCGTAGAAGGCGGGGTCCGAACGCTTGAGGTCGAACTCGACGGTCGTGTCGTCGATCGCCTTGACGGCATCCAGCGAGTCCAGCAGCGTCGCGAGCGGGGAGGCGGTCTTCGGGTCGAGGATCGACTCGTACGTGAAGACGACGTCCTCGGCGGTGAACGGCGTGCCGTCGGAGAACGTCACGTCGTCGCGGAGCTTGACCGTGACCGTGGTGCCGTCGGCGCTCCGCGTCGGCAGCGCGCTGGCGAGGTCCGGCTCGGGGGAGAGGTCGTGGGCGTAGCGCAGCAGGCCGTTGAAGGCCTTCTGGTTGCCCTCGTACACGTTGTCGCTGAGGATCGGATTGAGATTCTCGGGCTGGCTCGGCAACGCGATGACGAGCGTGCCGCGGGCGACCGCCGAACCGTCGTCGCCAGATCCGCCGCACCCGGCCAGGCCGAGCACCAGCGCCGCCACCCCCGCCGCAACGCGCCCGAGATGAACCTTCGTCATCGCCTCCGCCCTTTCCAGGCACGCGCCCACGAGCGCGTGACCCCGGCGTTTTCCCTGAGCTCGAGCCGGCGCGGATGCCTGGAACAGCTCCCGCTACCGGACCGGTTCCTTCGCGTTAGTCAGCGAGGCGACCGTAACACAAGTATTCTTTGTTTTGCAACTAGATCGCGATTAGCTGGGGCCCGTCCGCTCGATCGCGTCGTACGCGCGCGCGACGAGCGCGTTCAGCAGATCCGTGATGTCGCCGTCGCGGTGGGCGGCGCGCTGGATCCCGGCGCCGCCACCGTCGGCAAGGAGTCGCGGGAGGTCGTCGAGCTGCGTCTCGCAGCGCAGCTCGCGCGCGGCGGGGCGCACGAGGGCAACGGTCTCCTCCAGCAGCTCTGCCACCGGCCGCAGGCGGTCCTCGCCGTCGGGCAGCGTGGCGTCGACCCCCGCGCGCGCGGCACGGAAGGAGGCCTCGTCGAGGAGCTCGGCAGGCGGTCCCTCGACCGGCTCGGCGTCGGCCTCGTAACGTGCCAGCGCGTGGACCGCGGCGACGAGCGCGGCGCTGTGCTGCGGCGAGACCTGCGTGTCGAGCGCGCGGAGCGCGGCCAGGAGCGCAGCGTCAGCTCGCGCGCCGAGGCCAGTCCGGTGTCGCGCCCGTGGCGAAACGGCGAGTTGGCGGCAAGCGCCTCGAGCAGCGGCAGGTGGCGGCGTAGGCCGTTGAAGGCGCGGATCGCCGTCGGCGCGTCCGGCATTCCGACGTGGATGTGCAGCGCGCAGACGGGCGTCGCGCCGGCGTCGCCGAGCCAGTCGCGGATGCGCTCGTAGCGCGGATTGTCGGTGAAGACCGAGTCGCCCTCGACGGCCCTCGGGTGCGTGCCCGAGGCCACCAGACCGACGCCCGTGGCGAGGACCGCACGGCGCAGCTCGCACAGCTCGGCGACGGCCTCGCCGACGCCCGTGATGAGCTCGATCTGGCTGCGGTGAAGCTCGCTCTTGACCTCGCCGCGCTCGAGCTCACCGAGCTGCTCGAGTACCTCGGCGCCGGCGTTGCGCAGCCGCCCGCTGCCCGGGTCGACGACGAACAGCTCCTCCTCGAGCCCGAGCGAGAACGGCTCCTCCTCACCGAAGTGCTGCCCTTCTACATCCATGCGCCGGAGGCTTTACCCGCTGTGGCGTCCCGTCAGCCGTTCGGGCTGCCGGGGGGTGCGCTTGGCGAGTTGTTCGGCACAGGCCCGAAGTAGTCGCCAAACGTCGGTCTCGCGACCCGCGGCACGCCTTTTATCTGTGGCTGGGCAATGTGCTTACACTCCGCTCGTGCTGCATCGCACATACAACGACCAGGACTGCTCGGTCGCGCGGGCGCTGGAGGTCGTCGGCGAGCGCTGGACGATCCTCATCCTGCGCGACGCGTTCCTCGGGATCCGCCGCTTCGACGACTTCCAGCGCAGCCTCGGCGTCGCGCGCAACGTCCTGCAGACGCGGCTGCGACGGCTCGTCGACGAGGGGCTGCTCGAGCGCCGCCGCTACCAGGAGCGCCCGCTCCGCCACGAGTACGTCCTGACGCCGCGCGGCGAGGACCTCTGGCCGGTGCTGCTCGCGCTCATGGAGTGGGGCGACCACCACCGGACCGAGCGGGCGACCGCGCCGCGCGCGCTGCACCGCGGCTGCGGCGGCACGCTGACGCAGCGCTGCACGTGCACCAGGTGCGAGGCGGAGATCGACGTCGGCGACGTCGAGTTGCGCTACGACGGCGCCGGCACGCGCGCGGCGTAGGGCCGGTGGCGGCGGCAGACTGCAAGCGCCGGCTCGTGACGGCGCTGCAGGTCCGTGTCCTCAACCCACCGATCCGTGCGCTCGCCGCGCGCGGGCTTGCGCCGTCGGTCGCCCTGCTCGAGACGACCGGCCGCCGCAGCGGCGAGCCCCGCCGCACGCCGGTCACGAACGGCCTGGAGCGCGGGACGAGCACGTTCTGGATCGTCGCAGAGCACGGTCACAAGGCGGCCTACGTGCGCAACATCGAGGCCGACGCGCGCGTGCGGGTGCAGGTCGGGCGGCGCTGGCGCACCGGCGTCGCGCACGTGCTCGACGACGACGACCCGATCGCGCGCCAGCGCTCGCTCCCGCGCGTGAACGCAGCGACGGTGCGGGCGCTCGGCACCGAGCTCGTGACCGTCCGGATCGACCTCGATCCCTGACGGGGGGCGGCGGGTCAGTCGTCCGGACGCTGCGGGTAGATGTCGTCGATCGTGACGAGCGCAACGTACGGCGCGCCGGCCGCCGCGGCGATCCGCTCCCCGCCGCCGGCGAGGCGGTCGAGGACGCTGACGACGCCGCAGATCTCGTGGCCGGCCTCCTGCAGCGCCTCGATCGCCTGGACCGTCGAGCCGCCGGTGCTCACGACGTCCTCGACGACGAGGCAGCGATCCTCCGGCGCAAGGAGGGGCCCCTCGATCCGGCGCGCGAGCCCGTGGCGCTTGACCTCCTTGCGGACGAAGAACGCCTTGACGTCGGCGCCGCCGGCAAGCGCCGCGCAGGCGACGGCGTCGGCGCCCATCGTCAGCCCCCCGACCGCCGTGGCCTCCCACGCGCGCACGCGCTCGGCGAGCAGCTCGCCGAGCGCCATGAAGCCGGCCCGCCGCAGGATCGCGCGCTTTGCGTCGACGTAGTACTGCGCCGTCGCGCCGCTCGTGAGCGTCACCTCGCCGATCACGAGCGCGTGCTCGCGCAGCTCCTCAGCCAAACGTCCACGCGCGCTCATCGCGTCCGTACCTTAGAGCCGTGCTCGAACGACCCCTCCGCATCGTCGCGATCGTCCTGACCCTGCTGGTCACGACCGGCTTCACGCTCTTCGCGCTCGACGATTTCAGCCGCGCGTCGAGTGAGTCGCGCGACCGCATCGCCGGCTACAACCCGAGCCGCGAGGCGGAGCGCACGCGAGAGCGGCGCGACAGCCCGGCGCGCGAGGTCATCGACGACGCCAACGACGTTCTGCTCAGCCCGTTCGCCGGCATCGTGGCCGATTCCGACAGCCGCTGGGTGCGGCGCGGCGTCCCGGCGCTGCTGGGCCTGTTCGTCTACGGCTTCATGTTCGCGTACCTCGCGCGCTACACCCGTGCCCGCGGCTGAGGCCTACCGGTAGACGTCGACCGGGGTCCCGACGCGGATCCAGCGAAAGAGGCTCCGGGCGTCGGAGATCGGGACCCGCAGGCACCCGTGGCTGGCCGGGAAGGCGGGCACCGACGGGTAGCCGTGGGTTGCGTAGGCGCCGAAGAAGTACGCGGAGTTCACCATCCCCTTCGCGTTCGTGCCGGGCGTCTTGAGGTAGACCTGGAACGAGCCGACGACCGTCGGTGTGCTCGGCTTGCCGGACGAGACCGGGTAGATGCGTTGCACACCGCCGTTGGCGACGAGCGCGATGACCTGGCGCGAGAGGTCGGCCTCGACGTGGCGCCCGTGCTCGGGGCGGCGGATCTCAAAGCCGCCGGCACCGCGCGCGATCGCCCGCATGACCGACGACGAGGCTTCGCTCCTGCGGACCATGCGCGTGACCTTGCGGAAGGCTAGGACCGCGCGCGCCGTGCGTGCGTCGTAGGCGCCCGGGGCGCCGACGACGTAGCCCAGGCCGCGCAGGCGACGCTGCAGAGCCCGCACCGCCGAGCGCCCGCTACGCCGCCCGACCCGGCGCGGCAGGACGTCGACGGAGCGGCCGGTGGCGGCCAGCGCGCCGAGCACCGGCGTCGGGTCGTGGGCCGCCCGCACGACGAGCCTGCCGATCCGCGTCGCGCGGTAGGACAGCTCGAAGCCTCCGCTGCCGGACGGGTCCGGCTCGATCGCGACATGCTTGGCGAGGACCTTGTGCCCACTGCTCGAGATGCGCACGGTGACGGTCTCGTTCGGGACGTACGCGCCGACCGTCCCGCGCACGCGCACATGCGAGCCGGTGAGGACCGTCGAACGGATGCCGCCGACGCGCTCGAGCGTCAGCGTCATCTGCGTCTGCACCGGGGCGGGGGCGGGCGCCGGCGCGGCGGGGGCCTGGGCCAGCGCGGGGGCCGCCGGCAGTGCCGCCGCCGCCAGCAGGGCCCAGCGGGCGTCCGTGCGACCCATCCGCCCACTATGGCAGGCGCCCGGCACGGGCGCCCGAGGTTCAGGTCGCGGGGGCCGCCGCCACGCCGGGCCGGTCGCCGAGCACGCGCGCGAGCTGGGAGGCGATCGCCAGCGCCGCGATGACCGAGCCCACCATCGTCACGGGGATCTGCCACGTCCAGTTCAGCGTCGCGCCCAGCGCGATCGAGTTGTTCAGCGCGTGCAGGGCGATGCACGGATACAGCGAGCCGCTGTAGTGGTAGAGCAGGCACAGCCCGACGCCGAACAACGCGAGCGGGACGATGAAGCCCACGGGCGCCGAGCCGAAGTGGATAGCCCCGAAGACGACGCCGGTCGCGATCGCCGCGGGCCAGACGCCGCGCCAGTTGCGCAGCGCCCCGAAGAAGTAGCCGCGGAAGAAGAGCTCCTCGCCGAGCGGCGCGATGACCGTGATGAGCACGACGACGGCCAGGAGGTTCAGCGTCGAGCCGTCGGCGCCGAGACGGTCGGGCAGCTCCTGGCGCTCGTCGAGCGAGAGGATCAGAACCCACAGCGCGCTGAGGACGTAGAAGCCGATCCAGACGGCGAAGAGCAGGCCGATCGCGCGCCGGAGCGGTGGGCGACGCAGGCCGAAGTCCGCGGCCGTCGGCCGTCCGGACAGGCGCGCGAAGACGAGCGCCGCGCCGACGAGCGCGAGGTTCTGAAAGAGCGTGAGCGCGATGCTGATGCCCGGCGGTGGGTCCTCGACCGAGCTCGTCCCGCTGGCGACGGCGATGATCGAGCCGCCCACGACCGTCGTGACGAGCCCGGCCAGGAGCGCCGCAAGCGACGTCCACGGCGGCCAGGCCGCCGCGCCGGACCGACCCGTGCCGGTCGGAGCGAACGCGGCCCGCGGGCCCGGCCGGGGCGGGGGGGCCGGCTCGTCGAAGCTCGGGGGCGGAATGCTCGTCACGGCCCGCGGGAGGTTACGCGGCGAGCTCGGCGAGCTCCGTCAGCGAGCGGATGACGCTCACGCCGGGCACGGCCGGTGGGCGGCCCGTACGGGCGACGAGCACGGGCCGCAGGCCCGCCGCGCGAGCACCGGCGACGTCGTGCTCCAGCGAGTCGCCGGCGTGCAGCGCTCCCACGGGACAGCCGCCGGCGAGCGCCAGCGCGCGCTCGAAGATCGCCGCCCCCGGCTTGGCGACGCCCGCCTCCGCCGACGAGATCGCACCGTCGACGAGCGGGCGCAGGCCGGTCACGCGCAGCATCTCGTGCAGCGAGACGTCCCAGTTGGACACGACGACGAGCCGGTGGCCGGCGCCGCGCAGCGCGCACAGCGCCGCCGGCACCTCCTCGTATGGGACGAAGCGCAGCGACGCAAGCAGCACGTCCTGCAGCTCGGCCGCCGGCAGCGCGCCGACGTCCGCGCCGGCCCGCACCAGGCCCTCGCGCAGGACCTCGGTGCAGCTCGCGCGCAGGCGCGCGAGCGACGCGGCGTCAGCGCCCATGTCGTGGTGGGCGCGGTAGTACGCGATCTCGGCGACGATCGCCGCCGCAGCCTGACGCTCGGTCACCTCGATCCCGCGAGCGCGCAGCCCGGCGGCGAGCAGCGGCGCGGGCGGCTGCAGCGCGACGAGCGTCCCGAGCGCGTCGAGCGTGACGACGCCAGCGCGCCGTAGCTGCACCGGAGTATCCCGACGTCCCACCACGCTCGTCCTCGCTACGCGACCCAGTGCCACGTCGCGAAGATGCCCGTGTAGACGGCGAGTCCCGCGGCGAACGCGGCGAGGACGAGCCGCTCCCGCCACACGCGGCCGGTCATCCAGAGCGCGAGCCAGATCGCAAGCGGAAAGAGGACCGCGAGAAAGCGAGGCAGCGACATGAGCGGCTGCGGGCCGACCGGATAGGAGAGCGGGAGCGCGAGCGCCGCGAGCAGGTAGGCGTTGTAGGCCGCCGGCAGCCGCCGCAGCGCGCCGGCGACGGCCACCGCGCCGAGGACGAGCCAGGCGAAGAGCTCGATGTTGTGGCGCGCGACGACAAACGGGTCGCCGCCGGCGGGTGTGAAGAAGACCGGCTCGCGCGCGCCCGACAGCAGCTGGCGCGCGCCCTGGACGGCCGCGACGGCGCCGTCCCAGACGCCGACGAACGGACCGGCGAAGGAGCGAAACCAGACCTCCTGAGCGTGGAACGGCGCGAGCGGATCCAGTCCCTGGACCCCGAGGAAGGCGCAGTAGGCGACGAGCCCGAGCGGGACGAGCCCGAGCCATAGGACGTCGGCGCGCAGCGGCCGGCGCGCGCGCAGGCCCGGCCGATCGACCCCCCACAGATAGATGAGCGCCAGCGGCACGAGCAGCAGCACGCCCGCGCTGCGGGTCGTCGCCGCCAGCGCGCCGAGCGTGCCGGCCCACGCCCACCGCTCGCGCCGGGCGGCGTACACCGCGCCGACCGACAACGCGAGGAACAGCGACTCGCTGTAGACCGCCGAGAAGAAGAACGACATCGGAAACAGCGCCGTCACGAGCACGGCGTTGCGGGCGACCGCGCGGTCGTGGTCGAGCGCCACGAGGCGGTGGAGGACGACGAGCGCGACGCCGAGCAGCGCCGTCGACGCCAGCGCGCCCCCGACGAGCGCGGAACCCAGCGGCACGCCGGCGATCCGGACGACGAGCGGATAGAACGGAAAGAACGCCTCGCGCGCGCCGCCGCCGTAGCCGTCGCCGGCGATCGCGAGGTACCAGACCGAGTCCCAGCGCCCGAGCGGCGCGGCGAGCACGTCGCCCGCGGGCCCGAACGGCGTCGTGACGCCGTTCGGATCGAAGTCCGCGGCCCGCCCCGACAGGCCGAAGGCGAGCACCGCGACCGCGGCGGCCGCCCAGACGAGCAGACGCGAGACCCACAGCGCCCGCCAGGCGGCGCGCGCCGCCGCGCCCGCGTCGGCGAGCGCCAGGTCTCGATCCACCGACGCTCGCGGACGAATCGGTGTCTGGAGGCGCGTCAGCGTGGATCGGCCGAGCACGGCGGGCGCCGGAGCGAGGGCATCGGAGGATCTTGGCAAGCACCGGGCCGAAGGTCGCTTGCACGCTGGCTGGGTTGCCTCGAGTTGGTGGCGGGTGGGGTGGTCCGGCCCCGGGCCGGGGGGTTGGCGATGAATTGGCGGTAGCGCAGGGCGGCGAGATGCAGGACGCGGTGGCGAGTCTGCGGCTGTAGGAGAATTCCCGGCGGCTTGCGCGCTGAGCGTGGCCGGGTGGTCGTCGCCGAGCAGACTAGCCGCGAGGTGCGCCGCGCTGGTCGCAACTACGGCGCGCTGGAAGGCTCATGTGCTCCGTGTCATGGGATCGTCGACTGCTCGGCGGATCTCGGCGTGGAGCGTTTGATTCCATGTGAGTGGGGGCGTCTCATCGGCGTAGGTCGGCGAACGGCGTCCAGCGGGCGCTGTGATCGCCGCGGCGGATGGTGTGCAGGCGTGTGTCGAACTCGGTGGCTATTCCGGGGGTGCTGGCCAGCAGTGGGACGGCGGCTGCGACCATCTTCAG
>Ga0136617_10005872_pt1 | contig 10999 bp, 10 predicted proteins | sample AntDrymUQ3222106_2_FD_129672 | JGI IMG/M metagenome (GOLD analysis project Ga0136617, IMG submission 129672) | Polar desert sand microbial communities from Dry Valleys, Antarctica - metaG UQ322 (21.06) | ecosystem: Environmental > Terrestrial > Soil > Desert | place: Antarctica: Dry Valley...
ACCGCGGACCGGCCGCCCGCCAGGCCGTGGGCGGCGGCGCCGGCCGGGCGGAAGCGGGGCGCCAGCTCGACGAGCGTGCAGGTGCCGCGCCAGCGCTCCAGGGCGCGGTCGCCGTCGGCGAGGTTGAGCCGGCGGCTCAGGCCCGAGCGTGCGACGCGCTCGAACAGCTCGTCGTCGCCGGGCACCACCCGGACCGCGGACGGGATGCGCGCGATCCGGCTGCGCACCTCCTTGGAGCGGACGATCAGATCGACCTCGCCGGCACCGGCCAGCCCGGGTATCTCCTGCTCGCCCGGCCCCGAGAGGACAAATACCTTGCCGTCCTCGAGCACGAACCAGGCGGCCTGTTCGTGCGGCTTGGACGGGCGACCGCGGCGGCCCGGCGGCTGCGGCACGGACAGCCACACCACGGTGGACTTCTGCAGCGTCTTGGTGACCGCCTGCTCCAGCGCGACATAGGGATCGCCGCCGAGGCCCGCCTCCACGAACACCGGGATGGTGCCGACGTCCTCGCCGTCGACGAAGAAGGTCAGCCGGTGCTCCTCGGCGTCGGCGAAGCGCAGCCCGGTCACCGTGTTGCTGAACCGGTCCTCGAACATCTCCCCGCGCAGCTGCACCCGGCGCACCACCGAGGCGTAGAGCTCCCGGCCGTCGCGGTCGGCCAGCGAGAACGACTCCGTGTAGGCGCCCTGCGGCCCCTGGTACTCGCGGATCACCGTGAGCGGGCGGGCCAGGCCGGGCAGGCCACCCTCGACCCGCACCACGGGGTCGAGCAGCGCCGGGTCGACCTGGCTGGCCTCGTAGAGCTCGCGGTCGATCGCGAGCGCGTAGTGCAGGTCCGCGCGGGCCATGGTGGGAGGGCTCCTGTGCTCGAGGCGAAGCGGCAGTGTAGGGGCAGGAGCTCAATCCTGGCCGGTCAGACGGGCGAGCACGCCGTGCTCCTCGAGCCAGGGCAGCAGGTGGTCCACCAGTGCCAGCGCGCCGAGCTCCCCGACTGCGGCCCAGCGGACCTCTGTGGCGTCGCTGGCGGCCACGGCAACGGCCTGCGCGTCCACCTCCACCCAGTAGTCGAGGATGACGTAGTGGTAGCCCTCCCCGGCGCGCTCCGCGACTCCGCACAACCTCCCCACGCGCCCGCTCAGGCCGGTTTCCTCGGCCAGTTCCCGCCCTACGGCCTGCTCCAGGGTCTCGCCCGGGTCGAGCCGGCCGCCAGGCAGCGACCACCACCCCTGCCCGGGCGGGCGGCCGCGGCGCACCAGCAGCAGGCGCGCGTCGCGCACGCAGACCGCTCCCACCGCGACCTCGGCGACGGGCGGGGGCACCGCGCGCTCAGCCGAAGGTCGTGGTGGACGAGAAGGTGAACGCGGGCAGGCGCAGCGCCGGGCTGCGGGAGCCGGAGAACAGTTCCGAGGCGTAGCCCGTCTCCGTGCTCAGCGACTCGACGGCGGCGAGTGCGCCCAGGACGGACTGGGTGAAGCGCAGGTTGCGGACCGCGCGGGTGACGCGGCCGTCCTCCACCAGGAACGTCCCGTCCCGGGTCATGCCGGTCAGGACGGTCTCGATCGGCTCGACGACGTTGGTGTAGTGGAAGCGGGTGACGAGCAGCCCGCGCTCGCAGCCGGCCACCAGATCGTCCACGCTGCCGCCGTCGCCCGCCCGCAGCAGCGGGTTGACGGCCATCGGCCCCCAGGTGTTGGGCGCGGGCAGCCCGTGGCCGGTGGAGCCCGTGCCCGCGTGCGCGCCGGTGGCACGATCGTGGACCACGGCGTGCAGCACCCCGTCGCGGACCAGCTCGACACGCTGCTTCGGCGTGCCCTCCGCATCGAACGGCAGGCCGACGGTGCCGGCATCGAGGGCGTCGTCCACGATCGTGATCGCGGGGTCCAGCGCGGCCTCGCCCAGCCGCTCGGAGGTGAACGCCCGGCCCTCCTGCTGCGCCCGGCCGGAGAACCCGAGATAGGCGAGGAACTGCACGAGGGTGCCGGTGGCCGGCGGTTCCAGCACCACCGCCCAGGTGCCGGGGTCCACCTCCACGGGGTCCACGCCTGCGAGCACCTTGCCGCGCGCGCGCCGCCCCAGCGCCGCCGGGTCGATCTCGGCGACCGACCGGCCCCCGGCCTCGGCGTAGCCCGATGAGGACGGACCGCTGAGCACCGTGGTGAGGGCGGCGTGCGACAGCAGCGAGGTCACGGCCTGGCCCGCCGAGGTGAAGACGCCGAGCTCCAACCCGCCGGTCTCGTACGCGCCCGCCGCGTCCACGTCGGCCGGGACCTCGGCCAGCAGCGCCGCCACCGCCGCGGCGCGGTCCGCCGGTGAGGCGGCCAGCGTGCGCGGGTCCGCCGGGATCGTCCGCACGGGCGCGGCCGGCGCGAGGCCGGGGAACTCGAGGTCCTCGGGCGCGAGCCGCGCGACGGCCAGCGCGTCTGCGGCTGCGGCGGCGACCTCGCCCGGCTCACCGCCGGTCACCCCGACCACGCCGACGCGGCCGCCCCGGGCGACCACCCGGATGCTCACGTCCACCGTCTCGGTGTCGACGTGCTGGATGAGCTGGGAGTTGGCGAAGCGCGCGACGCCCTGTGCCGCACGGCGCACGACCACCTCCACGCCCTCCACCTCGCCGTCGCGGCCCCGCAGCGCCAGGGCGGGCTCGGCGAGCCGCGCCATGGCGTCGGCGCCCAGCGGGCCGTCGCCCATCACGCCGAGCCCACCTGGACATCGCGGAAGCGCGCCGGGGCGGCGCCGTGGGCGACCCGGGCGGTCTGAGGTGGTTGTCCCTTGCCGCAGTTGGGGGTGCCGTAGACCTGCCACGCCGCGGGTCCCGCGATGGCGTCGCACGAGCCCCAGAACTCCGTCGTGCGCCCGCTGTAGGTGGGGTTGCGGTAGCGCCGGCCCAGGCGCCCGTTGCGGATCTCGTAGGCCACCTCGCAGCCGAAGGCGAAGTTCACGCGCTTGTCGTCGATCGACCACGAGCGGTTCGTCGTGAGGAACACCCCCTCGCCGGTGTCGGACAGCAGCTCCTCCAGCGTGCCCTCGCCGGGCTCGAGGTGGATGTTCGTCATGCGGATCAGCGGGATCGATTCCCACGAGTCCGCGCGCATCGTGCCGTTGCTGCGTGCCTCCGAGCCCAGGGTCGGCGCGGTCTCGCGGCTGGTGAGGAAGCCGGCGAGCAGGCCGTCCACCACCAGCGGGTGGCGCCCGGCGGGCACGCCCTCGTCGTCGTAGGCATAGGTCCCCAGCGCCCGCGGCGTGGTGGTGTCCAGCGTGAGGTTGACCAGCGGTGAGCCGTAGCGCAGCCGCCCCGCGTCGTCAGGGGTGAGGAACGAGGTGCCCGCGTAGGCGGCCTCGTAGCCCAGGATGCGGTCGAGCTCCGTGGGGTGCCCGACGGACTCGTGCACCTGCAGGGCGAGCTGGTCGCCTGCCAGCACGAGCGTCTGCGGTCCGGCGGGCAGATGCGGCGCGCTCAGCAGCGCGACCGCCTCCTCGGCGTAGCCCGGGGCCCGCGCGGCGAGGTCGAGCGCGGTCACGTCCTCCCAGCCGCCCGTGCCGCAGTAGCCGCGGAAGGAGTTGGGGAACGACCGCGTCTGGACCTCGGACCCGTCCACCGCGGTGCACTCCACCCCGCCCGCGACCTGCACGATGGTCTGGGAGATGTCCGCACCGTCGCTGGACAGGAAGCGCTTGGTGGTCCGCCAGGCGTCCGTGCTGGCCCTGGCGAGGGTGAGGCCGCGCACCTGCTTCGCCGCGGCGGTGGCCGCAAACAGCAACGCGAGCTTGTCGTCCAGCCCCACACCGAAGGGATCGACGGCGAACGGGGTGGCGTAGGTGTCGCGCACGGGCGCGACCGGTGCGAGGCGCACCGGGCTGCGCTGCACGGTGGCGCTGGCGCGGGCGACCTCGACGGCGCGACGGGCGGCGTTCAGCACCGCGGGGCGGGTCAGCCGCGCCGTGGCCGCGAAGCCCCACGAGCCGTCGACGAGGACACGGATGCCGATCCCGCGGGTCGAGCGGCGCTCCACCCCGTCCAGGCGCTGATCCTGGACGGCGACGGACTCCGTCTCCTCGCGCACCGCGCGGACGTCGGTGTACCCGGCGCCCGCGCTGACCGCCTCATCCAGCGCCAGGCGCGCCAGCTCGTCCACATCCCCTCCCGCTCCCGATGGCTCGCGAAGGACCGTACTGCAGCCCTGCGACGCCGGTGCGGCACCGGCCGTGCGGGGTCGGCGCACGTCCGGTGCCGCGCGGCGACGCTAGGACCCCCGCCCCCCGCCGCGCGTCGCCCAGGAGTGGGATCCTGGTGTCCATCCCCAAGGGGACCGCGGCGCCCGCGTCCGCTCTGCGGGGGACGCCGTACGATCGCTGATGCCGGATGCGGCGCCGATGCCGGGGACGGCACCGGTGCGGGTGCACCCGCGGGGCACCCGGGTGAGACGAGCCGACAGGGGGATGCGTGGACTTCGAGCTGACCGCCGAGCAGGAGCAGGTGCGCAAGCTGGCGCGCGACTTCTGCGATGCTGAGGTCGCGCCCGGCGCGCGCGAGCGGGACCGCACGGAGTCCTTCGCCGACGAGCTGCTGCCGAAGCTGTTCCAGGTCGGGTTCCTGGGCGCCTTCGTGCCCGAGGCCTACGGCGGCATGGGTCTGGACTACCTGTCCTACGGGCTGATCGTCGAGGAGCTCGGCCGCGCCGACGCCGCGACGCGCTCCACCGTCAGCGTCAACACCGGGCTGGCCTGCACGATCCTGCTGCACTGGGGCACCGAGGCGCAGAAGACGGAGTGGCTGCCGCGCCTGTCCACCGAGGGGCTCGGCGCGTTCGGGCTCACCGAGCCCGACCACGGCAGCGACCCGGCGAGCATGGAGACCAGCGCCCGGCGCGACGGCGCCGACTGGGTGCTCAACGGCACGAAGCTGTGGATCACCAACGGCAGCCGTGGGATCCTCACCATCGTGTTCGCTCAAACCCAGCCGGGCTCGGGCGCCAAGGGCATCACCGCCTTTCTCGTTCCCCAGGATCACCCCGGGTACGAGGGCCGGCCGATCCACGGCAAGCTCGGGCTGCGGGGCAACGACACCGCGGAGGTCGTGCTCACCGACGTGCGCCTGCCCGACACCGCCCGCATCGGCGAGGTCGGCAAGGGCATGCGGATCGCCCTCAGCGCGCTGGACAGCGGCCGCTACTCGCTGGCCGCGGGCGCCACCGGCATCTCGCAGGCCTGCCTGGAGGCTGCGGTGCGCTACGCGGGCGAGCGCGAGCAGTTCGGCAAGGTCATCGCCTCCCACCAGCTGGTCCAGGAGCTGCTCGCCGACATCTACCTGGACGTCGAGGCCAGCCGCGCGCTGTACTGGAAGGTCGCATGGAAGCATGAGAAGGGCGAGCGCCACACCGTGGAATCGAGCGTGGCCAAGACCTTCTGCTCCGAGGCCGCGGTGCGCAGCGCGGACCGGGCCGTGCAGGTCCACGGCGGCTACGGCTACTCCGACGAGTACCCGGTCGGCCGCTACCTGCGCGACGCGCGCGTCCTCACGCTCTACGAGGGCACCAGCCAGATTCAGCGCCTCCTGCTGGGCCGCCACCTGACGGGCGTCAGCGCCTTCTAGACCCCGTCCGAGCCTTCGCGCGTCCCCCGGCCGAGCCGCGCTGATAGCGTGCGGGGGTGGCCATCGACCTGCACACCCACACGCTCGCCTCTGACGGGACGACGACGCCTGCCGAAAACGCGGCATTGGCGTCGCAGGCCGGGCTGTCGGGCTTCGCCCTTACGGACCACGACACCCTCACCGGATGGGACGAGGCGGCTGAGCACTGCGCGCGCCTCGGCCTGGTGTTCGTGCCGGGCGTGGAACTCTCGACCGAGGACGCCGGCGCCTCTGTTCACGTGCTCGGCCACTGGGTTGACCGAGACGACGCGGCCCTGCGAGCGGAGTGCGACCGGCTGTACGCCGAGCGCTTCCGCCGCGGCGAGCAGATCGTCGGCCTGCTCGCCGGACTGGGTGTCGGGGTGGACCCGGCGCGGGTCGCCGCCATCGCGGGGACGGCACCGGTCGGCCGGCCCCACATCGCCCAGGCGCTGGTCGAGGCCGGTCATGTCGAGACCATCGACGAGGCCTTCGGCCGCTACCTCGCCGACGGTGGCCCGGCGCACGTCGCCAAGCACGCCGTGTCCCCTGAGGACGGGGTGCGGCTGATCCGCGGCGCGGGCGGCGTGGCGGTGCTCGCCCACCCCGGGCTGCGCCACCTGGACCTCCCGCAGACGCCCTCGCTGGTGGATCGGCTCTGCGCGGTGGGGCTCGCGGGTGTCGAGGCCGAGCATGCGGGGCACGGTCCTGACGCCGTCGCCTACTGGCGACAGGTCGCCGTGGAGCGCGATCTGCTGGTCACCGGCTCGAGCGATTTCCACGGAACGCGCAAGGAGACGAAGATGGGGGCGTCGACGACACCGGTCGTAGTCGTCGAGGCCCTGCGGGAGCGGGCGGACGCGGCGGTGGCCGCAGGAGGGAGCCAACCTTGGTAGGCCCAGCGAAGCGTCTGGTGCCACTGCCGCAGTTCCTCGTGACGAGCGAGGGCCCGCTGCAGGGCAAGACCCTCATCATCAGCACGGACGAACAGGTGCTCGGCAGGCGGGAGGGGTCCCCGCTGCAGCTCGAGGACCCCCACGTCAGCCGCGCCCACGCGGTGGTGCGCAAGCAGAGCGGGGTCGTGGTCCTCGAGGACCTCGGCTCCACCGGGGGCACCTTCGTGAACGGGGAGCAGGTGACGGGCTCGCAGGCCCTGCGCCACAACGACCTCGTGCGCTTCGGGACGGTCGAGACGCGCTTCGAGGACCGCGGGTCGCTCATGGAGGCGGAGGACGCCACCGAGATGATCGAGCTGCCGCCCGCGGAGGAGAAGCCCGTCCTGTCGCCCCGTCAGCAGGAGGTGCTCAGCTACCTCAAGGAGGGGCTGACGAATCCTGAGATCGCGGTGCGGCTGGGTGTCACCGAGCGCACGGTGAAGGCGCACTGCCAGGAGGTCTTCGACCGGCTGGGCGCGCGCAACCGGACGGCGGCGGTTGCGGCGGCGATGCGCATGGGGCTGTTCGAGGACGAGCACCCCCACGTGCGCTGAGCGGCACCGCGCCGCCACGCTCCGGTGACCGCTACCATGGCGACGTCGCGCAGCCGGGCCGTCGAGGCCCCGCCCTCCTCACAACCCCTCGGAGGCTTTTCATCGTAACCAGGGGGTCCGCGCGCGTACCCCTCGTCTGCCGGTTTCGGCCGGACTCGGCGGGTACCGGGGACCCGAACTGGCGCCCCTGACCCGCAAGGGTCAAGCTCCGGAGTGGACGAACCGCTCTGAGTTGGGCTTGTTACAGGAGGGCGGGACCTGGACGGCTCGGCGCGTGACGTTGCCCAGCTGTCCCTGGCGCAGGCACGCAGGATCGCGCTGGCCGCACAGGGCTTCGCCGACGCCCCGCCCGCCGGCCGCATCGACCGCCGCCACCTGCGGCGGGTGCTGGACCGCGTGGGGCTGCTGCAGATCGACTCCGTCAACGTCCTCACCCGCGCACACGAGCTTCCCGCGTTCTCACGGCTGGGTCCGTACCCCCGCGAACTGCTCGCCCATCTGACCTACCGGGACCGCGAGCTGTTCGAGTACTGGGGGCACGAGGCGTCGCTCATCCCCACGGCGCTGCAGCCGCTGCTGCGCTGGCGCATGCGGCGGGCGCGCGACGAGATGTGGGGCGGGCTGCGGCGGCTGGCCAGGGAACGACCCGACTACATCGACGCGGTCGAGGCGGAGGTGGCCGCGCGCGGGCCGCTGCGCACCTCCGACCTCGACCGCCCGGCGCGCACGGGCGGCGGATGGTGGAACTGGGACGAGGCCAAGCAGGCCCTGGAGTACCTGTTCTGGGCCGGGCGGGTGGCGGTGGCGGACCGCGTGAACTTCGAGCGTCGCTACGACCTGCCGCAGCGCGTCCTGCCCCCCGAGGTGCTCGCCGTCCCCACCCCCGACCAGGACAGCGCCCAGCGCGGGCTGCTCACCGTCTCCGCCCGTGCCATGGGCGTGGCGACGGCGCGCGACCTCGCCGACTACTTCCGCATCCCCATCCGGGAGGGGCGCGCGCGGGTGGCGGAGCTCGCCGAGGACGGTGCGCTCCTGCCCGTGCAGGTGGAGGGCTGGCGCGAGCCGGCGTTCCTGCACCCGGCCGCCCGCGTGCCCCGCCGCGTGCGGGCCGCGGCGCTGCTGGCACCCTTCGACCCGCTGGTGTGGGAGCGCTCGCGCGTCCAGCGCCTGTTCGGGTTCCACCTGCGCCTGGAGATCTACGTGCCGGCCGCGCGGCGGCGTCACGGCTACTACGTGCTGCCGTTCCTGCTCGGGGAGCACCTGGTGGCGCGGGTGGACCTCAAGGCCGACCGCACGGCGCGTGTCCTGCGGGTCGTCGCCGCCTACCTTGAGCCCGGTGCCCAGCCCGGCGACGTGGTCGAGCCGCTGCTCGCGGAGCTCGCGCGGATGGCGGCCTGGCTGGGTCTCGACGACGTCGCGGTGGCCGACCGCGGCGACCTGGCCCCGGCGCTGCGGACCGCCGCCGCCGGGACCGCTCGCTCCGGGGGGACCCTGAGCCCTCAGGGGTAAGTCCCGATGTCGCGCGGTCCGGCCGCTGCCTAGCGTGGAGGCACGACATCGAGCGAACGCCCGAGCAGGGCGAGAAGGCCTGACCCCATGATGACCTGTGTCCATTGCGGTGCTCCTGCGAGCGGCAGCGAGCTGTACTGCTCCGCGTGCGGGCTCGCGTTCATCCCCGACTCCGGCGCCACGGCGCAGCAGGCCGTGGGCTGGCCGGCCCCCGCCCTCGGGTCCGCGGGCGCCACGCTGACCTCCACCTCCAGCGAGAGCCGCAACTGGGCCCTGGCCGCGCACCTCACGGCGCTGGCCGGAGCGGTGGCGGGTGGGGTCGCCGCCTTCGTGGGACCCCTGGTGGTCTGGCTGCTGCGCCGGGACGCCGACCCCTTCGCGGCCGAGCATGCGCGGCAGGCGCTGAACTTCAACCTGTCGGTGCTGGTCTACGCGCTGGTGGGTCTCGTCGGTGGGCTGGTGCTCACCGTGCTGACGCTCGGGCTCGCGCTGCTGGTGCTGGTGCCGCTCGCGGGTATCGCGCTGGTCGGCTACGCGGTGGTCTCGGTGCTGGGCGCGCTGGCGGCGTCCCGCGGCCGCCCGTTCGCGTACCCGGGCGCGCTGCCGCTGGTGCGCTGACCGTCGGCCGCGGACGCCTCCTGGGTGCCGTCGGCGCCGGGCTCGGACCCGGGGTCCTCGGGGGCTGCGTCAGCCGGGCGCTCCCTGGCCGCGTCGCGCACCCGCCGGCGGGCCATGCCGGATCTGCCGACGGGCTCGGAGGCGTCGAGACCCTGCATCTGGCGGTACACCTCCTCGCGGTGGACCGCCACCTCGCGGGGCGCGTCGATGCCCAGGCGCACCTGGTCGCTGCGCACCTCGAGCACCGTCACCACGATCTCGTCGGCGATGACGATGGAGTCACCCACACGCCGCGTGAGGACCAGCATGGATCTCCCAGCTATACAAGAAGAGCAATACGTACAGAACGGACACCCTAGCGGCCGGGGTGCTTGGCCCGCCGGAACCCAAACGACGTACACGGCGCGGGCGCCCGGAAGGTTCGCCGCCGCGCGTTCTTCACGTCATCCGCCGCCGCGATACTGCGGCCATGAGCGACGACGGACCTGCCGACCAGCTGCTGGAGCTTGCCGTGCGCGCGGCGGAGGGGGCGGGGGCGCTGCTGCTGGCGCATTTCGGCGCGGCGCACCACGTGCGCACCAAGAGCACGGCCACCGACCCGGTCAGTGAGGCCGACACCGCGGCCGAGGCGCTGCTGGTCGAGACCCTGACGACGTCGCGTCCCGACGACGGGCTGCTGGGGGAGGAGGGCGCGGACCGTGTGGGCACGACCGGCCTGCGCTGGGTCCTGGACCCGCTCGACGGGACGGTCAACTACCTCTACGGGCTGCCCGGCTGGTCGGTGTCGGTGGCCTGCGAGACCTGGGAGCAGGGGGGATGGCACGGTCTGGTGGGAGCCGTCCACGACCCCTTGCGGGGGGAGACCTTCCGCGCCGCCCGCGGCCGGGGTGCCTTCCTCGGCGAGGTGCGGCTGGCCGTCAACGACCCGGTGCCGCTCGACCGGGCGCTGGTCGCGACGGGGTTCGGGTACGCCGCGGCGACCCGCAGGCGCCAGGCGCAGGTGGCGGCGCGGGTCCTGGGGGAGGTCCGCGACCTGCGGCGGATCGGCTCGGCGGCGCTGGACCTGTGCATGGTGGCCAGCGGGCGCGTGGACGCCTACTACGAGGACTCCTCGTCGCGCTGGGACTGGGCGGCGGGAGCGCTCATCGTGGCCGAGGCGGGGGGCGTGGTCGAGCTGCTGCCCGCCCCGGAGGGCGCCGTCGGCGTGATCGCGGCGGGGCCGGGGCTCCACGGCGCCCTGCTGGCCCTCGTGCGCGCCGACTGACGGTGCACGACCCAATGCTTACGGCCGCCTTACCGGCGGCGTACCGGCGCCGCCGGCGCCCCGCGTCGCACTACGCTACGCGGGTGAACGGCGCCGCCAAGATCGTGAGGACCTCCGGTGATGCCGGATCGACGGTGTCCGCGACCATCCTGCTCGTCGAGGACGACCCGACCGTGGCCGAGGTCGTCAGCGCCTACCTGACCCGCGACGGCCACCGGGTCGAGGTCGCGACGGACGGGCTGCGGGCGCTGGTCGCATTGAGCGAGGCCGCCCCGGACCTGGTCGTGCTCGACCTCATGCTGCCGGGCGTCAACGGTCTGGAGGTCTGCCGCCGGGTCCGCGAGCACAGCGACGTGCCGATCATCATCCTGTCGGCCCGTGCGGAGGAGGCCGACCGGCTGCGCGGTCTGGACCTCGGTGCCGACGACTACCTGGCCAAGCCCTTCTCGCCGCGCGAGCTCGCCGCGCGGGTGCGCGCGGTGCTCCGCCGGGTGCCGCCGACCCA
>Ga0136617_10005873_pt1 | contig 10997 bp, 10 predicted proteins | sample AntDrymUQ3222106_2_FD_129672 | JGI IMG/M metagenome (GOLD analysis project Ga0136617, IMG submission 129672) | Polar desert sand microbial communities from Dry Valleys, Antarctica - metaG UQ322 (21.06) | ecosystem: Environmental > Terrestrial > Soil > Desert | place: Antarctica: Dry Valley...
GGCGGTCCGTCGGGACGGGGCGTGGTCGCGCTGCCGCCGGTCGCCGCGCGTTTCGACTATCAGCTCGGTGGCGCGTACCCGCCGCCACCGGGGGTGCGGGTCGCGGTCCGGGACCGTGGGGCAGCCGCCGCGCCGGGAACGTATGGGATCTGCTACGTCAACGCGTTCCAACCCAGCCCGGCGAGGCCGGCTGGTGGAAGCAGCACCATGACGACTTGCTTCTGCACCGCACCCCGACCACGTACGTCTCCGATCCCGACTGGCCCGGTGAGGTGCTACTCGATACCTCGACGGCAGGCCGCCGGGCGGCGATAGCGGGCATCGTCGGCGGATGGATCGACGGCTGCGCCCGGGCCGGCGACCGGGCGATCGAACCGGACAACCTCGACTCGTGGGAGCGTTCGCAGGGCCGGCTAACCAGTGGCCATAACCTCGGGCTGGCGAAACTACTCGCCGCCCGTGCCCACCTGCGCGGGTTGGCGATCGCGCAGAAGAACGCGGCCGAGGTGACCGAGGCCGGCCGCGACGTTGTGGGGTTCGACTTTGCCGTGGTCGAGGGGTGCCAGGTCTACGGCGAGTGCGATATTTACATCACCGCCTACGCCGGCCGGGTGCTCCAGATCGAGTACACCGACACCGGGCGGGGGCCCTTCACAGCTGCGTGCGCGGCGCATGGGGGTGCCATCTCGATCATCCTGCGCGACCGCGACCTGGTCCCGCGCAGCCAACCGGGCTACATCTACGAGGCGTGTTGACAGGTACGTCGGCAGCGGCGACGCCCACCACACCAGCTGCCTCGAGTTATGGGAGGCCCATGCGGGACAACTGATCGTTCTCAGCCGAGGGCGAAGGCGTCAACCGGTCTTGCCCTTAAGCGCCAACGGCCCGATCGGCGTCGTGGTGGTCGTGCCGGTCAGTCGTTCGACCGTCGTGCGGCTCGCGAGGATCTGCTTTCGTGAATCCCGCCAGATCGGCGAACAGCACCGACATCGACTTACACATCCGAACCGTAGGCCGGGAACGCGACCCCGGCAGACTGGAGCCATCGGCAGGTACGACGGCTAGCGGTGTCGGCGGCCCGGGGACGATGTAACGGCCGGCGTTCCCGCTCGGGCCGATGTCCTAGCCACCGGCTGCTTCTTGAGCTGCTGTACGCGCTGCGGCGAGAGCCCGAGGACGACACCCACGTCGCGGACCGTAGACACACCTGATTTCGTCAAGGCGGCGACTGCCGAGCGCACAGCCTGGGACGCTCTGGCCTGTATCTGGTCAGCTTCCTCACGAAGACGCAATGCCTCCGCCACTGTCTCGTCAACTTCTCGTCCGACACTCACGACAAGGCGCACGTCGAAACCGTCCTCGGGAACGTCGTTCATGAGTGCGACGTACTCTCGGGCTTGACGTTCGGCACTGGCGAGGCTGCGGCTCTGGGTGACGCCAACGCCATCGACGTGGAGCTCCCAGCCGTGAGCCCACCGCTTGGCGCGGACTGTGTAAGCCTTCACTGCAACCACCCCTTCGGGAGGCACGCGAGCTTCTTGATGAGATCTCCGACCACGCCTGGCGACGTCACCCGCGGTGTTGAGGACCGCCATGTGCTTGCCGCACGGGCAGTACCACACCTCGTGGTCTCCTTTGCCCTGTCGCCACGTGCAGCTGTTGGCAAGGAGCGCCTTGCGGACCAGCCGATACTGCGTCGATGTTGCCACGACAGTAAGTCCATACCTCTAGACAAGTCAAATCAATGACCCTAGACAGATCTGTGGGCTGACCGCTGGTATCTCGCCAAGTCGATCCGCCGAGCCTGATTGCGGGTTCTGACTCTGCGCTCCGTCCGCGCACAGGATGGCGATCTGCGCGCTGTGCCTGCCCGGGTGGACGCGTTCGCGGCCCGCACGCTGCTCGGCCCTACCCGTACCGAGGAACTGGCGGAGCGGGTCAGGTCCCTGGCCCGCAGCCGCGCCGACATCGTCGCCGCCACGGACGCCGAACGCCGCCGGATCGAACGCGACCTGCACGACGGCGCGCAACAGCGGCTGGTCTCCCTCGCGATGAACCTGGGCATGGCGCGCGCCAACCTCACGGAGGGTTCAGGACCGGTTCGGGATGCCATCGAAGCGGCCCACAACGAAGCCATCCAGGCGCTCGCCGAGCTGCACGAGTTTGTCCGTGGCTTGCATCCGGCCGTACTCAACGACCGTGGTCTTGACGCGGCCCTGTCCGGGATCGTGGCCCGCGCGCCGCTACCGGTACGGCTGCGCGTCGCCATGGCCGGCCGCTGTTCGCCGAGCATCGAGGCCATCGCCTACTTTGTCGTCGCCGAGGCACTCACCAACGTCGCCCAGCACGCCCGCGCCAACCACGCCGAGGTCACCGTCGAACGTACCGATGACCGGCTGTGCATCGTCGTCACCGACGACGGCCGAGGCGGCGCGCGCCTGGATACCAACGAGGGCGCTCCGGCCGGCGACAACGGCGACGGCAGCGGGCTCCGCAGGCTTGCGCAGCGGATCGCCGCCGTCGACGGGGCGCTGACCGTCCACCGCCCACCCGGCGGACCGACGACCCTCTCCGTGGAGCTGGCGTGCGAATCGTGATCGCCGAAGACTCGGTCCTGCTCCGCGCCGGCCTGACCAAACTGCTCACCGACGGCGGCTTCGACGTCGTCGCCGCAGTCCCCGACGCCGACGAATTGCTCCGCGCCGTCGGCACGCACGCCCCCGACCTCGCCATCGTCGACGTGCGGATGCCGCCCACCCACACCGACGAGGGCATCCGGGCCGCACTGGTCATCGGCCGGCAGTACCCGGCGGTCGCTGTCCTGATGCTGTCCCAGTACGTCGAGGAGCGCTACGCCACCGACCTGCTGTCCAGCCGGACCAGCGGAGTCGGATACCTCCTCAAAGACCGGGTCGCCCACGTATCGGACTTCCTCGACGCGCTGCGCCGGGTCGCCGCCGGCGGCACCGCGCTCGACCCAGAGGTCGTCGCCCAACTCCTCGTACGCCGCCGCACCGACCCCATCGACCGCCTCACCCCCCGCGAGCTAGAGGTGCTGCGCCTCATGGCCGAGGGACGCTCCAACAACGGCATCGCCGACGCCCTGAAAGTCAGCTACAGCGCGGTCGAGAAGTACGTCAGCAGCATCTTCACCAAGCTCGACCTCATCCCCACCGACACCGACCACCGCCGGGTCCTGGCTGTATTGAAGTTCCTACGCACCTGACAACAGGTGGCTGCTACTGGCGTCAAGCCATCAAGCCATGGCCCAGAAATAGCCGAAGAGAGCTCTGCTGAGGTACCTCCAGCTCCTCGCGCGGGCCGACACGGCGCGCTGTACGCAGCCAAGGGCGGCGGCCGCAACCACGTCGAACCCGACCTCGATGCGGTCCGCGACCTCAGCCCCTTGTCCGTCGAGCAAGGATCTGTGGGGTTTTCTCGGACTAGCCCCGCCGCAACGGCTCCTTGAGTTCCTCGACGCTGGCACCACGTCCTCCTTCGTCACAAGAGACCGGCGAGGCGGTAGAGGACAAGCGACCCCGCGACCGCCACGTTGAGACTGGCTCCAGTTCCGACCATGGGAATCTCGACGGTCAGGTCGAGCAGGTCCAGCGCCTCGGCGGGGATCCCGCTCTGTTCGTGACCTAGGAGCGCGATGGTGCGTCGCCGGGCCGCCGGAAGATCGGCAAGGCGAATCGCTTCGTCGGTGAGCTCGACACCGACGATGTGGCTGCCCGCCGCGCGATGCGCGGTCAGCCACGCGCAGGGCTCACGTCCGACCCAGTGCACGCAGGACCCCTTCCGCAGCGTGTTGCCCCGCGCGAGGGCCTCGGGGACCCACGGCAATCTCGGCACCGCGAGACACGCGCCCACCGCGTCGCAGGTGCGCAGCAGCGTGCCGAGGTTCGCTCCGTGCAGCGGCCACAGCGGTGCTGCGATGAGGTGGTCCCAACAGGCGTGTGACCGTGGTCTGCGCTGTTGTCCCAGCTCACGGCGGGTGCGCACACGCATGCCGCTCACCGCCAACGGGGCCGCTCGACCGGCATGCTAAGTCTCATGAGGTCGGTGCTTCTCGGCGCACCAGGGCCATCGTCGGTAGTGCAGCGACAGCCATCATACGCCGGCGACACAACGAGCGGCCGAACTCTGCCGCTGTGGCCTTGCAAGCGCGTGGTAATGCGGAACTCCGACTTCATGGGGGCCAAGCTCGGCGGCGCCGATCTGTTCGAAACCGACTGCGTGGTGCGTCCTCAACGATGTCGACGTCTCTCGGGCGAGTTTCGTGGCCACGAGCCTCGTCGGGTGCGTGGTCGGGCTATGGACGGGTGTGTAGTCCATGATCGCGACCGAGGTCGTCGTCTCCGACGGTCCCGGTGTGACCACGTTGTCGGCGACGAGTTCGTCGCATGGATCGCCGACCACGGCGGGTGAGCTGGGGGCTGGACTCGGCCTGCACCGGTGATTGGGTGGTCTTGGGTGCAGGTTGGCGCGGGTTCGAGGAATGCGCAGGCGCCCTGCGCCGGTCCAAGCCCGGCGGAGACCAGATCGCGGTGACGGTGGGCGACATGGCCGAGGTGCCGCTTCCCGGCGCGTACCGGTTGATCTATCTCGTCTATAACACGCTGTTCAACCTGCTGACCCAGGACGACCAGGTCCGTTGCTTCGAGAACGCCGCCCGGCACCTCACCGACGACGGCGTGTTCCTCGTCGAGGCAGTGGTCCCAGACCCGATGTACGCACTACGAGGCGACCAGTACGTCGACGCCGAGGAGGTGGCGACTGACGGGGTCACGCTGGACGTCGGCCGCTACGACCGCGCGACCCAGCTGCTCGACGAATGCCACGTGACGGTGACTCGAGAAGGCACCCGCGTCGTGCCGATCGTCACCCGCTTCGTGTGGCCGAGCGAGATGGACCTGATGGCTCGAATCGCCGGGCTGCGCCTGCACGCACGCTGGGCGGGGTGGCAGCGCGAGCCATCGACGCCCGCAGCGTCCGGCACGTCTCCGTCTACGGTCGATAGCTGCCAGGTGCCCTCCAACGATCGGCCACTGGGGCGCTCCTGTCCTCACACCGGACGCCGCGCGGCTCCACTCCTGCCACGTGCGGTATGCCGGGTCGCGGGTCTCGAAGACGAGGTGGCCACCTGGCCGCAGCGCGTCGTATCCGCCGCGCAGCGTCGCCTCCCAATGCGGCGGGTCAAACGATCGCTTGCGCGACGTTGCCGGTCATAGTGACAAGGTCGACCGCATCGGGGGCAGGCTGCCGCGTCGCCGTGGAATCAGCGCACCATTCGGCGCTGGGCTTGGCTCGGCGACATCGAGTGAGCCGCCGGCCGGGTCGACGCCGGTCACCTCCAGGCCGCGGTCGGCCAGGAGCAGCGCGAACGTTCCTGTCCCGCAGCCCACGTCCAGAACGCGACGGGCGCCGAGCTTGTCAGCGATGGCGGAGTACACAGCCGCGAACGGGGCTCTTCCTGTGAGCCCTCGTCCGTAAGGTTGCACTCCGTAGTAGTCTAACTACCGGACGTAGCGGCATAGTGGCCGAGCGCTGTCGTCTCCGGCGAGCGACGTCGATCTTGGAGTCTGAAACGCGATGGTCAATCCCACCGGTCCCGACCCCGCCGCACTTCCTTCGGATGCACATCCCGCCGCCGACGCCGATCACCCAGGGGCGGACGCCTCCCTCTCCGCTGTCGACGCGGCGATGGTCGCCTCGGCCGAAGCGGAGGTGGCGGTGCGGGCGGCGGCCGGCACGAAGACCGCTGCCTTCGGAGCCGCACGGGCGGCAGGCGTCGTCGCGACCCACGCGAAGACGGCGACGGCGGCGGCCGTGGCCGCGGCAGCCACCGCGGTGGCGGAGATCGCCGCGCGTGCCGCTGCCGCCGTCCAGTCCGAAGCGGTCGCGCGCGCTCTCGAAGCCGCCGCCTCGGCGGTGGAAGCGTTGGAGACTGTTGCGGCTGAGCTTCCGGCGGACAGCGATCACGATGCCGCAGACATGAGAGCCGCAGCGGTCGCGGCCACCGTCGCGGCCGCCGTCGTTGACCACGCGCGGGCGACTGCCGCAGCTGCGACCATCGTGGCGTCGGCGGTGGAAGCCGCCGCTCACACCGCGGCGCTGGCAGCCAAAGCCGCCGCGGCCGCCGTGGAAGGGGAGGCCGCCGCCGCGGCGGTGACTGGAGAAGCAGTCGCGGCATCAACCGCACAGACGGCCGCCGCAACCGGAGCGGTCGCTGAGTCGACCGGGCGAGTGGCCGACATCGCAGAGCGGCTACGCGTGGTGACCGCCATGCGCGACGCTGAGCACCGATTCCGCGTCACGTTCGAGCACGCCCCGGTCGGAATGATGCTGGTCTCCCTGAGCGGTGAGGATCCGGGCCGCGTACTCCGGGTCAATCCCGCGTTGTGTGAACTCACCGGCCGCACCGATACCGAATTGCTCGCACTCAACGCGCACGACCTGATCCACATCGACGACCAAGCCTCCCACGCGGAACGGTTCGCCACCCTGTCGGTAGATGAAACCAGCGACTACCAGGCGGTGGCGCGGTGGAAGCACGCCGATCACCACGATATCTGGGTGCACATGAGCTTGCACGCAATCCGGGAGGGCAACGCGACGCCTGCCTATGCCGTCGGCCAGGTCGAGGACATCACCGAACGGCGGCGCGCGGAGGTGGCGCTGCGCTTGAAGGAGGAGCGGTTCCGGATCGCGTTCGACAACGCGAGTACCGGCATGATGTTCCTCAACGTTGACGGCGGCCTGCAAAAGGCCAACTATGCCATGTTCCTCCTCCTCGGCTACACCGAGAAGCAACTGCTGGGCCGATACGTCCAAAGCCTTGTCAGCCAGGAGGAAGAAGCGACCATCCGCGCCGGGATATCCGGCTTGGTCACGGGGGAGATCAGCGTCTACCAGGCGGAACACTGCTTCAGGCACGCCGCCGGTCATGCCGTCTGGGGGCTGCTGAGCGGATCGGTCGTGCAAGATGAGGACGGTCGGCCGCACGACCTAGTTTTCCAGGTCGAAGACGTCACCGCGCGCAAGCATGCCGAGATCCAGCTAGCTCACCAGGCGCTGCACGATGAGCTCACCGGCCTGCCGAACCGCCTGTTGCTCATCGATCATCTCAACCAGGCCTGCGCGCGGGCCGAGCGCGCCGGCACCTATGTCGGAGTCCTGTTCCTCGACCTCGACGACTTCAAGGAGGTCAACGACAGCCTCGGTCACGTCGCCGGTGACCACGTCCTCGCCGAGGTCGCGGCAAGGCTGCGCCGCTGCCTGCGGGAGACCGACACCGCAGCCCGTATCGGCGGGGACGAGTTCGTGGTCGTCTGTGAAGATCTCTGCGATCCAGCCGAAGCTAGCCTCGTCGCCGACCGCATCGACCGCGCCCTCGCCGTCCCGCTGACAGCAGGAGCCAACCAGATCCAGGTGACAGCCAGCATCGGTGTCGCCACCGCCGCCGTTGGGGCGCATCCCGATGACTTGCTGCGGGGAGCTGACACGGCGATGTACCAGGCGAAGACCAACGGCAAGAGTCGGTACGAGATCTACAACCCGGCGATGGGCGTCGGCGCCATGCGCCAACTGACCATGGCCGGCGAACTGACCCACGCCCTGGCCCGGAACGAACTGCGCCTGTACTACCAACCCACGTACGACCTGCACACCGGAACCATCATCGGCGTGGAGGCCCTGCTCCGCTGGCAGCACCCCAGCCGCGGCTTGCTCGCGCCCGCCGAGTTCCTCGACATCGCCGAAGGTCGCCGGTTGATGATCCCCATCGGGGACTGGGTCGTTGCCACCGCCAGCGCACAGGCCAGCCGCTGGCAGCAGACCCTCGGCGACCAGGCGCCGGACATATGGGTGAACATCTCAAGCCAGCAGCTCGGCAAGCAGCACCTCACCAGGACTGTCCAGCAGACTCTGGCCGACACCGGCCTCAACCCGGCCAAGTTAGGCCTGGAGGTCACCGAACGCCAGCTCATCGGTGGCGGCGAATCCGTGCAAGCCGATCTGCTTGCGCTGCGCGAGCTCGGCCTGCGCCTCGCCATCGACGATTTCGGAACGGGCTTCAACTCTCTGGACTACCTGCGCCGGTTCCCGTTCGACGCGATCAAGATCGATCGATCATTCATCAGCGGCCTCGGCCGCGACCGTACCGATACCGCCGTCACCTCCTCGGTGATCGCGTTGGGTCAATCGCTCGACCTCGCAGTCGTCGCCGAAGGCGTCGAGACCCAAGACCAGTACGAACTGCTCCAGACTCTTGGCTGCGACCTCGCTCAGGGCTACCTCCTGCAACGCCCAGCCCCTCCCGAGACCATCGACCTGGTCCTCACCGCGGCGACCCGGACCGGGGGGAAGGCAATATGACGGAGCGGGTCACCGCGTCCTGCCTGAGCACATAAAGCTGCCCGCGCACTTCCACGCCAGAGGCGTGCGCTGGCGCTCCAGGGAGCCCAGGAGGGTGGCGGTCTCGTCGTCCGGGACGGGAGGTTCCGGATGAATCTGTTCGTCCAGGTTGGTCACGCGCGACGCGGCTGCTGACGGAACCCCCGCTCGGCCAGGGGGCTGGTCGGTGCGCTCGGATCGGAGCCGACAGCATTCTTCGGCGCTTCTGGGTCTCTCCCACTGTGATCGGGTTCGCTGCCCTGCCTGCGGCCGGTGCTGTACGGCCGCTACGCGGCCCGTCCTACCGCGACCCAATCTCCCGAGAGTAGCCACATCCTCGGCTACGTGTGGTGGTCCGAGGTCGTCGGGACGGTCTGCAAGCGACTCGCACCGGTCAGAACCGGCGCCATTGGAGTACGCGTGTACGGCTAGGTCTACAGATCCGGGCCTGACCAGCCGATTGACGGATTGTGATGCGGATGTCGGGTCTCGATGGCCGCAAGTACCCACCTACCAGACATCCATGTTCACGAACAAGAAGCGCATCTCACTGGTCGCCGGCACCGTGGCGGTCGTACTGGCCGGCGCCGGGGTGGCGGTTGCCTACTGGACCACCACAGGCACCGGCACCGGCACGGGGACCACGGGCACCAACACCGCGCTCACCATCGCCCAGAACAGCACCCCCACGGGCCTGGTCCCCGGTGGGGTAGCGCAGGCTGTCGACTTCACCGTGACCAACCCCGCCCCGTCGGACGTCCAGGTCACCGCTGTAGTCATCACGGTCACCTCGACCAGCAACGCCGGCTGCTACCGCGGCCGACTTCGCGATCGTCCAGCCGGTGAAGCCGTCGGTCGGCGCGCCGGTGCTCATCACCGGAAACACCTCTGAGTCGTTCACCTCGGGTGCCGGTGGCGAGCAGGAATCCACCACTGCGACCCCGCAGATGATCAACCGGGCCGTAAACCAGGACCTGTGCAAGAACGTCACCGTCAACCTGGGTTACGCCGTCAGCTAGTCGCACCAGCCGCTCGGCTTCGCGGCGACATCCGTACCGGGCCGGGCTCCCAAGCGCCCAGCCCCAGCCCGTTCAGGACAGGGGAGGCATGACCGCGCCGGAGCACGCTCAGGATGATCGCCAGCGGCGGCCGCACCTCGCACAATGTCCGGCGTGGCAGACGGCATGAACGGCAGGCTGTCCATGCCCGCAAGGCGGGCGCTGACCCTGGGGTTTGCGCTGATCGTGACGCCGGTGCTCACGCTGGGCGCCGCTCCGTCCGCCTACGCCGACTGGAGTGTCAACGGCAGTGGGGCGGGAGTGGCTATCGTCGGCACCCTTGCCCCCCCGACCGCCGTCACGATCTCCTCGTTCGGTGCGACCGTCACCGTGAACTGGGCAGCGGCCAGCCCTTCCGAGGGGACGCTGGCCGGCTACACGGTCACGCGCGACGCGGGCGCCCTGGCGTCAGCACACTGGGCCCCAGATGGCCCCCCTCACCGGATCGACCTGCGGCGCGTACGGCTCGGCCACCACCATCATTGGCACCCCGGCGCAGACTGGCTTGGCGGCCGGCTGCTATCGGTACACGCTTACCGGCACCGACAATGCCGACAACACCGTCGCCATCTCCACCACGGTGAAGCTTGGTGTCTACATCACCGGCATGTCCCTGAACAACGTCGCCGGAACGGCCGGGCGCATCGACCAAGGCGACCAGATCGTCATCACTTTCTCCGACCAGATCGCCGTGAACTCCATGTGCTCCACTTGGACGGGAAACAGCACCGATCAGACGATCAATGGCGACAACCAGGACACCGTGACGCTTAACAACATAAATGGCAACAACAAGGTCGATACCCTCGACGTGTCCTCCAGCCTTTGCGCCCTGAACTTCGGCTCCATGAGTCTCGGGTCGAATGCCTATACCACCTCGACTGTCACCTTCGGCGGGGCAGGAGCCAACAAGAGCACCATCGCCTGGAGCGCGTCCGGACAGCGGCTGACCATCACCTTGGGGCAAGTCTCGGGAACGGGTCCTGCCACGGTAGCCACAAGCATCGTCACGTACACCCCCTCCACCGCCGTGCTTAACGTCAGCGCCGTCCCGACCGGCGGAACCCGCGTGACCACCAACGCCGGGCAGTTCTGAACCCTGATTCACCGATGGACACGCTGGTTGGACTGTTCCCGCCGCTGACACTTACCGGGCGGATCTTGCCGCCGTCTTGTGCCAGGGATGTCTCCCGCCACGCACGCCGTCCACAAACGTTCGGCTGTAGCCACTGGCCGCGACGACTTCCAGGACATGCGGTTCGGGCGCATGAGGAGGGAGCAGCGAAGTAATCAGACCAGCGATGGTTTCCCTCACCGCTGTTGCCTGTCTGGTCAAGTCGCGCTCCATCTCGGAAAGACGCTGCACCTCCAGGAGGCGACCGTCGTCCCGTAGTGAATGCTTCACCATCATGAGCCTAGCTCGGGGGCGTACGGCCCGTAAAAGCGGTAGCCGTAGCGCTGGCCAGGGCCGACACCGGGCATGTAGCCGTGCCAGACGTAGCCGTCGACCTCCGGCAGGTCCAGGCGCGTCTCGGCGCCCCC
>Ga0136617_10005874_pt1 | contig 10997 bp, 11 predicted proteins | sample AntDrymUQ3222106_2_FD_129672 | JGI IMG/M metagenome (GOLD analysis project Ga0136617, IMG submission 129672) | Polar desert sand microbial communities from Dry Valleys, Antarctica - metaG UQ322 (21.06) | ecosystem: Environmental > Terrestrial > Soil > Desert | place: Antarctica: Dry Valley...
CGCGACGATACGCCGCCACTCATAGGCAGTGGTCCGGCTCGGGGCGGCGATGTCGGCGCAGGAGAGCAACCCCACTGCGATGGCCAGAGACAGCAGCGGCAACAGCCGACGGGGGCTCATCGCAGTCCCTTCGCCAATCCGATGGTAACGCCGATTCGCTGAACGCCCTGACTCTGACTGAAGCCTCGGGCCTCCAGCTCGGCGGTGGTGAATCGATGAAAATCGTAGCGCAGAGATGCCATCAGGTCCCATTGGGTCAGGATCGGCCGGCGGTAGTCGACCCCTGCTCCGGCCAGAAATCGGGTCGTTCCCCCCCTGAGGAAGATCCCGCGATCCTCGGTGGGCAAGTACCGCAGGAGCCCGACCCCGGCATGCCAGCGAAAGGCACGGGAGATCGGCCCTTCCAGCCCCAGGGTGATCGCACCGGTGCGCACCGTGCCCAGATCGACCGCGCTCCCGCCGGCCTCCTTACTCCGATACCCGGATGTACCGAGTGCGAGCTCCAGGCCCGCACGGTAGAGCGGCGCGATAGGGAGGGAGGCGCCCAGCACCAGGGTCGGAGCCAGCTTCTGGCGAACCTGGATCTCATTGATCACGTCATCCCGGAGCAACGGGGTGGCCCAGGTAAGGCCGACGCGGGCGTTATAGTCCATTTGGGCATGGAGCGACGGCACGCCTCCGGCCAGGGCCAGGATCAACAACGGCAGGGTAGCACGCATGCCCGCAAGTATGGGCGCAGATGGTGAGCCGGTCAACGCGGCACCTCCGCACCCCGGGCGTACCGGCGCAGCCGCCGCAGCATCTTTCGATCGGCGGTAACCCCGTCGTCGCCTTTTGGGGTCTCCAGAATCTTGATGACGTGCTCGAGCCGAGGGTCGGTCATGATCCGCCGAAACGGCTGGGGACCCAGGGAGCCCTCTCCGATCAGCTCGTGACGGTCGCGCCGGGATGCAAACTTTGTCTTGGAGTCGTTCAGGTGGAGACAGCGGAGCTGGTCCAGGCCCAGGGTCTCGTCCCAGGCCCGCCACACGCCTTCGTAATCGCCGACCAGGTCGTAGCCCGCCGAATAGAGGTGGCAGGTGTCGGCGCAGAAAGCGATTCTCGAACGCACGTCGTCCGCAATCGAGGACCGAAGCACCGCCAGCTCCTCGAAGGTACTTCCCAGCGCCGTTCCGCAGCCGGCGGTGGTCTCCAGCAGAACTACCGGCGAACCCGGGACCGCCCGGAGGCAACGCGTGTACGCCGCGGCGTTACGGAGAAGACCGGCTTCCCGGTCGTCCATATAGTTGCCCGGGTGCGACACCAGGTAGGGTATCCCGAAGGCCTCGCATCTCCGAAGCTCCGCTATGAAAGCGGCCTCGGAGCGAGCACTTAAGGCAGGATCTGGTGAGGCGAGGTTGATAAGGTACGAATCATGCGCCACTATACTGCATACTTTGCAGCGTTCACACTCCTGACGGAATGCGGCGTACGACTGCGAAGAGATGCCCGGCTCGCGCCACTGGCTGGGCGTTTTCGTGAAAACCTGGATCGCCGTCGCACCGATTAGCTTGCCCCTGACTGGCGCCGTTTCGACGCCGCCCTGGACCGATACATGTGCGCCCAAGCGCTCTGCTGGATCAAGCCGATGCATTTGCTCCTCTGTAGCACGTGAGAGAGGAGGCTGTGGAGCCCCTCGCTCGTCCGAGGCTGCTTCTTCTGGGTGACCCCTCCGCCCGGCCGACCGGGCTGGAGCGCGCGCTGACTCGTGGCGGCTTCCAGCTGCTCGAGCGCGAGGACCCGTCCGTTGACCCCGAAGCGGACGCCATCCTCATAACGGTTAACGACATCGACCAGGATCCCCTGGCCGATCTGCTGCCCAGCTCCAATCCGGGGCCGGCCGGCAGTCCCCCCCGTATCGTCCTGATCGCAACCCCGAACCGCGAGGCACCGGCAACCGCCCTGTCGCTCGGTGCGGCCGATGCCTTGGCGGCCCCGATTCACCTGCCGGAGCTCTGCGCCCGGGTGCATGCCCGCATCAGGGACCGCCTGGAGGCCATCCCGGGACCGCAGCAGGATCAGCTCCGGGAGGCATCCCAGGCATTCATGCAGCCCGGGCTCGATCCGGACGAGTTGATTCTGGCTCTGGTCCGCCGGCTGGCACGGACCTTCGACCTGGCGCAGTGCTCGTTCGTGGCCCTTGCCCCGAACGGAGAGAGCGGCCGGATCATCGCCGAGTTTCAGCGTCCTGCCCCGGATGAAGAAAAGCTGGCACTCAGCCGTTACCCGGAGATAGCGGAAGCCGTTCGCACCCGGCGCACCGTCGTGACGCCGGAGCACACCAACCACCCGGCCGAACCGCCTCGCTCACTCATCGTGCTCCCGGTAGAGTCCGGAGGCCGGATTGCGGCTGCCCTCCTGCTCGGCACCCGCGAGGCCCGCCGGCGGCTCAGTCCGCTGCAGCTCGAGTTTGCGGCCGGCCTTGCCCGCGGTGCAGCGGCGGCGCTCGATGAGGGCGCGCCGGCGACGCGGAACGGGCGGGAGCCCGGTGACGGCGAGGAGCTCTCCGACCCCGAAAGAGCGCTGGCGGCACTCGATCGTCGGATGCGCGAGGAGTTCGAGCGGGCGCGGCGCTATTCGCTGAGCTTCAGCCTCATCCTGCTCGGCATCGATGAGCTGCGCAGCATTCGCGAGCGCCTTGGCCCGGAAGCGGCCGACAAGCTCAAGGGCGACGTGGAGTCGGTGCTCCGCCGGGAGCTCCGGCTGCCGGACTTCGTCGTCTCCTACGGCAGCAACGAGTTCGCCATCGTGCTCCCGGAAACCGGCCAGAGTGGCGCTCGGCTGTCGGTCATGCGGGTGCGCGACCGCCTGGCCGTCGTACCCCAGGATAGTGATCCCCGTCTCGATCATCCCCGCTTCAGCGCCGGGATCGTGACCTATCCAAATCCGGCGGTGTCGCAGACCGAGGAGCTCTACGCGATGGCCGAGGCGGCGCTGATGCGAGGAAAGGCGCAGTCGGGCGAGCGGATCGGGGTGGCAGTGTAGGCGCTTACCGCCTCCGAAGCCACGTGGTCGGATCCAGCGCGATCTGATTCTCTCCCCGAATCTCGAAGTGCAGGTGTGGCCCGTAGTCCGAATTCTGGCCGCCGACCGTTCCCACGGTTCCGCTCTTGCTGATCGATGCTCCCAGTTTGACGGCCGCGGACTCGAGGTGCGAATAGACCGAGTAGTAGCCATTGCCGTGCTCGACCACCACGGTGAGGCCGTAAGTCCCGAATTGTCCCACCAGCCGCACCGTTCCCGCCTCCACCGCCTTCACCGAAGTCCCAACCCCGGCGGCGATGCCGACACCGTTCCACCGGATGATTCCCCCGCTGGGAAGGGTGTCCCTTCCAAACTTGTAGACGATCGCTCCCTCGACCGGCCAATCGAGCTTCCCCAGGTCGGCGGTGGTGATCGAGCCCGGCGCGCTGACCGCGCCGCGGAGCGCGCCGCGCGCAAGCTCATCCCGGCGGGCGCGCTCCAGAGACGCCAGCAGCCCATTGAGCCGAGACTCGTCTTTTTGCAGCTCGGTGAGGCGGCGCTCGGTGCTGCGAGCCGAACGCTGCAGGGTCTGCAGCCTTCTCGCCCGCTCCGAGGCAAGTTCGCTGTACTTGCTGAACTCCGCCTCGCGCTCATCCCGCCGCCGGTCGAGCTCGCCCCGGACGTTCAGAATGTTATTCCGCTGGGTTATCACCCGGTTGCGCAGCTTCTCGACGTCGGTCACCAGCGAGCGGTCCTGCTGGCTGGTGAGATACAGGTACTTGTAGCGGCTCAGCAGGTCGCCGAAGCCCTCAGCGGCCAGCAGCACCTGAAAGGTGTGCAGCGGCCCCCGCTTGTAGATATCGACCAGGCGCCGCTCCAGCACAGCGCGCCGCTCCGCCAGGTTGTCCTGCGCCAGAATCAGCTCCGCGCTCGACCGGTCGAGCTGTGAGGCCAGCCCGCCGATCTGCCGCTCGATCTCGTTGACGATTCGGTGGGTCGATTCCCGCTGCCGCTCCAGGTTGGTCAGCTCGTCGTTGACGTCGTGCACCTGACCCTGCAACCTGCGTTGCTGCTGCTCCAGGCGATCCCGTTCCGCGCGGATTACCTCCAGTCGTCGACGACTATCCTCGAGATCCGGCGTTTGCTGAGCATGCGCAGATATCGGTGACGCGAGAAACACGATGAAGCCGGCGAGCGGGGCAGCGGGGAAGCGGGCAAGGAGGAACAGTCCAACTAACAGCAGACGGAGAGGACGGAGAAGGCGGAGAGGACGGAGACCCGCAGACTTTGCCGCCCTCTCCGTCCTCTCCGCCTTCTCAAACATGCCGAAGATGCCGCCCCACGCTCACCAGGCTGCCCGCCAGTCCCAGCAGCACACCGAAAACGATGATCAGCACCATTTGCAGCGGCTGAAAGAAGATGAGGCCCGAGAGAGTCCCGCCGCTGTTGTCGCGAAAGAGCACATAGCCGGCATAGCAGAGGACCAGCGAGAGCAGACCGCCGAGCAGCCCCTTCAACGCGCCTTCCAGCAGGAACGGACCGCGGATAAACCAGTTGGTTGCGCCCACCAGCCTCATGATCGAGATCTCGCGGGCCCTTTGCAGGATCGTGAGGCGGATGGTGACTCCGATGATGACCACCGCAACCGCTGCAAAGGCCAGCCCGATCACCAGACCGACCAGGCCAGTGAGGTTCCGCAGCGAGTCGAGCTTCTGAACCCACTCCCGGCCGAAGCGCACGTCGTCAATGAACCCGAAGCCCCGAAGGCGCTGGGCCACCCGGGTCACGGTCGCCGCGTCGCGGTGCCCGTCCTTCATCCGCACTTCGATCGATGCCGGGAGGGGGTTCACCTGGAGGTCTCGATACGCGTCGCGGAACTCGACCAGCTCGGCTCTCGCCTGCCGGAGCGCTTCCTCCTCGCTCACATAGCTCACATCGCGGACTTCGGGAAAGGCCGCGATGTCCTGGGTGGCGATAGCAATGGTTTCGGCCGGGGTACCGCGGAGGATGTAGGCTACGATCTCCACCCGTTCCTCGATCCCGCGGAGCGCCTCGCGCAGGTTGACCGCAACCAGGCCGAACAGCCCGACGGTAAAGAGCGAGAACGCGATGGTCGTAACCGAGAGAACCGACAGCAGCGGCGCGCGCCGGAACGAGAGCAGCGCCTCGCGGCTCAGGAGCTTCATTGGGCCTCCGCCGCCGCTTCGTCCACGTCGCTGTCGTAGACCAGGCTGCCATCGCGCATCTCGATGGTTCGGTACACGGTCTGGCGCACGAGGTCGAGGTCATGCGTGGCCATCACCACCACGGTGCCACCGTTGTTGATGTCGCGCAGCAGCTGAAACACGCCCCGGGTGGCCCGCTCGTCGAGGTTGCCGGTCGGCTCGTCGGCGAGCAGAATGGCCGGGTCGTTCACCAGAGCGCGCGCGATTGCCACCCGCTGTTGCTCGCCACCCGACAGCTCGCGGGGATAGGCCCGGCTCTTGGCCGAGAGCCCTACCTGGGTCAGCACCCGCATCACCCGAGCCGCAATGGTGTCGCTGCGCGCTCCGGTGACTTCGAGCGCGAACGCGACGTTCTCCTCCGCCGTGCGATCCTCCAGCAGGCGAAAGTCCTGGAATATCACGCCCAGACGGCGCCGGAGCCGGGGCACGTCATCCGCTTTGACCGTGCTGACGTTGTAGCCGGAGACCCGCACCTCGCCGCCGCTCGGCCGCTGCTCGGCGAACAGGAGCTTCATGATGGTGGATTTGCCCGCACCCGAGTGGCCCGTCAGGAAGACGAACTCGCCCTTGGAGACGTGGAAGGTCACGTCCTTCAGGGCCATGGCACCGTTGGGATAGGCTTTGTATACGCTGGAAAAGCGGATCACGGCTGGAAAAGTAAGAAGGCTATGAGCTATGGGCTATGGGCCATGGGCTGTACGGTAAACGGAGCAGCCCACGGCCCATAGCCCAAGGCCATAGCCCCTACTTCAGCCCCTGCTCCAAATCCCCGATTATGTCCGCCGCGTCCTCGAGTCCGCAGCTGAGGCGGAGGAAGCCGTCCGGTATGCCGATCCTGGCCCGCCCATCCGCGCCGATGCCCTTATGAGAGGTCAGTCGCGGCTCCGACACCAGGGTCTCCACGCCGGCCAGGCTGGGTGCGTGGGTGACGAGCTTGAGCCGCTTCAGAAGGCGCTCGGTGACCTTGGTTCCGCCCTTGACCTCCAGGCCAACCATTCCGCCGAAGCCGGTGAGCACCAACTTGGCGTGGGCGTGATCCGGATGGGATGGCAGGCCGGGGTAGTGCACCTTGCTGATCCCGGGATGCTGCTCGGCCCACTGCGCCACCGCCATGCCGTTGCTGTTGTGCCGCTCCATCCGGACGGCGAGCGTGCGCATCCCGCGATCGACCAGCCAGGCCGCGTGTGGGTCGATGGCCTGGCCCCAGAGCCGCATGAGACGGTTCACCTCCTCGACGAAGGAGGCGGTTCCGGCCACGGCGCCGGCGATCACGTCACTGTGGCCGTTGAGGTATTTGGTGGCGCTGGTGATGACGACGTCGGCGCCATGCTCGAGCGGCCTGAAGTTGACCGGACTGGCAAAGGTGGCATCGACCAGCAGCGCCAGCCCGTGCTCCTCGGCCAGGTAAGAAATCGGTCCCAGATCGATGACCCGCATGAGCGGATTGGTCGGGGTCTCCACGAAGATCGCGCGGGTGGACTTCCGAACTGATTTGCGCCAGAGCCGGACCTGGTCCGGTGCCACGTAGGTGACTTCGATTCCCAGCCGACCCAGCTCCTCGTCGAAGAGGCGTTGCGTCCCGCCGTAGATCCAGCTGCTCGAGAGCAGGTGATCGCCGGGGCGCAGGACCGCCAGGTGGGCCAGGGCCGTGGCACCCATTCCGCTCGCGACGAAGATGGCAGCGTCGGCTTTTTCCAGCAGGGCGTACTTCTTGGCCAGTTCAACCTGATTGGGGTTGTTGCCGTAGCGGCTGTAGAGAACCTCGTCGTCGCTTCCGATTGGGTTGACGAAGGTGCTGCTCTGGTACAGTGAAGGCGCCACCGGGCTCCAGTCGGGCCGGCGGTGGGGGATGCCGTGGATGGCGATCGTAGAGAGGCCCGGCCCGGGCCGGTTCATGCGGTCTGGAGCGGGTAGTAGAGCTCGCCCATGGGCCGTACCAGGCGATGCAGCGTCAGGTCGCCCAGCGCTTCGCGGCTGCGTGACGCGGTCCAGCCCAGCGCCCGAGCCAGACCAGAGACATCGAGCGGCCCGGTCTCCGAGATGTGGGTGAACGCCTCCCGGGCATCGTCCTGAACCCATCCGAGGAGACGCGGGACCATGCAGCCGGGCGGAACCGCCGCGATGGCAAGCCGGTGATGAGTGAGGACGTGCTCGATGGCTTCATGATGGTCTTCGCGCAAACCCTGCAGCACCAGGAAATACGCCGTCTGGGGCGTCAGGAGCAGCTTGGCGACGACTTCGTCGGCGCAGCTCAGGTCCACCAGCTCGATCTCCGAGAAATCCAGCAGCGCGGTCAGGCAGTTGGAGACAGCGAGCGCCGCCTCGATCCGGATGCGCACGGCCGCCCCGGTGGGCCGGGTAACCAGGTTCCGATAGGGGGCCGCGACGGCCTCCTGCAGGACGCGCCCCATCTTGATCCTCTGGATCACCGTGACTTCGGATCCTGGGCCGGGATGATGATCTGCACCTGAGCTCCGGGAAATGAGGGAAGGTGGTCACTCAGCGGAATGTCTTCGTCCCAGGGAGGTACGATCGACAACCGGGCAGTACCGCTGCGAATGGAAATCTTCCCCTCCCATTGGTCGAGAAAGCGTTTGATGAAGGCGAGTCCCTGTCCCCGTCCCGGGTCGCGAAAGCGGCTGACGCCCTGGATCAGCGCCGCCTCCAGGGCCGCGCCGTCCCCCCACCGCTCACCGAAGCGTTTGGCATGGGTACTCTCGAGGGAGCGGCGAAAGCCGACTCCAGCATCGCTGACCGCGATGACGACCACCCGGCGGCCCAGCCGGCGACGGAAAGTATACGCTTGTACCGCCACCCAGCCACTGGTGCCGGCGTGCTCCACAATATTCTGACAGGCCTCTGAAAGCGCCATACTGAACCGGAGGGTGGCCTTCATCTCGAGGCCCAGCTCGCCATGGAGTATGCGGGAAGCCCCCTCTGAGATCTTGTGAACCACTCCATGCACGTCCTCGGAGGCGCGCACCGGGGTCACATCCAGCAGCACGTCCGAAGGGCCGGTGGCTCCGGGGCGGGGAACCTTGCCGTGCAGCTCGAACAACTCAGAGGCCTGACTGAAGAAGCCCGCTCGCGCCCAGTAGCGCTTCACCTCGTCACTGGTCGGCACGGTGAGAAGAGGCTTCTCCCGCTTGGCTTCGGCCAGCGCCTGGCCCGCCGTCAGGATTCCGATCAGGCCGTAGGGAGAGGCCCACTGCGTGCCACGGGCGTCGACCAATACTTTCTCTTCCGGAGGCCACTCCCCGAAGCCGGCGGCGAATGTGTCGAAGCTGCGATCGTCGAAATGGGTCGGCACCTCGATGACTCTGGTCACGGAGTCACTAGCTCGCCACGCAGGTGGCTGGCGAGCCCGCTCGCGCCGCGGAACCCGGCGTTGCGTGCGCCCATGGCCGCGGCGTGGCGCAGTGCGGTGTCCACCGAATCACCGGAGAGGAGTCGCGCGAACGCGGCGGCACCGAAGACATCACCGCATCCAGTGGGGTCGAGGGTTTCGATCCGGGGGGCCGGAATCAACGCGGTGCGCACGGCCGCAGAGTTGTCACCCTGAGCGAAGCGAGGGGGCCGAAGTCCGACTGGGCTCTGGCCCCCTCGCGTCCCCTGCGGGTTGCTCGGGGTGACATCAGCGAGCGCGAGCCGGTCGAAGCCAGGGGCAGCCACGTACGCCACTCCCCGTGGCCCGAGGGTAACAGTGAGTAACGAGACTCCCGCGGCCAGCGCCTGGGCTGACAGGGAAAGCGGATCGGGCGACAGCTGATTCATTTCGTCCTCGTTCAACTGAACCAGATCGAAGCAACCAAACCAGTCGGCCGCGTGCGGAAGCGGCTGAAGGACGCGCATCCCATCCTGCTGCATGCCGAGAAAGAGACTGTGGAAGTCGGCATAGATCGGGCCCTTGAAGCCCTGCCGAAGCGCCTGTGCGGTGCCCAGGCACAGCTCGAAACCCGAGATGAAGTTCAGATAGATGGCGTCGAGGTCCCGCACCATGGGGCCCAGCTCGGCCCAGGTCCAGCCGGGTACACCGCCCGCCATCCGCTCGCAGCGCCGCTCGGTCGACTGATAGTGGAGCACCACGCGGTTGTTGGGTGCGGTCACTTCGACACACCGGCCGCCGGGCGTCAGGCGCGACAGGCCATTCAGCAGCAGCTGCGCCTCGCGGCTGAGATCGCGCCCGACCTTGATGAGCGGCACAATCTCCCAATCCGGAGGCAGGCTCGCATCCAGGCCAGCCAGTGCGTAGGCGATGCCGCCCCACTCCTCGACCGGCGGCGCGAGCGGATCCCGGCCGTAGATGAGGTCCCAGACCAGCGAGCCGATAATGCCGACCTTAGGCACGGTGATCCAGGAATGTCTTGGCGGCTCCGTAGACCCCTGCGGTGCCGGTCAGCTCGCACGGTACGATCCGGCACACGTCCACCGCGGGCTTGAACGCGCGGCGGGCAACCTCGCGCCGAAGCGGAACGAACAGATGGTCGCCCGCGAGTGTGACGCCACCGCAGACGACCACCGCCTCCGGATTGAAGACGTTGACCAGGTTGGCGATGCCGATGCCCAGAAACTTGGCGGTGTCGTTCACCACCTGGGTGGCGAGCTCGTCGCCATCGTGCGCCGCCTGGTAGACTGTCTGGGCGGTGATTTTCTGGAGATCGCCACCGACGTAGCCGGTCAGCCGGCTCTCCCCGCCGGCCTTGATTTCCTCGCAGGCTCGCAGCGCGATGTTCGGTCCCGAAGCGTAGGCCTCGAGGCAGCCGTAGTTGCCACATTTGCAGCGGCGGCCTTCGGTCTCGATGGTGGTGTGGCCGATCTCGCCGGCACAATCGGACGCGCCGTGATAGAGCTTGCCGTCCAGAATGATTCCTCCACCGATGCCGGTCCCGATCGTGATCCCGATTGCGTTTCGAGTGCCGCGCGCCGCGCCCATCCACCACTCACCCAGCACGGCGCAGTTGGCGTCGTTATCCAGCCCGGCGGGAAGTTTGAGGCGGTCGTGAATGATCTGCCTGAGCGGCAGATTTACCCAGCCCAGGTTCGGGGTGAGAAGAACCACGCCGCTCTTGGTATCGAGCGGCCCGGGGGCGCCGACGCCCACCCCGATGATCTCGGCCGCCGGATCCTCGCGCTTCGTCTGCTCGATCGTCCGCTTGGCGAGCGCGATCAGCCGGTCGAGAACGTCCCGCTCCCCGGCTTCCGCGCCGGTTGGCTCGCTGCCGAGCGCGCGCAAGGCGGAGCCATCCTCGGCCACGCTGCCGACGACCAGGTTCGTGCCACCGATGTCAATTCCGAGGACAAATCGCACCGGACTCCTCCGAGCTGGTTATGGCGGCCAGCGCCGCGGCTACGGTTTCGACCGACAGATCGCGCATGCATCGATGGTGGCCCAATGGGCACACCGGCGGGCCATGCTTGGAGCAAGGCCGGCAGGCCAGGCCATTCCAACCCAGGGTGACGTCACCTGCTCGCCGGGGGCCAAATCCGAACTCCGGCACCGTCGGCCCAAAGATGGCTACGACGGGAGTTCCTACCGCGGTGGCCAGGTGCAACGGGGCCGAGTCGTTGGTCACCAGCAGCACGGCTCGCCCGATGATCGCGGCTGAGACACGCAGACTGAGCTGGCCTGCGGCGCTTACTGCACGGCCGGGCGCGGCGGTCACGATTGCCTCAGCCAGCGGCTCGTCGTCGGCACCGCCTATGACCACGCAAGGCCGGTCGAGCCGGGCTGCGAGCTCGGCGTAGTACGGCCACCGCTTCGTGCCCCAG
>Ga0136617_10005876_pt1 | contig 10995 bp, 14 predicted proteins | sample AntDrymUQ3222106_2_FD_129672 | JGI IMG/M metagenome (GOLD analysis project Ga0136617, IMG submission 129672) | Polar desert sand microbial communities from Dry Valleys, Antarctica - metaG UQ322 (21.06) | ecosystem: Environmental > Terrestrial > Soil > Desert | place: Antarctica: Dry Valley...
CCAACGCCCCGATCTTCGAGTTCTCCGACCTCGGCATCGTCGGCGACCTCAACAAGATCGTCCCGAAGCTCACCGAGGCCGTGAAGGCCCGCAAGGGCGGCTGATGGCGGGCCCCGACGGCGATCGCGCCGTCGCCCCGATCGAGTTCCCGCCGCCGGGCGATCCGGCGGTGGAGTTCATCGGGGCGCCGACCGACCCCGAGGACGAGCGGATCGAGGTCGGCGTCGCCATCGTCGGCGGCGGGCAGGCCGGCATGGCGTGCGCGATCCGGCTGCTCCAGCTGCTCGAGGACGACCCCGCGACGATGGAGTCGCTCGGCGAGGTGCCAGTCGCGGTGATCGAGAAGGGCCGCGTCGCCGGCGCCCACCAGCTCTCGGGCGGCGTGATGAACCCGAGCGCGATCCGCCGGCTGTTCGGAGACGACGACTCCTGGCCGCACTACGGCGAGGTGGGCAAGGAGACCGTCTACTTCATGCTCAACCGCAAGCGCGCGGTCCCGCTGAAGCCGACGCCGCCGCCGTTCCGCAACCACGGCAACTACGTCGTCTCGGTCGCCGAGCTCAACCGCTGGCTGGGCGAGAAGGCCGAGGAGGCCGGCGCGTACGTGCTGTCGGAGACCGTCGGCGCGAAGCTGCTGGTGCAGGACGCCGCGGTCGTGGGCGTCCGTACCGGCGACAAGGGGCGCGACAAGGACGGCGGGCAGAAGTCGAACTTCGAGCCGGGCTCCGACGTCGTGGCCAAGGCGACCGTGCTGGCCGAGGGCTGCTGGGGCCACCTCACCGGCGCCGCGCTCAAGGGGCTCGGCCTGGCGGGCACCGACCCGCAGGTGTGGGCGCTGGGCGTCAAGGAGGTGTGGGAGGTCGAGCGGCCGCTGGACCGCCTGATCCACACGCTCGGCTGGCCGCTGCGCCCGCAGGCCCGCTACAAGGAGTTCGGCGGCTCCTGGATCTACCCGATGAACCGAAAGGGAGAGACGCCGCGCGTGTCGCTCGGCTTCGTCGTCGGGCTCGACTACGCCGACGCGCGGCTCTCGGTCCACGACGTGCTGCAGGAGTTCAAGCACCATCCGCTCGTGCGCAAGATCCTCGCGGGCGGCAAGCGCGTGGCGTGGGGCGCCAAGGCGATCCCGGAGGGCGGCTACTGGGCGATGCCGCGGCTGCACGCGCCCGGCATGGTGATCTGCGGCGACGCCGGCGGCATGGTCAACGTGCCCAGGCTCAAGGGGATCCACTACGCGATCCGCTCCGGCATGCTCGCGGCGGAGACGATCTACGCCCAGCTCAAGGCGGGCTCGACGGACTTCTCCTCCTACGAGCAGGCGGTCCATGACTCGGAGATCGGCAAGGACCTCTACGAGTCGCGCAACATGAAGCAGCCGTTCGCGCGCGGGCTGATCGTCGGCGGCGCGATCACCAACGCCATGGTGGTCACCAAGGGCCGGCTCCCCGGCGGGCACTGGGCGACGCACCGCGACGCCGACCAGCCGCTGATGCTGACCGACCGCCACGAGCGCTATCCCAAGCCGGACGGCAAGTACACGTTCGACAAGCTCTCGGGCGTCTTCACCACCGGCAACGCCACGCGCGACGACGCGCCGAGCCACATCCGGATCCAGCAGCGCGTGCCGCGCGAGCTGGCCGAGGCGTGGGCGTGGATGTGCCCTGCGGGCGTGTACGAGGTGCCTGAGGACGCGCCCGAGGGCGCCGAGCACGTCGACCTGATCGTGAACCCGTCCAACTGCGTGCAGTGCGGGGCGATCACTGCGAAGGGCGGGCGCCTGACGCCGCCGGAGGGCGGCGACGGCCCCGTCTACCAGGTGACGTAGCGGGCACCGCAACTCCGGGCGGCTCCCCGGCGTTAACCACGCGTCCATGCGACGCGTGCTCATCGCCATCCTCTTCCTGCTCGGATTCCCGGCGGCCGCCGAGGCGGCCAGCGTGAAGGTCGTCGACTGCGTGCCTGCGCTCCACCCCGTGGCCCGCACGGCGACGTTCGAGGCGCGCGTGCGCGCCGCGCGCGACAGCACGCGGATGCAGGTCCGCTACACGCTGCAGGTCCGCGAGTTCGACATCGGCGGCTGGCGTCGCGTCGTCGCCGAGGGCCTGGACACCTGGCTCACGTCGGATCCCGGGGTACGGCGCTACACCTACGACAAGACGGTGCAGAACCTCGCCGCCCCGGCCGCCTACCGCGCGGTCGTGCGCTTCCGCTGGCTCGACGCGGCCGGCGCCGTCCTGAAGGGCGCGCGGCGCACGTCGGCCGTCTGCCGGCAGCCTGACCTGCGGCCCGACCTGGACGCGCAGCGGATCGACGCGATGCCGGGGCTCGAGCCCGGCACCGGCAGCTACGCGGTGACGGTGCGCAACGACGGTCGCACCGCGGCCCGGACCTTCGCCGTCGCGCTGCGCGCGGGCGACGAGGTGCTGATGCCGCTGACGATTCCCGGCCTGGCGCCGGGCGAGCGGCGCGTGGTGGCGTTCACCGGCCCGGCGTGCATGGCCGGCGCGGAGCTCGAGGCCACCGTGGATCCCGGCGACGACGTGGACGAGCGCGACGAGGGCGACAACGTCCTGCTCGTGAGCTGCGCGCCATAGCCGCCACCGCGGCGACCGCATCAGGGCCTATCTCGCTTGGCCCGCGGCCGGAGGCGGCCGCCCCGCGGCGCCAGACACCGCCCGGCCGCTTACGAAGGCCACCTGCATGCGTTTCGCGGCCGGACGGCGCTGGCATCCACGGATGCGACCACCTCCGACCACGCTCCAAACGAGATAGACCCTAAGCTGGCTGCGCATGGCCGAGCCCGCGCCCCGAGTCAGCGCGTCGCCGCATGAGCTGCGGACGCGCTACCACGAGGCCTTCCGGGCCTGGCTCGCCCATCGCGGCGAGCGCGAGCTCGGCGCCGCCTACGCGCTCGGGCGCGAGGCGGTGAGCGCCGAGCTGAGCGTGCTCGACCTCGCCGAGGTCCACCACGACGCCGCGGGCGAGGCGCTGCGCGAGGAGGCCGACCCCGGGCGCCGCGCCGAGCTGCTCGAGGCGGCGGGCGCATTCTTCGGCGAGGCGCTCTCGACGTTCGAGATCGCGCACCGCGGCTACTGGGAGGTGCAGGAGGTGGCGCGCTTGGAGCACGACCACGTGATGCAGCTGCGCGCCCTCGCCGACGCGTCGGTGAAGATCAACGCGACGCTCACCACCGAGGAGGTGCTCCAGCTCACCGTCGAGGCGGCGCAGCGCGTGCTCGGCGCCCAGCAGGCGACCATCTCGAGCACGTCGGGCGATCCGTACGCGCGCGGGATCACCGCCGCGTCGCCGGTGGAGGGCACGACGGGGGAGGCGACGGGCGCGCCGATCGGGGTGATGCTGCGCAGCGCGGGCCGGCCGCTCGGCACGCTCGAGGTCGCCGATCGCCACGAGCGCGCGTTCACCCCGCGCGACGAGGCGATCCTCGCCCAGCTCGGCCAGCTCGCGTCCGTCGCGATCGCCAAGTCGCAGGCCTACACGCGCGAGCGCCACATCGCCCACGTGCTCCAGCGCTCGCTGCTGCCGCCCAACATCCCCGTCGTGCCCGGGCTCACCGCCGCCGTGCGCTTCATCGCCGCGGGCGAGGGGGTCGAGGTCGGCGGCGACTTCTACGACTTCTTCCGCGCGCGCGGAACCGCCGTCGCCGCGCTGATCGGCGACGTCTGCGGCAAGGGCCCCGAGGCGGCGGCGGTGACGGCGCTCGCCCGCCACACGCTGCGGGCGGCCGCCGCGTACGAGTCGCGGCCGAGCGCGGTGCTCGCGCTGCTGCACCGCGCCCTGCGCGAGGCGCGCGACGACGGCCGCTTCTGCACCGTCGCCTACTGCGACTTCGAGGTGCGCGAGGGCGGGGCGCGCATGCTGCTGTCCTGCGGCGGCCATCCGCTGCCGCTCGTGCTGCGCCGGTCGGGCGCCGTGGAGGCGGTCGGCAAGCTGGGGACGCTGCTGGGCGCCGACGTCGAGCCGGCGCTCTCCGACGTGGCCGTCCACCTCGCGCCGGGCGAGCTGGTCGTGCTCTACACCGACGGCGTGACCGAGGTCCGGGCCGGGCGGGAGGAGATCTTCGGTCACCGCGACCTCGCCGCGCTGCTCGGGCGCTGCGCGGGCCTGGGCGCCGACACCGTGGCCCAGCGCGTGCAGGACGCTGTGCTGGACGCCGCGGGCGGGCGCCCACGCGACGACATCGCCGTGCTCGTCGCCGGACCGAGCCCCGGCCCGGATCACCCGACCGGCGATCCTGGCACACTCCCCGGCGTTCCTCGACCCCCGGAGGCAACGGATGGCTGAACCTGAGATCGGCGAGGGCGCGGTTCCGCCCGACACCAGCGTGGCGCTGCTGCGCGAGCTGGTCGCGCATCTGCGCCAGAACCGCACGGTCCTGCGCGAGGAGTGGGCGCGGCGCATCACCGAGGCCCAACTGCTGACGGCGCTGACCCCGGAGGAGATCTTCTCCGAGGCGACCTCGGTATACGACAACTACGTCGAGGTGCTGGAGACCGGCTCGGTCGAGGCGCTGCAGGACTACGCCCGCAACCTGTCCGAGCGGATCATCCCGCGGGGTGTCGAGACCGACGAGGTGCTCGGCATCGTGCTGCTCCTGCGCGATGTGCTGGCGCGCTCGCTGTTCGAGAAGTACCAGGACGACTTCGAGCTGCTCAACCGCGTGCTCGACGCCTACGAGCCGGCCGCCAACCGGATCGCCAACACGGTGGCGATCAACTTCGTGCAGGAGCGCGAGCGGGTCATCCGCCAGCAGCAGGAGGCGATCCGCGAGCTCTCGACGCCGGTGCTCCAGGTCCGCGAGCGGCTGCTGATCCTGCCGATCATCGGCGTGCTCGACTCCCAGCGCGCGCGCCAGCTCACCGAGCAGCTCCTGCGCGGCATCCGCGACAACCGCGCGAAGGTCGTCGTGATCGACATCACCGGCGTGCCGACCATCGACTCGACGGTGGCCAACCACCTCGTGCAGACGGTCGAGGCATCGCGGTTGATGGGCGCCAGCGTGATCATCACCGGCCTGTCCTCCGAGATCGCGCAGACGCTCGTGACGATCGGGGTCGACCTCTCCAAGGTCAACGCGGTCGGCGACCTCCAGGGCGGCATCGAGGAGGCCGAGCGGCTGCTCGGCTACGAGGTCACGCGCTCGGCCGAGACCCCCCAGGTCGAGGTCCGCTAGCCCCGGCCGGCCATGGCGGTCCCGATCCTCAAGCAGGGCCCGTGGCTGATCGCGTCGATCCAGGCGGCCCTCACCGACACCGACGTCCTGCGCCTCCAGGACGACGTGATGGTCCAGGTGGGCCGCTTCCGCTCGCGCGGGATCATCGTCGACGTGACTTCGCTCGACGTGATGGACTCGTTCGTGTCGCGCTCGCTGCGCGGCATCGCCCACATGACGCGGCTGCGCGGCGCCGAGACGGTGATCGTCGGGATCCAGCCCGAGGTGGCGTTCGCGATGGTCCAGCTCGGCATGAGCTTCGAGGACGTGCACACGGCGCTGGACCTCGAAGAAGGGCTGGCCTTCCTCCAGCGGCAGCTCGCCAGGGAGCCGGACGCCGGTGGCGCATGACGTCCGGGTGGTGATCCGCACGGACGCCGACGTGGTCACCGCCCGCCAGGAGGCCCGCACGATCGGTGCGAGCCTGGGCTTCTCCAGCACCGACCTGACGCTGCTGGCCACGGCCATCTCGGAGGTGGCGCGCAACATCACGACCTACGCCGGCGAGGGCGAGGTGGCGCTGCGGGTGCTGAGCGAGGCCGGTCGGGACGGCATCGAGGTGGTGGCGAGCGACAGCGGTCCCGGGATCGCCGACGTCGAGCTCGCTATGCAGGACGGCTACACGACGGGCAACGGCCTCGGGCTCGGGCTGCCGGGCACGCGCCGGCTCGTCGACGACTTCGACCTCCAGACGCAGCCGGGGGTGGGCACCACGATCCGGCTCGTCAAGTGGACGCGTGCCTGACCGCCACGCCCCGACGTGGCCCGCGCGGCTCGAGGTCGGCATCGCCGAGCGGGCGTTCGCGGGCGAGCGCCGGTCGGGCGACCGCGCGGTGCTCGTGGCCTACGAGGGCGGGGCGCTCGTCGCGGCGATCGACGGGCTCGGGCACGGCGACGAGGCCGCCGACGCCGCGGCCGCGGCGGCAGAGGTGCTCAGCGCGCGGCCCGACGGGGAGCCCGTACAGCTGATCGAGGCATGCCATCGAGCGCTCGCCCGCACGCGCGGGGCGGTGATGACGCTCGCCTGGTTCGACCTCGCGGCCGGGCACCTCTCCTGGACCGGGGTCGGCAACGTCGACGGGCGCCTGGTGCACGCCGGAGCGGGGCCGGGCGCGCCGACGGAGGGCGCCCTGACCAGGGGCGGAGTCGTCGGCTACAGCCTCCCGCGGATCCGGGTCACGGGGGTCGACCTCGAGGAGGGCGACGTGATGGTGCTCGCCACCGACGGGATCGACTCTGGCTTCGGGCAGGCGATCCGGGGCGGCGGAGCCGCCCAGGTCATCGCGGATCGCATCCTCGCCGAGCACGGCAAGGCCGGCGACGACGCCCTGGTCGTCGTGCTGCGATACCTGCCCGGACGATGAGCCCGGGCCGCACGGTCCGGGTGGCCGGCGAGGTCGACATAGCGGTGGCGGTGCGGGCGGCGCGCGAGGAGGCGGAGGCCTGCGGGCTCTCGGCGGTCGAGGCCCAGCACGTCGCCACCGCGGTCTCCGAGCTGGCACGCAACGCCGTGAAGTACGCGCGCGGCGGCGAGGTGGAGCTGACGGCCGCCGAGCGTGGCGGCCGGCGCGGCCTCGCGGTGCGGGTGCGTGACGTGGGCCCGGGGATCGCCGACGTGGAGGCCGCGCTGCGCGACGGATGTCGACCGGCGGCTCGCTGGGCCTCGGGCTGCCGGGCGCCAGGCGCCTGATGGACGACTTCGCGATCGAGAGCGGCCCGGCCGGCACGGTGATCGCGATGGCCCGGTGGCAGGGCGGGCGGCTGGCCGCGCACCTCCCGGCCGCCTACACGCTGCACGAGGCCGGCGGCGGGGTGCCCGTCGCGCAGCCGTTCCGCAACGGCCTGCTGCTCGCGATCGCGGCCGGGGCACGTGCGGGCGCGGTGGCGCGCAGCTTGCGCACGCGGCCGTGGCACGCGCCCGCCGAGCTCGCCGAGGGCTGCCGCGCGCAGCTCGATCCGGGCGAGCGGCTGGGGCTCGCGGTGGCGAGCGTCAGCGCGCTGGACGGCCGCCTCGCCTGGCTGCGGGCCGGCGCCCTGGGCTGCGTCCTGCTGCGAGCCGCCGGCGACGTGGTGTGCTTCCCGCCGCCCGCCACGGCGCTCAGCCGCGCCGGCGGCGGCCCGCTGCGTGCGGCCACGGTCGACGTCCGCCGCGACGACGTGCTCGTGATGGCGGCCGCGGCGATGGACGCCCCGGCGCTGGCGGAGCTCGCCGCGGCGGGCGGCGGCGCCGGCGCGCCCGCGTTCCTCACCGCGCGCTTCGCGCGTGGCGCGCTGGAGCCGCGCCGCCCGTCTGAGGGGGCTGGAACGCCCTTCTAGACTGCAATGACCATGAAGACCGACATCCATCCCGAGTACGTCGAGTCCCACGTGCGCTGCACGTGCGGCAACGAGTTCACGACGCGTTCGACCCAGGCGGAGATCCGCGTGGAGATCTGCTCGAACTGCCACCCGTTCTACACGGGCAAGCAGAAGCTGGTCGACACCGGCGGGCGCGTGGAGCGCTTCAAGCGCCGCGCCGCCAAGCGCGCGCGCGGCTAGCCGCCACCGGACCCGTCGCGCCCCGAGTGGCTCGCCGCGCCCGCGGTGGAGGCCCTTAGACTGGAGTTGGTGATCCAGTCGCTCGTCGAGCAGATCGAGGCGCGCCACGCCGAGGCGGAGGCGCAGATGTCCGACCCCGCGGTGATCGGCGACCGCCGGCGCTACGCCGAGGCCGGACGGCTCTACAACCAGCTCGCGCCCGCCGCCAGGCTGGCCGAGGAGTGGCGACGGGCGCAGGACGACGCGGCCGGGGCGCAGGAGCTGCTCGCCGAGGACGGCGAGGATCTCGAGCTGCGCGAGATGCTCGAGACCGCGCAGGGGCGCAGCGCCGAGCTCGAGGAGGGGATCAGGCTCGCGATGGTCGAGCGCGACCCGTCCGACGACAAGAACGTGATCGTCGAGATCCGCGGCGGCGCGGGCGGGGAGGAAGCCGGGCTGTGGGCCGGCGACCTCTTCCGCATGTTCACGCGCTACGCCGAGCGGCGCGGCTTCAAGGCAGAGACGCTGAGCGCCTCCGACGGCTCTTACACGTTCGAGGTGCGCGGCGACGGCGCCTACTCAGTGTTCAAGTTCGAGGGCGGCACGCATCGCGTCCAGCGCGTGCCGGAGACCGAGTCCCAGGGTCGCATCCACACGTCGACCGCCACGGTGGCCGTCCTGCCCGAGGCCGAGGAGGTCGACGTCCAGGTCGACCAGTCAGACCTCGAGATCGACGTCTACCGCTCCTCCGGGCCCGGCGGCCAGTCGGTCAACACGACCGACTCGGCGGTGCGGATCACGCACAAGCCGACCGGCATCGTGGTCTCCATGCAGGACGAGAAGTCCCAGCTGCAGAACCGCGAGCGGGCGATGAAGGTGCTGCGCGCGCGGCTCTACGAGGCCAAGCTCGCCGAGCAGCAGGCCGAGCAGGCCGCGGCGCGCAGCGCCCAGGTCGGCACGGGCGAGCGGGCGGAGAAGATCCGCACGTACAACTTCCCCGAGCGGCGGGTCACCGACCACCGGGTCAAGCACACCGCGCACAACCTCGACCAGCTGCTCCAGGGCGAGCTCGACGAGTTCACGGCGGCGCTCCAGGACGACGAGAAGCGCCGCCGGCTCGACGCCGCCGCCGGCTGATCCGCGCGCTGGGGTCGCGACCCCATGCGGTCGGCGGCCGTGGGCGCCGATGCTTGACGGGAACCTCCTGACAGCACGACCGCAGATGCAGATCCACTACGGGATACAGGCGTACGGCTCTCGCTTTGCGCGGGAACCAGACCCACCCACCCGTACCGGCGTGGGCCGCCGGTACCGCCTCGAAGGCGACGCACGGCCGGGCGATGTTCTCGCCCTGGCCGGCGGCGCCCTCGTGCGCGACCTCAACGCGAACGGCCTCGCCGACGGCTACGACGCGCCGCTCGACGACCGCGCGCCTGCGCTGCGCGGCACGCTCCTCGACGTCCGCGGCTGACCTCGTTTCATCCGGCCCCCGCCGGGGCACGCGCGTTGCATGCACGGGAGGCAGTGGGCGGCCGCCGTCGTGGCGGCGTTCCTCGTCGCCGGCGGGTTGGCGTGTTCGGCCAGCGACCCGCCCGGCGGGGAGAACCGGTACTCGATCGCCACCGGTGGCTCGGGCGGCGTCTACCAGGTGCTCGGCGGCGGGCTGGCCGACCTGATGACCGACGAGCTACCCGACGCGCCGACGACGGCGGAGACCACGTCGGCGTCGGTCGACAACCTGATCCTGGCCGCCGGCCATGACTCCGACATCGCGTTCAGCCTCTCGGACACCGCGATCGACGCCGTCGAGGGCACCGCGAGCTTCGACGAGCCGCTCGACCTGCGCGCGCTCGCGACGATCTACCCGAACATCACGCAGGTCGCCGCGAAGGCGGACTCGGGGATCGAGACGATCGAGGACCTCGAGGGCAAGACGGTCTCGGTCGGCTCGCCGAACTCGGGCACCGAGGTGATCGCGCTGCGGCTGCTGGCGGTCGCCGGGCTCGACCCCGAGGAGGACATCGGCAGGCGCGGGCTCGGGGTCGGGGAGTCGGTGCAGGCGCTGCGCGACGGCTCGATCGACGCCTTCTTCTGGTCGGGCGGCGTCCCGACCGGCGCGATCACCGACCTGACGACGACCGACGACGTCCGGCTGCTGGCGCTCGACGCCTACCTCGACCCGCTGCGCGAGCGCTTCGGCGACGCCTACGAGGAGGCCGAGATCGAGGCGGGCGAGTACAGCGGCATCGAGGCCACGAAGACGATCGGCGTGCCGAACGTGCTGATGGTCGCGACCGACACGCCCGACGCGTTCGCCTACCGCGTCACGAAGCTGCTGTTCGACGGCAAGGAGCGGCTGGCCGCGGTGCATCCGGCCGCCGAGAGCCTGGAGCCGGAGACGGCGCGGGAGGTCGTCGAGCCGTTGCGGCTGCACCCGGGCGCGCAGCGCTACTACGAGGAGGCGGGCGGGTGAGGCGCGCCCTCGCCGGCCTGACGGTGGCCGTCTTCGCCGTCGTCCTGGCTGCGACCGCGGAGGGCGACGCCGGGCCGCGAGTCGTCGTGCGCACCGCGGCCGGCGACGAGGTCGCCGGGGCGGACGCCGGCCGGGGCTTCGCGCTCGCCTACCGCCACTCGGTCTACCGCGTGCCCGCCGAGGAGCGTTTCCGCGCCGCCGCCGGCGGCGGCTTCGACCTGGTCGAGATCGCCTCGCCGAGCGAGGCGGTGCTCGACTACTACGCCCTGGACGGGCGCAAGGCGCGGCGCGGCGTGACGTGGGTACTGCGTCCGGCGCGGCCGCCGCACTTCTCCGTGCTCGCGCTGGCGGGGACGCGCGTGGGCCGCCGCACGCTGGTGGCGGCCGGGCGGCGCACGCCGCTCTGGCGGCCGGACGGCCGCGCTGCGCACCTGCGGATCACGGTGACGGGGAGGTGAGCACAGATGAGCACGCGCGATGAGCCGGCGGCGGAGGAGGGCCTGCACCTGCCCGAGGAGTACGAGTCCGAGCGCCCGGGCCGGCGGCTGCACGGCGCGTCGCTGACCGTCGTCGGCGTGCTGTGCGCCGGCCTGTCGCTCTTCGCGGTGTTGTGGGTGCTCTATCCGATCGCCGCCGAACGCTACCGCTCGACCTTCCTCGCGGTCGTGCTCCTGCTCACGTTCCTGGTCTTCCGCGCCGGTGGCAGCCGGCCCGGCCGGCACGAGGCGGAGAACCCGGCGCCGCTGGACTGGGCGCTGGGGCTGCTCGGGCTCGC
>Ga0136617_10005877_pt1 | contig 10995 bp, 12 predicted proteins | sample AntDrymUQ3222106_2_FD_129672 | JGI IMG/M metagenome (GOLD analysis project Ga0136617, IMG submission 129672) | Polar desert sand microbial communities from Dry Valleys, Antarctica - metaG UQ322 (21.06) | ecosystem: Environmental > Terrestrial > Soil > Desert | place: Antarctica: Dry Valley...
CGACCTGCCGATTGACTGGGGTCACGCCGCCGACCTGCCGATTGACTGGGGTCACGCCGCCGACCTGCCGATTGACTGGGGTCACGCCGCCGACTCGTGACCGGTCGTACGCACCCCACCGGCAGCCGTCACCGCGGCCCACAGGTCGGCACGGACCCGGTCGGCGTGGGGTGGGGCCAGCGAGTTGGCGACCACGACGCCCTCGATCATGTCGGCGAGCACCGACGGCCACGGCCGGCCGCGCAACCGCACCGAGACGACCGGCGCGCCGGGACGCCGGCGCAGCGTCCGGTCGACCCCGACCAGCCGCGGCGGGCACCGGAAGCTCGGCGCTGCCAGGCGGCGACGGCGCGCCTCACGCCCCAGCACCCGTGCTGCGTGGGCGAAGCGGACGGTGGACGACTCCATGCGGGTCATGATGACGGAGGGGTGTGTCAGGGTTCCGGCGACGGCGCCGCCGGCGGGGTCACGGTCGACCGATGCACCCCCTCGGTAGGGTCGAGCCGATGACGGATGCGGCGATCGCCACCGCGGTCGTCGCCGCCGACCGGGTCGTCGAATCCCACCTCTCCCCCGTCCAGCTGCGCACGCTCGGCGCCCTGCGCCGAGGCGACGCGCCGATGGTGTTCGACCAGGATCTCGTCGCCGAGCTGCGCGCCGACGCCACCGAGGCGCTCGGCGAGTTCGGCGAACGGCTCGGATCGCGTGCGCTGTTCGTGAACAAGCACTCGATCGCCGCGGTGCTGGCCTGCGAGGCGCACCACCGCGCACCGGACGACTTCTCCTGGAACCCGGCGCGCGCCCGGGGACAGGTGTCGCACAAGGCGATCCAGCTGCTCCTCAACTGGCGCGGCGACCCGGTGCCCGCCGACCTCGTCGACGAGGCCATCGAACGGATCGCCGACGCCGAGACACCGCTCGGCGACTGGCTGGCCGGCGTCGGATCGGCCGACGAGGCCGAGGTCCGCGGTGAGTCGGTCGAGCTGGTCACCAAGTTCCTCGAGTGCTTCCCGCCGCTCGACCGTCGCTGGCACCCGATGACCGAGGCGGCGGCGCAGTGGCCGCTGGACGGGCCGATCATCCTGCGGGCCCGCGTCGACCTCGTGCTCGGCAAGCCGGCCGCGCGGGAGAGCCGCAAGGTGATCGTCGACCTCAAGTCGGGCCGCATCGCCGCACGCCACCGGGAGGACCTGCGGTTCTATGCGCTCGTCGAGACGCTCTGTCGAGAGGTGCCGCCGAGGAAGCTGGCGTCGTTCTCGCTCGACGCCGGCCGCGCCGAGGTCGAGGACGTGAGCGAGGCGCTGCTGCGCTCGGCGCTGCGGCGAACGCTCGACGCCGTCGCCCGGATGGTCGAGCTGGAGACCGGCGAACGCGCCCCCGATCGGACGCCAGGCACGACGTGCCGCTGGTGCTCGCTCGCCGACGGCTGCGCCGAGGGCACGGCATGGCTCGACGGCGAGCGCGCCGAGCGGGAGGCGTTCGACACCTGACGCGCCGGCGGTGCTACAACACGACGGGTGGTGACGCGCGTGTACCTCGAGCGGGGCGACAAGAAGGTGTTCGCCTGCTCGGTCGACTGGCCGGGATGGTGCCGCTCCGGCAAGGACGACGACGCAGCGCTCGCCGCGCTCGCTGCGTACGAGCCTCGCTATCGGTCGGCGATCTCGCGTGCGCGAGCGAGGTTCCCTCGTGACGCCGTCCGGGACCTCAGCGTGGTCGAGCGCGTCGCCGGATCGGGTGCCACCGACTTCGGCGTGCCCCACGCGGTGCCCGACGTCGATCGCCGCCGGATCTCGGCCGCCGACGCCAAGCGCAACGCGACGATCCTGCGGGCGGCCTGGGCAACGCTCGATCGCGTCGTGGCCGCCTCGCCGCCGTCGCTGCGGAAGGGTCCACGAGGCGGCGGCCGCGACCGTGATCCGATGCTCGACCACGTCGTCGAGGCGGAGCGGTCGTACGCCCGCACGATCGGCGTGCGCCACCCGCCGTTCGACCCAGCCGACACCACGGCGCGCGATGCGATGCGCGCCGAGGTCCTCGACGTGCTGTCCGAGCCATCCGACGGCTCACCGCTCGGCGGCGCCAAGGGCTGGCCGGCGCGCTACGCCGTGCGCCGCTTCACCTGGCACGTCCTCGACCACGCCTGGGAGATGCAAGACAAGAGTTGAGGCGAGCTGACTGGCGAGCGTCTTCGTGGGGGGTGCGCGAGGGGGGCGCTCCGCGATCCCCCCTCGCCCGAGTTGCGATCCGGCTCCGCCGGTCGCAACTCAGCAGCTGGGTGCGGCCGAAGGCCGCTCCGAACAGAAACTCGACCGAACGGAGCGAGCGACGCGAGTGAGGTCGAAACGTCAGGTGACGACGCGGACTTGGTCGCCGATGGCGAGGAAGTCCCAGATCATCACGGCGTCGTCGGGGCGCACGCGGATGCAGCCGGCACTTTCGCCGAAGAGCTCCGGTTGCCCGACGCTGTCGATGCTCTGCGCCAACGTGCCGTCCTCATAGCGCGGGATCGCGTGGAACGCGATCCGCGCCCCCGTGTACTTGCCCGTCGTGAAGGCGACGAACCGATCGAGGTACGAGAACTCCTCGCCGAACGACGACGTCGTCTGCATGTCCTTGGCGTAGACGTCGTACGTCCCGGGATCCGGCTGGCTGACCGCGGTGGTGATCGGGAACGGCACCTGTACGGCGCCGTCGGCGCAGAGCCACGCCAGCTGGCGAGCACGATCGACGACCGCACCGTGCGGCGTCGACGGGCACGTCGACGGATCCGGTCCGTCGAACTGTGCCGCCTCCGTCGCCTCTGTCGCCGGTGGCGCATCCGTTGCAGGCGGGGCCTCGGTGCTCGGCGCGATGGTGGCGACCGCCGCCGTGGGCGCCCGCCGCTCGCGCCGGGGACGGGTGGTGGTCGGGTCGTCGTCGACGGCGGCGGGAGCGAGCGTCTCGACACGGGCGTCGTCACCGTCGGTGGCGACGGCCAGCGCGGCGAACGCGACGACGATCAGCGCCCCGGCGACCAGGAACGTGACGACCCGACGCATGACCCGATCGAGGCTACCGAACGATGTCTGACCGGCAACGGAACGGTGTCGGCCCGTCGTGGGCGCAGCCCCGTGGCTCCGACGACTAATTGGCGCGGCTCATCAACGCCAGCGCCACCGGGATGCCCGCCTCGGCGCGCACGGTGGCGATCGAGCGGGCGGACTGCACCGCCGGTCTCGCCGGACCGACCAGATCGGGCCCGAGCGTGGCCACGGCGGCATCGAGATCGTCGACGTTCACGACGAGGCCCCACAGCCACGCCGGGCCCTCGACGAGACCGGTGCGCTCGACGACCTCGACGATGAGCCGGCCGACGCGATGGAACCCCTGGCGCACGTCGCCCGCCTCACGCACCCGCTTGAGCGGTGCGCCGGTCACGTCGCTGACGGCGCCGCACGTGCGCTCGAGCGAGTCGGTCACCAGCACCACGTGGTCGATGTCGATCGCGCCGATCGGGTGGATGGCGAGCACCGGCGGGGTCGGGACGAAGACCGAGACCGGGACGCCGTCGATGTCGTTCGCCGCCTCGTCGACACCTGAGAGGGAGAGTCCCGGCAGCCGGCCGTCATCGCCGTCCTGCTCGATGCGCACGCCGGTCCCGTGGAGCGGGACGAGGCCGTCCACGACGACGAACCCCAGCCCCGTCCAGGCGTCGACGGACCCGCCGACCGAGATCCACTCGACGTGGGTGGTCATCCGCCCAGGCGCAGCTGCCAGCCGAGGAACGTCAGCTGATCGGCCAGCTCGTCGGCTCGCTTGGCGACCGGCTTGCCGACACCATGTCCGGCACGACCCTCCTGGAACAGCAGGATCGGCCGATCGTCTCGCCCCGGGTCCGACGCCGTCGCCCACTGCAGCAGCGCCGCCATCTTGCGGGCGTGCAGTGGGTCGACCCGACTGTCGCCCTCAGCGGTCGCCAGGAAGACCGCCGGGTAGTCGGTGCCCTCGACGACGTGGTGGTACGGCGAGTAGGCGTGCAGCCAGGCGAGCTCCTCGGCGACATCGGGATCGCCGTACTCGTCGGTCCACAGCCGCGCGATCAGGAACTCGGGGAAGCGGACCATGTCGAGCAGCGGCACGCCGCAGACGACCGCGCGGCACAGGTCGGGGCGTTGGGTCAGGGCGACGCCGACCAGCAGCCCACCGTTCGACCGACCGACGATCCCGAGGCGCCTCCGATCGACGAGGCCCTCGGCGACGAGCCAGTCGGCGCCGGCGTGGAAGTCGTCGAAGACGTTCTGCTTGTTGGCGCGCCGTCCTGCGTGGTGCCATTCCTCGCCCTCCTCGAGTCCGCCGCGCAAGCCGGCGATCGCGTAGGTGCCGCCCGCCGCACACCACGACGCGATCTGCGGGCTCCACACCGGCGTCTCCGAGATGGCGAAGCCGCCGTAGCCGTTGAGGATCGCCGGCGTGTCGGCTCCCGGGGTGACGTCGACGCGGTGGATGAGGAACATCCCGATGTCCGTCCCGTCGCGCGACGGGTCGTTGGCCTGCGTGACCGTCAGCGCAGGCACCACACCCTCCGGCGGCGGTTCGGGGAACCAGCGCTCGGCGGCGGACACCGCTCCGGCGCCTGTCGACGCCCGCCACACGGTCGTCGGCGCGTTGAACGAATCGACGACGGCAAACGCGTCCCAAGCGTCACGCCCGCCGCTGATGCCGGCGACGGCGACGATCCCGCCGCCGAGGTCGTTCACGTCGCCCACTCGGCTGCCGTCGCCGGTGAAGCTCACGATGCGGTCGACCGCGCGTCGGGTCGCGACGGCCCACAGCTCGTCGCCGACGACGGTGAGTCGCGACAGCACGTCGTCGCTCTCCTCGACCAGCGTCGTCCACGGTCCGGTCGGGTCGTCGAGCTCGACGCGCACGATTCGACCGCGCGGGGCGTCGAGTGTGGTCACGCCGACCAACGACCGGCCGTCGGCAGCGAACTCGAACTGCGACGTGACCTGCTTGCCGGAGATGATCGTCGTCCACGTGCCGATCGTGCGATCCAGCACGTGTACATCGAAGCGTGACCAGCCGACGAGGACGTGGACGAGCAACCACCGGCCGTCGGGCGACATCGACACGTCGGGCCACGACTGCGGATCCGGGTGGTCCGCCCACACGACGGCGTCGTCGTGCCAGTCGTCGCCGAGGCGATGGCTGTGCACGGTTCGGTGGTACTGATCGCCCTCGGGGTAGCGGGTGTAGGCGAACCCGCTTGCGTCGGGCTCCCACGCAACGCTGCACGCTCGCGTGTTGGGGATCTCGACGGCCGCCCTCGTCGACCCGTCGGTTCCGTCGATCACACGGAGCACCGACTCTTCCGTGCCGCCCTCGCTCGTGCCGATCGCGACGAGGTCGCCGTCGTGGGACGGCTCGAACCAGTCAATGGCCGTGGTGTCGTCCCCGGTGCCGCTCGCCGGGTCGAACAGCACGACGGGCGCCGCGCTGCGATCCGTGGCCGACCGGACCGTGAGCACGAACTGCTCGGACCCGGCGGGACGTTCGAGGCAGAAGAGCTGCTGATCGCGGAGCTCGACGGCGAGCACGACCGGCAGCTGCATCAGCGAGACGAGCTGCTCGTGCCACCGCGCCCGGTCGGCGCGGCTGTCGAGCACGGTGCGGGTGCGTTCGTTCTGGGCGTCGACCCAGGCCGTCACCTCGGCGGCGTCACCGTCCTCGAGCCAGCGGTACGGGTCGGTGACGTCGATGCCGTGCAGCCGGTCGACGACCGGCTTGCGTGGAGCAACCGGCGCCGTCATCCAGGACGCGTCAGCCGCGGCCCATGTTGGGCCGCTTCCCGTGGTTCGCCTTCGAGCGGCGCATGCGGGCCTTGCGCTTCTTCGTCTTCTTGGACATGGGCGGCCGAGTCTACGGCGCACCCGGCTCCGTCCACCGGGCCGCCGGCTCAGCTCGTGGTCATCATCGCCCGCACCCGCTCCGCTTCTGCCGGACGCAGGTTGCGATCCTCCAACCGCGCTGCCGCGACGACGGGCAGCATCCGGCTCGGCCTCATTCGGCCCGCCCGGTCGAGGAAGCGCTCGACGAACGTCCGTCGAAGTCCGCGCGCCAGCGCACGCATCGCCGGGTTCCCGGCATCGATGTCGCTCGTCGTCAGGAGGACCCATGTGTTGGCGATGTCGGCAGCCCGTGGCCCAACACACGCGTTGGTCCAGTCGAACACGACCGGGCCATCGGGGGTCAGCATCACGTTGTCGGGGTGCAGGTCGAGGTGCAGCACGCAGTCGGCTGGGTGGTCGGGGCCGGTGAACCGTTGACGGGCGCCACCGTGCAGCAGCGGACCGATCGGGACATGCTCGAGCCCGAGGTGGAGATCGGCGAGCTGGAAGGCGAGCGACCGCATCCGCCAGGGCGTTGACGTCAGGGCATGGAGCATCGTGTGCCCCTGGAGGCGCTCCATGACGATGTCGGTTCCGTCGACGTCGTGGACCTCCGGCACCCGGTAGCCGTTGGCGCCGACATGGCGCATGATCATCGCCTCGTGCTCGATGTGGGCGGGGTCGCCTCCCCGGGTGCGGCGCAGCACCCGGCCGCCACCGATGTCGTAGACGTCGGCGGCGCGGCCGCGCCCGATCAGTTCGCCGACTGCTGGGTCCATGCGAGAAGGTCGTCGGCGGACATCGTGTTGATGATCCGCTCGATCGGCACCGATCGCTCGGCGGCGCGATCACAGCCGTGCGGCTGCCACTCCAGCTGCCCGGTGGCGTGGGCGTCGGAGTCGATCGAGAACCAGCAGCCGAAGTCGATCGCCTTGTCGAGCAGCTCGCGTGGCGGGTCGAGGCGCTCGGGACGGCAGTTGATCTCGACTGCGGTGCCGAACTGGGCGCACGCGGCGAACACGTAGTCGGCGTCGAACGTCGAGGGCGGGCGCTTGCCGATCATCCGCCCGGTGCAGTGGCCGAGGATGTCGACGTGCGGTGACGCCACGGCGAGGATCATCCGCTCGGTCATCGCGGCGCGCTCCATCCGCAGCTTCGAGTGCACGCTGGCGACGACGACGTCGAGGCGCTCGAGCAGGTCTGCGGCGAGGTCGAGCGAGCCGTCCTCGAGGATGTCGACCTCCATGCCCGTGAGGATGCGGAACGGCCCAAGCGTCTCGTTGATCTCGGCCAGGTCGTCGAGCTGCTGCTCGAGGCGCTCACGGTTGAGCCCGTGGGCGATCGTCAGCCGGGCGGAGTGGTCGGTCAGCACCATGTACTCGTGGCCGAGGGCGATGGCCGTGCCCGCCATCTCCTCGATCGACGCCCCGCCGTCGCTCCACGTCGAGTGGGTGTGGCAGTCGCCACGCAGCGCCTCCCGGTAGCGGGCACCATCGGGCGTGATCGACACCTGCGACTCCTGCTCGAGCTTGTTGAGGTAGGTCGGGTTCCCGCCGTCGAGCGCCTCGACGATCACGCGGGCGCTCGAGTCGCCGATGCCGTCGAGCTTCGTCAGCGCGCCGGCGGCCGCCCGCTCGGCGAGCTCGGCGGGATCGGTCGAGCGCACCACGTCGCGCGCCCGCAGGAACGCCTTGGCGCGGAACCCGGTGTCGTGCATCCGGTCTAGGCAGTGCACGACCCGGTCAAGCGCTGCCTCCGGCGTCACCAGGGCGAGTGTAGGAGGGCCGCGGTGAGCGACCATGCGCCCCGATCGCTCACCGCGCTCCGCCGCTATCGTCCGCGCCCGCATGGAACGCTTCGGGCTCGTCGGGCTGCCCAACGCCGGGAAGAGCTCGCTGTACAACGCGCTGACCGGCGGTGGCGCGCTGGCCGCGCCGTACCCGTTCGCCACCAAGGACCCGAACATCGGTGTGGCGCGCGTGCCCGACGAGCGGGTCGACCGGCTCGGGGTGATGTCGAGCAGCCGCGAGGTGATCCACGCCGCCGTGCAGGTCGTGGACATCGGCGGCCTCGTCGAGGGGGCGAGCAAGGGCGAGGGCCTCGGCAACCGGTTCCTCGCCAACATCCGCGAGGTCGATGCGATCGTGCTGGTGCTGCGTGCGTTCGAGGACGACGACGTTCCCGGCCCGTCCGATCCGCTCGAGCACCTGCGCGTCGTCGAGCTCGAGCTGGCGCTCGCCGACCTCGAGACCGTCGAGAAGCGGCTGGCGCAGGTGCAGCGACAGGCGAAGCTCGACCGCTCGCTGGGCCTCGAGCTCGACGCGATGACCGCGGCCTTCGCTGCACTGGCCGACGGCCGCCCGCTGTACCGCGCCGGGCTCAGCGCCGAGCACCGCGACGTGCTGGCGCCGTACTTCCTGCTGACCAACCGTCGAGTGCTCGCCCTGGTCAACGTCGGTGAGGCCGACCTCGAAGCGATCGCCGCCGTGGAGGCCCGCATCGCGCCCGAGTTCAACGACGCCGGCGACAACGTCGAGGTGATCGGCATGTGCGTGCAGCTCGAGGCCGAGGCGGCGGCGATCTCCGATGCCGTCGAGCGCGCCGAGGTGCTCGAGGGGTTCGGGCTCGGCGAGGGCGCACTCTTCCGGATGGTCCGCAGCGCCTACCACCTGCTCGGGCTGCGCACGTTCCTCACGACCGGTGACAAGGAGAGCCGGGCGTGGACGTTCTACGCCGGCTCGACCGCGCCGGAGTGCGCCGGGCGGATCCACACCGACTTCCAACGCGGGTTCATCCGCGCCGAGGTGATCGACTGGCGCGAGCTGCTCGGCATCGGGTCGTGGAACCGGGCGAAGGAGCTGGGCAAGATCCGTCTCGAGGGCAAGGACTACGTGGCCGCCGACGGCGACGTGATGGAGTTCCGCTTCAACGTGTAGATCTCGGTGGCTCCGGCCGCAACGAAGTGTGAGCTGAGAACGGTCACTTCTCGGCGCTTGCGTCACACCTCCCGAGGGAGTCGTTTCAGGACGGATCGTCGGTCGTTGGTGCGGTCAGGCGGTCGTCTGGCTTGACCTGCTCGGTCGAGGTCTCCGCGGCGATGGCCTCCGCCTCCTCGTCGGCGACGTCGCCGGGATCGTCTTTCGTTGGCTCGCTCATCCGCACACCTCACTCGGGATCGATGGAACACCCATCCTTGTCCATCTCGTGCACGAGCGTCGCCCCCCATCGACGCTTGACTTCAAGTGTTCTCGAGCTCGTACCGTCGACAACATGGAATCGTTCGCCCGGCACGAGCTCGAGCACCTCGGCACGCAGCGGTTGGGGCGGTTGGCCACGGTGGACCGGAGCGGCACCCCGCAGAACAGCCCGGTCGGGTTCGCGATCGCAGGGGACGGCACCGTGCGCATCGGTGGATCGGACCTCGGCCGGACCCGGAAGTTCCGCAACCTGCAGACCCACGGACGGGTGTCGTTCGTCGTCGACGACATCGCCTCGGTCGACCCGTGGCGGGTCCGCGGAGTGGAGATCCGCGGCCCAGCGGAGGCGCTGCTCGACGTCGACCCGCCACGGCGGGGCATGAGCCGGGAGGAGATCCGCATCCGCCCCGAGCGCATCGTGTGACCGACGTCGTCGACGTCGCGACCGATGAGCTCGCGCCGCCACCTTCGTCAGCACGAACATGAGCGTCGTGTTGCAGAACCCGACGAACGGCGCCGACGGCTCGCCGGCAGCGGGTCTGGTGACGTTCCGGAGACTGCTGCTGAACACGCTCGTCAGCGGCGTCACCAGCTCCTTCCTCTGGTTGGCGGCCAGATGCGCGGCATCGTCCTGTCGACGTGCGTGACGCTGCTCGTTCCCGAAGACCGGCGGGACCGGGCGAATGGGATGGTGGGGACGGTGACCGGCGTGTCGTTCGCGATCACGTCGGTATTCAGCGGGCTCGTCATCGGACAGCTCGGCATGGGCTGGGCGCTGTACGGCTCGCTCGCCCTGTCGCTCGCCGCGCTCGCACACCTCTCGGGCATCACGATCGACGAGGCCGAGCCCGACCCGTCAACGGCCGCTGGTCGACGGATCGACGTCCACGGCGCGCTCGAGGCGATCCGCGCGGTCTCAGGGCTCGGGATGCTGATCTGCCTCGCTGCGGTCAACAACCTGCTCGCCGGCGTGTTCATGGCGCTGATGGACGCCTACGGACTCGAGCTCGTCTCGGTCGAGGCGTGGGGCCTGCTGTGGGGGTTCATCAGCTTTGCGTTCATCGCCGGCGGCCTGGCGGTGGCCAGGTTCGGGCTCGGGCCGTCACCGCTGCGGATGGTGCTCATCGGCAACCTCGTCAACTGGTCGGTGTGCTCGCTGTTCGCGCTGCGGTCGTCGATCGTGCTGGTCACCATCGGCATGGTCGTCTGGCTGTCGCTGACCCCGGTGATCGAGGCGGCGGAGCAGACGGTGCTGCAGCGCTCGATCCCCTTCGAGCGCCAGGGCCGCGTGTTCGGATTCGCTCAGCTGGTCGAGAACGCCGCCGCACCGGTCACCGCGTTCCTGATCGGACCGCTCGCCGAGATCACGTTCATGCCGTTCATGACCGACGGCGCCGGGCGCCGATGCCATCGGCGGGTGGTTCGGGACCGGCCCCGAGCGTGGCCTGGCGCTGATGTTCACGCTCGCCGGGCTCGTCGGTGTCGCCGTGACGGTGCTCGCCTGGACCTCACGCTCGTGCCGCCGGCTGACGGCCGGCGCCTGATCTGGCCGGCGTCGCGACCGATCGGTAGCGTGCCGCCATGGCCGACACGATGACCCACGCCGGCGCCGACCGCCCCAGGGCGGAGTTCACGGCCATGGCCGACGGCACGCAGGAGGACTGGAACCGAATCGCCTCGGCGATGATCGAGTTCTACCCCGGACTCGCCGATCGGGTGGTCGACCACCTACGCCTCCTCGACGGCGACTTCGGCGGGTTCAAGGTCGACCGGCTGACGCATTCGTTGCAGACCGCCACCCGCGCCTACCGCGCCGACCGGAGCGACGACTACGTCACCTGCGCCCTGCTCCACGACATCGGCGACACGCTCGGGTCGTTCAACCACCCCGACATCGCTGCGGCCATCGTCAAGCCGTTCGTCGACGA
>Ga0136617_10005878_pt1 | contig 10993 bp, 11 predicted proteins | sample AntDrymUQ3222106_2_FD_129672 | JGI IMG/M metagenome (GOLD analysis project Ga0136617, IMG submission 129672) | Polar desert sand microbial communities from Dry Valleys, Antarctica - metaG UQ322 (21.06) | ecosystem: Environmental > Terrestrial > Soil > Desert | place: Antarctica: Dry Valley...
CACCGGCAGCGTGAACAGGAGCGGACCGATCACCGAGAGCGGCCGCAGGAGCCACCACTGCAGGTCGATGTCGGCTGACTCGTTGATGTCACCGCGGAGCACGAACTCGACGGCGCGGGAGAGCGCCATCCCGGTGGTGTGGAAGAGGAACAACGGCATCGCGAACCGGGTCATCACCTCGGTGGCACGCCGCCACCACCCCGGCCGCTCGATCCGTGGCGTGAGCGACGGGCGGAGCAGCTCGGCGACGCCGGCCTGGAAGAGCACGAGCGCGACGATGCACAGCGTTGGCGGCGCCATGTTCGACGTCTCCCCTGGCACGCCGACCATGGATCCGGGGTAGAGCCCGGAGCCGACCAGCCCGACCAGGGCGAAGAAGCCCACCGTCGTCAGCATCCAGTCGATGCGCCGGCTCGCGCCCACGAGCTTCTCGTAGAAGAACCCGAGCTGGTGGCACATCCCCCAGATGATGATCATGTTCGCCCAGGCGGCCTGCTCCACGCCGTACCTGAAGCGCAGGATGTCGACCACCATCGCGAGACCGACCAGCCAGACCAGCACCATGGCGTCGAACTTGCGGTGGAGCCACAGCGAGAACGGGAGCAGCGCGATCAGGAGCAGGTAGACCGCGAGGAACCACAGCGGGCTGACCACGAGCGTGACGGCCTTGCCGATCCACTGCCACTCGAAGATGTTCGCGGTGACCACGCCGAGCACGATCCAGGTGCCGAGGAGCGCGCCGCCAGGCACCGCCAGCTCGCGCAGCCGTCGACCGGTGAACTGCCAGATCGTGTCCCCACGGGCCTGCGCCCGCCGCCACGACAACAGGTGGACGTAGCCGCCGACGTAGAAGAACAGCGGCATCACCTGGAGCAACCAGGTGAGGATCCACATCCCGGAGGTGAAGCCGATCGGGTTGGTCGCGAACGGTCCGGAGTCGCGCCAGAGCAAGATCGTGAAGGCCCAGTGCCACATGATCACCACGATCAGGCTCAGCGCGCGGAGGAAGTCGGCGTAGACGTCGCGCTGGGGGCGCTCGTCGACGACCTCAGGCGGGCCCGTGCTCCCGGCCGCGTCCTGCAGCGAGTGCTCGCCGCCGACCGGACCGCTGATCACAGCGGCCACACTAGGAGACATGACCGGCCGGCGTGGCGATCCGAGGGCGGAGCGCACCGGCGGTCCCGCGGTGCGGTGGCGCCTCCTGGCGCTGGTCGTCGCCGTCCTGGTCGTGAGCAACATCGTCGTGAACCGCTTCCTCCCCGCCGTCGCGTACGTCCCGTGGAACCTCGGCGTGGCAGCGCTGGTCGTGGTGCTTGCGCGCACCGAGCTGGCCTGGCCAGACCTCGGCCTCGATCGGTCGACCGTTCGGCGCTCGCTGCGCTGGGGCGCCGCTGGCGCCGCCGCCGTCGCGGTGGTGTATGTCATCGCCTTGGCCGTGCCGGCCACCAGGTCGCTGTTCGACGACGCGCGAGCCGGTGACGACGGCGTCCGCGACCTGCTCTACCACGCGCTGGTCCAGATCCCGCTCGGCACGGTGGTGCTCGAGGAGGTCGCGTTCCGCGGGGTGCTCCCCGCCGTCCTCGGTCTCCGCGGCGTGGCCGGCTGGCGCTGGCCCCCGGTCCTGGCAGCTTCGCTGCTGTTCGGGCTCTGGCACGTGCTCCCCTCGCTCGACCTCGCGGCGGCCAACGCGGGGGTGCAGGACGCCGTGGGCGGCAGCCCCGTGCTGACCGTCACGCTCGCCGTCCTCGGCACGACGATCGCTGGCGTCTTCCTGTGCCGCTGGCGATGGCTCGGCCGTGGCCTCCTCGCGCCGGTGCTGGTCCACGTGGCGACGAACTCGACCGGGTTCACGATCGCGTGGTTCCTCGCCCGCTGAGCTGGGTACCCGACTGCGGGGCTCCCTTCGACAGGTGCCGACCGAGGTCGCGCGGTCAGACGTTGTGGTCCAAGATCGACCGTGGGTCCGGCCCGGACGAGACTCGTGCATACCCGTGGAACGACCGGCGAAGGACGGAGATCGAGACGATGGCCCCAGCTGGTTCAGCTGAGCGCAGTGCCGAGGCGGCAGCGAGCGGCTCGACGATGAAGAAGATCGCCGCGGTCGGCCTGGTGGCCCTCGGCGTGGTCCACGTGCTGATCGGGCTGCTGGCGCTCAGCATCGCGTGGGGTGGTGGAAGCGGTGAGGAGGCGAGCGCGAGCGGGGCGTTCGCGACGCTCGCCGAGCAGCCGTTCGGCCAGGTCGTCCTCTGGGTGGCCGCGATCGGGCTTCTCGGTCTCACCGTCTGGCAGGTGAGCGAGGCGGTGTGGGGCCACCGGGACAAAGACGGCCTCGCGTTGGTCGGCAAGCGCGTAGGGTCCGGCGGCAAGGCCGTTGCGTACCTCGTCCTGGCGATCGCCGCCGCGCGGACCGCGATGGGCAGCAGCTCCGGCGGCGGCGGCCAGACCGAAGAGGGAGTCACCGCGAGGCTGCTGGGCGCGCCGGCCGGCCAGTTCCTGGTCGGGGTGCTCGGCGTCGGCATCGTCGTGATCGGGGTGTACCTGATCCACCGAGGCGCCACCAAGGCATTCGCCAAGCACCTCGACGGCCAATCCGGACCCATGATCGTCAAGCTCGGCCAGACCGGCCACATCGCCAAGGGCGTGGCGTACGGCATCGTCGGGATCCTGTTCGTGACCGCCGCGGTGCGAGCCGACCCGGAGGAGTCCGGTGGCCTCGACGAGGCGTTGACGACGCTGCGCGAGCAGCCGTACGGCCAGTGGCTCCTCACCGCGGTCGCGCTCGGCCTGATTGCCTACGGGATCTATGCGTTCGCGTGGGCTCGGGCGATGGAGGCGAAGAGCTGATCGTCGCAATGCCGCCGACCGCATCGAGCGCGAGCGTTAGCTGGAGGACCCATGGATCGTGACGAGCCCTGGCCCGTCGGCACACCGGCGTGGACGGACCTCATGACACCGGACCGCAGCGCGGCGAAGGCGTTCTACGGCGGCCTGTTCGGCTGGGAGTTCACCGAGACCGGCCCGGAGCACGGCCACTACGTCCAGGCGCACGTCGGTGGGCGGCCGGTAGCCGGAATCGGCGAGGCTCCGGCGGACCAGTCGCCAACCTCCGCGGCCTGGACGACCTACCTCGCCGTCGACGACATCGACGCGATGACGATGCGGGTCACCGAGGCCGGCGGCACCGCGCTCATGCCTGCGATCGAGATCGGCGATTTCGGGCGGATGGCGGTCGTCGCCGATCCGGCTGGTGCCACGTTCGGGTTGTGGCAGGCCGGCCACCACGTTGGTGCGCGGATGGTGAACGTCCCCGGATCCATGTGCTGGAACGAGTCGGTGAGCGGTGACTTCGAGGCGTCGAAGGCGTTCTACGCGCGAGTCTTCGGCTTCGGGCTCCAGGACTTGTCCGGTCCGGACTTCGAGTACGTGGGCCTCCAGATCGGTGACCGGACGGTCGGCGGGCTCGGTGCGATCGCGACCGAGATGGAGCCGGTGAGCTCGTACTGGCTCACGTACTTCGCGGTCGAGAGCGCCGACGCCTCCGTCGCGCGGGCAGTGGATCTCGGCGGGCAGAGCTCAGGCGCCCGGGACAGCGCGTACGGCCGCATGGCGGTGATCACCGGGCCGCACGGCGAGACCTTCGCCGTGATCGAGCCGGCGCCGGGCGCCCAGGGTCCCGACGGGTGGACAGCATCGGTCGGCGAGGACGCTGTCGGGCCGACGTGACCACCCGACGATGACGATCCACCCGGAGCACCCGTTTCTGCCGGCCGCAGAGGAGCGGGACCCGGTCCGGCGGTTGCGGGCCCGGCTGGTCGCGCCCGTCACGATCTGGGCCGCCGCGAGCGAGAGTGCGATGGGCGGGCGGATCACGCGCGCCGGGTTCACCGTCGGCTCGACCACCGTCGCCGATGGGGACCCGGCGTGCGTGCTCGGCCTGATCGACCCGGAGGCCGAGCTATGGACCGCCCTTCAGGACTCGGGCCGGTTCACGGTCAACGTGCTGCATTGGACCGACCGCAACGTCGCGGACGTGTTCGCGGGGCTGGCACCGTCTCCTGGCGGGAACTTCGGGACCGGGATCTGGCAGGACACCGCGTACGGCCCCGCGCTCGAGGGCCGCACCTGGGCCGGGTGCCGGCTGGTCGGGAGCCGCACAGTGGGGTATGGCCTCCTCGTGACCGGCGCGATCAAGGAGGTCGTGGTGGACCCGACCGAGGGACGTGACGGCGGCTCGGCGACCGAGAGCGCGCCAGCCGACGCGCTGGCCCGGCTGCGCGGGCGATACACCCCGGTCCCGGCGCCACGCCGGTGACCCCCGCGCGCACCCGCGTAGGGCTGATCGCCACAATGGCCGGATGCGCCTGGATCACCTCTCGTATGCCTGCGGACCGGATGGCCTGACCGCGACGGTCGCCCGCGTCGGGGCCGAGCTCGGGGTCGCGATCGAGCAGGGCGGCGTGCACCCGCGCTTCGGGACCGCGAACGCCATCGCACCGCTCGCGGACGGCGTGTACCTCGAGGTCGTCGGTGCCCTCGAGCACCCGGCTGCGGACAAGGCGCCGTTCGGCCAGGCCGTGAAGCGTCGGACCCGCGCCGGCGGTGGCTGGCTCGCGTGGGTGGTCGCCGTCGACGACATCGCTCCAGTCGAGGCACGTCTCGGTCAACCGGCCGGGATCGGCCACCGGGTCCGTCCCGACGGTGCCGAGCTGCACTGGCTGCAGATCGGCGTCGACGCCATGATCTTCGATCCGTTGCTGCCGTTCTTCGTGCAGTGGACCAGTGATCCCGAGGAGCACCCGGCAGTGGGCTCGTCGGGCGGCCTCCGGCTCACCGGCCTCGAGCTGGCCGGTGACCGGGAGACGCTGTCGGAGTGGCTCAGCGACGCCGCCGCGGACCCGCTCGACGGCGTCCACATCTCCTGGGTCGAGGGTGACCCAGGCATCGTCGCGGCCCACCTGGACACCCCGAACGGCCCCGTCCGCCTGACCTGACCCGCTCCCGGCCACCCCACTAACGATGATCAAGAAACTCGTGCCCCTCCTTCCGTCCTGGGCGCGGCCGCCCATCGACGCGGGGGGCAGAAACTTCTTGATCATCGTTGCGGAGCGACGGCGGGAGGATGAGCTTGCGGGCGGTCTGGGCGAGGGCGAGGCCGAGGACCACGACGCCGACGCCGATGGCCTGCCAGGTCGAGAGCACCTGCTCCAGCCACAGCCAGGCGACGATCGTCGCGAGCACTGGTTCGAGCATCGCGACCAGGCCGACCTGGGTCGCGGAGATGTGGCGCAGCGCCGACACCTCGAGGACGAACGGGGCCACGGTGCCGAGCCCGACGATCAGGACGACGAGCACCCAGACCGGGGACCGGGACGAGGCGAGTGCACCGAGCAGCGACGCGTCCTGGTCCAGCCGGCTGAATGCGCCGAACCGTACCGGCAGCACCGCGATGAGCGCGATCGACGCGAACGCGAAGCCCCAGAACGTCAGGGAGATCGGATCGCGGACCAGGCCCTTGGTGACAGCCCGTTCGCCGATCAACCAATACGCCGCGAGGCTCCCCGCCGCACCGAGCCCGGCGGCGACCCCGAGGAGGTCGAGCGTGCCGATGCCGGACCAGACCTGCGCGACCATCGCCAGCCCGCCGAGGGCGAGCACCAGCGCTGCCCAGACCCGGCGGCGGACCGCCTCGCCGAGACCGAACCGAGCCCAGAGCGCCACCAAGACCGGGGCGGTGAACTGCAGCAGCAGAGCCAGGCTGACGCTCAGGCGGTCGATCGCCACGAAGTAGAGCCACTGGACGAGGGCGATGCCGACGACGCCGTACGCGAGAAGCTGCGGGACCTCGCGCCAGCTGATCCGCAGCCGGCGCCGGTCCACCACAGTGACGACGATGCCCAGGACGAGCGTCGCCCCGATCGAGCGCAGGATGGTCAGCTGTTCCGGCGTCACGCCGGCCTCGAGCACCGCTTTCGAGACGCTCGCGTTGAGCCCGAAGAGCCCCGCTGCGGCTGCGGTGTACGCGACGCCCCGCCGCGCGCTCGGCCTCATGGGCGAGCGCCGATCGGCACGGCCGGATCGAGATGCGTCAGTCGGGCAGGATCGCGTCGAGCGCCCAGCCGACCACGGTGATGACGAGGGCTCCGATCAGCGCCGGCCAGAATCCCTCCACGTGGAACGCGACGTCGAGGTTCTCGGTGATCCACGACGTCAGCAGCAGCATGAGCGCGTTGATCACGAAGGTGATCAGGCCGAGCGTCAGGATGATCAGTGGCAGCGCGAGCAGCTTCACCACCGGACGGATCAGCGCGTTCACGAGCCCGAAGATCACCGCCACGATGCCGAGGGTGATCGCCCGGTCCGTGTTCGTGGCGCCCTCGTCGAGCGTGATGCCTGGGATGAGCCAGGCGGCCACGGCGAGCGCGACGGCATTGACGAGCAGCCTGACGAGAAGGTTCATGGGCGGCATGGTCCCACGGGTCGCGCCGAGCCGGATCCACGGCCGCGGATCCGATCACCGGGCCGGCGCGGCGTCGGTCGGCGCATCGACCGGCGGCTCCGACACCGGCTCCGACACCGGCTCGGCCACCTCGGCCGGCGGTCCTGGTCGCTCGGCCCGCACGACGAGGGCGACCCCGGCCACCACGATCGCGCCGCCAGCGATGATCGCGCCGGTCACCGGCTCGCTGAGGATCAGCGCGCCGAGGAACACAGCGACCACCGGGTTCACGTACGCGTACGTGGAGACCAACGAGATCGGTGCGTTCTGCAGCAGCCAGACGTACGCGGAGTAGGCCACGATCGAGCCGAAGACCACGAGGTAGCCGAGCGCGACCCACGAGGACGCCGACGCGGCGCCGAAGTCACCTGGTAGCTCGCCACGCGCGAGCCCGATCGCCAGCAGCGCGACCCCGCCGGCCAGCATCTCCCACACGGTCGCCGCGAACGGGTTCGCCGGCATCGGCATGCGCTGGGACATGAACGAGCCGACCGACCAGCACATCGTCGCCCCGACGATGAACAGGATGCCGGCCGTGCCGCCGCCCGCCCCACCGCCGGGCAGCACGAGCACGCCGAGGCCGACGAAGCCGATCAGCACGCCGACCCAGGTCAGCAGTCGCGGGCGGGCGCCGGTGACGGTGCGGAGCAGGATCAGCCACAGCGGGACCATCGCGACCAGCAGTGCGGCGAGGCCGGACGGGACCGTCCGCTCGCCCAGCACCACCCCGCCGTTGCCACCGGCGAGCAGCAGGACGCCGACGACGGCCGCGCCCCGGAGCTCACGGGGGCGTACGCGGAGGACGCTCGGCCCAGAGCGGATCACCAGGAACGTCCCCATGAGCAGGGCCGCGGTGAAGAACCGCGCGCTGGCGGAGAGCAACGGCGGCATGTCCTCGACCGCCACCCGGATCGCCAGGTAGGTGGACCCCCAGAGGACGTACACGACGACAAGCGCCGACCACAGTGCGCCGCGGGAGGCGTCGGTTCGCTGGTTCGTCGAAGCGTTGGCTGTCATGACCGTCCTATCCTCGTGGTCCTGACATCCATTCAACCTGCACCCTCCGACGCCGCACCAGCGGATAACCGCCATCGCACGCCGAACTTCGGCCACCGTCCCCCGCTCCCCGCCCCAAGATCCGACGTTTGCGGGGCCAGGACCGCGCAAACATCGGACCTTGATGCCTCGCGCACGGCACGCGTACGGCGGCTCGTAGGGTGGGCCAGTGGCTGACGGACCCCGCCTGCGGGCGAACCTCGACGGCATCCCCTCGTACCGGCCCGGACGGGTGGCCGCGCCGGGTACGGCGCACCGGACGTACAAGCTGTCGTCGAACGAGAACCCGTACCCGCCGCTGCCGAGCGTCCTGGCGACGATCACCGACGCGGGTGCTTGGACCAACCGCTACCCGGACATGTTCTCCACGGATCTGGTGCAAGCGCTGGCCGGACGCTTCGACGTGCCACTGAGCCATCTCGCTGTGGGCACCGGATCGGTCGGGGTGTGCCAGCAGATCATCCAGGCCACCGCGGGTCCTGACGACGAGGTGATCTACGCCTGGCGTTCCTTCGAGGCGTACCCGATCATCGTCCAGGTCTCCGGTGCCACGAGCGTGCAGGTGCCGCTCACCTCGACCGAGAAGCACGACCTCGACGGCATGCTCGCCGCGATCACCGATCGCACCCGCCTGATCCTTGTCTGCACGCCGAACAACCCGACGGGACCGGCCATTCGTCGGGCCCGGCTGGAGCGATTTCTCGACGCGGTGCCGCCGGAGATCCTGGTAGTTCTCGACGAGGCGTACTCCGAGTTCGTGCGGGACCCGGAGGTTGCCGACGGCCTCGAGCTCTACCGCGACCGGCCGAACGTCTGTGTGTTGCGCACCTTCTCCAAGGCGTACGGGCTCGCTGGGCTGCGGGTCGGGTACGCGGTGGCGCACGAGCCGGTCGCCGACGCGCTTCGCCGGTGCGCGGTGCCCTTCGGCGTGTCCGCGATCGCCCAGTCCGCCGCGATCGCCTCGCTGGCCGCCGAGGGCGAGCTGTTCGAGCGGGTCGCGGCCATCGTCTCCGAGCGCGAGCGAGTCCGGGATGCGCTTCGCGGGCAGGGCTGGCCGGTGCCGCCCACCCAGGCGAACTTCGTCTGGCTGCGGCTCGGCGATCGAACCGAGGCGTTCGCCAACGCGTGCGAGGCGGCCGGCATCACCGTCCGGCCGTTCGCCGACGAGGGCGTTCGGGCGTCGATCGGCGAGCCGGACGGCAACGACATCCTGGTCGACGTGGCTGCCACCTTTGCAGCCAGTTCGGGTCGTTAGCCCGGTATTCAGCTTTTATCCTGGGCACACCAAATTCGTGGTGTCGCTATCGATGCCGACACGCCTCGTTCGCGGGTACCGTCAATCACGAGTGAGGAGCTCGGGATGAACGTGCGTGCGCGCGGGTCTGGCCCGGGAGCGACCGGGACGACGCTGGGGGGCGGCGCAGAGCCGCCGCCTCGTCCTGTCGTGCGCTCGGACCAGCGAGCCAAACCCGTGTCTGCACGCCAGATCTCGATCGAGCTCGCCAACTCCGCGAAGAGCGTCCCGCTCGCCCGCTCGGTCATCATCGACCTCCTGCGCCGTAACGGCCGCGACAGCGCCATCGACGTCGCCAGCCTGCTGACCAGCGAGCTGGTGACCAATGCCGTCGTGCACGGGGCAACGTCGGTCGGGCTCTCGGCGACCCTGTCGAATCGCCGGTTGCGGGTCGAGGCGACAGACTGCTCGCCCAAGCCACCGGTCGCACGCCGCGCGGCGGACGGTGACACCGACGGTCGCGGACTCGCCGTGGTCGCGAGCCTGGCGACCGACTGGGGCTACGAGATGCGGTCCACCGGCAAGTCGGTCTGGTTCGAGCTCGCGATCTGAGCGAAGCGCTCCGCACGACCCGGATCTTCCCGGCGCCTTCGCACCGGTGTACGTCGGGTCGCTCGGCGATCACCTTGGCCGTTTCGCTCTGGTTCTCGGTCCTCGGTACCGTGTCCCCGGCGTGCCCGCCGACCCGGCTGCTCGCCATCCCAGGCCCCGATCGGGCTGTGCGTTGACCAAGGAGCCTCATGACCGTCGAGTCATCGGGTGACCTCGCCGCCGGCGAGCCCGCCGTACCGTCTCTCCCGCTCGTCCAGCTGCTCACGCCGGACGGCGAGCGCGTCGAGCATCCGGACTACGCGTTCGACGGGACCGCCGAGGACATCCGGGGCTTCTACCGCGACCTCGTGCTGACGCGGCGGGTCGACGCGGAGGGCGTCGCGCTGCAGCGGCAGGGCGAGCTCGGCATCTGGGCCTCGCTGCTCGGGCAGGAGGCCGCGCAGATTGGTTCGGGGCGGGCGATGCGCCCACAGGACTACGCGTTCCCGACCTACCGGGAGCACGGCGTCGCGATGTGCCGCGGCGTCGACCCGGTCAAGCTGCTCGGGCTGTTCCGCGGTGCCGACCAGGGCAGCTGGGACCCGCGCGAGACGAACTTCCACCTCTACACGATCGTGATCGGCGCGCAGACGCTGCACGCGACCGGCTACGCGATGGGGATCCAGCGCGACGGTGCCGTGGGCGACGACGACGGTGCTGCCGTGATCGCGTACTTCGGCGACGGCGCGACCAGCCAGGGTGATGTGAACGAGGCGTTCATCTGGGCCAGCGTGATGAACTGCCCGGTGGTGTTCTTCTGCCAGAACAACCAGTGGGCCATCTCGGTGCCGCTCGAGCGGCAGACCCGGGTCCCCATCTACCAGCGGGCCGGTGGCTTCGGCTTCCCCGGGGTACGGGTCGACGGCAACGACGTGCTCGCGTCGTACGCGGTGACGAAGGCGGCTCTGGACAACGCGCGTACGGGCAACGGTCCGACGCTGATCGAGGCCTACACCTACCGGATGGGTGCGCACACGACGACGGACGACCCGACCCGCTACCGGGTCGCCGCCGAGCTCGACGAGTGGAAGGCCAAGGACCCGATCAGCCGGCTGCGGAAGTACCTCGACCGCCACGATCCCGACGCGGATGATGAGTTCTACGCAGCGGTCGAGGCCGAGGCGGACGAGCTCGCGACCCGGATCCGCCGCGAGACGCAGGACATGCCCGACCCCACGCCCGTGTCGTTCTTCGACCATGTGTACGTCGAGGACACCCCGCGGTTGATCAAGGACCGCGACACGTACGCGGCGTACCTGGACTCCTTCGACGCGGTGGGAGGGCACTGACATGGCACCGACCACGCTCGGCAAGGCGCTCAACATGGGCCTGCGCAAGGCCATGGAGGACGACCCGAAGGTCCTGATCATGGGCGAGGACGTCGGCAAGCTCGGCGGCGTCTTCCGGATCACCGACGGTCTCCAAAAGGACTTCGGCGAGGACCGGGTGATCGACACCCCCCTCGCGGAGTCCGGGATCATCGGCACCGCGATCGGCCTGGCGTTGCGGGGATATCGGCCGGTCTGCGAGATCCAGTTCGACGGGTTCGTCTGGCC
>Ga0136617_10005879_pt1 | contig 10993 bp, 12 predicted proteins | sample AntDrymUQ3222106_2_FD_129672 | JGI IMG/M metagenome (GOLD analysis project Ga0136617, IMG submission 129672) | Polar desert sand microbial communities from Dry Valleys, Antarctica - metaG UQ322 (21.06) | ecosystem: Environmental > Terrestrial > Soil > Desert | place: Antarctica: Dry Valley...
AGGACCCGAGAGCACTATAGAGGAGGCGATCAAGCTCTTCGCCGAGGCCCGCATCTCCGGCGCCCCGGTCGTCGAAGGGGAGCGTCTAGTGGGGATCATCACTGAGGGCGACCTGATCTTCCAGGACGCGGACATCAAAGTTCCCGGATTCCTCGACATTCTCGGCGGCCTCATTCCTCTCGGCAACACGGAGGAGTACCGCAAAGAGGTCCTCAAGAGCGCGGGCGTCACCGTCGGTGAAGTCATGACCGACGACCTCGTAACCGTTTCCCCGGAAGCCACCCTCGCCGAGACCGCGACCGTCATGGTCGAGAGGCGCAAAAAGATGCTGCCCGTCGTCGAGGGCGAACGTCTCGCTGGGGTCATAACCCGCATGGACATCCTCACCCTCCACGTTCTCAAACCCCGCCTCTAACAGGCCGCTTGACCGGCCAGGATACACCGCAGTCCCCGAGCCGCACCTGGGCCGAGGTGGACCTCGGCGCGATCCGCCACAACATCCGCACCCTGAAGCGCCGCACAGGCGGCATCGCCACTCGTCTCATGGCCGTCGTAAAAGCCGACGCCTATGGACACGGCGCTGTCTCCATATCCCGCGCCGCCCTCGAAGCCGGTGCTGACTCTCTAGCCGTCGTAACCGCCGAAGAGGGTGCCGAGTTAAGAAACGCTGGCATCAGCACCCCGATCCTCGTCTTCACCGACCTCCTCCCGGACGCACTCGCCCTCGCCAGAGAGAACCGCCTGCAAGTCACCGCGCACTCCATCCCGAGCGCGAAGCGTATCGCCGCACAGCCCGGCCTCGAAGCGCACCTCAAGGTCAACACTGGCATGAACCGCTGGGGCGTCGAACCGGATGGAGTAGGGGAGGCCCGCAAAATATTGGGAGACCAACTGATCGGGGTCTACACTCACCTCGCCTCCGCCGACTCCGACAAAGAAGCCACCCGCCGCCAGCTAAATACCTTTGATGAAGTGCTCGCCGCGCATCCCTTCGGCGGTGTCCTCGTACACGCCGCCAACTCCGCCGGCACGCTCTGGCACCCTTCCTCCCACTACGACTGTGTCCGCCCCGGCGTGGCGCTCTACGGACTGCATCCCGCCGGTGACGAGGGTGACCCGGCGGAAGAAGACTTGAGGCCCGCACTCTCACTGAAGAGCTACGTAGCCGGGGTGCGGAGTCTCTCGCCCGGCGAGGGCGTCTCTTACGGGTTGACCTTCAAAGCAGCGGAGACGATGTATGCCGCGACGGTGCCGGTCGGATATGCGGAGGGGTATCGTCGCGGCCTCTCTAACAGGGCGGCGGCGCTCGTGCGCGGGGAGCGGCGTTCGCTTTTGGGGCGGGTTACGATGGATGCCTGTGTCTTTGGGGTTGATGGAGCGGTAGAGGTCGGGGACGAGGTTGTCTTGATCGGGGAGCAGGGTGGAGAGAGTGTCCGGGCCGAAGAGGTCGGCAGGTGGGCGGGCACGATAAACTATGAGGTAACGACCGGGGTACAGGGTCGGCGAGTCGAGAGGAGCTACAGGCAAACATGAAGTTCTTTAATCCGGAAGGTTTGGAGTGGAAGCCGGCCTTCAAACGGGCCACGTTCCTGGTGGCCTTCTGGCTACTATCGCTCTACGTCCTGAACGTCGCATTCCCAGAGACTTTTGTTTTGAGTTTCGATAGCACTGCCGGCATCGTCTCCATGCTGGTCAACGCGGTGCTTTTCTTCTTCTTCTTCGTGGTGTTTACCGCCTTTACCGAGAGGAGCAAAAAGCGCCGCGCCGCCGAACTAAAGGCCCAGAATAAGGGTACGAAGCCGGGCGCAAAAGCCCGAACCAACGTCGGCTCCATGACCGGAGCAGACGACGACGAGCCAGATCCAGAGAACTTGGAGAACCTCAGGGGACGCCACAATCCCAACACCAGCCGCAGAAAAGCGTCGAGGCGGCGGCGGCGCTGAAGCCGGAGCCGGAAGGCACCTTCGTCCCCGAATCGCTCTCGCGTTTGCACCCGCTCGATGTGGAGACGCTGCTTCGCGAGGTGCCGGAGCTACGCCTCGCCCGCAACCAGGCACAGGGACCCTTCCACCACCTTGATACCCTGGAGCACATTTTAGAGACCGCACGGGGAGTGGAGAGGGAGCTAACCGAGGACCGGATCGGCGCGCGGGTCAGTGAGGAGGGGCGCTACGGTCTCATTTATCGCCGGCCTCTTGCACGACGTTGCCAAGCCCGTCACGCGCGCGGAGATCGAGGGCCGCGTGCTCTTCGTCGCCCACGATACCCTGGGAGCGCGCATGGCCCACCACGTCTGCCGGCGGCTCGGGCTCTCCGCTCGCGTCACGGCCCTCGCTGTCACCCTCACGGCGCTGCACCTCAAGATAGGCTTCATGAGCAACCCTCGCTCGGACTACGCACCCGAAAGGCTCGCCCGGGCCGCGAGACCCTTCGGAGAAGAACTCGCGGTCCTCTCCTGGGCTGACCGTCTCGCCGCCCGAGGTCCACGTCTGAAGGAAGAGCACATCGAGCGTCACCGCGAGCTCTGCACCAGGTTCCTCGGCATCAGCCGCAACCTCGGCCCCTACCTGGAGCCCAACTACAACAGCCTCGCCAGCAAGATGCATGTTGCGCCCGACGCTAGTGTTGGGTATGCCGGGAAGTCGGGTGAGGCTACTCGTCGCTCGCGGGCTCTCCGAGAGAGGGGCCATACGCCACGTCGCCGGGCTGCCCTGCTCCGCGTAGTTCGCTAGAGCAATGTGCAATTTGGTTGAGCCACCTCTGCATTACGCTCTTCTGTGGTGCGAATAGCCTTGGTCAGCCACCCGCTGACAATGAGGTCTCACCCCCGATAGAGATGATGGCTCAACCATTCCGATCAACGCTCTAGGCTTCACGCGGCCTGAGCTTTGCGCTTCCAAAAGAGCTCCGTTAAGGATATTATCGGCCTGGTTAGATGGGAGCTTTAGCTACGGAGCATGGAGGTTTGGTATGAGCATAAGGCGGGCCAGGAGGGATCGTTGGATCTACGGGGTATGCGGTGGGATCGCCCGGCGCTACGGCTGGAGTTCGACGGCGGTGCGCGCCGTGGTCGTGCTACTGGCGATCTTTATACCCGGAACCAGCGTGATACCGGCGGTTCTGATCTACATCCTCCTCGGCTACCTCCTCCTTGAAGCGGACGAGTTCTAACAGTTGGACTTCGCCGAAGCCCAAAAAGAAGCGCTTGGCTCCCGCAAGTGCGGTCCCCCGTGTAACTCCAGGACACGGGTCGTCTTCGGCGAAGGCCCCCTGAACGCCGAGCTCGTCATTGTGGGAGAAGCCCCCGGCTTCAACGAAGATAAAGAGGGGAAGCCGTTCCGTGGCGCGTCGGGGATGCTCCTCGACCGTCTCCTCTCCTCCGTCGGGCTGGAGCGTGAAGAGGTTTATCTCACGACCCTCTTGAAGTGCCGCCCGCTCGATGACCGCTCCCCGAAGCCGGCGGAGATCAACGCTTGCCGCCCATATCTCCTCGCTCAACTCTCCGCGATAGACCCGAAGGTCGTGGTGGCGCTCGGGGACCTGGCGAGCCGCTCCCTCACCGGACGCAAGGAGGCCGTCTCTCGCATCCGGGGCCGCGTCATCCCGCTCGACGGCCGCTACGTCTTCCCGACGCTCTCCCTCAGCCGGGCGCTCTACACTCCAGCGGACCGCGCACTCCTCGTCTCGGACTTCTCCCGCCTGCCCGAGCTTCTCGCCTCCGAACGCCCACTTACCTACGAGACCTTCAACGTCTCCCACGTCCCATCCACCGAACGCGAACCCCTCCAACCCGGCCTCTGGTAGAAGCTGCATGCAACAGACTCCCCTTGAATGGGACGACCTGACCCAGGATGACCTCGAAGCTCTCGCCGCTAGAGTGGCGGGTGCCCTAGTGCCCGGTGACATAGTCGTGCTGAATGGCGAGGTGGGGGCCGGCAAGACGACCTTTACCCGGGCGGCGGCCGGCGCTCTTGGAGTCCAGGAGAAGGTTACGAGCCCAACCTACCAGTTCGCCCGCTCCTACGAGGGCGAAGCCAAAGGGCGTCCGGTCACGGTAAACCATCTGGACCTCTACCGGCTGGAGGGTCTCGACATCCGGGACGCCCTGGAACTCGACGATTATCTGATACCCGGCTCCGTCACCTTCATGGAGTGGGCGGAACCCGCGCTCGACCTCCTGCAAGAGCCGGGCGTCGTGGAGATCCTGCATCGCTCTCCCACCACGCGCCGGGTGCGCCTCTCGGGACCCCTGGCCGCGCGGCTCTCCCCGGATCCCCCAGCGACGTGCTGATACTCGCCCTCGACTCCTCGACGAGCGCCGTTACGGTCGCCGTGGCCCGTGCTAGCGAGTCAGGGCGGGAGGTACTCGCGGAAGTATCCGTCCCTTCCAGCGGCGCCTCCGAGGCCCTGCTCCCCGCAGCTCACGCTGCCCTGGCCCTCGCCGGAGTCGACCTCGGTGAGGTAGAGCGTATCCTGGTCGGGGTCGGCCCCGGCACCTTCACCGGTATCCGCATCGCTCTGGCCGCCGCGAGGGCCCTGGCGTTAGCGACCGGCGCCGCACTCTCCAAAAACACTACTCTAGCCGCCCTCGCCGCTCCGGCCTCGGTGAGCATGGAAGAGCCTGATGTGCTCGCCGTGCTCGATGCGAAACGACGCCAGGTCTTCGCGCAACGCTTCGCTGGCGGGCAAGTTCCGGAAGAAATCCTGTGCGTGGCGCCCGAGGAACTTCCCGCGCCGGACAAGAGCTTGCGGGAGCGCACGCTTCTCGTCGGTGATGGCGTGGTGCGGTACAGGGCTACGCTCTCCGGGCTGGGACGCATCCCACCTGACGCCTCGCCGCTGCACCGGGTGACGGCGATGGGGCACGTCCTCTCGGCGGACCTCTCGCCGGTCTCCGCTTGGGAGGTAGTCCCGTTGTACGTCCGCGAGCCGGACGCCGAGGTGAGGAGGGACCTCAACCCCTGGAGCAGGGGATGAAAGAGCCGCGCATCCGTCCGATGCGTCTCTCGGATCTGCCTGCGGTGATGGAGGTTGGAGGGCGAAGTCTGCCCCGGCCGTGGAGCGAGGCCGTCTGGCGCGAGGAGTTTTACAGTCCCTTTGGCCTGTATTTGATCCTCGAAGAAAGTAGTTCTCTCTCAGGCTTCATCGGCCTCAAGTTAATCTCCGACGAGGCGCACGTCATGACGATCGCGGTGTGTCCGGAGCGCCGCCGCCAGGGCCTCGCCCGGACCCTCATCAAAGCCGCCTTCGGCGAACCAGCCTCGGCCGGAGCCCGCCACGTTTACCTGGAAGTGCGCCCGAGCAACCTTGCAGCCCGCACGCTATACGCCTCCCTAGGCTTCGCTGAGACCGGCGTCCGCCGCGGTTACTACGGCGACGAGGACGCGTTGCTCATGACCCTCGATCTCCAGAAGAATCCTCTCCGGTAGAGTCCTGGCGCCTCTCCCGCTCCTTGCGAGCCTCCTCGCGGCGGCGGTGAAGAACTTCGCGGTTCTCGAAGGGTTTCAGGAGAAACAGGGCCGGGGCGAGGCAGAACAGGAAGCTCACGAAAATAGCCGAGGCAATGAACGGGTCTACCGGACCCCGGACCACATATATCAAAAACTGCACCAGCATTACCAGCGCGATAAAAGCGAATAGCAGTGAGAAGGTACGCACATTATTAGTATAGCCGGTAGGCCCGTAATCTAGAATGCGTCTCGCGAATCGGTTCGGTCTTTGCTAGCCTCCTCGTCTGGCCGGTGCGGCAACTAGAAGGGGAGATTCCGGTGGGACAAATCAAGATCTACGGCCTCAGAGAACACCTCGACCCGATCAAAGCTAGGTTCTCGGACGTGCTCCACTCTTGTATCGTGGAGGCGCTCTCCTTCCCGCAAAACAAACGGGCGCACCGCTTCTTTCCGCTCGAAGCCGAGGATTTCTACTACCCTGCCGGGCGAACGCCACGCTACACCATCGTCGAAATCAGCATGTTCGAGGGACGCTCGGTCGAAACGAAGAAGAATCTTATTCGCCTGCTGTTCGAGAGAGCGCAAAGGGAGTTGGACCTAGTCCCCGCCGACCTCGAAGTGACGATCACGGAGACGCCGAAACACAACTGGGGTTTTCGCGGCCAACCGGGAGACGAGATCTTCCTCGATTACGAGGTCGAGGTCTAGTAACAGCCGACGAATAAAGCGCCGAAGCCAGCCCGGCGCTTTATGAGCCACCGAACGAACCATGCCTGTAGAAACGCGCTATCGCCGGAGGGAAAGAGCCGGTAGCCGGCGACTATAATCAACCCGTGATCCTCGCTATCGAAACCTCCTGCGATGATACCTGCGCCGCCGTCCTCGACCCCGGCGGCCGCTGCGCCCTCTCCAACGTCGTCCACACCCAGACCGAGCACGAACGCTACGGTGGCGTCGTCCCCGAAGTCGCCTCCCGCGCCCACCTCGAACGCCTCGACGGCGTAGTAGAAAAGGCGCTCTCCGACGCCGGGACAGACCTGGATGAGATAGGGTGCATCGCAGTCACGGTGCGGCCGGGCCTCATCGGGGCGCTCCTCGTCGGCCTCTCCGCCGCCAAGGGCCTCGCCTACGCGCGCAAGCTACCCCTTGTCCCCGTGAACCACCTCGAAGGCCACGTCGCTGCCGCCTACCTCGCCGACCCTACCCTCGAACCGCCCTTTGTCGCCCTCATCGCCTCCGGCGGGCACACCGCCCTCTACTCCGTAACCGCGAGCGGCCTGAACCTTCTCGGCCAGACCCTCGACGACGCCGCCGGAGAGGCCCTCGACAAGGGTGCCCGCATGCTCGGCCTCGGCTTCCCCGGTGGCCCCGCTATCTCCAGGGTCGCGAGCAAGGCCAGTGACTCGGAGTGTTACGACTTTCCCGTCGCTCTCAAGGACAAGAACAACCTCGACTTCAGCTTCTCCGGCCTCAAGACCAGCCTGCTCTACAAGCTGAAGGCGCTCGGCGAGGAGAAGGTCCGGGAAGAGTTGTCGAACCTGGCCGCGGGCTACGAGGCGGCCGTCGTGGAGGCGCTCTCTCGCAAGCTGTTGCGGGCGGCGGAGATCCACGATGCCCCGGCGCTCGTCGTCGCCGGAGGCGTGGCCGCCAACGCCTCTCTGCGCCGTACCGTAACCGGAGAGTGCGAGAGGCGGGGCATAAGGCTCGTCATCCCGCCCCCCGATCTCTGCACCGACAACGCCGCCATGATCGGGGCCGCCGCCGCGACCACCCCCGCCATCCCCTTCCCGGACTACCTCAGCCTCAACGCCCGCAGCGTGTAGAGATCAGCACGATTACAGTCGCGCCGCCGGGACGGCATAACGCGCGCTTCTTGGATCGCGGTTGATGCTTCCTCTTGACGGAAGATAGCTACTCTGCAAAAGTACGAAAGTATCCAATTACCGTTCGATGTTTCCTCGGGGTTGCCTGGAGGCGTGTAATGGAGGGGGAGTAGTCTTCTAGAGGGTCCCAAGTTCGCGAGGGCGTCATACGCCTTGTTCACCGTGGCCGCCTTGCTTGCCTTCTTGAAGCTCGGCGGCGTTATGGGCGAGAAGCCTCTCTTCTTGAAGGTGGTGCCCGCGACGACGGTCGCGAAGGCTGCGGAGCCGGTGTCCGCAAAGAAGGCCCCGTGGGGCGAGTTGCTCGCCTTGCCCGGCGCGGACGATTTCGTTTCGGCCCCCGTCGGACACTTGCTAACCATAATCTCCAAAGCTCCGATCTCGCCGGGTGAAGTGGACCGCGCTGGGACCCGGGAAGAGGCCGAAGAACCCTCCGTGGAACCATTGTGGGATGAAGTCCCGGTCTTCCATCGTCCCTCGTTACAGAAGGGCCGGGACGCCGGCGGGCCGGTCTGCGGCAACCTCCGAGATTTACCAAAGGGCAGCCGGGCCGTCTTCCCGCTCCCGAGTGACTACTTCAACTCTTATGGCGACACGTGGGGCGCGGCGCGTCCGCAGGGCGGGCACGGGGGCAGCGACTTAATGAGCCCGGCCGGGACGCCGGAGTTTGCGATCACTGACGGCGACCTGGTCCCGGTCAGGAGGTCCAATGAGAACGGCTGGAACAGGCTCGGCGGCTACAGAGTGATGCTCCAGGCGGCCTACGACGCGGGGCCGATCAAGAAAGGCGACCTCTTCTACTACGCTCACATGGACCAGAAGAGCGCCCTCCCCATCGGCACGAAAGGCCGGGCCGGACAGCAGATAGGCGTCGTCGGCGACATCGGCGAGGGCCGCGAAGGCGCCCGGGGCAAGGTCCCGCCGCACCTTCACCTCGGCTGGTACGATGCCAGCGCCAGCGGTTCCACCGGCTCCCGCACGGACCTGCAGTCCGGCGCGATGAACCCCTACCCGCTGCTCCTGTGGCTCGAACAGAACGGCGGCGCCGTCTCCGGCGGCACGGACGCATCCTATTGCGAGGCCCCCCAGGAGCCCGTTCCCGATTCCCCCTCCACGAGCCCCGACCTCGACACCGGCTACGAGAACGACGCCCGGCCCAGCCCCATCGTCGGCCAGAGCCACGAAACCCACAACCACTCCCCGGGGCAAGAGCCCGTCCGCGAGAACCTCCCGGACGAGAACAACGCAACTGGCGAGCCCAAAACAGTTGCCGTTACCAATGGCGAACCGAAAATAGAGCCAGTATCAGGTCTGGCCCCCAGGCTTGCAACTGCCGGTGGGATGTCGGACGAGGGAGGCGGAGCCTCCACGCCGGACGAGACCGAACGCGCGCCAGACCCTCCGGTTGTGGGCGACCAAGAGGGGAGCCTGGTCCCCGCTCCCTCACAAAAAGATCAAACCTCACGTTCGTCCTACATCTCCATTAACGCGCTCGACAAGGACCGGCAATACGGTGACAAGGCGAACAAGAAGAAGCACAAAGACAAGCAGAAAAACAAGGACCACGAGCCGTCCGCCCGCGAAGAACCGAAAGACGAGCGATCCAAAGAGAATCGGGCCGCCGCTCCAGATGAGGCGACGGCATCCAAGGATGAAGCCTCCCCGCCGTCCGCCCGCCAACCGGAACGGGAGAAGACCGGCGGCCAGCGGTGCGCGGCTCCACGAGGAGGTCCGAGCATGGGATACGACGTACACGTTACACGCGCTCGTGCCTGGACTGACGGTCAGAGAACTCCTATCAAATATGACGAGTGGTTGAGAACCGTCGAGGGTGACCCTGGGATGCGTATGCAAGGAGCCGTGGAGACTCTGCGCTACGAGAACGACGGTTTAGCGGTATGGACGGGGCATCCGGTATGTAGAAACGTCTGGATCGACCTGCGGGGAGGAAACGTCGTGGTTACGAACCCGGACGAGATCATCATCGAGAAGATGCGGGAGATCTCCGCCACACTGAACGCGAAGGTAAAGGGCGAGAGCGGCGAGGATTACTAACCCTCGGGCGGCGAGAGCGCCCGGTCGCGTTCCGCCCCGGTGAGGACGGTGCTCCTGGCGCACTTTATGCAAGTGGCGTGTACGTTCTCGGGGTGATCGTTCAGGTAGAGTAGGACCATCTTCTTCGGTACCCGGTACACGATATGTACGGTATCCGCGCCGCATGTCTCGCAGGGGCGCTCCTCGCGGCCAAGCTCCTTTGGCAGCCGGCTCAGGCCGGGCAGTCGGTCGGGACGGAATATACCCATGTTTGAATTGTAACCCCACTCGGAATATACTTCGGACATTGGCACTCTCATGGGAAGAGTGCCGAAAGCGGTAATTTTGCCGCAGTTGTTCTGCAGTCTAGCAGAGGAGGTTAGGAATGGCTCATAAAGAGCTAAGGTTCGGTACTGACGCGCGCAGGGCGTTGGAGGCGGGGGTAAACAAGCTCGCCGACGCGGTCAAAGTAACGCTCGGGCCAAAGGGTCAGTACGTAGTATTGGACAAGAAGTTCGGTTCGCCGACCATCACCAACGATGGTGTGACGATTGCCCGGGAGATCGAGCTAGAGGACGTCTTCGAGAATCAGGGCGCGCAGCTCGTCAAGGAGGTCGCGACCAAGACCAACGACGTCGCGGGTGACGGGACGACCACGGCGACGCTGCTGGCTCAGACCATCGTGCGCGAGGGGCTCAAGAACGTAGCTGCGGGCGCGAACCCGGTTATTTTGAGGGCTGGCATCGACAAGGCCGTACAGGCGGCGGTCGAGGCCATACAGGGGCAGGCCACGGAGATCTCCGACAAGGAAGAGATCTCGCGGGTAGGCGCCATCTCCGCGCGTTCCGAGGAGATCGGCAACGTCATCGCCGAGGCTATAGATAAGGTCGGCAAGGACGGCGTGGTCAACGTCGAGGAGTCGCAGACCTTCGGGATGGACCTGGAGTTCACCGAGGGCATGCAGTTCGACAAGGGCTACCTGAGCCCGTACTTCGTCACCGACCAGGAGCGCATGGAGGCCGTCCTCGACGATCCGTACCTCCTGATCGCCAACCAGAAGATCGGCAACGTCCAGGACGTTCTCCCGGTCCTCAACGCCGTTATGCAGAGCAACCGCCCGCTCCTCATCATCTCCGAGGACGTCGAAGGTGAGGCTCTCGCTACCCTGATCGTCAACAAGCTGCGCGGTACGTTCACCGCCGCCGCTGTCAAGGCTCCGGGCTTCGGCGACAGGCGCAAGAGGATGATGGAGGACATCGCCGTCCTCACCGGTGGCGAAGTCATTACCGAGGAGCTCGGCTTGAAGCTGGAGAACACCCAGATCAACCAGCTCGGTAGGGCGCGCAAGGTCGTCATCACCAAGGACAACACCACCATCGTGGATGGCGCCGGTGACGCCGAGGCGATCAAGGGCCGGATCAACCAGATCAAGGGCGAGCTCGATAACACCGATTCGGACTTCGACCGCGAGAAGCTGCAGGAGCGTCTCGCCAAGCTGGCCGGCGGAGTGGCCGTCATCAAGGTCGGTGCCGCTACCGAGACGGAGCTCAAGGAGACCAAGCACCGCGTCGAGGACGCGCTCAGCGCGACCCGCGCGGCCCTCGAAGAGGGCATCGTGCCGGGCGGTGG
>Ga0136617_10005880_pt1 | contig 10990 bp, 13 predicted proteins | sample AntDrymUQ3222106_2_FD_129672 | JGI IMG/M metagenome (GOLD analysis project Ga0136617, IMG submission 129672) | Polar desert sand microbial communities from Dry Valleys, Antarctica - metaG UQ322 (21.06) | ecosystem: Environmental > Terrestrial > Soil > Desert | place: Antarctica: Dry Valley...
ACTCTATTTCCGGCTACGGGACGTTGAACCAGCGTGAACGGTGAACAGTAAACAGTGAACGGGAGGGTTGGGAGCGGCTCGTTTACCGTTTACCGTTCACCTTCTCTTGCCGAACTAGCCGTCATGGATACTGAGGCAGGGATGACCGAGCCGACCAACGTTCCCGATCTAACGGGGGAAGTCCGCCCGCCAAAGCTGCTCGGCGACAACGCCGACGCGCGCCATATTTCTCTGGCGATCCTTGCCCTTCTGGCGGTGCTCTCCACTCTGCACTTCGCACAGGCGCTCATCCTGCCGATCGTGGTCTCGATACTGCTGAACCTTCTCCTCAGCCCGGTCGTACACCTGCTCCGCAAATATCTCCGCATTCCCGAACCGCTCGGCGCAGCTGTGGTGATCGTGATGTTACTGGGCCTTGTGGTATTCGGGGTCTACCGGCTTGCGCCGGCCGCGAGCGCGTGGGTGGCCCGGGCTCCGGAGAGCTTTGTGACGCTGCAGCAAAGAATCCAGCCTCTGCGCCAGCCGGTCGAGAAGGTTACTAAAGCGGCGGAGCAGGTGGAGCAGGCCACCGACATGGACAAAAAAACCCCCCAGGTGGAAATAAAAGGTCCCAGCCTTACCCGGCAGGTGTTTGGCGGAACCACCGCGTTCCTGAGCACCGCTATAATGGTGATGTTCCTGACCTACTTTCTCCTTGCCTCCGGCGAACTTTTCCTGCAGAAGCTGGTGGGGGTGCTCCCCCAGCTGAAGGACAAGAAGACGGCGGTCCGCATCGTGCGGGAAACCCAGTCACAGATCTCGCTTTACCTGCTGGTCACAACCATGATAAATACCGGAGTAGGCATAGCGACCGGAATAGCGCTCGCACTGGTGGGGATGCCCAACCCGGTCCTGTGGGGCGTGGTGGCGGCCGTGCTCAACTTCGTTCCATATATCGGCGGCCTGATCAACACTATCATCCTGACGTTGGCGGCGTTTCTCACATTCGAGGAAACCAGTCAGGCGTTGATGGTGCCCATCGCGTTCACCGTCATCAACATTCTTGAGGGTAACCTGATGACCCCCATGGTAGTGGGGCGGCGGATGCGACTCAACACCGTAGCGGTGTTCATAGGACTGGTCTTCTGGTGGTACCTGTGGGGGATTCCCGGCGCCCTCCTAGCTGTGCCCATGATGGCTACGATAAAGATCGCGTGCGACCACATCGAATCACTGACATCTATAGGGGAGTTTCTCGCCGAGTAAAGATCGTGATCGGTGAGTGCGTATGGGTATGGGAGATGCCAGGACGGTGGGCGCCAGGCGCCTGACGGAAATCGAACGTACCGTGATGGAGGCAATCCCTGTCCCGGTCGACTGGGCCATCGTGCGTCTCTATCAGGGCGAGTGTCATGGCACGGCTGGCTGGCTCCGCCGACTGGTGCTCGGAGCCAGCAGGAATCGGGCGATAGCGCTGGGCAATCATGTGTTCCTGCCGGATCGCTGTCAGGGCGATCTGGCGGTGCTGGCGCACGAGCTGACCCACTGCGGACAGTATCAGACGTGGGGGCCAGTAAAATACTTCGCGCGTGGTATCAGTGCGCAGTTACGGGAGCTGCTCCACCGTAGGCTGAATATCGGCTCCAGCCCCTATCGGTATCAGCTCACACCCGGTAAGCCATTCACTTCCTACGGAATGGAACAGCAGGCCCAGATGGTGGAGGAGGACTTTCGAAGCCGCAATAGCGCTCAGACCATGCCGTCGGCCTGATCCATCGGCTCCTGATGCGCGTGCGCGTGCTCGAGGGCATCGGGCATCTTGTCTTCCCACAGGGCGAGCACGTTTCCGTCGGGATCGGCTACCATAGCCATGATCCCCCAGGCCTGCTGAGTTGGTTCGGTCGTGAAGCGCACGCCGCGGTCGTGTAGTACGCCGCAATAGTGCAGCAGGTCGGGAACGAACAATGTGATTCCGGTGTGCCGTCCCACGAGCGACTTGGCTTCCTTGTGCACCGCCGGATGCACACTTACATGGGTTTCCCCCTCCAGAAACTCCGCTCCGAAAGAGCCTTGCCTCGTCAAAGGCAAGCCCAGTTTGTCGCGGTAGAACTCAACCGCTCGGGCGACATCATGCACAAAGATCGCGATGCTGTGCAGGGAGGGAGTCATCGAGTTGCTTTCACCGCAAGAGGTCGAGGACGAGTTTCGTCACCAGCACGCCAAGCGCTATGGTGCCGGCGAAGAATACCAGGAGAATTCCGCCCAGCAGGATCAGGGTACCACGGCTCCCGGTCCGGGCGGCAGCCGGCTGGCTGAGATGCTGCTCCAGAAGAGCCATGTTCCGTGTGTTCGACTTCCACGCCACATCGAACAGATCGCCCAGCAGCGGCACCCACCCCACCACGGTGTCGATCGCGACGTTAGCGATCATCCGGGACACGACCGATTTCGGGGCCCCGAGGCGGGAGGCCTGAAGCACGACGTAGCCCGAGAACAGTGCACCCGCTGCATCGCCGAGGCCTGGCACCAACCCGATCAAGGCGTCGAGACCAAACCGAAACCGGGTACCGGGGATGGTGAAGGCATTGTCCAGCAGCCGGCTCATGGTCCGGAGCCGCTCCACCTGGGGAGCTTCATGGATACCCACGAGGGCAGGCGGGCGCGAGGCGGGACGGTTGCTCATCACTGAATAGTAAAGTGAGCCGGGACTTCAAGCGCAAGAATCGAGGAAAAGCTCATTGATGCACCACCGGCTACTGCTACAGAAAGCGGCGTGCGAGGTAGAACAGCAGGTTGAGAGCCAGAGAGATCAGAATCATCGAAGCGAACGGAATGTAAATCCGCATCGTTTCGCGCTCGATCCGAATATCACCGGGGAGGCGGCCAAACCAGCTGAAGGCACCCAAGGACACCAGCAGTCCTACGACCGCCAGGCTGATTCCAAGGGTGATCAGGAGCGAACCCATGGAGGATGAGCTCATCGGATGCAGCCTTGCCTTACCGCGTGGATGTAATCGGTGTATGCCGGGACCATGCCGGCCGCACGCAGGTCGGTGGCGATCTGCCCCCGATGATAGGCTGAATGGAAAGGGACGTGGGTAAGGATCTCCTCGACGGTGCTGGTCCAGACCTCTCCCTTGGAGTTTGTGTATGACACGATGCCGGTTATCGACTTGGAGGTATCGTCCAGATACTCCGGCCAGCGGCGGGACAGCTCTTCCAGGCGCGCACCGCACGCGCCCACATCGAGCTCGGGCCAGACCGCGACAGGGCTGGTCTCACCACGCAACCGTGCCAGCCAAATAAATTCGGCTCCCACAATGTGGGCCATCCAACGGAGACTCTTAGGTGGCGGCGCGGCCTTTCTCAGCGACTCCAACGTCTCCCTGTTAGCCCAGGCATCGTACTGAAGGAGCCGGCGCAGGTGGTCCATCATTCAGACCGCGCAACTCCGGCTGAGCGGAACGCCGCCTGGAAGTTGCGACGCATTCCCGCCAAGCCCGGCCGCACCAGAGGCGTGTTCCCAAAACGGGCGGCAAATTCCTCGTCGCTCATCTCTTCGAACAGGTCTGCGGCAGCTCCCTGAAGCCTCAGGCGGGGCTGGAACTCCGGAAGCTCAGTCGCGACGGCAAAGCGCTGGTTCCAGGGGCACACGTCGTTGCAGATGTCGCACCCGAACGCATATCCCTGAAAGCTGTCAGCCAGCTCGGCGGGTATAGGCCCCTTCTGCTCGATCGTCAGGTAGGAGATGCATCGTTCCGCGTCCAGTACCCGGGGTGCCACCAGTGCGCTGGTCGGGCAGGCATCGAGACAGCGAGTGCAACTGCCGCAGCGGTCCAGCTCGAACGGAGGATCCGCCTGAAGAGCCAGATCGGTAAATACCGAGCCGATGAAAAAGAACGAGCCGGTGTCAGGACGGACCAGCATGGTATTCTTGCCGATCCATCCCAGGCCGGCCCGCTGGGCCAACTCCCGCTCAGGCACAGGACCGGCATCCGCGAACGTTCGGCTCAGCTGGGCGCCCTGAGCGCGCAGAAACCCCGCCAGCAGCCCCAATCGTTGGCCGGTCACACGGTGGTAATCTTCGCCCCTGGCATACTTAGCAATTCGGGGCGCTGCGAAATCGGCTTCAGCGTCGGGCGCGTAGTAATTGTCGAGCACTACCACCACAGCACGGGCCTCAGGCGCGATTCGTTGGGGCTCCTTACGCCGAGCGGCCTGGCGGTGGAGGTATCTCATGGTCCCGGCGTATCCCTTGGCCAGCCAGTCATCCAGGCGGTCGGCGTGGACGCTCGGACCGGGGTGGGTGATACCGCACGCCAGGAAACCAAGCTCTGCGGCGCGCGCCTTGATCGCCTCTTCCAGTTTCATGAGACTCGCACGGCACCGCTGGCCCTGGCCGCGGGCACGACGGGATTACTGTCGACCGTAATGAGCCGGGCACCGCGCCCGAAAGTCAGGTAGGACCAGGCCCACTGGATCATGACCAGGACACGGTTGCGAAACCCGATCAGAAAGAAGATGTGCACGAAGGTCCAGATGAGCCACGCAAAAAAGCCCGCGAAGTGCAGCTTCCATATATCGGCTACCGCCCGTCCGCGCCCGATCACCGACAGCTGACCCTTGTCCCAGTATTTGAAAGCCCGCCGGGACCGTCCTTTCAGATCGCACGTGATGGAGCGGGCCGCGAACTGCCCCATCTGGATGGCCACCGGGCAGATCCCTGGAAGGGGCCCGCCCGGCTGATGGTTGAACAGCGCCGCATCGCCCAACACAAAGATCTCCGGATGGCCCGGAACGGTGCAGTCGGGCTCGACTATGGCGCGGCCGGCATTGTCCAGGGGGGCTTCGAGGCAGCGGAGCACTGGGCTGGCAACGTTGCCTGCCGCCCAGATAATGGTCTGGCTGGGGATGGTCCAGCCGGCGGCTGCCACAGAGCCGGGCCGGATGTTGGTGACCAATGTCTCGGTGCGAACCTCTACCCCCAGCCGCCTGAGCTCGAGCTTGGCCTTGTCGCTCAAGCTTTGCGGATACGAAGGGAGCAGGCGCAGGCCGCCCTCGAGGAGGAGTACCGTGGCTTCACCCGGATCGATGCGCCGGAAATCGCGGCGCAGAGCGTAGCGCCGCAGCTCGGCCACGGCACCGGCCATCTCCACCCCGGTGGGACCTCCTCCGACCACGACGAAGGTAAGAAGAGCCTGACGGCGCACCGGATCAGGTTCCCGCTCGGCCTTCTCGAAGGCCAGGAGCACCCGCTGGCGTATGGTCAGAGCATCCTCGATGCTCTTCAAGCCAGGCGCGAAAAGTTCCCATTCATCATGACCGAAATAGGAGTGCCGAGCCCCGGTTGCGACGATCAGATAGTCATACGTGAAGTCCGCACCATCGGTGAGCACCACTCGGCGCCGCGCCGGTTCGATCGACTCAACTTCCCCCAGGAGCACCTCGGCATTCGGTTGGTTGCGCAGCACCGACCGAATGGGGGCAGCAATGTCACTGGGATTCAGCGCGGCGGTGGCTACCTGGTAAAGCATGGGCTGGAAGAGGTGGTGGTTCCGGCGGTCAATGAGGGTGACACGCACTGGTGTCCGCTTGAGCGCGCGGGCGGCATACAGCCCACCAAAACCCCCACCAATAATGAGGACGTGGGGTTTCTTCTTCTCCACTCGCTCAGGACTCACGAGTCGCCTCTCCCATCTCACAGCCCCATGGTCTGGCGGCGCCAACGGGCGAAGCGCACGACATCCTCCACCGGAGGCACGGCATCCTCGTCCGCGTAGGCGGTGTACATCCGCCAGCGGAGGTACGTCCGATCCGGCAGCGGCAAGTACGGCGCGTGCACCCACCAGCGTCGCCGGCGGAAGGCCCAGGCCGTCTTCAGGAGGTCCAGACCCAGTCGCGGGTTCAGCATCCCTCGCCACGCGAGCTCGCCAGTAAGCCACAGCCAGGAGCGGGACATGCGCCAATTATAATTGGTATATTCCGCACCCTATGACTCTCAGCTGCCCATGACGAACAGCCCGTACCGCTCCATGGACGACAAGAAGCGTCCCACCGAGGACGAGACCCTCCTCGAGGGTCCGCAGCCGAGCGGCCGTCATGACAAGGAGAAGCTTCTCGTCTCCGACCCGTGGCGGGTGCTCCGCATCATGGGAGAGTTTGTCTGGGGCTTCGATAATCTGGCCGATGTCAGGGATGGAGTCTCCATCTTCGGTTCGGCACGCACCAAGCCAGACGATCCCCAGTATGCGGCTGCTGTGGAGACCGCACGCCTCCTGGCCAAAGCCGGAATTCCCGTCATCACCGGCGGCGGCCCGGGAATAATGGAGGCTGCCAACCGGGGCGCGCTGGACGGCGGCGGGCTCTCCATCGGATGCAACATCGAGCTGCCGTTTGAGCAGGGATCCAACGCCTTTCTCACCCGGAGCCTCAACTTCAAGTTCTTCTTCGTGCGCAAGACGATGTTCGTCAAGTACGCCACCGCCTTCATCGTCTTCCCTGGAGGCTACGGTACGCTGGACGAGCTGTTCGAGGCGCTGACCTTAATCCAGACCGGAAAGGTTAAGCACTTCCCGGTGATTCTTATGGGTAAGGACTACTGGGTGGGGCTGCAGGAATGGCTCCGCCGCACGGTCGCGGCGCAGGGGAAGGTCAATGACCGGGATCTGCTGCTGTTTCGTGTTACCGACGACCCGGCCGAGGCAACCCGCATAGTGATAGAGGCCCGGAACGAGAAGCGGTGAGAAAGAGGGACGAGGGAAAGAGGGAAAGAGGGAAAGAGGGAAAGAGGGAATGAGGGAATGAGGGAATGAGGGAAGGGATACGGACCAGGACCAATAAAAGGAAAGCGTAATGGCTCGTCCGTCGGCCCAGTACCTGCGGGGGCAACGAATCGATCCGAAGGCAATTACCGGAAAGGAAACCGTTGCCGAGCTGATCGATAACGCATTCCTGGCCTACAACGCCGGCCGGCTGCGTGAGGGCTGCCAACTCTTCACTCAGCGAATGCTGGAGCCTGACGTTACCGTGGGAATGACGCTGACCGGTGCCATGACTCCGGCCGGGCTTGGCATGAGCTGCCTGATCCCACTGATGGAGTCGGGGTTCGTCGACTGGATCATCTCGACCGGGGCCAATCTCTACCACGACGCCCATTTCGCGCTGGGGCTCGCGATGCACCGGGGAACCCCGACCGCGGATGATGTCGAGCTGCGAGACAAGGGCGTTGTCCGGATCTACGACATCTTCTTCGACTACGACGTGCTGCTCTCGACCGACGCCTTTGTCCGCCAGGTGTCCGCCCGCGATGAGTTTCAGCGCCCGATGAGCACGGCAGAGTATCACTATTTGCTCGGCGGTTACGTGCGGGAGCGGGAGCGGGCACTCGGGCTCTCACGGCGCTCGGTTCTGTCGGCCGCCCACGACCTGGAAGTGCCGATCTATACCAGCTCGCCGGGCGACAGCTCCATAGGAATGAACGTGGCAGAACAGGCGCTGGCCGGCAGCAGACTCAGGTTCGATGTCAGTGCCGACGTAAACGAGACCGCCAGTATAGTGCTGGAAGCAAAGCGCGCGGGCGGCAAGAGCGGCGTACTGATTGTGGGCGGCGGAAGCCCCAAGAACTTTATGCTTCAGACCGAGCCGCAGATTCAGGAGGTGCTGGGCATCGACGAGCGGGGGCACGACTACTTCCTGCAAATCACGGATGCTCGGCCCGACACCGGGGGTTTGTCCGGGGCCACGCCGGCCGAGGCTGTCAGCTGGGGGAAAATCGATCCTGACCAGCTTCCGGGAACGGTGGTCGTCTACACCGACAGCTCGATAGCGCTGCCGTTGCTGACGGCTTATGTCAGGGAGCGCAGGGAGAAGCGGCCGCTAAAGCGGCTCTACTCCCGGCGTGATGCGATGATGGAACGACTGGTGAAGGAGTATCGAGCTGCCCTGAAGTTCAGGGATAAAAGGGCGGAGGAGTCGAAGGGGAAAGACGGGAAAGACGGGAAAGACGGGAAGGACGGGAAGGATGGGAAGGATGGGAAGGATGGGAAGGATGGGAAGGATGGGAAGGATGGGAAGGATGGGAAAGGTAGAAAGCCGGCGAGGACCGTAAGGCAGGAAGGATAGGGCTCAGCGCACACCCTTCCCGTCCTTCCCGCCTTTCCCGTCCTTCCTTACCGCGCATTCCGATACATCAGCTCCATCAGCTCCTGGTACATCGCCTCGGCCTGGCTGGGATCTCCTGAGCGAATCGCCTCGGTGGCGCAGTGACGCAGGTGGTTGAGCAGCAGCGCCCGGCCAACCCCCCGCAACGACTCCTGGACCGACGAGAGCTGCATCAGGACATCTGCACAGTAACGCTCCTGCTCGATCATTTTCTGAAGGCCGCGTACCTGCCCTTCTATCCGTCTGAGCCTGCTGTCGATGGCATGCTTGGCCTCCGGATCCACTCCGTTGGGATTAGGTCCGTCGCCTTGGTGCGCGCCGCAGGCGCAAGGGGAGATGGTTGGGGAGGACACGTACGGCTCCTTGGTTGGGACTGCACCGACGGTTAAGGGCATGCCTAGAGCTAGCATAGGGGGTAGGGGTATGTCAAGGTCCGGCCCCAATGAGGGATCTAAAGCTCGGTACTCACCCGCACCATGAAGTTCCGGCCCGGATCCAGTGCATAGGTCTTGTATCGACTGAGAAAGCTGGCGTACGCCTTGTCGAAGGCATTTCTCAACTGAAGGTTGAGTGATACCGTTCTCTCGCCCAAGAGCACGGTGAACCCCCCACCCAAGTTCACGATGGTATACCCTTCGGGCGCAAAGTCCTCCGGATCGCCACGGGTCTGTTTCGCGTTGGATTCCCCACTTATGGAGAGGTAGGGAGCTTCGATCCATCCCCGGTTGCCACCCTCGAGCCGGGCACCGTAGGTAGCACGGAACGGGGGGATCAGGGGCAGCGGAAGATCAGCCGTGGTATTCCAGCCCCGGGTATAGTCTGCGGTTCCTCTGAGGTGCAGAAAGGCAGTAGGGTGGAACTCGACAGCCGCTTCCAAACCGGTCAGCCGCGCATTGCCGCTGGAGACGTCGAAGATCTGGAATCCCGATTCGGGGTCGATAGCTCCTGAGGGGTCGGGAAAGATGAAATTGTCGATAAGGTTGACGAACCCACCGATCTCCGCCGTCACCTTCTTGCCCTGAACTCGGAGCGCGAGGTCGGTGTTGATCGAGGTCTCGTTCTTCAACATCGAATCTCCTCGCTCGAACCGCACCGTCCCCTCGTGCACTCCATTGGAGAAAAGGTCGAACGCGGTGGGAGACCGGTAGCCCCGCCCAAGGTTGAGCACGATGGCCACCGGCTCGACCACCCGATACAGCACACCCAAGTTTCCGGTCACCGACCCGTAGGTTCGCCGCTGTGCCACTACTCCGAGGTCGGCGTCGTCCTCCACCTGAAGCCGCCGGTAGTCGTACCGGCCGCCGAGGGCAAAATTCCAGCGGCCGAGCTCGAGCTGCTCGAACGCGTAGACGCCCAGATTGTTGTAGGAGTTGTTCGGGATCAGGGTCTCCTGGCCGAACTTGTCGAACTCGTTTCGGAGCCCAACGATCCCGACGATGCCGGCTATGCCGCGGACCGGCGGGTGGTGCAGGCGCAGGTTGGCGCTGTAGGTGCGGGCGAGCAATCCGAGGGTCACCTCGGTGGCCGAAGCGGTTTCGAACTCCCGGCGTCGGTTTCGCTCGTAGCCCAGATCGAGGTCCAGGTGAGACGCGCCCATTGGCACGCTACCCTGCACGTGGATCCGATCTCCACTGATCCTTTGGAATGGGGTAGCGCCGGGATCTTCGGCAGGGTCTTCATGGATCTCCACCCGCTCTTCCCTATGGCCGTAGCTGGCCCCGATCGACCCCCAGTTCCCGCGATGCCCTAATCCGGCCGAGCCATTCAGGGTCCTGCCGCCACTGTTGAACAAAGCACCCGCTGGAGTTCGCACGTCGTCACTGGTCCGGCCGGTAAAGGAGCCCCGAAAGCCGAGCCCTCCGCTGGCGCCCTCGAGCATAAGTGTGCCGTCCGGCTGTTCGTTGTTGGTGGCGTACCCCGCAATGAAGCTTCCCCCGATGAATGGGGTGCTCTGGAGCGCATCGGGCAGCTCGCGGGCGATCACGTTGATCACACCACCGAGCGCGTCCGATCCGTAGAGGACGCTGGCCGGACCGCGGATCACCTCGATCCGCTCGGCCTCCCCGGCCTCGACTTGGGGGCCGTGTTCGTCGCCCCATTGCTGAGAGTCGATTCGCTGGCCGTCGGCGAGGACCAGCACCCGGTTGGACGACAAGCCCCGGATTACCGGTTTTCCGATACCACTGCCGGTGCTGAAGTTTCGCACCCCCGGAAGCACGCTGATCGTCTCTCCCAGAGATGCCGCCCGATTGCTCTGCACCTCGTCGCTGCCCATAACACTGGTCGGCTGAGGGGATGTCAGGGATGTGGTCGCGATCGGGGAGGCCGTGACCTGCAGCTCCTGCAGTTCGATAAGAGTGGGGCGAAGGACTCCGTTGAGGATCGTCTCTCCATCGAGCAGAGTGATGCGATGCACCTGGGGAGCGTAACCGACGAGAGCGAAGGAGACAGCGTACGTCCCGGCGGGGAGATCCGGCAGGAGGTAGCGACCGTCCGGGCCGGTCAGAGTGGAGCGATTGACCTCGACGACGGTAACCCTCACCTGCTGAAGCGGGGTGCCGGTAGTGTCGGTTACCCGGCCCGAGAGTGCAAAGGCCCGGGGGGGCGGGTCGGCCATCAGTCGGCCGGCAGCAAAGGCGAGCGCCGCCGCCAGTACAAGAGCGCGCATAGGTTTCTCCGGTGCCAGAGAAGACGCCCCCCGTAGCGGGGAAGCGGACTAAACTTTTTGGGGACTGACTACGAGAGGTGCGTCAGACCTGAGGCGCTGGAGGGGCTCGAGATTGCGGGTTACCACGGCGATCGGTACTGGAAAGAGGGTGAACGGAGAGTAGAGGTGCAGCCGGCTGATGGG
>Ga0136617_10005882_pt1 | contig 10989 bp, 9 predicted proteins | sample AntDrymUQ3222106_2_FD_129672 | JGI IMG/M metagenome (GOLD analysis project Ga0136617, IMG submission 129672) | Polar desert sand microbial communities from Dry Valleys, Antarctica - metaG UQ322 (21.06) | ecosystem: Environmental > Terrestrial > Soil > Desert | place: Antarctica: Dry Valley...
GGACACACTAAATGATAAAGCAACACGCTGACGTGGTGTTTTTTACGGATAAGTTCGCTCATCCGTCTAGTATATTCCGTAGCAGAGCTACGAGGAATTAAACCTTTAAGGAACGATTAAAATTTAAGTGCCGATAATTTAAAAATGAAATCTGATTTTGATTCCTTTCACGGAACAATTCTCAAAAACAGCTCGGTTGCCGGACTGACTTTAACCGAAACAGCCTACGCGCCGAATCTCAGTCTTCCCGGTCACTCGCATCAGTCGTCATATTTTTGCTTTGTTTTGCAGGGCTCATTTACCGAAACTTACGGAAAGCGTTTTCGTGATTGCAGCAGTTCCACTTTGATTTTTCACCCGGCGGGCGAAATGCACTCAGATTGTTTTCACGCGACATCACGTTGTTTCAATCTGAAAATAGATGCTCAATGGCTTGATAGGATACGCGACTGCAAGGCGACGCTGACGGAACCGGCTGACTTTCGCAATGATATTTTGTTACGGCTGACAACGAGACTTTACAAAGAATTTTGCAATCTGGATGAGCTGTCATCACTTGTAATTGAAGGATTAACCTTAGAAATCATAGCCGAAACGTTTCGTCATGCTTTGAAAGGTCGAGCGCAGCAGCATCCTCCGCATTGGCTTGCTCAGGCACGCGAGCTTTTGCGTGACCGGTTTCGTGAGAATTTGTCCTTGGCATCAGTGGCGCAGGCGGTCGGTGTCCACGAAACTCATTTGTCGCGCGAATTTCGCCGCTATTATAGCTGCACAGTGGGCGAATACGTCAGGCATCTGCGAATCGAATACGCTTGCCGCCTGCTTTCCGCTTCAAACGCTTCGCTCGCCGAAATTGCTTTGGCGGCGGGATTTTTTGACCAAAGCCATTTTGCCAGAAACTTCAAATGGCAAACCGGGATGACTCCGCACGAATACCGCCGCATTTGGCAATCTCGCTAGGCAAATACAAAAACGCTTTTTTCGTGCAAGATTGAATGATTATGCTTCATCTAATCTATAACCTATGAAAAAAGTCGTTATAATTTTTGTCTTTCTATTTTGCTTCTCCGCCGGAAATTTTGGGGCGCAACCTGTAGCAAACAAAACTTCAGCCAATGTAATTTCTCAATACGATTTGTCGGTTAGAATTTTGCCCGATGCTCACCGCCTCGAAGCGAGTGGCACGCTGCGATTACCAATAGCTAACGTATCTCGCTCAGAAATCAAGCTATCGTTAAGCGAATTGATGCAGAATTTCACTGTTGAAGTGATTGAACCTGTTGCTAGTGCCGGAATTGCCAAAGTTGAAATGAGAGATACGAAGCGCGGAAGTAATAAGTGGATTATTCGTCCCGTTCGTCCGATTCCGGCAGGTCAAGCCGTCTTGCTGCGCTTTTCATACGCGGGAGGCGAACAACCTGCCAATCAATTCTACATCGGCTCTGAAGTTTCTTTTGCATCTGCATATGGCACGGATTGGTATCCGTTAGTAGATGGCGAGAATGATAAAGGCATCGGTTCTCTTCAAATTTTTGTTCCCGCCGGACAGACGGTTTATGCCACCGGCAAAAGACGCAGTTCGGCTCAGGAAGCGGAGCAAAGCGCATTTAAGTTTGAAATTATTCACCCGACGTATTTTGCATTTGCCGCAGGCAACTACACCGTTGTTCAACGTAATGGTTCTGTTCCGGTAGCAATTTACTCGCTACGCCCTCATAAAAATATGGAGCAATACTTGGATGGTATTTTGAGGATTCTTAATTTGCTCGCGCAGGAATTCGGACCTTATCGCTTCGACGAGTTTACACTCGTCGAAATACCGAATGAGCAGGCAAACAAGGCGCAATTTAGCGGTGCCGCTTTTCAAGGTTTCTTCTTCTCAAGCAGCGCGGCTCTCGACGCGCCGGAATTTAACCTTGCTCTGCCTTACTTCGCGCATGAACTCAGTCACGAATGGTTTCCGCACCTAACTGCACTGAAGAAAGGACGCGGGCGTTTCACGGAAGAAGCTCTCGCCCAATACGGCTCGTTGCGCGTCGTAGAAGCTATACAAGGCGCAACAACTGCGGAACAGTATCGCCGGACGGGTTTGCCAAACTACAATGCTGACTTTAGCGCCGCCGGATACTTCAAGATAGCAGCATCGGGCGCAGACCAAAATTTAGCTAATTTAAAGGGTGAACCCGGACGACGCTTAGCTTACACCAAAGGTTTTCTAGTTTTCGGTATGCTTTCGCGCGAGATAGGCAGAGAAAAATTTCAGCGTATTCTTCGCAGCATCACACGGCGATACGCCTTTAGAGAAATCGGATGGAACGAGTTTTTGCGAGCCGTTGAAACAGGCGCAGGCAGAAATTTGCGATGGTTTTATGAGCAGTGGTTTGAGCGCACAGGTGCGCCCGATTATCAATTAATTTGGAAGCAGGAAGGCAAAATCGTGAGCGGAAAAATTACTCAACCCGCGCCATACTTTCGCGCAACGCTCGAAGTGGAAATTACTGGCGCAAACAATCGGAGATTGTTAAAAACGGTTGAAATCATCGGCAACGAAATTAAGTTTAACTGGTCTGTCCCTTTCAAAGTTGATTCGGTTGTTCTTGACCCGCATTACAAAGTGTTGCGCTGGATACCGGAGTTTCACAGGCAATCTAATAAACCAACAAACTAAACGGTTTGAGCGCCATCTGCCGGATAGCAATCTGTATCCTTATTTTTTTGATGATATTAACGACCCGCGCCCGAATCTCATTGATGATAAAACTAGAGCGGTTTTGGAGTGAGTGTATGGTTTGTGCGACAAGTCAGAACCGCCTGCGTGAGCGGGCGGGTCAACTCGCCAACGAAACCCGCCCGCTCACGCAGGCGGTTCTGGCCCGTCGATTAAACCATACACTGATTTGATAACCGCTCTAAAGCTGGAAATAAAGCAGAAGTTAATAAAATTTGATTCATAGTTTATTTCCTTTTAGTCAGGTTATCCCGCTCTTAAAAACAGCGCAACGGTTTTGTGATTTGCGGTGGCAGGCGTGTGAAAAGCGGCGTTTTTGCCGTAGAGTTGACAATCCGAGAGATGTTGATTTTAATTGGACAATTGTGACGAACAAAAATTATTACACGCTAATTTTAGTCTTTTGCCTGTGCGTTTGCTGTTTTAATCGAGACATAAATGCTCAACGGGCAAATAACGGATATGCTTCAAAACAGCCGATTCAAGAACCAATCGTTTTCGGCAGCGGCATCATTTCAACCGGCGAATTTGATTCGCACCCGGCATTTATGCCCGACGGTAAAACACTCTATTTTGTCCGCAGCACGCCGAATTTTAATCTGTGGACGATTCTGGTTTCGCAATTTCAAAAAGGGAAATGGAGCGAGCCGGAAGTTGCGCCGTTTTCCGGTCAATACTCCGATGCCGACCCGTTTATCACGGCTGACGGTAAGCGATTGTTTTTCATTTCCAGCCGTCCGGTTATGGGGAAACAAAACCAAGACCTCGATATTTACGTGATGGAAAAAACCACTGCAGGTTGGAGCGAGCCGAAAAATCTCGGTGTGCCAATCAACAGCGACGGCGCGGAATGGTATCCGACTTTAACGACGGACGGCACGATTTATTTTGGTTCAGACCGCACGGGCGGCAAAGGCAGAACCGACATTTATCGCTCGCGTTTCGCGGACGGAAAATATGCCGAGCCGGAAAATTTGGGCGATGTCATCAACACTCAATTTAATGAATTCGAGCCTTACATTTCGCCGGACGAAAATTTTTTGATCTTTATGTGCGGCGGACGCACGGACGCACGCGGCGGATTTGATTTATATCTCAGCTATAACCGGCAAGGTGCTTGGACGAAGCCGGTGAATTTGGGCGACAAAATCAATTCGAGCGGAAACGAATATTCGCCGATGATTTCGCCGGACGGAAATTATTTTTTCTGGACGAGCGTGAGAAGTTTCGCCGAAAAACCGCTCGAAAAACGGATGAATTACCGGGAACTGATGAACAAATTAAAAAGTCCGCAGAATGGATTGGGAGATATTTATCAAATTGACCTTAATGCTTTGGGAATAAAGCCGTAACTTCATTTATTAAAATTTAATGTGAGTTCGGGTTAAGGATGAAAGGCAAATCAAACCACGAAAAAACACTAAACAATACGAAACCAAACCAAGAAGGAGTCTTTATTGAGCGATTATTTTTCGTGTTTTTTCGTGTTTTTTCGTGGTTATTTTAAGGGGCAGCGAGCGGACAAAAACGGTTTCGTGCCGAATCGCAGTTGTTGCTGTCATTTCCGTTACTACTGATAATTGTCATAAAAACGAGACGGGCGGTGTGGAACAACGTCAAGCCCGATATTCTCAAAATTATTATCGCCGAAGCGCATCAATTAGGAATGAATGTAACGGGTCACGTTCCCGGAGCGGAAAAAGGAATTCTTACCGCCCAACAAGCCGTCGAAGCCGGTCAAGACCAAATCGAACATATCAGCTATGTGCTGAACACTTTGCCTTCCGGCAAGTTCGATTCGCCCGAAGTCCAAAAGGTTTTACAGCTTCTTAAAGAACGCGGTACCATCGTTACTCCAACGATTTCCGCCGTCGAATTATTTACCCGTTCGACTTCTACGCCGATTGCCTCGTTTGAGCCGGGAATCCTAAAAGTTCCGATGGATTTGGCTACCGTTCTTAATAAATTTGGTATACCGCCCGAACAAGCGGCGGGCGGACGCGGATATTTTGAACTCGCTTTGACTTTAGTCGGCGCGTTACACAAAGCCGGTGTTCCGATTGTCGCCGGAACCGATATGCTGGTTCCGGGACACAATCTTCATCGTGAATTGGAGCTTTTCGTCAAAGCCGGATTGACTCCGATGGAAGCTATCCAGACGGCAACCGTCGTGCCTGCTCGTGTGATGAAACTCGACAAAGAAGTCGGCACAATCGAAACGGGAAAGCGGACTGATTTGATCGTCACGGAAGGCAACCCGCTCGAAAATATCAGCAACATTCGCAACGTAAAATATGTGGTTAAAAACGGGGAGATATACGAAACCGCATCGCTCTGGCGAGCGGTTAGTTTTCGTCCCTGATTGTTAGATTGGAGATTGGTCACGGCACCGCCGCCACCGGCGGTCTGTTTGAGCAAATGTTTTAGCTATAAGCGCGGACGAATTACAGCTACTAATCTTTCAATAACGCGTCGAGATTTTGACGATAGCGGCGACTCGAAGACAAATTTGTTCCGTCTCTTAAAACGACGACAAATTCGCTTTTGAATAACGGCTGCAATTCTTTGATTTATTCGATGCGGACGATTGACAAGCGGCGCAGGCGCAAAAAAATTTGTGGATTGAGTTTGCGCTCGATTCCGTCCATTGTTTAGAGCAAGAGATAAGTTTTGCTTTTCGTGTGCAATTGAACGTAGTTGCTCTCCGAAGAAATCCAAGTATTACCTTCGGTCTCGCGTCAAGTGTGGTTTTCATAACGCATGTTCTATTGCTCCAGCGTCCTTCTTAAAAATATTAAAACTTTTCTCCATGAATCCGCTTGCGCTCTGGCATTGGCTTCCGGCGTTCCGCCCAACGCTAAATGTCCCGCCCGGGTTGATTCTGTTGTTGGAATATAAAAACCGTAAATTCCGTGTCCTGCCATTTCGTAGGATAAATGTTGATACGGGTATGGGTGTTTGTTTTTTTTGAGTTTGCCGATAATCATTTCAGCACTGCGCGAAGAAGGTCCCATCTGGTCATCCCCGCCCGTAATTAACAATACTGCTCCGTTAATTTTTTCGACAGGGATGACGGCTCCCTTAATGGCTTCCTGATCACTCAGACACGGTTCGGTGAGGAGCCGTAATCTAAAAGGCGCGTTGGTGCGAAACTGGGCGATAAATTCCGGCGTGGCTTTACAGCGTGCGAAAGGAAGCGGTTGACCTTGATATGTCCACGACGCCACCTGCTTGCCCGAATGCTCTTTATCAATTCCCACCGCCACTAAATTGCCTGAGGCATACGCGACGACGGTTTTTATTTCGGGAAACATCGAGGCAAGAAGCAATGACAGTTCGCCGCCTTTCGATGCGCCCATCACGCCGATTCGATTGCCGTCCACCGACTTTCTCGCCCGCATCCAATCAATCCCTTTTTTCAGATATTCGAGCGGTATATTCACCAATTCATCGGGAAGACCGTCGGCTTTGAAATAAGCGAGCGCGAAAACAGTGTATCCGCGCGATGCAAGAACAGCGGCATTCCAATTGTTAATGCCGCCTTCCGAACCGGATAAAACCAAGATTCCCGGATGCTTTTCTTTTTTTGCAGGCTCAAAAATTCTACCGACAAGCCCGTTTTCACGGATTTCATTTATCCGAACATCGGGTGTTGTCCAAAGCCGGGTTATTTTTTTCCCGGCAACGATTTGCCCTTCGATTTCAGCCGTCAAATTTGTTACGACGGGAGCAAGGTTTTTTATATCACCGGAACTAATCGATTCTGTTTGCGCCCCCAAATTCATTGACCAAAACAATCCCATTGCGTCAATGCCCTTGTAATCGCCGTTTATCGGAGACTGCTTGCTCAAATCAACAATGCTGTTTTTATTCACCGTAAAAGAAGCCGAAGACCGCCATGAATAACCGGCAAGCCGCATTTTCGCTTTAATTGTTACTGTAGTTCCGGGCGGCAAACCTGATAAACGGATTTTCAACCCTTCGTCCATTAACGGCTGCTTGGGAAAAACTTGAAACTTTGGCTGGGCAGCCAAAATATTTGGATTGGCGGCTATCACAATAACCGCGAGTAAACTCATTAAAAAGCAAGATAGAATTTTCATTTTAATTATTAAAGTTTGTATGGAATTAGCGTCCGCCTGGATTTTTTGTTTTGGCTTCTTCGACGGATAGACATTTAGGTTTATCGAACGAAACTGTGCGTCCGCGAACGTCCTGACCTTTGAAAAAATCAACGACGACCGATTGCACTTCTTTTGACGGCAGCGTTTCGTGTCCCCCGTTTTCGACGATTAAATGCACGCTATTGGGAAAACCCCAGCGCACTTCTTCGGCTTGAAAAGGCGGTGTATTGGTGTCGAGCGTGCCGCTTATAAACAGCGTCGGAAGCGTATTCCAAAGGCGCGGCTGCGATGTTGAACCGCTTTCCGATACGCCCACTGTCTTACAAAATTCCGCAGTCCACGTAAGATTAACATTGCTGAATAACGCGTGCGGCGTTTCTCTCCCAGCTTGGATGAGTCGCTCCGCCGACCAGCCGACCGAACAGTCCACTGCGTTTGCCATCGGCGACCTGCCTTGAAAACCGTTATACATCGGTTCAATGTAGCGTGTTAGAAGAGAATAATCACCTTGGTCTATGGTGTAGAACAAAGCAGGAAGAAGGGAGTAGAATCTTCCGTCAGTCGTATTATGTCGCACCAGCCATTGCAATCCGATTTTGCCGACGCGGATATTAACCGGACGCTTGGTTTGCGCGTCGGTTACGGTGAGCGTCACGGGATTTCGTTCCACTTTATCCAACACCCGCCGGTAAAGAGCTTCCATATCAGGAACCAGTTTGTTGATGGCAGTATCCTCGCTGGCAAAATATGAAAGTTTCTTTATAATTAAATCCCAAACGCTCGGTAAAGTAACTAAGTTGTCCTGTCCTTCAACAGCGGCGAAAACAACGCGGTCAAGATGTTTTCCGTGCCGACGAACCGCCGCTTGTGCCAGCATAGTTCCGTAAGAATGCCCGATGAGACTGATGCGTTCCGCGCCGAGTGCAGCCCTTAAATCGTTGAGATCGTCCGCGCTGGCGTCGTTAGTATAGGCTGATATTTCAACTCCTTGTTTGCGCCAGTATTCCGCGCAAATGCGCGAATTGTCGGTGTAAGTTCGCTGCCATTTCTCCGCAGTCTCAAAAACATCCGCCAGCACAGGTTTTACCGGACAATCCAAATTCGGCGATGACATACCTAAGCCGCGCTGGTCAGGAAGAATCACGTCGGAAACTGCGCGCAATTTATCAAATAGGCTAAAATAAACCGGAACTCGTCCCATCCCAATGCTAGGCGCACCCGGACCGCCTGCCAGAAAAACAATCGGCGAGCCGGGTTTTACCGCAGTGCTTTTCAATCGCACGAATGCGAGTTGAATGAGGCGATTCGAGTTTCCGTCGCGGTTCTCGCGCACCCATAATTTACCAAGCTCGGCAGGGAAATCTCTGCCGTCAAATGTTTTGTATATGTATGGCTCAAGGTTAAGTTTTCCCGCACGCGCGTCTTGAGCGAACGAAGCAAACGGCAAGAAAACGAACAACGCGGCGAAAATCGCCAAAGATTTCAATAATTTTAATTTCATAGTTTTACTCACGGTCTGAAAAAAGACACAGCAATATCCACTTTTGCGAAAGGGTAAATACGCCTCGCAAAACGCCTCAAATAATTTTCTGTCTAATGGAAGAGTTTATTGTTTGGTTTCCGGCTTCAGCATCTTGAAGTCATCGCCAAACTGAGCCAGCTTGTTAAAGTCAATCGCTCCGGTGATATTGATGACGGTCAAACGCTTCGGTTCGAGACTCAAAATAACCAAACCGTTTATTCCTTTGACGCCTTTCGACGTAAAAATTTCCGTTTTGCCGTCGTCCCGCCTGTTACGCTGCTCAATCATTCTCGACCAGTTTGAAGACTGCAACTGTTTGCGGATTGCGGCAAGGTCGGTTTCGGAGTATTCATTGTCGTTTTTAAACTCAAACTTTGTTAAAAAAATACCTTTGATGCCGGCAACAATTTCCTTAATTTTGGCTTCGCTTTGATTTTCGAGAAAAAGCGGTGCGACTTGTTTTAATTGCAATTCGTCTAAACTAATGTTCGTATTCTTACTTGCCTTTGAAGCAAGCGGCTCAAGACTTCCGAACTGTAGTGTTCCATCCCGCTTGACAGATTGACCGCTGGCGCTCGCCGCTAAAACGATTAGAAAAAATAACGGCAAACTTAGCTTTGAAATTATTCTAAGTCTCGATTTCATATTTAATTCATTAATTATTTTCATTGCATTGAAGACGGCTTTCCGCCGTCAAAATTAAAACTCCACTTTGATTTTTTTCAATTCGTCGCTGACGACGAATAATACCGCAATCAAATCCTTTTTATTGCGCTCTCGCATCTCGAGTTCATTATTTTTCGCCAGAATGACGGCATCCGGTTTGGCGACGGCAAATTTCCGGAGCGTTCGTTGCGGTATCGAACTCACCTTTTTGCTCTTCATTATCCGTTTGACCGGCGGTGAAGACAGACGCACAATTTCTTTCGGTTTATCCTTAACTTCGGTTGTAAAATCAGGAGTTTCGACCGTCGGCAAAATATCGTTTGAATTACTTTCAACGATTGTTTGCGCCGTTTGATTTGTATTATTCGACTGCTGTCTTATCCAAATAACCGTCGTCGCCAATATAAAGAATAAACACGCCGCAGCCGTCGCAAAAACCATCGGAAATCTCCATTGCCAGACGCGACGCGGCGGCAGAGGAGCGGAAACTTGAAAATTTTCCTTGGCGATTCTTTCTAAAATGCGGTCGGCGAATCCTGCCGGCGGTTCTTCCGAGCGGAGCGCAATTCTTAATTCATCTTCAAAACGGTTCATACGAATGCTCCTCCTATCGAGCGCGATAATTTTTCGCGCAGGACGATGATTGCTCGCCGTAGATGGCTCTTGACGGTGTTGACGGACATTTCAAGCGCGGCGGCGATTTCCATCGGCTCTAAATTTGCTTGGTAGCGAAGAATGATAATCATTCGAGGCGTAGCGGGCAGCCCGGTAATCGCCTCGCGTAATTTATCCGTCAATAACGGGTCGCTCGCGTTAAACTTTGTTCGCAGTTCAAACGGTTCCGGCACTTCGTCCAAGCTCACTTGCAGATGCGTTCGCTCGCGCCGCGCTTTGTCAATGCAGCGATGTCCGGTAACTTTGCGCAGCCAAAACAATAAATGCGCGTCGGATTTGATTGCGGCGATGTTGCGGAACAGTTCCAGAAAAACGTCTTGCGCGACTTCTTCCGCCAGCGTCCGGTCGCGGAGAAACCGATGCGCTATGCTCCAGACGACTGCTTGATGCCGGCGCACGAGTTGTGCGAAAGCATCCATATCTCCCGTCGCGGCTTGCGCCAGCACCTCATCCGTTTCATCCATCACTGTTTTATTTTACGCAATCTTCTATTTTATAAATACGCAGGCAACCGCGTAGCGAGTGCAGATTCAACGAAAATTTTCAGGAAAAAGAATTCAATCGTGTAAATTCGTTGATTATACTCGCTAAATTTCGCGTGCATTTCGCTGCTGACAATATCTAGCTCTTGAGTAATGCGTCAAGGTTCTTACGGTAGCGACGGCTCGAAGAAAGTTTTGTATCGTCTTTCAAAATGGCGACAAACTCGCCGTTGAACAAAGGATGCAATTCTTTAATTTGCTCAATGCGAACAATTGTTGAACGGCGCAGACGCAGGAATTTTTGCGGGTTAAGCCGACGCTCGATTCCGTCCATTGTCTCGCGCAGCAGATGAGTTTTGCTTTTTGTATGCAATTGAACGTAATTGCCTACGGACGAAATCCAATCAATTTCGTTTACGCCGACAAACGTAATACGTCCCGCGTCTTTGACGGCGACGCGCTCAAGATAAACGGGCTGTTCCGATTTTGATTTGACGGTTTCGAGGTTTTCCAATAAAGCCGAAAGTTTTCGGTTAAGGTCGGATGTTTCTGAACTTTTGATTTGCTCGCGGACACGCTCCAACATTTTTTGAAATCGTTCGGGGTCAACCGGTTTGAGCAAGTAATCGAGCGCGTTGATTTCAAAAGCGCGAATCGCATGTTCGTCAAACGCCGTCACAAAAACGATAACCGGCGGCAGATTTTCCGCGCCGATTTCTTCAATCACGCCGAAGCCGTCGAGCAGCGGCATCTGCACGTCGAGAAAAACCAGGTCCGGTTTTTGTTTTTCAA
>Ga0136617_10005883_pt1 | contig 10987 bp, 9 predicted proteins | sample AntDrymUQ3222106_2_FD_129672 | JGI IMG/M metagenome (GOLD analysis project Ga0136617, IMG submission 129672) | Polar desert sand microbial communities from Dry Valleys, Antarctica - metaG UQ322 (21.06) | ecosystem: Environmental > Terrestrial > Soil > Desert | place: Antarctica: Dry Valley...
CGCCAACCGGAAGGCCAGCTCGCGCCCGTCACCAGTGCGACGACCAGCATCAACACGGCAACAAGCAGGAAGCGATAGAACAGAAAGGTCAGCGGCGGCGCGTAGGGCAGCCCGTACTTGGCCGCAATGAAACCCGTGCTCCAGAGCAGCACGAACAACGCCGGAAACACGCTTTTCCGGCGTTTGATCGTCGACAGCAAGATAGCCCGTTCCGCTCCAGCGCATTAAGAGACCAGCGGCGGCATCGCGGCTTTGGCAGCGCCATGAAGCTCATCGCTTGAACGAGCTATTATACGGAGCGCGCGCAACGAGACGGCGAGACTGCTTAAGACAATGCTGTACCTTCTGGGCGACCGCAAGGTCGAGCTCCGCGGCCACCACCATTACATTGCGCCGAGCGCGACCGTCGTCGGCCGGGTGGTCCTCGAAGACGAAGCGTCGATCTGGTTCCACGTCGTCGTCCGTGGCGATAACGATCCGATCGTTATCGGTGCGCGGTCCAACATTCAGGACGCCTCGGTGCTCCATACCGACGAAGGCGTGCCCATGACCATCGGCCCCTCAGTGACGGTAGGCCACCAGGTGATGCTCCATGGCTGCACGGTCGGCGCAGGAACGCTCGTCGGCGTCAAGGCAGTCGTCCTTAATCACGCCGTAATCGGCCGCGATTGTCTGATCGGCGCCTGCTCGCTCGTGCCCGAAGGCAAGGTCATTCCGGATCGGTCGCTTGTCATGGGCGTGCCGGGCAAAGTCGTTCGCCAGTTGCGCGACGACGAGATCGCGGCCATGCGAATGAACGCGGATCACTATGTCGAGAACGCCCGGCGCTATCTGCGCGACTTCCGGCCGGATCCACGTACGTGAATCCGTAAGCAGCCGTCGCTGCATCCAAGCTCACCGCAACTGAAAATCCGCAGGTCGAGGATCACCGCCATGCGCCGCGTACCCTTGCTCTTTGTCGTCCTGGCTGCCATTGTCATCGCGGTTGGGCTCGCCTGGCCCGTCTACTCACGCGCGGACTACGGCGGGGGCACTCGGAGCGAGCGGGTGAGCGAAGTCCAAGAGTTGCCTTCGTTCCAGCGCATCGAAGTCTCCGGCATCGCCGAAATCGTGTTGGTTCAGGGCTACAAAGAGACGATTTCCATCGGCAATCCGTCTCGGGCTGGAGTGACCGCATCGGTCGAGGGCAATACGCTCCGCATCGCCAGAACCGATGACCGGCGCTGGTGGCATTCGCTTTTGGGAGGCGGATCAGGCCGGACGCCGCGGATCATCGTCACCTTCAAGGACCTGCAATACATCGCCGCCTCCGGCGCTGTTCAAGTGCGGGCCGCTGCGGTAAATGTCCCCGATTTGCGTGTATCGAATTCCGGCTCTACGTCGCTGAAGATTGACGATTTGCAGGCGCGGACGTTACGTGTTTCCGGGTCGGGCGCTATGACAGCGGAGCTGACCGGCCGCGTCGTTGATCAGCAGGTTGCTATCTCCGGCGCGGCGGATTACCGTGCAGAGAATCTCGTGAGCGACAGCGCAACCGTTACCGTAAGCGGTGCGGGGGTGGTCGTCGTTCACGCTCGCCAAAAACTCAAGGCGAGTATTTCGGGGGCTGGCAGCATCGAGTATCTGGGCGATCCCGACGTCGAGCAGCGCGTGAGCGGCGCGGGCCGCGTCAAAAACCGCAAGGCGAGCGAAATGCATCCGACGCGCATCGCGCGCTTCGGCTGAAAAAGGGTCCGGGCAATCGCGAGGTTGCAAGGCGAGGCTTACCGACTGACTTGCTGCACGCTTGCAGCAGTTGCATCCGCCAGGTTTTCCGCCTTGAATAGGAGCGGCGCTCCCGTGGCGGGATCGCGGTCGGCATGTACCCCCGCGAGCACGCGCACATCGTCGATACGGCAATCTCGAACGAGATCGACCAGCATCGCCAGAACATCCGCCACGCGATCACCGGGCAACAGCGCACACCGAAAGCCCTCGGCCGCGCGCGCGGCGAACGGCGACGAAAGGGATAACCGCAGCTCCCCTCCGGTCGCCACACCCGCGGCGCAGTGTGCGCTGATGACCGCAGTGGGCTCGCCGACGGAGGCGCGGAATTTGCGCAACGCGTTGCTGACGAAGAGCTGTGCACTGACCTCCCGCTGGGCGGTGCGACCCTGCTGCACAGCCGGAACCAGCGATTGTGGCGCGCGCGGCAGCGCAAGCAGCGACACAGAGGGCGGCCGCAGCTGACACGTCAGGCTTTGCGCAAACGGCGTTCCCCACGATCCAACACGCGTGTCGCGCAAAAGGTTGGCGCCCGCGGCGGCAATCGCACAGCCGACGATAAAGCGCAGATGTACCGTCTCGAGTCGTCCGGTTACGCGTATCGGTGCAGGCGGAAGGAGGTCGGCAAGCACTGGGCGCAGTGTCGATGGCGACGACGCTTGGAGCGCGCGCAAATCAGGCAGACGGGAAAGGTCGATCGTTTCCGCCGCGACCAGCGCATTCGCGAGCGCGAACGTTTGATTGCCGCCTAACGCACCCTGTTCGCGCAGCACAGCTTCCAGAGCGGCTGGGTCGGATAGTACGGCAGGCAACGTGACGAGCGCCGTGTCACTGCCTTCGCTGGCCACGACAATCACGACCGGCAATGCAAACGTTATACCCGCGAGATCGTTGGCGTACGCCCCCGGCGAAACTTGCACGAGCAACCGCCACAGGTGACGATAGACTGCCGAAGACGGCGCGAAAGCAAAGACCGCAGCGAGCTCGCCTCCGTCAAGCGAGCGCAGCGCCGCGCCAATTTCCTGGTCCAACGCGGCGGATTCCTGACCGGTCACTCCAGCGAGGCTTGCCGCAGCTTGGGCGTGCAGCAACGCCGCTTCCCGTGGCGCGTCCGCGGGATCGCAAAACTCCCTGGGATCGCCGATTGCTGCCGGCATTCGCGTCATGGTCCTCCGCGTTAGGTCGGGGATGTGTTGCGTCGAGTCGGGCCTAATTTCGGTCGCGCGACGATGCGCCCTCCGCGTTGCGTTCGCGCGATGTGAGGCGGTGAGTTGTCGGGCGCTGCTCGGTCGAGAGCCGACGGGCGCTACGCGCCTTGCCTGCGGCCGGCTCTCTCACTCGCCCCCCTACGGGCCTTGCCTCGGCCTGAAGGCCTTCGGCCGCCGCGCTCACTCGCCGCCCGATTTTCGCATGGATGCCCTTCTGTTCCGCGCGCGCATGGGTGCAGGCACCCGCGCTAAAAGGGTGGCCACAGCCATCACGTTGCGTTACCATGCGCCTCGCGAACTCTTCCCGGTTCCTGTTATAGAGCTCGCCGTTCCGTCAACCGTGCCTTCCATACATCTTCCTCTCCCAATCGATCTTCGCCGAGATTATCGCGAGCGCGCAGCAAAGAACACCTCGCCGAACTCGAACTGGCCGTTCTCGATCAGTGACATCGACCTTCCCGGCGCTCACAGACGCCGGACGCGCACCACCTTCCAACCGTTCGTTATCCGCGTCGTCGCCGTCGTCACACTCGTCCTCGCACTCGCGGTTGCGTGGGAGCTGCCGCGCCCCCGTATCTGGCTGCATCCTGTTGTCCTGCCCGACGACCTTGTCGCCGCGGATCTGACCTCGTCGCGGGCGACCGCACTGCTGCTCGAAAAAATCGGGATTGCGCTGCGAACGCACGACCACCCGGGGGCGCCACCGGCAGTGCGGATGGAACCGGCGAGGCTATCGCTCATCGCAGCCGCGCGCTGGCTGCGCGCGAGCGTCGGTCTTCCGGACGCACGGCTCACGGTTGCGATAGCGCGCCATCAGGAGCACTGGGAAATCGAGTTACGCGATGCGCGCGATGGCGGCGCCGTCGCGACGCGGTTTGGCCGGGACGCCGATTTCCTCAATCGATTGACCAGCAGCGGTGCACAAGCAGCAGCGCTGTTGCTGGCGCCGGCTTTGGTTGCCGATCGGCTGCTCGCCGATCCGGCGGCGATGCGAGATCCGCTAAGACTGGCGCGCGTAAGCGCGGCGCTGGCGCGGCAAGGAGACGTCGTTGCCAATGACCCCCGGTTTCACTTGGTGCGCGGGAAGGATTACGCGGCGCGCGGCGACCACGATGGGGCCATCGAAGCGTATAGCACCGCCGTTGCGATCGCGCCGGCCGAGCCGCGCGCGTTTTTGTTCGCAGCCCAGTCACACGCCGCGCTCGGACAACGCGAGAGCGCGCTCGAGAACCTGCGCCACGGCAAAGCACGCAGCGGACAGTCGCCGCATGATTTGACGTTGGCCGGGACGCTGCACGTCGCGCTCGCCGAGCCGCGCGCCGCGCTCGCGCTGCTCGCGCAGGCCTACGGGCTCGACCCAGGTTATCCGGCGACCCACGTCGCCATCGGCAACGCGCTGGTTGCGCTGCATCGGCCGCGCCAAGCGGTCGGCTGGCTGGAACAACATCCGCCGCCAGCGGACGACGCGCGCGCTGACTACCTCTCGGCGCTCGCACTCGCGTACATCAAGTCGGGGGGCGGGCCCCAGGCTGCAATGGTGCTGACCGAGCTGCGCCAGACGTGGAACCCGCGAACGGCTGCCATCGAAGCCGAACTGGCGATTGTGTCAAAGCAATTCGACGCGGCGCTCGCGAAATTTAGCGTTGTGCGCGTGACCTCACCTCGCGATCTTCACGCACGCGCGGGGGTAGGCGAAGCGTTGCTCGGCCTCGGACGGTTCGCCGACGCGCAAGCAGAGTTTGCGGCGTGCAAAAAGATCGCCCCCTACTTCGCGCCTTGTGCCCGCGGGCTCGGGGTGGCGCTGCGTATGACCGACAATGCCGATGCTTCGCTTGCCGCGTTGCAGGTGGCGGAGCAACTGGATCGAGACGATCCGGCGATCGCTCGCGAAATCTCCGTGACGCTGCGAGCGCTCGGACGGCGGCCGGAAGGCGCGTTAGCGGCGGCGCGTGCGGCCGAACTCGACGCGCGAGCCACACAACCCTACGTCCCGCTCTAGCCGTCGCTGCCCGCGTTTGTCGCGGTCGCGTGGGCGCGGCGCGGTACAATGGCTGTTTTCTCAACAAAAACAGGCTGATGCGGGTTTCACGCTTTTACCTCGCGACGCTCAAGGAGCCCCCGGCGGAAGCCGATGTCGTCAGCCAGAAACTGATGCTGCGTGCTGGGCTCATCAAGCGACTCGGCAGTGGGCTGTATACATGGATGCCGCTGGGCCTGCGTACGCTGCGCAAGGTGGAAGCGATCGTCCGCGAGGAAATGAACCGCGCTGGCGCGCTGGAACTCGTAATGCCCGTGATTCAACCTGCCGAGCTCTGGCAGGAATCCGGACGCTGGGACACGATGGGCCCGAACATGTTGCGTCTCAAGGATCGGCACGAGCGCGATTTCGTCGTAGGGCCGACGCACGAAGAAGTGATCACCGACATCGTCCGCCGCGAGATCAGGAGCTATCGGCAACTCCCGGTCAATTTCTACCAGATTCAGACCAAGTTCCGCGATGAAATTCGGCCCCGGTTCGGCGTGATGCGCGCGCGCGAGTTCGTGATGAAAGATGCCTATTCTTTCGACGCCGACGAAGCGGGCATGCTGCGCTCGTACCAGAACATGTTTGCCGCGTATCAGCGCATCTTCACGCGTATGGGACTTTCGTTCCGGGCAGTGGATGCGGATACCGGCGCGATCGGCGGCTCGGCGTCGCACGAGTTCCAGGTGCTGGCCGAATCCGGTGAGGATGCAATCGCGTATTGCCCGACGTCGGGCTACGCCGCGAACGTGGAAAAAGCCGAGACGCTGCCGCCGGCATTCGCGAGGCCTGCGGCAGCCGAGGTGATGGGCAAAGTCGCGACTCCGGGCCGGTCGACGTGCGCCGAGGTCGCCGAATTGCTGAACCTGCCGTTGGCGCGTACCGTCAAGTGCATCATGCTGATGGCGAGCGGCCGGATGCAGATGCTGCTGTTGCGCGGCGACCACATGCTGAACGAGATCAAGGCGGGGAAGCTGCCCGGAATGAACGACTGGCGCTGGGCGAGCGACGAAGAGATCGTCCTGGCCACGGGTTGCCAGCCGGGTTATCTGGGGCCCGTCGGGATTCCCGACACCATGCCGCTCATCTGTGACCGATCCGTCGCGGTAATGGCGGATTTCATCTGCGGCGCCAACCAGGCCGACTTCCACTTGCGCGGGGTCAACTTCGACCGGGATTGTCGCGCCCCGGATACGGTTGCGGACATTCGCAATGTCGTCGCCGGCGACCCGTCGCCTGATGGCCAAGGGACGCTCGAACTGGTGCGCGGCATCGAAGTCGGCCACGTGTTCGCGCTCGGCTCGTTGTATTCGCGCGAGCTCAATGCAACCTATCTTGCCGCCGACGGTCAATCCAAGGCCCTCGAAATGGGGTGTTACGGCATCGGGTGTACGCGTATCGTGGCGGCGGCAATCGAGCAGAACCACGACGAGCGCGGCATCGTCTGGCCTCTCCCTCTCGCCCCGTTCACCGTGGCCATAGCGCCGATCGGCTACGATCGCAGCAAAGCGGTCCAAGAGCTCGCCGACGGGCTGCACGACGAGCTGGAGGCGGCAGGCGTCGATGTCCTGCTCGATGACCGGGCAGAACGTCCTGGCGTGATGTTTGCAGATCTCGAGCTCATCGGCATACCCCATCGGATCACCATCGGCGATCGCGGCCTGAAAGAGGGCGCTGTCGAATACCAGGCTCGAGCCGCAGCAGGCGTAACCAAGGTTCCCATCGCGGAAATCGCGGCGTATGTGCGCGAACGGCTGGCGCACTGATGCCCTAGGATCACAAAGGAATCAATGACGTTTTTCGGCTATCCAGGACGATTTGGCGCAATCGCCGCATTGCTCGTTTCGCTCGCAGTGTCGGGGGCGGTGTGGGGCGGGACGCAGGCTGAAGAGCATCTCGCGCCGTCGGTCCGCACCGGCTTGACCCGGGCAATTTCCGATGCTCCCGTTCCCGCGAACTACGAAAGCGGCAGCGACCTGCTGCCGTGGCTTGCGCAAATGTCGCAACAGATCGCCAGCCGGGTTCCTGATGAGCGCGAGCGTCGCGCGTTGCTCGCGACGGTGCACTACGAGGCGACGCGCGCGGGGCTCGATCCGCAGCTGGTGCTCTCGGTCATGTACCACGAAAGCGGGTTCAAGAAGTACGCAGTTTCCTTCGCCGGCGCACGCGGCTACATGCAGGTGATGCCGTTCTGGGTCAAGCAGATCGGCACACCGGATCAGAACCTGTTCCATCTGCGGACCAACCTGCGTTACGGCATGGTGATCCTGCGGCACTATCTGGCCATCGAAAACGGCGACCTTTATCGCGCGCTGGGCCGCTACAACGGCAGCCTCGGCCGGGCTGAATACCCAACGGCGGTGCTCGCGGCGTACAACCGCCGCTTCCAATACATTCCGACCGTCCCGCCAGCCGTTGTGACGTTCGCCACGGCGGCGCCACGCTAAGGAACTTCCTCCTCCCGGCGTTGAGCTCGGTCGTCCCACCTTCGCGCGGCAGCGGTTCGCAGGTCAGACGCTATCGTGGCCGTTTCGCGCCATCGCCAACTGGCCCGTTGCACTTCGGTTCGCTGCTCGCGGCGCTGGCCAGTTTTTGCGATGCCAAAGTCGCTGGCGGCGAATGGCTGCTCCGCATCGAAGACGTCGATGGACCGCGCAGCCGCGATGATGCCGCCTGCGACATTCTGGCAACGCTCGAACGTTACGGATTCGAATGGGATGGAGCGGTCGTCCGCCAATCGGAACGGATCCCTCGCTACGAAGCGGCACTCGAGCACCTGCGCGCGATGGCTGCCGTCTATCCGTGCACGTGCACGCGCCGGCAACTCGATTCTGTGCCCATCGGTATGTCCGGGGAAAGAGTCTATCCAGGCTTCTGCCGCGCTGGGCTTGCGGATAGGCGCGAGAGCGGACGGCACGCATGGCGAGTACGTGTACCCGACGAGATCGTCGCGTTTGTCGACCGTCTGCAGGGTCAGCAAGGACAAGCGCTGGCGCGGGAGGTCGGCGATTTTGTCGTGTACCGTACCGACGGCTACTTCGCGTATCAGCTAGCCGTCGTCGTCGACGACGCGGCGCAGGGCGTCACCGACATCGTGCGCGGCGCCGATCTCCTCGCGTCTACATCGCGGCAGATTTGTCTGCAACGGCTCTTGGGTGTGGCGACACCAGCGTATCTTCACATCCCGATCGCGATTGATTCGTCGGGTGAAAAACTCTCCAAACAGACGTGCGCGCTGCCGCTTCCACCGTCACCGCTGCCTACGTTGCTCGCCGCTTGGCGCTGGCTCGATCAGCCGGCGTTCGCAAACCTGCCGGCGAACGTCGCCGAATTTTGGGCGTTGGCGCGCCGGGGTTGGTCGCCGCAACGATTGCCGCCGGTGCCGATGCTCCCCGCCCCCGCACGCTTCGCGGCGGCCGAGATGGCCGCGGTCGGTACGCGGGCGCGGGTATGATGGCGAGTCTCATTCGTAGGGTTTGCGCGAGCAAAGCAGTCGCGGCGCTCGATTGGCAATTCCCCGTAGTATTTCCGTGACCGCATGCGTACGACGTGAGCCTATACATACCCGCGCACTTCGCCCGCGACGACCGCACAGCCGTCGCTCGGCTCATGCACGACCATCCGTTCGCAACACTCATCACCCCTGGTTCGCGCGAGACGCTGGTATCGCATATTCCGCTGCTGCTGATCCCGGGTTGCGAGCCCCACGGCACGCTGATCGGGCATTTCGCCCGGGCCAATCCCCATTGGCAGGCCGCGCACGAGACGCAATCGATCGCAATATTTCTAGGACCGCATGCGTACGTTTCCCCCTCCTGGTACAAGGAGCCTACGCGGATGGTGCCGACGTGGAACTACGCGGTGGTTCACGCGCACGGGACGCTGGAAATCGTCGACGATGCCGCGGCCACTCGCAGCACGCTTGACCTGTTGATTCAACGCTTCGAGGCCGGACGCGGCGCGCCGTGGCAATTTGAGCAGCCGCCGACGGAGCGCGATGCACTTGTCCGCGGGATCGTCGCCTTTCGCCTGCGGATCAAGCATATCGACGCGAAGTTCAAGTTATCCCAAAACCGCAGCCGCGAAGACCAGTCGCGCGTCATTGCCGCCTTGCAGTTGGAAGGCTACGCGGAGGCAACCGCGACCGCCGCGTGGATGGACGAGTACAGCATTCCCGCAGACGCGAGTGAAAAATCCGGACACCATCACTGACGCTCCAGGACCCGTCGCACTACGCCTGGACAAATGGCTGTGGGCCGCGCGCCTCTATAAGACGCGCAGCCTGGCAGTCCAGTCAATCGACGCCGGACACGTCCGGGTCTTTGCCGAACGATCTAAACCGGCGCGGATCGTCCACGCGGGCGATTCCATTTCGATCCGCAAGGCAAGCATGGTGTGGACCATCACCGTAACGGCACTCTCGCACCGACGTGGTAGCGCCACGGATGCGCTGTGCCTCTACGTCGAGTCGCCGGAGTCGATAGAAGCGCGCGATGAAGCAACGTCGGCGCGACGCACGGCTCTCGCAGCACAACCGCGATTCCCCGGTCGGCCGACCAAACGTCAACGGCGCAAGCTCGAGGATTTTTTACGCGAGCCGTAACGCTAGAGGACAGACCACAATTTCGAGGGGGTTGATTCTCGTTACCGCGTCTCCCTCGAAATCGTGATCTGTGTCCTGACGCTTAGCACAGCCGCAGATTGACGAAATCGAGCAGGAAGTCGGGCTGCCGATAGGCACGAAATACCAGCCAGGCAATGGCGAGGGCCAGCAGCAGACCCGCGGTGTGCCATACAGCCCGGTGCGACTGAAAACGGCGCGGCAGCGGTGCCGCGCCGTGCGCATCGGGGGAAGTTGGGTAGGACTCTGGTTCTGTGCTCACACCCGCATGCTAGCCTGCTTAAGCCCGCTGCGGCGCATCCGGCAACCCACCGATAAGCGACACCTGCGCGGCCGTGGTCACTGATAGCGATCGCATTTTTGCCATCACCGAACTGAAATCAGCAGCGGTATGCGTATCGGGAATCGGTTTTGCCAATAGATTGACAGCGCGTCCGCTGACCACGAGCGGCAGTTCGGCGGGCAACGTCGCCCGCAACCCGCGGATTTCCTGCCCGGCGATCTTGCCCGAAATGCCGCGATCGAAGAGCAACACCACCATCACCACTTTATACGCTTTCGCCGCACCGACGATCTCCTGCGCGGGCACGCCAGCGCCGAGGGTCAGACAGTTGATACCTTCGGTAAATAACAAGAGTTCGAGTATCGCAAGTCCGAGTTGATTGGGATCGTTGGGTGGCGTGACCAGCAGGACTTGCCGCGCGTCGCGCGTCGGCCGCACGAGTCGCGTCACGTCACGCAGCAGGCGGTGGGCGAGATCGGCAAAGCGGAGCTCCTGAAAATTTTGCATTTCCCCGCGGACAACGCGCTCGTGCACTGCCTCGTTCAGCGGGATCAATGTGTGTTCGAGAAATTTGCGCAGCCCTTGGCCGACCAGCAACTTGGAAAGATGATTTTGCAATTCTCCGATACGGTGCTCAGCGAGTAGCCTAACGGCATTTTCGATTTCGACGGGTAACGGCACGGGTTCATCGACGGCCAGGCCGAGCATCGACTGGAGGGCGGAGTCGGCCAGCGGCACCACGGCACCGGCACGCCAGCCCTCCGACAACAACTGCTTGATCAACTTGAGGCGCGCCACCTGCTCCGGCGGATAGACGCGGTCACCAAAGGAATCGCGCAGCGGCGCGGGAAACGAATACCGCCGCTGCCACATGTAGAGTTGTTCGCGGCGGAGACCCGTGATACGAACCACCTCCCGGATGTGAAGTGCGCCCTGCGCGTCGCCTGCGGGCGCCTGCGTATCGATCGACGCGAGCGGGAGCTCGCGACGCCGCGCCGGCGCCTTGATGAGGATGCCCATCGTCTCATTCCTCTGCGTTAACTAACGGTTTGTCGGTTCGCTGCTGTATTGAACAAGTATATCGGAGC
>Ga0136617_10005884_pt1 | contig 10985 bp, 9 predicted proteins | sample AntDrymUQ3222106_2_FD_129672 | JGI IMG/M metagenome (GOLD analysis project Ga0136617, IMG submission 129672) | Polar desert sand microbial communities from Dry Valleys, Antarctica - metaG UQ322 (21.06) | ecosystem: Environmental > Terrestrial > Soil > Desert | place: Antarctica: Dry Valley...
GCCTAGGTCGACGGCCGGCCGGCGATCAGCACGCAAAAGCAAGACGGCGTAGCTTGATTGACGGGAGGACCGCCCTTACGCCGGCGGTAGCGACGCTTGCGCCGGATGAACGCTCGAAAGACGGCCCCGCGGTGACCAGTGTGTCGCTGGAGGTAGGCGTGGGTCTGATCTGTGCGCTGTTGTCCGCGCTCGGGACGAATCTGGCGTTTCTGTTCAAGCTCAAGGGGGCGGTCGCCGCGCCCGACGTGGACATGCGCCATCCGCTACGCAGCGCGATCGATCTGTTCCGCTCCAGGTGGTGGAGCATCGGTTGGGCCGTCGCGGCGGTGGCGTTTGCGCTGCACGTGGCCGCGCTCACGCTTGCCCCGATCTCGATCGGTCAGGCGGTCCTCGCGGGAGGCCTCGTCTTCCTGGCCGTGCTCGCCGAGCGCTTCTTCGGCTTCAAGCTCGGCCGGCGCCAGTGGATCGGGATCGGCCTGGTCGCCGTCTCGCTCAGCCTGCTGGCGCTGACCGCCGGGGGCGGAGCAGGCGCCCACTCCGACTACTCCCTGGCGGGGATGATCATCTTTGAGGGCATTGCGGTCGGCGTCGGCCTCGTGCTGGTTGCCTCCCACGTGATCGAGCGCATCCCGGTCCAGCGCGGCGTGCTGCTTGGCATTGCCGCCGGGCTAGGGTTCGGGATCTCGGACGTGGCGGTGAAGGCGCTCTCGGGGGACCTCGAGAGCGGGCCGGTGGGGCTCCTCAGCCCCTGGAGCGTCGTCATCGTCACGGCGGCGGTCTTCTCGTTCTTCGCCTCCGCCCGCAGCCTCCAGATCGGCGACGGTGTCACGGTGATCGCCGTCACATCGGTTGCGGCGAACCTGTCCACGATCGTCGCCGGGCTGGCGGTGTTCGGAGACCGGCTTGGCAACAGCGCCCTCGTGATCAGCGTGCGCCTCGCGGCGTTCGCCCTCATCCTCATGGGGGCCGCCCTGATCCCAGCGCCCGTCCGCGCCGGCGAGGCGCTCGAGGAGTCAGCCGTCGAGCCTGTGAGCCCCACCACAGTCCCGCCCTGAGCCGAACCACCGAAGCCGACCGAACCCGCAGATCGCCACGCGCTCGCAGGAATACGGCCGACACGAAGCGCTCGCGACCGCACTTGCGCCTGCCTCCACAGATCCTCGACGACGCGACGCGCGGCCGCCTCAACGCGTGCTGCAATCGGAGATCCCGAACGACCGCTTCCGTCCCGACGCGAGCGCATCGATGGTCAGGCCAAGACGCTCGCCACGGACGATCCGCGAGAGCGGCGGACGGGCGCACGCGGACTACCGCAACCGCTGACACAAGCGCGTGCGCCGACCGGCGGCTTGGACTCCTCCCGCTCGTCCATTCCGATCGTGCGCCCCATAGGCGTGGCACACCAGGTGGCGCTGGGGATCAACGACTCCAATGTGGCCAACGCCGTGCTGACGTCGCGTTCCTCCGACAAGGGCGCGAACTGGGAGGACCCGGTGGTGGTCAAGTTCGACGACCGGGCGAACTTCTTCAACGACAAGGAGACGCTGACCGCGGATCCGACCGACTCGGACTTGGTCTACGTGACCTGGCAGCGCATCGTGGCTCCCAACGAACGGGCCAGCGCGCGGGCGGGCGAGCGCGCCGCGGCATTCCGCTCGATCGCCTGGTTCGCGCGCTCGGATGACAACGGCGCCTCGTACGACGTGGTGAAGCCGATCCTCGATCCCGGCAACAAGGCCCAGACGATCGGCAACCAGATCGTGGTGTTGCCTAACGGAGATCTGGTGATGCTGTTCAACCTGATTCGGAACGTCGGCGCGAACCGCAACCGCGGCTTCACCGCGGCGGTCATGCGCTCGACGGACAAGGGAGAGACCTGGTCGGCGCCGATCCTGATCGACAGGATGATCACCGACGGCGTGAGGGATCCGGCCGACGGCCACGACGTGCGGAGCGGCGATCTGATTCCGCAGATCGCCGTCGACGACGAGAGCGGCGCCCTGTACGTCGTCTGGCAGGACGATCGCTTCACCGGCCAGGAGCAGATCGCCTTCTCGAGGTCGACGAACGGAGGACGGACCTGGTCGGCCACGCGTCGCATCAGCAAGGTCGGAGGGGTCAATCAGGCCTTCACCCCGACCGCCAGGGTGGCCGACGACGGCACGGTGGCCGTTCAGCACTACGACTTCCGCTTCGACGATCCGACCACGACGCCGCCGCTGACCACCGACGTGTGGCTGCTGCGCTCTGCCGACGGCGGGGCGAGCTGGACGGAGGAGCGGATCGGCAGCGGCGCGCCTGGGGTCGTGACCCCCGGCAACGGCACGGGCTCCTTCGACATGACGACGGCGCCGGATGCGCTGGGCTACTTCGTGGGCGACTACGCCGGCCTGGACTTCGCCGGCGGCGGGCTGAGGCCCGGCTTCAAGCCGTTCCACGTGCGCGGCAACAGCGGCAACCTGACCAACCGCACGGACGTGTTCGGAACGACCGCGTCAACCAGCGGTCCGTAGACAGCGAGGCGCCCTGCGGTCCGGTCCGGGCGGCGGGGCGTCCACGCGTGCGCTGCTCCTAATCCATGCTCAGGAGCAGCGACGCCCCTTGACTGCCGCGTGTCGTCCTGTGCAGGCGTTTCGCCGGCGCCTGTACACACGGTCGCCTGCAGCAGGCAGGCGGTAGCCGGCCGCTAACCCCGCCGAGGCTTGACGTTCAGGGGGCCGCCCTCATGATCAGCCAGGAGCCCCAGGGCCGGCCGTCGGACCCGATGACAACGGCCAGTGGGTGCTCCTCGGCGCGCATGCGCTGGTGGACGTCCGCCAGCGCCTCATCGCTTCGCGCCCGCGGCTCATCGGTGCCGGCGATCGCCCCAACCGGCGTTTCCGTGGGGTCAAGGCCCTCCGCGAGTGCCCGCGCGACATCCGCCGCTGAGACCAGCCCGCAAACCTTGCCGGCCTCGACGACGATCGCGGCTTCGGATCTGCCGTCGAGCATCATCGCCGCGGCATTCTGAATCGCCGCTGACCGTTCGACGATCACCGGCTTCGTCATCGCATCGGCAACCGTGCGCATCGCGTTCAGGTTCCCTGCCCAGCGGCCGTTGTCAAGCCGCGCGCTATGGGTATCGATGTCGCGTGCGACGACCGCGGTTGAGCGGGTCTGGCTGCCGGAGCCACTGCTCCAGGTCGCTTGCCGGCATGGGGCGCGCGAGGTAGTGGCCCTGGACCTCGTCGCAGCCCCACTCGGCCAGCAGGGCGCAGCCCTCGGGGCTGTCGACTCCCTCGGCGACGACTCGCACGCCGAGCCGGCGCGCCAGGTCCACCAGCGAGTGCACGATCGCGGCGTCGCGTTCGTCCTGGACCACGCGCATGACGAAGGAGCGGTCGATCTTGAGCACGTCGACGTGGAGATGCTTGAGATGCCCAAGGCCAGCGTGGCCCGCGCCGAAGTCGTCGAGCGCCGTGCGGACACCGATCGCGCGCAGGCCGGCGAGTACGTCGACCGTGCGGTCGACGTCGGCCATGACGATTTCCTCGGAGACCTCGACCTCGAGGTGCTCGGCCGAGATGCGATGGTGGCCGAGCAGCCGCTCGACCTCCGACGGAAGGCCGAGATCGAGCAGGTCGGCGGGGCCGAGGTTGACGGCGACGCTGAGATCGTAGCCACGCTGTCGCAGCCGGCCCACCTCCTCGAGCGCGCGATCGAGGACGAAAGGCGGTCAGCGCCCGCGTCAGGCCGCTCTGCTCCACCAGCGGCAGGAAGTGGCTGGGGCCGAGCAGGCCGCGCTGCGGATGGTCCCAGCGCACGAGCGCCTCGACGCCGCGCACGGCTCCCGTCCGCAGCTCCGCCTTCGGCTGATAGTGCAGGATGAGTTGGCCGGCATCCAGCGCGGCGCCGAGCTCGCCGACGAGCGCGAGACGCTGGCGGCTGTGGCGGTCACGACCCGCCAGGTAGACCTCGTGGCCGGTACGCATGCGCTTGGCCTGGTACATCGCGACGTCCGCGCGCTGCAGCAGCCCCATGGCGTCGCGCGTGTGTTCAGGGAAGAGCGAGATGCCGACGCTGGCGTCGACGTGCACGCGGATGCCGCCGACCGCGAAGGGCTGCTCGAGCGCCGCCCGGAGGCGCAGCCCGGCGGTGCTGGCCGACGCTTCGTCGCCCGGCTGGAGGATCACGGCGAACTCGTCGCCGCCGAGTCGGGCGAGCGTGTCCTCTTCCCGCAGGAGCTCCTTGAGGCGGGGACCGATCTGGCGCAGCACCTCGTCGCCGGCGTGATGGCCGAGCGTGTCGTTGAGCTCCTTGAAGCCGTCGAGGTCGATCAGGAGCAGCGCCAGCTCGCCGTCGCGCTCGGTGGCGGACGCGATCGTGGCGTCCAGCGCGTCGACGAGGTGGCGGCGGTTTCCCAGGCCCGTGAGGTCGTCGGTGAGCGCCTGCGCGCGGGTCTCGCGCAGCCGCTCGATCACGGTCAGGCCCGCCCTGGCCATGCCGGTGAGCACGGTCGCGATCGCGAGCGCGATCGCGACGTCGTCGATCACCGTGAACTGCCCTACCGTGAGCAGGGTGAGCGCGACGGTGGCGAAGGTCAGGATCGCCGTGAGGACGACCGGGCTGAACTCGGGGCCCGGCTCGGGCGGAGGCTCGCGGACCCACGCCGCGGCGCCCATCCCGAGCGCCGCAAAGAGGGCGAGCCCGGCCCCGGCGCCCAGCGCCGCGAGGCCAACGACAGCGGGCAAGATCGACCAACCCGGCCGCCAGCGGCTCAGAGCGAGGCCGCCGGCCACCCCGCCGGCACCGACCGCCCCGGCCGCGCCGGCGCCGAGCACCACGACCAGGCCGGCGGCGGAGGACGCGCCATCGCCGCGTCGAGCCAGGACAACCGGCTCACGGCCCCGGACCGGGCGAGCACCAGCAGCGCCACGGCCACAGCGGCGAGCGCGCAGGCCGCGACCGTCGACCACCGGGTGCCGCCCGCCAGGTCGCCGACGCCCGCCGTCGCGAGCGCCAAGGCGAGTGCCACGCGAGCGCCGCGCGCCCGGCGGCCGTGCACCGCAGCGCCGGCGCATGCGACAGCGCCCGCCAGGAGGAAGGCGCCCGCAGCGAACTCTACGAGCATCGCGATATCCTCCCGCACCAGGCCCCCGGGGGCCAGTCCCTGAGCGGGGGGCCAGTCCCTGAGCGCCGAATCAGGTCCCCCCTGAGCGCCGAATCAGGTCCCGACCCGAGGGGTCGTTATGTCAGCGGCAAGGGTCGCGGAGTCGGAGAAGTGTTCGAGCCCGCCGCGTCGCGGGCTGAGCGCGAGCGGGCTCCACGCAGTCGAGCTCGCGCAGGCTGCGCACGTGGTAGCTGACGTTGCTCAGCGCCTGGTCGAGCGCTTGGGCGAGTTCGTGGGGCAGACCACGCCGCGGTCGGTGAGCCGCTGCAGGATCTCCGGCAGTCCTGCTTGTGCGGTGGGAGTAGAGTGTCCGGCAGGAACTCTTCACCGCTCCTGCGAAGCGGCTTCGCGCAGAGCACCGCCGGCCACACGCCGAACGGCGACCCCACGGACCGTTTCGTCCCTAGCGACGGAAGAGCCGTCCCCTAACGGGCAGGACGCCGCGGCCGGTGATCCGCGTCCGGGAAGGTCGCCGATATGCAGACCAAGCCCCACGATCGAGCCGGCCGGCTCGCCGGCCCCGAGTGCATCCCCGTCGGGGCGCGGGGGGAGCGGCGGTGATGGCTATGCCGGATGACCGCCGAGGTCGCGAAACGGCGGCACCGGCCGGGGCGAGGGAGGAGGCGCAGCGCGAGGCGGAGGGCCGGGCGCAGCAGGAGACCGACCAGACGGCGGCGGACCCGGATCAGACGCAAGCCGATTTCGACCAGGCCGAGTCGGATGCCGACCAGCTGGCGTCCAACGCCGATCAGAGGCTGGCCGATCGAGATCAGCAGGCCTCAGACCGCGACCAGGTGGTGGCTGACTGGGAGCACACCCAGACCCCGGCGGCGGCGTTGAGCGACCAGGCGCACAAGACCTCGCGCATGGAGCGCGAGGCGACCAGTCAGGAGCGGAGTTCCACCGCGGCGGTGCGGTCGAGGACGACCGCCGAACGGGCGTCCACAGCGAAGCGGCGCGACGACGTGTCGCGGGCGCGGGATCTCACCGCCACGGCCCGCGATCACAGCGCCGAGGCGCGCGACGCGGCCGCGGACGCGCGCGACAGGGCCGCCGAGACGCGCGAGCGCCACGCCGCCGAGACCAGCAACCTCGACCACGCCGACGCCCCAAGAGAGCGCTTCGCGGCGCGGCCTCCCGAAACAACGGATACTCGAGCGCGTCGTGGCGGCGCGGACGACGACGTCAAGGACAACGCCGGCGTGCCGGCGCGTCGGAGCGAGGGGTTGAGACCGCCAATGGCTGACAACATCGAACAGTGGGACGGTCACGCACTTAAGAAGCTGATCGAGCGCGGAGCCATGACGGTGCGCGAGATCATGGAATCGGCCGAGATCGACCAGTTCACGCTGCCGATCGCCCACGCGTGGGTTGAGAGTGCGTCGGAGCGCGGATTGATCGAAACGGGCTCGAACGAGTCGACTCGATACAACATCACCGCCGCTGGGCGGAACGCGGCCCGCGGTCCTACCGGACGCTTCATTGCCAGTGAGAAGGCCCGTGACGGCGAGCCGTCCAGCCGGTCCTGAGCAGACCCTCCGAGACGAGCGAACGCTGCAGCGCTTCGACGGGCGGCTCCACCACCAGGAGGGCGCCGGCCATGAGTTCATGGGCGGCGAACGAGCGGCTCACCACCGGTCGGGTGTATGGCGTTCTCATCGCCAATCAGACCGCGTTTGAGCCCTGTCCTTCCTCGACGCGCCGCCGGTCGCGGAGCTCTGCGCGTGCGTTCCCGCCGAGGATTGGCGGCGCGAGCGATCACCGTTCAGCCCCTCGCCTGGCGATGATCGGTGTGGCCCGTCCCGTCAGCCGCCGAGCGCAGTGTGCGGAACGCGCGGCCGCGGCGCCTCGGTCACCGGCGAGTCGTCGGTTCGCTGCCGGACAGCTCGTGGTCGTCGAGGAGGTCGGTCGGGGCGAGGATGAAGACTTCGCACATGATGTCGGGGTCCTGCTGGTGCCGCTCATGAAGCCGATCACCCGCCGGCCGGTCACATCCGCGATCACTGCCTGGAAGCGCTCGCGCATCAGGTCCTGGAATTCCATCCGCTGCTGGATCACGGAGTCACCGAGGCCGCCCTCCAGCAGCGTTTGCTCCACGCGTGAGAAGCCGCCGCGCAGGAGACACACGACCAGATCGTCCTCGTAGCGGGCGATCGAGTCGAGGATCTGGTCGGCGTGGTGGACGAGGCGGTCGATCATGGCGGCGGCGACGATGTCGTCGCCGAAGATCTCGCCCCAGCCGATGAGGGGCTCGTTGGAGGTGACGATCATCGAGGCGCGTTCGTAGCGGCGCGAGACGAGTGTGAACATCAGGTTCGCGGCAGGAGGAGGGCGGTGCGCGCGAGCGCATGCACTGCGCATGCGGTGACAGCGTCGCCCCACAGGAGCAGCGTGGCGAGCGCGGTGTCGCCGGATCTGGCCGACCAGCGAACGACGCCGCTTCCGGAATGCACTTAGGGACCGGCGAGCCGGCGGGCTCGATCGTGGGGCTTGATCTGCATGTCAACGAGCTTCCCGGGCACGAATCTCCAGCCGCGGCGTCCTGCACTCTTGGATCGCTGGCAAGGTGGGCTTGCGCGCAGGGGTGAAGAAGCCCGTCACCGTGTCAACCGAGTGGAAGGTGCCCTCGTCAGAGCTCGTCGTGACGTCGATGCTGCAGAGCACGGGATCGCCATGCGGATTGGTCTTGGCGGCCGTGAAGCTCCCGATGTGGCTCGGTCCGCCGGTTGGCGTGAACTCAGAGGTGAGGTCGAAGGACTGCGGGATGAATTCCGCGGTGTTGCCGACCACGGGCCCGAGGGTGAAACGCGCCCGTTGCCGTCGCGGCGCTCAGTCTCGCGTCGGGGGTGGCAGTTCGCGCCGAGCGCAATGGCGCGCCCTTCCGGAAGCGCCTTTGGGCGTTAAGGCGTACGCCTCGCCGGGCGCGGCCTCGCGGCCGGGAGTTCCGCCCACGCCGGTTGGAAGCCTCCCTTCGCCAGCCATGCCTCCAGCGCCTCGGATGGGAGCGGCGGGCTGATGAGGAAGCCTTGGGCGAGGTGGCAGCCGAGCTGGCGGAGCTCCTCGAGCGCCTGCTCGGTCTCCACGCCCTCTGCCACCACCTCCATGCCGAGGTGGCGGGCGAGGTCGATCGTGGAGCGCACGATCGCGTGGTCGCTTTCGTTCTGGTCCATCTCCGTGACGAACGAGCGGTCGATCTTGAGTGCGCTCACAGGCAGGCGCTTGAGGTAGGCGAGGGAGGAGAAGCCGGTGCCGTAGTCGTCGACGGAGAGTCGAATGCCCAGGCGCGTCAGCTCGCGCAGCACGGCCAGTGCCTCGTCCGCGTCCTCCATGCCGACCGTCTCGGTGATCTCGAGCTCGAGCGAGGCTTCGCGCTCGCGCCGGCTGAGGATCCCCGACAGGTCGGCGGGCAGCTCCTGGGTGATCGAGCGCACGGAGAGGTTGACCGCCACGGGCAGGTCGATCCCGGCGGCGCGCCAGCCGTCGGCCTGCTTCAGCGCCGCCTCCACCACCCACAGCGTCAGCGGCCGGATCAGTCCGGTGTGCTCCGCCAGCTCGATGAATTCCTGCGGCGCCAGCAGCCCACGCTCGGGGTGGCGCCAGCGGACCAGCGCCTCAACGCCACGCACCTTGCCGGTCGCCAGCTCGATCTGCGGCTGGAAGTGCAGCAGCAGCTCGCCACGGTCGATCCCGCGACGCAGCTCGGCCAGGATCGCGAGCCGCTCGAGGCTGTGCTCGTCGAAGTCGTGCTGATAGACGACCCAGTCCCGGCGCGACGTCTTGGCCTCGTCGAGCGCGACGTCAGCGTGGCGTAGCAGCGCGTCGACGCTACGGCCATGGTCTGGAAAGCACGCGATCCCGACGCTCGCCCCGATGTCCAGCGCGACGCCGCTGACCTCCACCGGCTCACGCAGGCGGGCGATCACCTCCTCGGCCACTCGCACGAAGCCCTCCGAGCCGTCGACCGGGCCGAGAACGAGCGCGAACTCGTCGCCGCCGAGACGCGCGACCACCTCGCCGGGACCGGCGAGCGCGTCCAGCCGCCGCCCCGCCTCCTGCAGCACGACGTCGCCGCGGCGATGCCCGAGCGTCTCGTTGAGCTCCTTGAAGCGGTCGAGCCCGACGATCAGCACACCAACCCGACCGCCGTCGTGATCCGCCCGCCGTAGCGCCTCACGCAGCGAGCGCGTCAAGTGCACGCGGTTCGGCAGCCCGGTGAGCGCGTCGGTGCGCGCCTGCTGCTCGTTGATGACCGCCTGGCGGCTGCCGAGCTGGATCGCCACCAGCGGAATCCCCAGCAGCGGGAACAGCCACAGGTCATACTCGGAGGCCGCAAGGATCACCGGCACGAGCGCGACGAGCACCACCGTGGACCAAGCGTGGAAGGCGAAATCGGAGCGCATCGCCGTAAACGGATCGATGCCGTGGGCGAACGCAGGCGGCGCGCTGGCCAGGGCGGTGTTGACCAGCAGGAAGGCCGCCGCGGAAGCGACCAATGCAGGGATCCACCGCGCGTCGATGTACTGCAGGCCCTCGCGGTCGGGAAGGTCGCCCGTCAGCGCAACCAGCACGCCGCCGGCGATGGCCCATGAGATCGCGTATTGGGCGACGTTGAACACGAGCCGCTCGACCGGGCGGCGGCGCAGGGCGTCGGCGAGCGCCAGCGCCAGCGCGTGCACGAGCACCACCGCGGCCATGCCGTCCGTGAGCAGGATGGCGAAGGCGAAGGTGGTTGAGAAGGAAACCTGACCGCCGTCATCGGGGAGGTCGACCGGGAACAGCTCGGCGATCAGGATCGCCAGCGCGAGCAGCGCGAACAGCGCGTCGGCGTGCTCGAGCACCCCGGCGGCGCGGGTGACGGCGATGACTGCCAGCAGGCAGAGCCCGGTGACGGACACGGCCGCGACGAAAGGGCGATGGGGTGGTCGGGGCACGACGAGGTGAACCTCGCGTTCAGTGTGACGCCCCTTACCACTTTTTCGGAGCGCCGAGCACCGCCACGAGCACCGTGAGCGCGGTGCCCGAGCACAGGATGCGATAGAGGGAAGCCTTCATGTTCACCTCCCGCGGTTGCCTTGACACTGACTGGACATTGGCCTCTTATCGGCCGCGGCGGACGAGGCTTGACCTAGTGGCGCTGTTAGTGGACGGGTCAAGTCCGCGGGTCAGCGGTCGACAACAGGGGGGACATGCTGCTGCCCGTCTGCCTGCTCGCCGTGTTCGCGTCGGTCCCCGTTTTGGGCGGGCGGCTTGGCGCGCTCGGCGCCATGCAGCTTCGCTGTGGCTGGCTGCTGGGCGCTGCGCTCGGCGTGCAGCTGCTCGTCATCACGGTGCTGCCCGGCGGCGCCCCCGCGCTGCACCGGATTCTGCACCTCGGCTCCTACGCTCTGGCAGGCGTCTTCGTGGTTGCGAACCGGCGGCTGCGCGGACTGCTGCTCATCGGGCTCGGCGGGCTTGCCAACCTCGTCGCGATCGCCGCCAACGGCGGCGTCATGCCGATGAGCGCAGCCGCCGGGCGCACCGCGGGCATGACCGCAGAGGCGGGGTTCGCGAACTCGGCGGTGCTCGAGCACCCAGTGCTCGCGCCACTGGGCGACGTCTTCGCTGTACCGGGCGCCGTCTTCAGCCCCGGCGACGTGGCAATCCTGCTCGGCGCAGCCGTGCTCGTGCACACCGCCTGCGGGTCGCGACTGCGCCGCCGCGTCGCGGCATCCATACGCTCACCGCGCTGGGACTGATCGCAGAGATCGGCGACTTCGCCCGCTTCGCCCATCCGCGCGAGCTCGCCAGCTGGCTGGGGATCACGCCGAGCGAGTACTCCTCCGGCGACCAGCAACAC
>Ga0136617_10005885_pt1 | contig 10985 bp, 9 predicted proteins | sample AntDrymUQ3222106_2_FD_129672 | JGI IMG/M metagenome (GOLD analysis project Ga0136617, IMG submission 129672) | Polar desert sand microbial communities from Dry Valleys, Antarctica - metaG UQ322 (21.06) | ecosystem: Environmental > Terrestrial > Soil > Desert | place: Antarctica: Dry Valley...
AGAGGTGTTGCTCGTCAGTTCCCGAGACGTGTTTGATGCTAGGCACAGGGGCATCCTTCGAAAGCGATGCCCCTTAGCCGGTAAACATCTCCTGCTCGCGCTCGGTCTACTCGATTACGCGGTAAAGTTTGCCGTTATCGTAAAATGCCAGCCGGTCAGCGCGTCCGTCGCGATTCTGGTCGGTCCACACTTGAAGCACTTTGCCGGATCGATTTAACCACGTCGCGCGCTCAGGCCTGCCGTTATTATCCATATCGACCGCCTCAACGCGGAGGTCGCGCTCGCCGACCCAGCGATTAAGCTGCTTGGAACGTTCGCCCCGCTGGTACAGAATGGCCGCCTGCATTTCCGGTAGTCGTTGCGACCACCTGTCGTGCTTTTTACTCGACCAGCCGCCAGCATGCGAGGTAGGAAACGGCACTTCGGACCCATAGATAATGTGGGTCCTGGCTTTCGCCGCGCGTTCCGCGGCATCGCAATCCATTGGCTTGTTTTGCACACCTCTGGGCATGCCGTCTATCCAGATGCGACACTTTCCGGCCGGTGGCAAATAGCCGGCTGGTATGTTCTCGCCGCGATCGCGGCGCTGTGCCTCGCTGGTGTTGGCGAAGCTTGCGATAGCTACGAAGCTCAGACTGACAAGGAAGCGATTCATCGAGGCGATCCCGGTTGGCGACACCTACCGTAAACGCATGGTGGGTGCCAATCAACCATGCAAGTCGATTCACAGCTATGTTCATGCAGCACTAGCGGTTGGGCGATGTGTGAAGTAGCGCACTTTCTCCCAGGTGTCATTTGTTGTGGACAGTTGATCCACGCACCTGACCCCCTTTCCAATACCGTCGTTCAAGCATGAAGCTCAGGAACGTTTGGGAGAGCTGGATAACCCGGTTGACGGGGCAACGGATCACGGAGGGATCAATGAAAAAGAAAGGGCATCGCGTTAAAAGCGATGCCCTTTTCATTCAAGCGTCCTGCGTTCGTTCCTATCTCTCGATTACCCGCGTACGCACGCCGTTATCGTAAAACACCACCCGGTCGGCCCGCCCGTCGCGATTCCGGTCTGTCCATATCTGAACGACCTTGCCGCGCCGGCTCAGCCATGTTACGCGCTCTGGCCTGCCGTTATTGTCAGCGTCGACCACTTCGACTCGAAAGTCGCGCTCGCCAACCCAGCGGCGAACCTGCTCGGGGCGCTGGCCTCGCTGGTAGAGAATGGCCGTCGCCATTTCCGGGAGTTGTTCCGGATAGCGAGAGCGATCGAAGTTGTCTGGACGGTCGCGATCCCGAACACTGTCACGATCATCGTCGTCCTCGTCGTCCCGATCTCGATCCTTGCAGTCTGGATGGTCGCGGTGTTCGCCCTTATCACACCAGCGTTCCCGCTTCTTGTCCTTTTTTGCCTTCCACTTGCCCTCTCCGTTGCCGGGAAACGGAGTGGTATCGCCATAAATAATGTGTGCTTTCTCACCCGCCTGACGCTCCGCGGTAGCACAATCGGTAGGCTTGGGCTGCTGGCCTGGCGCTCGCCCGTCGATCCAAATCCGGCACATGCCTGGAGGCGGACGCTGGCCTGGCGGAATATTCTCGCCGCGGTCGCGGCGCTGTGCATCGCTCGAGCTGGCGAAAGCCGCGATAGCTGCGAGGCCCAAAATGACTGTAAAGCGGTTCATGGATATAATCCCTTGGTTGGCGACGATCTCTGGAAATGCACGGGAAGTGCCAGGTAACCCGCCACCCAGGCGTCAGGGTATGTCCATATGTGGTACTGTGTTAAGGTATCGGTGATCAAGCTCACTGAGCTTGATACGTCACTTGAAAGGGACAGCTGGCCGAGCAAAAGTGGGCCGCAAATTCGAAAAGGGGCATCGTGATCAGCTCACGATGCCCCCTGGCCGAGCCTCTTTTGGAAGCTGCAGCTACTCGATTACCCGCACACGCCTTCCGCTCTCGTAAAACTCGACTCGGTCGGCACGTCCATCGCGATTCTGGTCAGTCCAGACTTGCAGGACTTCTTCGCGCCTGTTCCGCCAGATAACGCGCTCGGGTCTGCCGTTGTTATCGGCGTCTATCACGCGGACCAGCAAGTAACGATCGCCGAGCCAGCGACGTACCTGATCCGGGCGCTCGCCGCGGCGATACTGAATGGCTGTCACCATTTCGGGAAGCCTGCTGGGATACCGGTCCCAGGTAATGCGATCGAGGCGACCCTCTGCCGTTTCCTGAACAACGTCACCGGAAGCGCTCTGCCGCTCACAGTCAACGCGCCGTCCGTCATTGCCGTAGCACCACGGCGTGGGGGCCTTCATGGGCGGAACAGCTACGCCATACCCGTAAAGAATGCGCCCTGCGTCACCCACCACGCGCTCAGCTTCCGGGCAATCCGTGGGCTTGGGCTGGATTCCAGGAGCCAGACCGTTGATCCATACGCGGCACATGCCAGCGGGAGGCCGGTGCTCTGGAGAAAGGTCGTCACCGCGATCGCGGCGCTGCGCGTCGCTGGTGGTTGCGAACGTCGCTAGAGCGATAAGGCTCAATAGAGACGCGGAGGGTTGGAAGGATCGCATCGTGGTTTCCCTGGTTGGTCGACATGAATGTTAGAGCATCTCCGGTGCCATGGCGGCAGGAGTGCGAAAGTCACAATTCCCGCTTGTCTTTATCCTGCGCTCAAACCGGGTAGGAGAGGCGCCGTGTCCTCAGCGTCTTCAAGGTATCCTGGCTCTCCACTGGAGACGAACAGAGGAATACGATAGCGTTCAGGCATAGCAAAGCGTCGCCCGCTGCCTTGCGCTCGCTACGGCGTGCCCGCTACACCGTATAGGACGCTTTGCGGCCAACTCCAATCCCTTCTCCACGCGCGCGCCTCCGGTTTATGGAACGAAGTACAAACGCGGCCTGAGGAATTCCGGTGTGACGGGTTCGGGTTGGAATGAATACCGGTGCCGCCAGGTAAAGTTCGGGCGCGGTCAGAACCTTGGTTGACGGCGAGGATTCGACGCGTCAGTATCCCTGTAATTCCCTTCCATATTTGACCAGGCCTCATAACCCTCCCGGGTCCCGATCATGACACCGCTTCGCTCGTGCGCCGTCCTCATTCTAAGCCTCGCCGCATGCACGCAAACCCCTGCACCAGCCGGCAATCTCAGCCCGACAGGTGGAGAATATGACCTCATCATTTCCAATGGCATGGTCATCGATGGTACCGGCAGCGCCTGGTTTCATGGTGACGTCGGCGTCCGAGGCGATCGTGTAGCGCGAATCACTCCCGCTGGCCTTCTGGCTGATGCCAAAGCTGCGCGTCGCATAGATGCGCGCGGGATGGTCGTCGCACCCGGCTTCATCGACATCCAGAGCCATTCGCGCGACTCCTTTCTGAGCGGGGACGGGCGAGTTGTGAGCAAGGTGACGCAGGGAATTACTACCGAGATCATGGGCGAAGGATGGAGCAACGCACCCGCTAACGAGCGGACGGCGGCGGCGTCCGGAAGTGTCGATCCGGAAGCTGCCCGGCTGGACGCAAGCTTCCGTGGGCCAAATGGCTTCGACACATGGCTCCGGGCAATGGAGCGTCACGGTGTGTCCGCGAACGTTGGTTCGTTTGTAGGTCACACGACGGTGCGCATGTACGCGAAAGGCATGGCACAGGGGGCCGCCTCACCCGCCGAGCTGGACACCATGAGAACGGTGATGCGCGACGCGATGCGCGGGGGGGCCTTCGGACTGGCGAGCGCACTCATCTATCCGCCAGGAAACTTCGCGTCCACTGACGAGATTGTGGAAGTGTCCAGGGCGATGGCGCCGTACGGGGGCATTTACATCACACACATGCGCTCGGAGGCGGATCAGTATCTGGAAGCAATTGACGAAGCGATCGCAATTGGGCAGCGCGCTGGCGTTCCGGTCGAGATCTATCACCTGAAGGCGGCAGGGAAGCGCAACTGGGGGAAAGCGGCACCCGCGATCGCCAAGATCGATTCCGCTCGAGCAGCGGGGCAGGATGTAAGCGCGGACATGTACGCTTACGTCGCGGGCGGAACGGGACTGGCTGCATGCTTCCCGCCATGGGCCTCGGCCGACGGAAAGCTGCTCGACAATCTCAAGGATGCCTCGACGCTTGCGAAGATCAGGGCGGAGGTGCTAAGCGACCGTGCGGCGTGGGAGAATCTCTGCCAGTTGGCAACGCCAGAAGGTGTGATGGTGGTGGGCTTTACCGTTGACGCGAACAAGAGCCTCGAAGGAAAGCGCCTCGCCGAGATTGCCGCGGCGCGCGGCAAGGAATGGGTGGACGCGCTAATCGAGCTGACAATGGAGGAGCACGGCAGGCTTGGAATGCTCATCTTCATGATGTCGGAAGAGAACGTGGCCATGCAGATGCGGCAGCCCTGGATGAAGTTCGGTACCGACGCGGGCGGAATCGATCCTGACAGCGCAAAGGAGCTCACTCACCCGCGCGCGTACGGAAACTTTCCCCGGATACTTGGCAAGTACGTACGGGACGAGAAGGTGATGCCGCTCGAGGAGGCCATCAGAAAGATGTCCTCCGCGGTCGCCACCCGTCTATCGATCCACGACCGTGGCGTTCTCAAGCCCGGGATGTACGCCGACATTGTGGTATTTGACCCTGTAACCATCGCCGATAAGGCGACGTACGAGAAACCGCATCAACTTTCCACGGGCATGCGACATGTATTCGTGAACGGCGTCGCGGTGGTGAGCGCCTCGAAGCACACGGGAATGAAGCCAGGCCGGGTGATCAGAGGGCCGGGTTGGGGCATGCAGCGGGGAGCGGGAAGTAAGGATTAGGGGCTGGGATCGGGAATGGGAATCGGGAATCGGGAATGGGGGGAGTCGGAATGGAGAGTGGGGTACGCTGTGCCCGAGCACCGAAACCCGCGCATTGTGCCTACCGAACACCGAAAACCGCGCAGTGCCACCGGGCACCGAACACCTGACTCGTTGCGAGACTCAAACAGATAACTGATAGCCAAAGGAGCTTCACCGATGCACGCTAGTCGCAACCTGCTTCCGGTCGCCGCACTTCTGCTGTCGGCTTCAGCCGCCCAATCCCAACTTCCGGCGAACTTCACCACACTCGACGCCTACGTCGAAAAGGCAATGAAGGATTGGGAGGTCCCAGGCGCCGCCATCGCCATCGTGAAAGGCGACTCGGTGATCTATGCGAAGGGCTTCGGTATTCGCGCAATCGGCAAACCCGACAAAGTGGACGCGCGCACCATATTCGCCATCGGCTCGGCCTCTAAAGCGTTCACCGCGGCTGGTGTCGCGATGCTTGTTGACGAAGGGAAGATTCGCTGGGACGATCCCGTGACGCAGCATCTGCCCGGCTTCCAGCTGTACGACGCATACGCAACGCGCGAGCTCCGGGTACGCGACATTCTCTCACATCGCAGCGGCCTTGCGCGGGGAGATCTTGTCTGGTACGCGTCCTCGTACGATCGCGACGAGATCCTGCGCCGGGTGCGCTACCTCAAGCCTACGTGGAGCCTCAGATCGAACTTCGGCTATCAGAACATCATGTTCCTGGCGGCGGGTCAGATGACGGCGGTCGTTGCCAGGAAGTCGTGGGATGATTTCATGCGCGAGCGATTGTTCGTGCCGCTTGGAATGACAGAGACGAACACCACCGTGCGCGATATTCCGAAATTGCAGAATGTCGCTACACCGCACGCAAAAATCGACGATGCATTGACTGCGATCGCGTGGCGCAACATCGACAACGCCGGACCCGCGGGCTCCATCAATTCCAGTGTGCTGGACATGGCCAGGTGGGTGCAGTTCCAGCTCGACAGCGGCAAAGTCGGCAAAACATCGCTTCTAACGGCCGCATCCTTTGCCGAAACGCACACGCCTCATACGATCATCCCTCGTAGTCCGCAGGCACGAACACTCAATCCGTTTACACACTATGTGAGCTACGGTTTTGGATGGTTTCTGGAGGATTACCGCGGGCGAGAGGTGGTACACCACGGCGGCAACATTGATGGAATGAGCGCTCTCGTGGCGATGATGCCGGAGGAAGATCTCGGCATGGTCGTTCTTACGAACATGAACGGTACGGCACTCACCAGCGTGCTCATGCGCAAGATCTTTGACTTGCACCTGGGCGCGCCGGCAAAGGACTGGAGTGCAGAAGTTCTCAAGCTTGCCAAGGGTCAGGAAGCGCAAGCCAAGGCGTTGCAAAAGAAGAAGGAGGACGGCCGGGCAAAGGGCACCAAGCCAAGTCTCGCATTGGGGAAATATGTGGGAGTGTACAACGACAGCCTTTACGGTCAGGTAAAGGTGAAGATGGAGAAAGACCATCTCGTCGTCACATCAGGTCCCGGATTTATTGGCGATCTCGAGCATTGGCACTACAACACCTTCCGCGCCAACTGGCGTGACCGCACGATCGGCAAATTTCTGATGGCCTTTACGCTGAACACAGCGGGAGAGGTGGATGGCCTCAAGTTCGAGCAGGGTCCGGGCGCGATAGCCGAAGAGGCGCCCGACTATCGCAAGATCGCTGATCCCGCCGACACTCTGGCGAAAGTGCAGATTGCGAAGGCGGACCTCGAGAAATTCGCAGGCTCGTGGGTGTCGAAGACACCGCCGGTCACGCTCACGGTTGACCTGATCGGGGACGAGCTAAAGCTGACAGTGCCAGGTCAGCCGGTCTACACGCTCGTAGCGATGACGCCATCGCGTTTCAAGCTGGTGGGGCCAGCGGGAATGCCGGGCGGCTTCTTCGTGGAGTACACCGTAGAGGGCGGGAGCGCCAGCAGCATGCGGCTGGAGCAGCCAGCCCCGCAGCCGACCATGAGCTTTGTGCGTGCTGGTAAATAATTCCAGCTCGCTTCGACTTGCTAATGATCAGCGGTCATGACGTTCGGTCTTCTGGTCACGGCAAGTAGAATGACGGCCGTCGCTACCATCGCTCCCCCAGAGAAAGTGGAGGCTCTAAGGGGCTGAGACAGAACGGCAGCCGCGAGAACGGCGGTGAAGAACGGCTCCACAGTCGAGATGATCGCGCTACGCAATGGGCCGAGAGCGGCCAAACCCTTAAGGAAGAGAATGAAGGCCGCGGTGGTCGAGACAAGGGCGAGCGTCAAAATAGCCACCCACGCCGTAACGCTCATGCCGATTTGAAATGCGCCCGTTGTCACGCTTACGGCGACAAGGATAATGCCGGCGCCTGCGCAGACGTAGGCGGAAGCTGCGACGGGAGTGATGCCTTTCTGAAGCCGCTCCAGCAGAGGAATGTACAAGGCGTAGGCAACTGCTGACGCCAGTGCCATCACAACGCCCCTGAGACTTCCAGCGGCGCTCGACGGCACACCCACCATGACCGCGATTCCAGCCAGCGCCAGCAAGAGTGCCATTCCGCGTCGAGCGTCGAGTTGCTCGGTGCGGCGCACGATGCCGAACAGAGCGACCCACGCAGGAAAGGTGTAGAAAAGAAAACCTAGCGTCGAAGCGGGGATGAAGCGGAGAGCCGATAGCGCGAGAAGAGCGATCAGCGTTTGGCCACCACCTCCGAGCAGCAAGATGGTGAGTGCCCGCCGTCGCGGCATTCGCAATTGCGCTATGCCGCCGCTCAGTACGACGAGCGCAATCGTCGCCAGAATGTAGCGCCAGGCGAGAACGGACAGGAGCGTGGCCCCGCCTCGTTGCGTCGCGACCACGGTCAGAATTGAAATGGCACCGAAGCCCAGCGCGGCCACGAGGATCTGGATCGTCGCGCGAGTTACCTGCGGAGCGGAAGGAGTTCGGCTAGAGAGATTGCTGATCACGATCGACTTGGAACTCGACGAATCCAGCGCCACTTGGTCGCTACTACCCGAAGTCGCTTACTGAACACTGATCAAAAGAGCGCGCAAAGATGCGGACTTGCAGTCAGCCCAGATGGGTTCGCAGGAAATTCAGGGTGCGCTCCCACGCCTTGTCTGCCGAGGGAGGATCGTAGGCCTCGGGGCGAGCATCATTGAAGAAGGCGTGGCCAGCGTCGTAAAAGAACGCTTCGGCCTCTCCGCCTTGAGATTGTATGCCCTCGAAGAGAGAGCGCGCGCTCTCTTCCTTTACGGAGGGATCCTTTTTGCCGAAATGCCCTTGTAAGGGAATCTTCAACCGCGTCGGCTCGATCTTCACGTTGGGATGAATGCCGTAGAAATCCACAGCGGCCGTTATCCTGTCCGGGTGTTCCTGCGCTGCGAATAGCGCGAGCTGTCCGCCCATGCAGAATCCAACCGCCCCCACCTTCTTGGGCTGCACTGCGCTGTGGGCGAGCAGGTAGTCCGCCGTGCCTCGAAGATCCTTTCCAGCTTCGGCGATGTTGAGCGCCATTAGCATTTTGCCTGCCTGGTCGGGGCTTCTGGCCTGTTCGCCGTGGTACAGGTCCGGCGCAAGCGCTACGAACCCTGCAGCCGCGAATCGATCAGCGACCTCCTTGATGTGATCCACCAGCCCCCACCACTCCTGAATGACGATGAGGCCGGCGCCGCTTCCCGATTTCGGGAGCGCAAGGTAGCCGGAGGCGGAATGACCGTTGGCGGGAAAGGAAACGAGCATGGGGGGAGGGTTGGAGGAGTGAAGTACGACTGCGTACTGCGTACTGCGTACTGCTTACTGCTTACTGCTACAACGCGGGTTACGAACGGATTCGAAAGTACAGGGCGCTCAAACAGACAAACAGGAGGCTCCGTTCTGCTAAGCAAGTGTCCAGATCAGTTTACTTCGCAGTTCGCAGTTCGCAATTCGCAGTACGCAGTACGCAGTCCGCAGTCTACCGGACCCCAAACGTCAGAGTTGCCCACTTGGACTCATAGTCGATCTCATCCTCGTTCACCTCGCGCATGCTTATGAACTTGACGTACCACCTTCCGCGCGATGTGATCCTGATTCGCGCGATGCCATTCGCGTTTGAGCGAGTTGAACGCTGGGGAAGTGGTTTTGCGCCTGCCTGGCCGCCGGCGAGAACAACCAGGTTTGCGGCGGGCGATCCGTCGACAAGGCACTGTATTTCGAGCATGCTTCCCACTCGCAGCTCGTACGGGTTCGCCATCGGAACGATTTCGGCAGCGTAACCAAGCGGCGTTTTGAAGCTGTCAGACTTGTCAGTGCCAACCTGAAATACGGCCTTGACGTGCTTGGCGTACCGCTCGCGCGATTCCTTGCCGAGTTGATCTTTTTTCCGACGCATATCGACTACGTCGCCAAGCCCCTCTTCGCGGAGGTAGCTGTTGAAGTCCTTGCCGGACAGCTTCAGATCCTTCGGATTGGTCGAGACACCCAGGACGTAAGTACCGGGAGCTCCCGTCTTGATCTCGAGATAGGTTGTGTCGCTGGTGTCGCTCCAGCCGAAGTCGCTCAAGTGCTGGATACCGGAATTCGTCACGATGCTCACGTCGCGCACCCTGTCACGAGTCACGGAATTCTCGCTTCTGCGAAACGTCCCGTTCAGGAGCGGGACTCGTACGACTGTGTTCGGCGCGACCCAGTACGAGTTAAGCTTGAGAAAAAGGTCGTGCGCGGCAAGTGCAGCCGCGGTAGCGGTGAGTAGCGCCAGCGTTATCGCAGCCGTGCGTGTCTTTTTCATTCGGGTCTGCCAGAGCGAAGGTAAGCAATCATGGGCATTCCTCCCTTGGGGCGAAGCGTGAAGCTTGGGTCGAGGGTGACTGTATGCTCCGGCGCAAGCCGAAGACGCCATTTCTGTCCGATGGTCGCCAGGAGGAGAACACCCTCAGTCCACGCGAACTGTTCGCCGATGCATTGGCGCGGGCCGCCTCCAAATGGGAAATAGGCGAAACGCGGCCGCTCGGCAACAGCTTCAGGTGTCCAGCGCTCCGGATCGAAACGTTCGGGAGCGGGGAAGTACCGGGCGTCCCGCTGGGTTATGAATGGACTCATTATCACGATGGTGCGCGAAGGGATCTCGTACTCCCCAAGAGCGAAAGCCTCGATGGCCCTGTAACCCAGCACCCATGCCGGCGGGTAGAGTCTCAGCGACTCGGCGAACACCATCCGGGTGTAAGGGAGACGCTGAACATCAGCCATGGATGGCAGTCGGCTTTGCAGTACGCTATCCACTTCGGCGTGCATGCGCGCCTCTGCTTCCAGATTCTGAGAGAGAAGATACGCCGTCCAGGTTAGTGCGTTTGCAGTGGTCTCGTAGCCGGCGAGTAGAATGGTCATGATTTCGTCGCGGAGCTGAGTGTCAGTCATTCGCCCCCCGTCGCCTTCACTGTCCTGTGCCGCCATGAGCATGGACAGGAGATCTCCGCGATCGCCGAGCCGAGCGCGCCGTTCGGCAATAATCCTGTAGATGATGTCGTCCAGCCTGCGACGCGCGGCCTTGAATCGCAGCGTCCATGGAAGCGGGAGATGGTCCATCAACTCCGCGAATGGAAGTAGCGCGAGGTTGAAGACGTCAAACGCCGCCGTGAGCGATTCACCGATCTCGCGCGACTCGCCTTCTACATCCGCATTGAAGAGTGTCTTGCCAGCAATACCAAGCGTCAGCCGCGTCATCTCCTGATGAACGTCGATGGCTGCTGCATCTGTCCAGCGATTACAGGTACGCGCGGCATACTCTACCATCACCCTTGCATACCCATCGATCCGCTCGCGATGGAATGCCGGTTGTGCCAAACGACGCTGTCTGAGGTGGAAAGTCCCCTCGCTGGTGAGCAGCCCTTCCCCAAGCAGCAGCTTGGCGCGCTCGAGGCCGCGTCCCTTCAAGAAGTTCCGATTGTCCGTTACAAGTATTTGTTTGGTGTATTCGGGATTATTGAGAATGACGAAGTGCTGATTGCCGAGCCGGATGTGCACAATATCTCCGCGAGTGGCGAGACTGCGAAGAAAGCCGAGCTGGTCGCGGGCAAAGGAGACCAGATGCTGGCCGGGATAGCGAGCGCGTGGGCCGGGTGGGAGTGTTGTGGTGGTGGGTGGCAAGCGTGCAGTATGGAGAAAGGGCTCAGTGATCAGGTGCA
>Ga0136617_10005886_pt1 | contig 10984 bp, 12 predicted proteins | sample AntDrymUQ3222106_2_FD_129672 | JGI IMG/M metagenome (GOLD analysis project Ga0136617, IMG submission 129672) | Polar desert sand microbial communities from Dry Valleys, Antarctica - metaG UQ322 (21.06) | ecosystem: Environmental > Terrestrial > Soil > Desert | place: Antarctica: Dry Valley...
CCGCGGGCCTGCTCGATCGTGGTGACGATCTCGTCGAGCGTGTCGTAGATGCGGTACATCGGTCAGTCCTCCTCGCGCGGATGCAACCGTTGGAGCACCGGTGGCGGCACCAGGTGCGCGACGTTCCCGCCGAAATGCGCGACCGCTTTGATCAGGCTGGAGGACAGGTGACCGTGCTCGGGCCCGGTTGGCATGAACACCGTTTCGATCCCGCTCAGACCGCGATTCATCTGCGCCATCTGCACCTCGTACTCGAAGTCGCTGATCGACCGCAATCCCTTGACGATCACTTCGACGCCATGGTCGCGGCAGTAGTGCACGAGCAGGCCGTGGAAGGAGTCGACGGTGACCCCGGACAGGTGCGAGGTCGATTCCCTGATCATCGCCATCCGGGTATCGACGTCGAACTTGCCAGCCTTCTCCGGGTTGACCAGAACCGCGACGATCAATTCGTCGTAGAGCTGGCTGGCCCGCTCGATGATGTCCAGATGCCCGTTGGTGATCGGGTCGAAAGACCCAGGGCAGACGGCTTTTCTCATCATTCCTTACCCCAGCCACGGCACGTCCCTGCTTTCGCCCGGCCGCTCAACCCTTACCCCAGCCACGGCACGTCCCTGCTTTCGCCCGGCCGCTCAACTGCAGGCTGCTCTCACGGGGCGCGACCGTACCAAAGCAACGCCTCTCCGTAGCGCCGATCGCGGATCGGCTGCAGGGGTGTCGGCCAGACCCAGGGTTCGTCCCGAGCCGAACGCTCGACGACCAGCACCGCCTCCTCGGCCAGCCAGCCACAGCGGTACAGGTCGGCCAGCACCCTCCGCAGCTGCCCAGCCGGCAGCGGGTAGGGAGGGTCGGCGAAGACGATGTCGTACGGCGACAGCGCTCCCGAGATCTGCGCTGGATCTGTCAGCGCCAGCGTCTCGGCGGTGCTGATCAGGGCTACGGCACCGGCCAGGTCGACCGCCGCGATGTTGGCCCGCAGGGTGAGCGCAACCCGCGTGTCGCTTTCTACGAGCAAGGCGTGGCTCGCACCGCGGGACAGGGCCTCGAGCCCCAGCGCACCGGAGCCGGCATACAGATCCAGCACGTGCCCATCCCGCAGTCGCGCCAACCCGTCCACTGTGGAGAACAGGGCCTCCCGGGCTCGGTCGGAGGTCGGACGCGTCACCTCGCCGCGCGGTACGGCGAGCCGACGGCCGCGAGCCAGGCCGGCGACGATGCGGGTCATCGGTCAAGCCTTGTCGAGGTAATCGGCACGTTCGTCCTCGGACAGCCGGGCAACCTGGTCGGCAAGTGCCCGGTGCTCGATCAGGTCCGGATCGAGCGCGATCAGATACGTGGCCTCCTCGCGCGACTCGGTGATGATCGCCTCGTCGTTGAGCAAGGACAGCAGCCGCAGGCCGGATCGACGGCCGGACTGCGCGGCACCGAGGATGTTTCCCTCCCGCCGCGAGGCCAGGTCGACCCTGGCCAACTCGAAGCCGTCCCGAGTCGCGGCCACGGCCTCGAGCCGCTCTCGCGCGGGAGTGCCGGGTGCGGCTTCGGTGATCAACAGGCAGGTTCCCGGACGCGATCCGCGGCCGATCCGACCGCGCAGCTGATGGAGCTGACTGACCCCGAATCGGTCCGCGTCCAGGACTGCCATGACCGACGCCTCCGGAACGTCGACGCCCACCTCGATGACCGTCGTGGTCACCATCGCGTCGAGATCCCCGCGCGCGAAGGCTTGCATCGTGGTGTCCTTCTCCTCTGCGGGCAGCCGCCCGTGCAGGATGGCCATCCGCAGCCCGGCCAACGGCCCCTCGCGCAGCATGTCGGCGACGTCCAGGACCGCCATCGGTGCCCGCTTGGTGGCAGCCGCGCCTTCGTCCCCCTGCGCCTGCTCGTCGTCGGCCAGATGCTGCAGGGACTCGTCACCGTCGTCGACCCCACGGGCCGGGTTCTTTTCGAACTCGCCATCGTCGCCGATCCGCGGGCAGACGATGAAGGCGCGGCCGCCGGTGCGGGAGTCCTCGACGATCCGGGCCCAGGCGCGGTCCAGCCAGGCCGGCTTCTCCCGCATCGGAACCACACTGGTGCTCACCTCGGCCCGTCCCGCCGGCACCTCCGTCAGGATGGTCGTCTCGAGATCGCCGTACACGGTCATCGCCACGGTTCGCGGGATCGGGGTGGCGGTGAGGACCAGCACGTGCGGGGGGGCGGCCGATTTGGCCCGCAGCACGTCGCGTTGCTCGACGCCGAAGCGGTGCTGCTCGTCGATCACCACGAGTCCCAGATCAGCGAACTGCACCACCTCCTCCAGCAGGGCGTGTGTGCCGACGACGATTCCGGCCCCCCCACCGGCCGCCTCGGCCAGTGCCGCTCGTCGAGCCTTGGCCGACATCGAGCCGGTCAGGAGCGTGACCCGGGTGGCGTGTTCCTCGGCGCCGAACTCCCCCGCGATGCCCAACGGCCCGAGCAGGCTCCGCAGTGTTCGCAGGTGTTGGGCAGCGAGGACCTCGGTGGGCGCCAAAAAGGCTGCCTGCGCCCCAGCGTCGATGACCTGGAGCATCGCCCGCAGGGCAACCACGGTCTTCCCGGATCCGACCTCGCCCTGCAGGAGTCGGTTCATCGGCTTGTGACCGCCGAGTTCGTGGCTGATCTCGGCCCCGACGATGCGCTGTCCAGCGGTCAGCACGAACGGCAGCCGGGCGTCGAAGGCGTCCAGCAGCCCACCTTCGCGAACCGCGCGGGGATATGCCGGGTTCACCGCCTGTGCGACCCGGCGCTGGGCCAGGGTGACCTGAACGGTCAGTGCCTCGTCCCACTTCAGCCGCAGGCGCGCGAGCTCGACGTCGACCATCGACTCCGGCTGATGGATCTTGCGCCACGCCTCAGCGAGCCCGATCAACCCACGGCGCTCCCGCATCGCCTCGGGCATCGGGTCCTCCACTGCGTCGACCGCGTCGAGGACCAATCGCAGGCAACGGGCGATCGTCCACGACTGGATGCCGCTGCTGGCCGGGTAGACCGGGATCAGTTGCGAGGCGTAGGTCATGGCGCGCTCGCGGTCGTCGACCGAGGCAGAAGGGTCGGAGTCCGGGTCCAGGCCGTGGTCGGTTGCTCCGAAGATCTCGCACTCGGGGTGGGTGAGTTGCACCTGGTTGCCGCGGATCCCGATCTTGCCGGCGAACAATCCGCTGACGCCGACAGCCAGTTGCTTTGCCCGCCAGGGTTGGTTGAAGAAGACAAGGGACAGTGATCGCTGTCCGTCCCCGACGACGACATCGGTGAGCGTCCCGCGCTTGTTGCGCATCCGGCGCTGACTCACCGAGCGCACCTCCGCCACGATCGTGACTTCGTCGCCGACTCGCAACGCAGCCAGATCGGTCAGTTGTCCGCGTTCGGTGTACCGGCGGGGGTAATGACCGAGCAGGTCGTCGACCGTGCTGATGCCGAGCTGCTCGGCGAGCACTGTCGCGGTCTTACCGCCCAGTACCGCCCGCAGCGGACTGTCTCGTGTGACCGCCACCATCACTCCACCCCGATGAGGACCGGAAGGTGTGGTTGATCACCTCGGTAGTCCATGACGTCCACGCCGGGATGGGCTCGCCGCAGGTGCGCGCGTACCTCGTCGATGAAATTGGTTGCGGCATCGGTGCCGAGGATCAGGGTGACGAGCTCACCGCCTGCCGACAACAGCCGGTCGAGCAGATCGCAGGTGACGGTGACCTGATCATTCCCGATGAGCACGACATCCCCTTCGGCCAGACCGAGGACATCCCCGGCCGCGCAACGCCCGGCCGAGGTCATGGCCTCGCGCGCGGCGACGGTGATCTCAGCCCACCGGGTGGCCGCCGCCGCCTCGGCCAGGGCGATGACGACATCGGCGAATCGGCGGGTGGGATCGGCTACGGCGATCGCCGCCAAACCCTGCACGGGGGATTTGGTCGGCACGACGGCGACATCCTGACCCCCTTCTCGGGCCTGCACCGCCGCCGCATGGGCGACCGCCGTCAGGTCGGTGTGGTTGGGCAGGACAACGACTTCGGCTGCGCCAGTACGACGGATGGCGGCCAACACATCAGAACTGGTCGGGTGTTGGCTCGGTCCGCCCTCGACGACCTCGACCCCCTCGCCGGCGAACAGACCTGCCAAACCCGCGCCGGGCGCCACGGCCACGAGACTCCGGCCCGACCACGATCGGCGCCCTTGTCCCGACCCGGGCTCCTCCACGTGACACCGTTGGGCCAGCACGCCCAGCTGATCTGCGAATCGGACGACGGTGATCGAGTGCGGTCGACCGGCGCGAACCCCCGCCTCGATCGCGGCCCCGACATCGTCGACATGGACGTGCACGTTCCACACTGCAGGGGATTCCGGGGTGGCCCCGGTGCCGACGATGACCAGTGAGTCACCGACCGCGGCCAGGTCCCCGCGCAGGATGTCGACTGTTTCTTCGTCGGACTCCTCCAGAAGGAACTGCACCTCGTAGCCGTACCCCGCGGAACCGGCGTCGCGGGCGACCTCCAGCGGACTGAGCCCGGATACCTGGGAAGGCTGCGCCCCAGCCGGTGCAACGGACATTTCGCCACCAGTGACAGCTGCCACCAACGCATCGAGGAGCACGCACAGGCCACGTCCGCCCGCGTCCACGACTCCCGCACGGGCCAGCGCTGTCAGCTGTGCGGTGGTGCGCTCCAGCGCCATCGCCGCCCCGTCGGCAGCGGCGCGCGCTACATCCTGCAGAGGCGCCCGGTCAGCGTCAGCGACCGCCGATGCGGCCGCGGCAGCATCCCGGGCAACGGTCAAGATCGTGCCCTCGACGGGCTGCGCCACCGCTGCGTAGGCCAGCTCCGAGGCGTGGGTCAGAGCGGCTGCCAAGGCCCGACCATCGGCCGGACCGTCCTGCCCAAGAGTGTTCGCAATCCCGCGCAGCAGTTGCGAGACGATCACCCCAGAATTGCCGCGGGCTCCCAGCAGCGCGCCGCGGGCCAGTCGGTCCAGCGTCGGAGCCAGTTCGGCCTGCTGATCCATCGCGTCCAGAGCGTCGACGGCGGAGCACAGGGTCAGATGCAGATTCGTGCCGGTGTCACCGTCTGGCACCGGGAAGACGTTAAGGGCATCGATCTCGGCAGCGGCCGCACCCAGAGCCTCGCATGCCGACCACGCCCATCGCCGTACGGTGGACGCATCGATGACCTGCATGACGTCCACCTCCTCTGACCTCTGCAACTGCTGTGCGGGCGGATGCCCCGCCAGTGGCCAGCGAGCCTAATCACCGCCGCCGACGGCTGGGACAAGCGCGTGTCGGGGGGCGCAACCGCCCCGTGTGGCCCGACAGGTCAGCGGTCGGTTACCCTTGGACCGCTGCCGTGTCCGAACCCGGCATGCGTGCCTTCCATCTCGAGGAGTGATCATCCGTGGCTGCCGTCTGCGACGTCTGTGGCAAGGGCCCTGGCTTCGGTAAGTCGGTCTCCCACTCGCATCGACGTACCTCCCGACGCTGGAACCCGAACATCCAGACGGTTCGCGCCAAGGTCGGCCCGAGCGCGCGCAAGCGGCTCAATGTGTGCACGTCTTGTATCAAGGCCGGCAAGGTCGTTCGCGGCTAGTTCCCCCGATCGCCCGAGCCGCCGTCGTCCCCTCCGAGGGCTCGTGCTGCTTGCGCTATCAGGTCTACGACCGCACCGACCGGCAGCCGGACCGAATCGATGATCAGGTGATAGTGCCGGGCCTCGGTCATCTTGCATCGATAGAAGTGCCGGACGTAGGCCTCACGTGCCGCGTCATTGTCACGAAGAAGCCGCTCTGCCTGCGCCTGGGTCAACTCGTGCTCACGTCGGATGTGCTCGAGCCGGGCCGCCGCGGGGGCGTCCAGCCGGACGTGTAGCGCCCCGGGTACACCGGCCAGCACCAGTGCGGCGGCCCGACCGAGGATGACCCCACCCCGGCCAGCGGCGATCTCGTGCAGGACCTTCTCGGTCTGCTCTCGAAAGATCCGTTCGTCGGGCACCGGGTTGTAGGCGATCGGTCCCGCTCCAGCGGCCAGATCCGGGACCAGTGCCATGGTGGAGATCAGTCTGGTGAAGCCGGTACTGATGGTCTCGTCCTTGGCCTGTGCATCGGCAACCGAGACCCCCAGTTTCTCCGCGACCCGCATCGGGATCGCACGATCGACGAAGGGCAGCCCGAGTTTTTCGGCCACAGCAGGCCCGATCTCACTCCCGCCGGCTCCGAACGTCGCAGACAGCGTCACGACGGTCATCTGGCTCGCCTCCTCGTACGCCCCGTGGGACGGTCAACCCCAGTGGGCGAAGCCTGAGCCTGCCAGTTCCCGGCCCTCGTCGGGGAGACCGGTCACCGAGACCCCGGTTCCGTGGTCGACCCAGCCGACACCTCGCCATGGGGCGGGCAACTCGATCTGCGACGGGAAACAGGCCAGCAGCGCGTGATCGTCCCCACCGGTGAGGATCCAGGTGAGCGGGTCGGTGTGCAGGGCCCTTCCGACATCGCGTAGGGCATCAGGTACGGGGAAGGCTGCCACGTCGAGAATGATCCGCACCCCGCTGGCTTCGGCCACCGCGTCCGCGTCGCGGAGCAGGCCGTCGCTGACGTCGCACATGGCGCTGGCACCGAGGATCGCCGCCTGCCGCCCAGCTGCGTAGGGAACCTCGGGGCGTCGGTAGGCAGCGACTACCGAGCCCGGGGACCGAAAACCCCTGCCCAGCACGGCCAGGCCGGCAGCCGCGTACCCCAGTCTTCCGGCGATGGCGACCCGATGTCCCGGCCGGGCCCCGGCCCGGGTCACTGGAGCAATCCCCTGCATGTCCCCGAGCGCGGTCACCGCGATGACGAGGGTCGGGCTCTCGACCACGTCTCCGCCGATCACGGCAGCCCCGAACGGCATGCATTCGGTCCGCAGACCCTCGTAGAGATCGTCCAGCCAGGCAACCGGAAGGGTGCCAGGCATGGCCAGTCCCACCAGGAGGCCCGTGGGGTGTCCGCCCATCGCGGCGATGTCGGCGAGATTCGCAGCAGCGGCGCGATGCCCGATGTCCTTGGGTTGGGCCCAGTCCCGACGGAAGTGGCGGCCCTCCACGAGTACGTCGGTGCTCGCGACCAGTAAGCCACCGCCCAGGCCCATCACCGCGGCGTCGTCACCAGGGCCGATGACTGCGGTGAGAGCCAGCCCGGAGCGGGCGACAACTCGATCGACCACGCGGGACTCGCCGAGTTCGCTGACAGTGATGACTGCCTCCTCGCGGGCGGTCTACCGGCGGCCGACAGTACGGCCCGCGACATTCATCCTGTCAGCGGGGCACAGGCGATGGTGGGGAGCATCGGCACACCGGTCGACGGCAGGGCGCGGCAGCGGCCAGGGCGACGGGTGATGTGCTGACCGGGTAGGTTCCTCCCGAACCAGACGAGCGCCGGCCGTCCGCTCAGGGCAGCCGCCGCGACTCCTATCCAGCCCTCGACGAGGAGGTCTACCCGTGGTCCACGCCTACATCCTGATCCAGACCGAGGTCGGAAAGGCGGCGGCGGTGGCCCGCGCGATCACCGAACTCGACGGTGTGACGAGCGCGGAGGACGTGACCGGCCCCTACGACGTTATCGTTCGGGCCCAGGCGCACAACGTCGACGAACTCGGCAAACTCGTTGTCGCCAAGGTCCAGGGAGTGGACGGGATCACCCGTACCCTCACCTGTCCCGTCGTCAACCTCTAGGCAGTCCGCTGGCCGGCGACGAGGGCTCCCCCGTCCCACCGAAGTCTGCAGGCGCGTCGGCTTCGGCTGACCGCCCGGCGTTCCGTCGAGCCGCCGTGATCGCGACCGCAGTGACCGTGCCGGTCGTCGTGGTGCTCCTGGTCATCATCCAGCTCTCGCTGTCCACCCTCGAGGCGACGGCTCCGCTACCGACCCTTGCCCAGCGCCCGCTCTCGGTCCTCGACGTGGACACACCGGCCGTCAGTCCCGACGTGGAGGCCGCCTGCAGTTCGGTCATCACGACTCTTCCCCTGAGCCTGGATGGTCAGGCTTCTCGCCCGGTCCGCTCGAGTCTGCCGACCGCCTATGCCTGGGGAGAGGATCCGACTGTTCTGCGTTGCGGAGTTCCCCGGCCACCGGCCTACCTGATCGGGGTGAGCACGGTGGCTATCAGCGAGGTCGAATGGTTCTTCGAGACGGCGGCAGCCGGCACCACCTACACCGCCGTCGACCGCAGCGTCTACATCGAGGTCTTCGTGCCGTCCTCCGCCGACGGGGGTGCGGTGCTGGCCATCCTGGCCCCGCTGATCGTCCGGGCGCTCCCGTACGTCACTCCCGTTCCCGGCTGACGGACTCAGTCGGCCAGGGCCGAGCGGATCAGCCGGTCGATCAGTTCGGGATACGGGACTCCGCTGGCCTCCCACATCCTCGGGTACATCGAGATCGGCGTGAACCCCGGCATCGTGTTGACCTCGTTGACGATGACCGAGCCCGTATCGGTCACAAAGAAGTCCACGCGCGCCAGTCCCCTTCCGTCGAGAGCGCGAAACGCTCGTACGGCGAAGTCCTGGATCTGCGCGGTCACGCTCTCCGGCAGATCAGCGGGGATGTCGAACTCGCATGCGTCGTCGAGGTACTTGGCCTAGAAGTCGTACCAGTCGTGGCCGTGCAGGACCCTGATCTCGGCGGGAACACTGGCTCGGACCTCGACCGGCTGCCCTGGTGCCGGGGCGTCGGCGAGAACCCCGCACTCGATCTCCCGTCCGGTGACGCCGGCTTCGATCAGCACCTTGGAGTCGACCTTGCGCGCTGCCGCGACGGCGTCGGGAAGCTGGGACCAATCGGTGATCCTGGTGATGCCGATGCTTGACCCGGCGCGGGCCGGCTTCACGAAGGCGGGCAACGTGATCCGAGCCCGCTCCTCGTCGTCGAGACCGGCCTCCTCTCCTCGGCGGAGCACGACGTACTCCCCGACCGGAAGGCCAACTGCGGCAAGGAGTTTCTTCGTGAACTCCTTGTCCATGGCCGCGGCGCTGGCGAAGACTCCCGCGCCGACGTATGCCAGGCCGACTATCTCGAGCAGGCCCTGGATGGTGCCGTCCTCCCCCTGCTCCCCATGCAGGACGGGGAAGACAACGTCCACCTGCGCCAGTTCGCTGAGCCCGTCCACGGCGCCGTCGAAGACCCGGAGCCCACGTTGGACCGGATCGTTGCTCAGGCCGACGGCCTGGCCGGTGGTGACCTCAGGCAACTCGCGGCCATGAATCTGCAGTGCTTCGGGGTCGTCGGGCAGCAGCAGCCAGCGCCCGTCCCGGGCGATGCCGACAGCGATGACCTCGTAAGCCTCCCGATCGATGGCTCCGAGGATGCTTCCGGCCGACACGCAGGAGATCGCATGTTCGGGACTGCGCCCTCCGAAAACGACAGCTACCCGGATCTTCCTGGGCCTCCCCGACATGCGCGCGACCCTATCGGGGCGGCCGGTCCGTGGAGCCAGTCGATTGGTCAACACTGCCGATACGCCACTGACAGATGTTACGGAAGTGACCAAAGTTATTGCGCCGCAGAGTATCTGAGAACCTCGAATTGTCAGACGGTCGGGTTAGCGTGGCAGTATGAGTTCGTTGCTGGCATCGTCGGGACCGTCGGTCCTGGACCGGGCCAGCGCGGCGCTCAGCGATGCGGTCGACGAGCGGTTGTGGGCCAAATCGGACTCCCAGGTCATCGAGCGCGTGACGGACTCACTGCGGGTGAAGGCGCAGGCCGACGCGGTGTTGCTGGCCGCGGTCGGCGAGGTCGAAGCCCGCGGTCTGGCTCGTTCGCGTGGCACCTCCTCGACCAGGGCGTGGCTGCACGGCGCGCACCAGATCGATCCGGGCGAGGCCTCGATGCTGGTCCGAACCGGGACATCGCTGCGGGCGGGTTTCGAGTCGACCGGGGCCGGGATGGCCGCCGGACAGGTGTCCCTGTCCCAGGCGCGGGTGATCATCCGCTCGGTGAATCATCTCCCCGACGATCTGGGACCGGAGCTGGCCGGCGCCGGTGAGAGGCTGATGGTTGGGTACTGCCAGACCTTCGACCCGGCCACGTTGGCCCTGATCGGCCGTCGGCTGGCCGAATGCATCGACCCCGAAGGCACCCAAGCCAGGGATGAGAAGAAACTCCTCGACGCAGAGAAGACCGCCCACGACAAGCGTGGACTCACCTTCACGTCGGACAAGGACGGCGCCGGACGCTACATCCGCGGCTACCTCGACACCGCAGGGGCGGCGATCATCGCCGCCGCCCTGGACGGGCTGTCCGCCCCCATCCCGGACACCGCCGCCGGAGAACCCGACCGGCGCAGCCCCGCCCAACGTCGCCACGACGCCCTGATCGAACTCGCCCGCCGACAGTTGCAGTCCGGTGCCCTGCCAGCCACCGGCGGCGTGAAGCCGCGGATCATCATCACCATCCCAGCCACATCCCTGCAGGACCGGACCGGCGCCGGGCGGCTGAACGACGGACAGCCGCTCTCCCCCAGGCTGAGCGCCTACCTGGGCTGCGACGCCGAGATCATCCCCTGCTTCCACGACGCAGACGGGAACCTGATCAACCTCGGACGGGCACGACGCACCTTCACCGGCCCGGCCCGACTGGCCCTGGAACTACGCGACCGCGGCTGCGCCTGGCCCGGCTGTGACCGTCCTCTGAGTTGGTGCGAAGGACACCACATCCTCGGCTGGATCCAGGGCGGGCGTACCGACCAGAACAACGGAGTACTGCTCTGCGGCTACCACCACCGCGAAATCGAGACAGGCGACTGGCAGGTCTTCATCCACGCCGGCCGGGCCTGGTTCCGCCCACCCGCCTGGATCGACCCCGAACGAACACCGATCCTCAACCCTATGCACCACCCACCACCCCGACAGTGACCGCGACCGTTTGACAATCACTGTCGTACCCAGACGGGTACGAGTACGCCGCGACCGACAAACGGCGGACTGAGTACACGCGGATAGCGTGTCGTGGTGCCCCAA
>Ga0136617_10005887_pt1 | contig 10981 bp, 10 predicted proteins | sample AntDrymUQ3222106_2_FD_129672 | JGI IMG/M metagenome (GOLD analysis project Ga0136617, IMG submission 129672) | Polar desert sand microbial communities from Dry Valleys, Antarctica - metaG UQ322 (21.06) | ecosystem: Environmental > Terrestrial > Soil > Desert | place: Antarctica: Dry Valley...
TATTGCGCGGTAAGCTACTGGCGGTGCTCAAATGGCCCATTTTCCGGCGAATCGTTGTCGTCTACCTACTGGATCAGGCCAAACACCATGCCGACGCCGGCTGCCCCAAACCCCCAGTGCCAGCTACTTTCGGGGGCCAGCCCCATCCCGCTGAGGAAGCCTCGAAAAGAATCACTTTGCGCGAGGAAGCCGCAGACGATGGGGGCACTGAAAGAGCCGAGGTTGATGCCCATGTAGAAAATCGAGAAGCCGCCATCACGCCGCCTGTCATCGTCCGAGTAGAGCGCCCCGACCATCGTGCTGATGTTCGACTTTAGCAGCCCCGTGCCCAACGCGATCAACCCCATGCCGCCGAAGAACAGCCACGCGCCGATTGAGGAAAGCGCAATCGAGAAATGGCCGAGCGCGATGACGACGACGCCCCAGAACACCGCCCGGCGGGCACCGAGGAATTTGTCGGCCAGCCAGCCGCCGACAATCGGGGTGAAGTAGACGCTGCTCGTATAGAGGCCGTAGATGTACGTCGCGCGCTCGGTCGTGAATTCCAGCCCCCCTCCCGCCGCAGGCGCGACCATGTAGAGGATCAGGATGGCGCGCATTCCGTAATAGCTGAAGCGCTCCCAGAATTCCGTGAGGAAAAGGGTCGTTAACCCGCGCGGGTGCCCGCCGATGCCGGACGCATCGAGGGACGTATCACTGGTGGGCGCGACGTTTGCGGCTCTCATGTCTGCATCGAACTCCTTAATCTGACTTCTTTTCGGCGGAATGATACTTAGGATGGGCGACGGCGTACTTAGCGGGAGGGTGAAATCATATAAAAGGTTATGAATGACACGTCGTGCTTAACGTCGTCTTGATTTAAGGGGTACCGCGGGCGGAGCCTCGGCGTGAGTAAGGCTGGAGGAAGTCAAAACCAACCAATATACGGAACTTTGTTGCCCTGCAACCGCTGGTGGATGAGGCTGAGAGCATCACCTCGGCGCGCGTTCTCTATTTGTTGGGCCGCCAGTGACTATGTAGCGCAATGGCGGTGGCTTGGCCGAAGTGGATCGCGAATTCAAATGCACCGTACAAGCGCCGCAGACGCCCAACCCGCAGCCGAACTTGGTCCCCCTCAAGTCGAGGGCATCGCGTAGCACCCAAAGCAGCGGCGCGTCTGGTTCAACATCGAGCGTATATCGCTTTCGGTTCACGTTAAGGATCATCGAATTCATGTTTACTTCTTTAGAATGCGACTCGAAGCCGTGGGCTTACCTTACCGATAGAGCTAAGAGCGGAGGCGTTGCTTACCCCGGCATCAACTAACACTTTCTGCTATGGTTAATCGCAGCCGGAGTTTTATGTCCTTAGAATGAGGCTGTAATGTTCTAAAATCTTATAAAGGGGATGGAAGCGGGATGGCTCTACGGCGAGGTGTATATCCCTCTCATTATTTATCCAAGGAAGGTGCGCGCAACGAGGTGCGAAGCCTTCCGGTCAACTGACCAAAAAATTTATCACATGTGTTCTTCAACCCGTCTGCTTGTTCGGCGTTTCCGGCCTCAGGTGGAAACTCAATCCGCGAGCTAATTTCCACGAGCCGTCTCGTTGCCGCTGCCAAATTTCCAAATCCTTGAGCCGGGAAATGATTTGTTTGTCGGATTGCCGCTCGACGAACCACATCATCCGAACGAACGCTAAATCTCCCGACGTTTGTATTTCTTCGATCTCGTAAAAACTTCGGAAGGGGAAAGGCGGGAGATTGGAAAAGTTTTCGCCGTAATTCTGACGCGTTCGATTGATGTCGGAGTCGGGCATACCCGGGTATGTAAGCAGCGAGTCTGCGGCGTAAAGGCTCATGCGGGCGGCGAGGTCTCTACCGTTGTAGGACTGCGCGGCTTTTTCCAGCGCCTCTTTGATCGCTTCAACGTCTTTCGCGGAATTAACTTTTGTCGTTTTTTTCGACACGACGTTTTCTCTCGCGGGCATGTCGGCGCTTCCCTTCGTCCAGTTCGGGGAGTCTTTTTTAAGCGGGAAACTGTAGCCGCAGGCGAGCTTCCAATCCCCGTTTTTCTGCCGCCGCCAGATTTCAAAGTCTTTTTCGCCGGCGATAATCTCCTTGTCGGAGTTTCTCTCGCGCGTCCAGGTGACGCGCACGAAGGCCAAGTCGCCCGAAGTCTGAATCTCCTCGACGTTGACCTTAATCGTGAAGGGGACTTCCGGCGGCGCGGCGAGTTGTTTCATAAACCCCTCGCTGATTGTTTTGTAGTCGGCGTCGGGGCTGAGGGGCGAGACTAAAACGCTGTCGTCGGCGAAGCTCGCCACCGCCGCCTGTGCATTTCTCTCATTGAAAGCTCGCACCAATTTCTCGAACGCCGCCCTGACGGCTTTCACATCTTTACTCTGCGCCGAATTTGCCCCCTGCGAGTAAACATCCGCCGTCGGGATGAAGGCTGAAACAACTATCCAGAGCAATAGGGATGACGTTGATCGTCGCGGCTTCATTCTTGTAATCTCCTGCTTCGGAGTAGCCCCGGTAGTTATTACCCGGCTACTTCAAAATTTATCCCGACCGGCTTCCCTGTAAGGGGCTGCGGACTCTGTAGCGCGGCGCGACCCCGGTCACCGCCGAACAATAGTGATAGCGCCGCTACGGTGAGAATTTGTAGGACCGACTTCATAAGCAGGGCTTCTGCGATAATCAGTTTCCTCGAACTCAGGAGCCTGCAAGGGGAGGCAGCCATTAGCGCTTGGTGGCAGCGGCTTCAACGTCGGCGAGAATCTTCTCCAATGCCGTCTTCGACAGGTATTTGCCATCGAAGACAACGGCATGGACGTGCTGGACGTTGCCGATGTCTTCGAGCGGGTTGGCGTTAAGCAGCACCAGGTCGGCGATCTTTCCTCGCCCCACCGTCCCGAACGAGTCTAATTTTCCGAGGTATTCCGCCGGGTTGCGTGTCGCCGCCTGAAGAGCTTCCATCGGCGTCAGCCCGGCCTGCACCAACAACTTCAGTTCCTCGTGCAGCGTGAAGCCGGGGTAGGTGTACGGATCGCCCGTATCCGTTCCCGCCATGAGTTTTACGCCCGACCGTTGCATGGCCCTGACGATGTAGCTTGATCGCTGATACTCTCTCTCGTAATAATCGCGCGCCCGCGCCGAAAGATTTTTCTTAGCGTCGTTGGGGTTCTCCCATTTGTCCTTTATCGAGTGGGGCAGGTACTTAAGACGGGGGTCGTGCGTAGGGTCATCCGCGAAGAGGTAGCCCATGCGCTTGAGCAGGGTAAGACTGGGCACATTGTAAGTGCCGTTCTTTACAAAGCGTGAAAACAAGGCTCTCGCCTTCTCTTCGCTATACGTATCCAGTGTCCGATTGGAAAGGTCTGTAAATGTTTTCCAATCCTGCTTCGCGAGAGCTTCGGAGATTGCGCTTCTCAAACTTGATTCTTCGGACGAGCAAGCCAGCCCAATGCCAAAGAGGTGCTCCATGCTCTTCTGCCCGGCGTCGGAGGCTTCCAGGGCAGTGATCGAATTGGGCACGTGTCCGGCAAGAGGCATACTCTGTCTTTTGGCCTCGGCGGCGGCGGAGAAGTAAGCGTCCCGCGGCACCTCCGAAAGTACCTTGACGAAATCTGCGCCGTTCTTCTTCAGGTCGGCTACGGCGGCCCGCGCCCCTTCGGCGGAGGTGACTACTGTCGGCTTGAGATCGAGTAGGGGGAGTTCGAAGGCGGCACCGTCCAGAGGCAAGCCGGCGGCGACGATTCGCGGGCCGATGAGTTCCCCGCCGGACGTTTGTTGACGCCACCGCCTCACGCGCTCCAACTTACCGCCCATGTCGCGCACACCGGTCACGCCGTTCGCAACGAATAGCCGCAAAAGGTTTTCGTCGTTCCAGAAATGCGCGTGCATATCCCACAGACCGGGGATTAAGAATTTCCCCGTGGCATCAACCACCCGGGCGCCTTTCGGTACGCGCACACTCCCGGTCTTGCCGAGGCCGGTGATGCGCCCGCCGATGATTACCACAGACATGTCAGGGGCAGGCGGCGCGCCGGTGCCATCAATGACAGTGATGTGAGTGAAAACAAGCGGAGGTGAAACTCGCTTGTTCTGGGCAAGCAGGGCGGGAGACAGTGATACAAGTGCCAGCAAGGTTGTGAGTAGTCTGCTCATGTTACCCCTGATACGAAGATACCCTTGCCGCCACAAGAATGGCCCCAGTTACACTTATTCTCATCAGACTTTTTGACAAACTAAAATCGTGGATGCCTGTAGCCGCCTATCTTTTAGTACGGTCAGCTAAGGCGAGTTGCCGTGTGAGCCACTCGCGGCGATCCTTTCGGGCCGCTTCAACATTCAAGTCGTGGATGGCGTCGTACCATTTGACTTGTTTTGGCTCGCTGGCTGCGTCGTAGAACTGTGTGGCTGTTTCCTTCGGAATATATTTGTCTGTATTGGCAAACTGAAACAAGAGCGCTGCCGGCGCGGCACGAGGAACATAGTGGATGGGATCGACCACGTTCATGGCCTGCCGGTAGGCATCCTTATCCCCGCCGGCTGGGCCGGACCAAAATTTCAGCGACCAGTCGCTGAAGCTACCCATGCCGGCCATCAAAACATAGGCTTTCACTCGCTTATCTACACCAGCGATAATGCCGCCATACATTGCCCCGTAGTCATGACCGATATAGCCGATGCGCCGTTTATCCACTGTTGGTTGAGAAAGCAGCAAATCCAGTGCCCGGCGGACTTCGATTGTCTGGTCAATGACCTGCTGACGGTCTGCCCGTCCCTCGGTCGGCTCTTCCGACCAGGGGAAATAACCTTGGATCAAGAGCGATACGGTTCCCTGTTTAGCCAGCGCCACCGCTTCGTCGAGGAATTCACTTCGGTCCCCGTTGGGCCTGCCGAGCCAATGAAAGAAGACCACGCCTGCGTAACGACCTTTTCTCTGAGGCTTGATGAGATAAGCCTTGATGCGCCCGTGCCGCTGGTTATAGGCGGCATAATTGACATCCCGGATGGTGACGCCGTCCTGCTCCTTAGCTGAATCTTCTTTTAAATCAAAAGCCAGAGACCGATCATAAGCAAAGAGCCGCGCCGATTCGACGTTCGACTTCTGACGCGCAGGTGAAGCCATGCGTTGTGAATGCGTCACCAGTATCGGGCATAGAAGGATCAGAATTCCTATCCATCGCCCTAAGCGTTTGATATGCATAAAATTTTTCCACAGGTTGAGCCACAATTGCTAAACGCCGGGGTCGGTTAGGCACGGCAGCGGGTGGTAGTCCGTAAGAACATTGCTTCCCGCGCCCGGTCCGGCGTCTTTCCTTTCGGAAAGTCACTTGGAATCAGGCTTGGGCGTCGCAGTAGGTGGCGGCTCGATGGGATAGCTCAGTCCCCGCGCCATTTTCCATTCTCCATTTGCGTGCCTGCGCCAAATCTCGATGTCCCGCTCCCTGCTGATGAGCTGCTTGTCCGGATTCTTACGCTCGGCTTTATACGTCCAAGTCACCCGCACGAAGGCCATGTCGCCCGACACCTGTACCTCCTCGACCTCCGCCGAAAAAGTCTCGGTGATGCCGGGGCGGGCGATGAAAGCTTTCTGAAATCTTTCTTTATTGGTTTGGTAGTCGGCGTCGGGTAGCTTCGCGTAACTCAGGATGATGTCTTCCGCAAAGAATGTCATCACAGCTTGAGCATTTTTAGCATTGAAAGCTTGTACTAGCTTCTCAAACGCGCTTCTGACTGCTGCGATGTCACGCTCACGCGGCGTAGCAGTTTTCTGACGGCGATTCCCCGACGTGTATATAGGCATGGCTATGAAGGCCAAGAGAGCCAACGACAGACCAATGCGAAGATGTGTAAGCACATTACCTCCCGAAACAGTAGGAACAGCCGCGCAAGTGGTCGAATCGTATTTTGCGCGAGTATTTACGCAATTAGCTTCTTATCGTTATGCCACCAGAACATTACTCCGTTTGTGAGCCGCAGCTTGGGACTAAAGGGCTTGGACTTGATCCCTCCTCAGCCATCCCGAAATGTTTTTCGACCAATATTATTTGGCGCCTTTCACGCGCCCGATCCACCCGTTAATGCGCGCCTCAAGCACTTCGAGCGGGAGCGCGCCCGCGCCGAGGACTTCGTCGTGGAACTGGCGGATGTCGAATTTGTTCCCCAGTTCCTTCTTCGCGCGCTCGCGCAGTTCGATGATCTTCAGTTGTCCGATCTTATAAGCGAGCGCCTGCCCCGGCCAGACGATGTAGCGGTCGGTCTCGCGCTGGATTTCGATCTCGTCAATCGCCGAGTGGTCGCGGAAGAATTGCACGACCTGCTCGCGCGTCCACTTTTTGTAATGAAGTCCCGTGTCGACGACGAGGCGGATGGCGCGCAGCATCTCGTCCTGCAACCGCCCGTAATCGCTGTACGGGTCTTTGTAGAAGCCGATCTCCTTGCCCAGACGCTCCGAGTAGAGACCCCATCCTTCAATGAAGACGGTGTATCCTCCCTGCTGACGGAAGGTCGGGAGCGTGGGCAACTCCTGCTGGATGGAAATCTGCATGTGGTGGCCCGGTAATCCTTCATGGTAGGCGGTTGATTCCATTGAGATAGTCTTAACCTGCCCGTGGTTGGCGGTGTTGACCATGATGCGGCCCGGGCGCGAGCCGTCGGGCGCACCCGGAATGTACGACGCACCGGAGACTTCATTTTCGCGGAACTCTTCGACCTTCATCACGACCAAGTCGGCCTTGGGCAAGCGTCCGAACAGCTTCGGCAATTCCTTACGCATGGCGTCGGTGTGCTGGCGGTAAATGTCCAAGATGTGTTCGCGCGAGCGCGGTCGCAAGTCGGGATTCTTCTCGACGGCGGCGTTGAAGGTTTTCAAATCCTTGAAGCCTCGTTTGTTGGCGATCACCAACATTTGCTTTTCGAGTTCGGCCACCTCCCTTATACCGATCTGATGAATCTGCTCCGGTGTCAAGTCGGTCGTGGTCGAACTTTTCGCTGCGGCGGTGTAGCGCGTGGCCCCGTCCGGCAACGACCACACGCCCGGCTCCGTGCGCCCCTTCGGCATATACTCATCCTTGAGGAACTTGGCGAACTTGACGTAGGCTGGAAGCACCGAGTCGCGGATGGCTGTAATCATCTCCCGGCGGATGCGCTCCTGCTCGGCGGCAGGAACCTCTTTCGGGAAGTTGGCGAGCGGCTGCCCGAAGGGCGACTTCTCCGGCTCTTGGCCGGCGATATTCTCGGTCTGCGAGACTACCTTTTCCAGCAGGAAGCGCGGCGGCATTAAACCACTGGCCATCCCGCTCCGCATGTTCACCGTCGCCTGACCGAACAGGAGAGGTAGTTGCTTCAGGCGCGTGATGTAATCGTCGTAATCCTTGACGGTCGTGAACTGGAGAATCGAGGCGAGTTGCGGAGTGTCGATGTGGAGGCCGCCCATCTGGTTGACGGGCATCTCCCAGTTTTTGAACCGCGCATCCTCTAATTGTTCTTTTAACCCGCGTACCATCAGAGTTTTGTTAAGAGCTTCCTGCTCGGGGAAGCCTGCCGCGTCAACGGCTTCGAAGCGCGCGAGGAAGTCGCGAGTCTTCGCCAAATTCTTCTGGACGGCCTCAAAAGAAATATCACTGATTTTATCGTTCCAACGCTTGTCGCCAAGGATCGACGCATATTCCGGGTTCGTGCTGAGGACATACTCCCACTGCTCGTTCAGCAAATCATGCAGTTTTTGAATACGCTGTTCGACTGACAGAGATTGCGCGGCGCTGACGGATGAAGCGCCGGTAGGCACTAAGGAGAGAGCAGAACACAAAATCAACGCCGCCGCGAGCGGACGAATGAAATTTTTCATGGCGCGTAAACTCCGGTGGTGTTGAATTACCAACATCAAATACATCAAGGATTCTTAGCTGACTGTCCGGCAGTACGTGAGCGATTCACGACCGTCGGCGGACGGACATCACGATCATCACCTTATTTGTAAAAGTTACCTTTGACACACTCATGGCTTTGGGATGAAGGTTGACTGCGCGGAAACCGCCTGCCATCCCAGCGCCCTTTTCACGTACACATCCGTATAGCGGAATTGATTACTGAACGCTTTCCCCTTATAGCTTCCCTTCTGGGTAAAGCGACCGGTCACTACCGCCGTGTCCCCATAGACGCGCACGCTGACATCCTGTGTGTCGAAAGGCTCAATGACGAGATCAGGTGATTTGATGGTGTCGATCAACTGCGCCTTGGTGCTTACCGTGCCGGCGGCGGTGATGAGCATGAAGTCATCGCTCAGGATGCGTTCGAGGGCGGCTGCGTCCCGCCGCACAACGGCGTCATTCCACTCGCGCTCGACCTGCTTAAGCTGTTGCTCGACGCTAATCTGTTGGGCGTCGGCAGCGTTCTTATCCCCTACCTGACTTTGAACAAAAGAGGCGGGTGCTGACGCGACCAAGAGCATGATGGCGGCACAGAGGCGTCTCATGTGACTGTGTCCTTTCGGAAGAGTTTTCTTTCAACGGTGCTGGCTTTCTTACTCACAGAATCTTGTACAAATGCGTGTTGCGGAAGCTGCCGAATTATTTTCAAGACTTTTCGACCGAGCCACTTCAACAGAGAGGCGGTCATCAGTAGCCCGCAGGCAACGCCGTGCCCCGCATGCCCCGGTTACAACGATCAGATTGCATGAAATTAAACGGGGTTGGAATTGAGTGTTAACGCTGATCGAAGGCATATCAAAAGCTGTCCGTCCGGCGTTCTAACAGAATGAAGTCTCTCGGTAGAAATTTGTTGGTGAATAAGGTCGGCGTCATACCGTGTCAAGGCACATACATCCGCGAGAGTCGCAAAATCTGTATGATCGCCGCAACTCTCACACCAAGCTCGGGCAATGTTGCGCTTATGAATTACGAGTAGCCGGTCGGTCTCAATCGTGATTCTTAGCTTCCTCATCTTACCCATGCCGCCCTCCGATTGTTCTACCTAAGCCAGTTCCCGATGGATGTGGCGATTAAACTGCCCTCTCATTAATGGTTACTACTTACAAGGGCATATTGCCCACGGAGCCGGCACCAAGTCCTTAGTGGAACTGTGAAATCTTCTAAAAACTTGTGAAATGTCTCGGGCGTGAATTACAGGCGGTGAATCAGGCGCACCGGATTAAGGGCATTAGAGTACGATTGGCGCGTCTAATCGGATGATGTGCGTTCTCAGAGCTTGGCCGAGTTACTGAGCGTGCGATTTCTTCAATATTCTCTTCTCCGTCATCATAACCACATTGTTCTTTTCACCACTACCTTTGTATCCATTAGGGGGATGGGGCGCGAAGTTTGGAGATGGCGTCTCGGATCGCGGCGGCATTTGGAGCGTTGGGCGATTGTTTCAAGTAATGTTCGAGCGCGCTTGCCGCGCGGGCGCGCTCGCCCTTCTTTTCGTAGAGACGCGCTAGCTGGAGATTAACGGCGGGGAGTCTTTTACCGCTTAAATCAAATGCTCGTGCCAACTCTTTTTCGGCTTCGGCGTAAATGTAATTTAGATCGGCGGCAGCGCTCTCTGACTGCCGGTCCACCACCGCACTCTGGTCAACCAAGGCTGTGCCGCGCAGTAACGGGTACTGTGCGTCTAGCGGACTCAAACGCGACGCTTCGGCGAAGACGCGCGCCGCAACGGCGTATTTGCGCTGTCGTGTCATTGCAATCCCGAATAAGTAAAATACCCGGTCATCGTTCGGGTTGATACGACGCGCTGCATCCAGCTGTGTCACGGCTTGGCTAATGTCCCCCGCCTTCAATACCTCGCTGGCGAGGAGGAGCCGCGCGTTGAAATAATCAGGGAAAAGTTTGAGCGCTTCCCGCATCGCTTGAATTGCCTCCGTCTGTTTATTTTCGCGGAGTAGCCTCGCAGCGCGCTCGTATGCCTGTCGCGCCAGATCGGGAACTACCTGTACGAAATTCAAGCCGACGCGCGGCGGGCGGGTGCCATTATTCGGGGAGAGCGTAAGCTCAACGGTCCGCGTCTCACCCGGGTTGTCGAGTGAAGCCGCCCGATAAAAATCTACGCGCTCGCTGGCCGGACTGTAATTGGCCGCGGTAATGACCAGTATATAACTGGTTTGATCCAGGCCAGTGAATGCAAAGTCGCCCTCATTATTCGTCACCGTCTGACTGATCATCGCTCCATTACCGCTCTCCAGCGTGACCGTAACGCTCGCGACATTGCCCCCCGCCGCGGTGCGGACTTTGCCACGAATATTATTGCCCTGCGCCGAAGCGCAATCGGCGGAAGTGAAGAAGAGTAAGAGGGCAAAGGCGGTCAGAGCAACGACATGGTGTTTCATGGCGCGACGCTTCTATCAGGAAGGTTGGAACAACTGCCACCAGTCGCCAGAGATAGGCCGGAGTGATTGAACTGTTGTTGGCAGCAACGGGCAATCACTTCCGGCCTTCTCGGACTTTCAAACTGCTCCCCTAGAAAGTGAACCTTGCGGCAAATTGGAAGGCGCGCGGTCCCCCGGTTCCGAACACGTTCGTTGACCGCCCCGTGGGCCGGTACGTCTGAATGTCAGATGCGGATGTTCCGGCAGCCGGCAGAATTTGGGTGACGATGCCCGCCTGCGTCGTCCCCAAATTGGCGACGTTGAAGAGGTTGAAGACTTCGCCGATCAACTCAAGCTTGCTTGATTCGGTGAAGTTGAAAGCCTTCGACAGCCTCAGGTCCTGAGAGATAATCGAGTCACCGCCTAACCTCGTATCGGTGGGCAGCTCGGCGAGCGCACCCAACTCCGTGCCCTGCGCGTCACAGGGGAAGGTCCTCCCCCCGCCCGTGCAGGTCTTGAATTGGAATCGCCCCCTCTCGTTATACTGGCGGATGAGGTCGTTTAGTTGGCCGACGTTTTTGATTTTGCGCCCGAGGTCTCCCGGCCCTGTGCCGGGTAGATAGGACACGAACGAGCCGGTGCCACTCAGGTCCGCGAAGTCCGGCAGGAATGCGTTGAGAGGCACA
>Ga0136617_10005888_pt1 | contig 10980 bp, 11 predicted proteins | sample AntDrymUQ3222106_2_FD_129672 | JGI IMG/M metagenome (GOLD analysis project Ga0136617, IMG submission 129672) | Polar desert sand microbial communities from Dry Valleys, Antarctica - metaG UQ322 (21.06) | ecosystem: Environmental > Terrestrial > Soil > Desert | place: Antarctica: Dry Valley...
CCGCTCGAGCGCATGTGGCGCGATGTCCAGGGCGGGCCGATCATGCCGTACACCAACCACCAGGCCATGACCCTCTTCGGCGCGACCTCGCTCGGAGTCCAGCTCGCCCCGGAGATCCCGCTGGCGGAGTCTGGCGTCACGAGCCGCCCCCGGCCGGTCACCGCGACCGCCGGCTGATCCGATCGCGCGATGATCGGGCGCACGGGCATTGGTGACCGGAGCGGCGCAGGGCATCGGGGAGGCGCTCGCACGGGCGCTCGCCGCTCGCGGGGCGAACGTCGTCGTGACCGACGTCGACCTCGAGGGAGCAGAGGCGGTCGCCGGCGGTCTTGGGGAGCGTGCCGCCGCCCTGGCGCTCGACGTCCGTAAGCGAGCGTCTTTCGAGCGCGCCTTCGGCGCGGCCGTCGAGCGCTTCGGCCGCGTCGACGTTCTCGTCAACAACGCCGCGCGAACGGTCATGCGCCCGTTCTGGGAGATCGACGACGACGAGTGGGACGACGTGCTCGCCACGAACCTGCGCAGCGTCTTCATCGGCTGCCAGATCGCGGGCCGGCACACATGCGGGAGAACGGCTTCGGGCGAATCGTCAACCTCGCCTCGCTCGCGGGGCAGCAGGGTGGCACGGTGGCCGGCGCGCACTACGCCGCCTCGAAGGCGGGCATCGTCGTCCTCACGAAGATCGTCGCGCAGCAGCTCGCGCCGCACGGCATCACCGTCAATGCGATCGCTCCGGCGGCCGTGCGGACGCCGGTCCTGGACGCGCTCCCGTCGGAGCGGGTCGAGGCGCTCGCCGCCACGATTCCCGTCGGCCGCGTCGGCGCCCCCGAGGAGGTGGCCGCGGTCGCCGTCTTCCTGGCCTCAGACGACGCCGGCCACGTCACCGGAGCGACGTGGACGTCAACGGGGGCCTGTTCATGCGCTGAGCCGTCGTCTTGCAAATGCCCGACGCGCCGTGAGAACGTACGCCTCCGCGCCTGTGGGAGCAACTACCCGCGACGAAAGTCGTCTCAGGAGATACCGAACCGAGGAGGGGAAACGAGAAATGGCACGAGCAAGATTCAGGAGGCTGCTTCCCGCACTGGCCGTCCTCGCCGTCGCCGCGGCGGCCGCGGCGGGCGGCTCTGCCGGCACTGAAGCCACGCCGACGGTCCGGCTGGCGATGATCTCGCCGCTGACAGGCCCGCTCTCGTTCGTAGGCGTGGACAACCGGGCCGGCGTCCTCGCAGCCATCCGGGAGATCAACGCCAAGGGCGGGATCAAGGGCCGCAAGATCGCGCTCGACATCTTCGACGACGGCTCGAACCCATCCCAGGGCGTCGTTCACATGCAGCGGATCGTGGGCGACCAGCGCTATCTGGGCATCATTGGCTCCGGCTTCAGCTCGGTCGGACTCGCGGTGGCGCCGATCGTGGCGCAGGCGCAGATCCCGTACATCAGCATGGCGTCGTCGGCAGCGCAGGTGACGCCCGCAAAGCCCTATTACTTCATGACGACGGCCACCAGCCGCCTGTTCGCCTACTCGATGGCGTTCCATCTGCGCAAGCAGGGCATCAAGCGGATCGCGGTGATGGCCGACAACGGGGGCTTCGGGCGTGAAGGCGTCCGGAACCTCAACGAGCTCGCAAAGGCGTTCCAGTTCGAAGTCGTCGAGCAGATCATCTTCCCGCTCACGAGCACGAGCTTCACGGCCGAGCTGAACCGAGTGAAGAACTCGAACGCGCAGGCGCTGTGGCTCTGGAACGCGACCTCGCTCGCCGTCACGATCACGAAGGAGGCGAAGCAACTCGGCCTCCGGCAGCAGCTCGTTCTCACGGGCGGTAATGCGTCCGTGAACTACCTGGAGCCGGCGTGCCCGGATGCGAACGGTGCGTTCGTCAACACCTACCTCGGGCCGGTGGCGGGGTTCATCCGCAAAGACCATCCGTCCCGTCCGATCGCGCTGCGGCTGAACAAGCTGCTCCGCAAGCAGGGCTCAACCTTCAACTACGACGGCTACACAGCGGTCTGGATGTTCAAGACCGCGATGGAGCGCGGTGGCTTCACCCGGGCCGCCGTCAACCGGACGCTGGAGACGAAGATGAAGGGCTTCGCCGGGCCTGGCGGGCACTACTACTACTCGCCGATCAACCACTCCGGGCTTGGCCTGCCGAGCATGGTCGTGTCTCAGGTGCGCAACTGCAAGATGGTTCCGGTCGCCGGACAGGCGCTCGCGAAGAAGTAACGGTTCGAGAGACGCTAGGGCTCGGGCAAGGACGCCCGAGCCCTAGCGTCCGCGGCGCAGCCGGCGCACGCCGTCCCCGAGCGCGGGCAGGACGCCGCGGGGGAGGAACAGCATCACGAAGATGAGGATCAGCGCGAAGACGCCGATCCGGAAGACCCCCGGCGCCTGGACGGGCAGGTCGAAGCCGAGCAGTTGCTCGCGTGTGCCGAGCCGCTGGAGCCAGTCCTGGAGCCAAACGATCGCAATCGCGCCAAGCACGGCGCCGTACACGCTCCCGAGCCCACCAACCACGACGATGACGACGAACTCGATCGAGATGATGACCGGGAACGCGTCGGGCGAGAGGAAGCCGAGCCGGAAGGCGAAGAGCCCGCCAGCCAATCCCGCCAGCCCCGCAGCGAGCACGAACAACCGCAGCTTGTAAGCGGCGACGTTGATCCCGGCCGCGGCCGCGGCCGCCTCGCTCGTCGCGATCGCCCGGAGCGCCCGTCCTGCCCGCGAGCGCACGAGGTTCACGCCGACGAGGAGTGCCAGCGCGACGAGCACCCAGATCACGGCCGCGAGGTTCCTCGCCGCGTCACCGACGCCGCCCATCGTGAAGCCTGCCACCTCGAGCGGCTTGGCGATGATCAGCCCCGGATCCTGGCCGCCGGTAAAGCGGTCCTCCGCGAACAGGGCCGCGATCAGGATCAGATGCAACGCAAGCGTGGCGAAGGCGAGGTAATGGCCGCGCAGCCGCAGGAGCGGAACGCCGACGACGGCGGCGACGAGCGCCGTCACCAGGGGCGCGACCAGCACGGCCACCCACGGCGAGATGCCGGCTTCCGGGTTGATCAGCCGCTCGTCGGGATCGAGCCCCACCGTGAGAATGGCGGCGGTGTACGCCCCGAGCGCGTAGAAGGCGCCCTGGCCGAGCGAAATCTGGCCGGCGAAGCCCATCAGCAGCGAGAGCCCGATCGCTACCAGCGCGGCCAGGCCCATGTTCATGTAGATCGGAATGTCGTTCGGGTCGAGCCGGTACGCGAGCCCGACGGCGGCGGCGCCGGCGGCGAGCGTCCCTGCGAGACGGGCGGAGGCGGTCAGGACCCTCATGTGACGGTTTCCTTCCGCGACCGCCAGCCGATCAGGACGAGCATGATCACGAGCGCCGCCGCAAGCTCGTACTGCCGCGCCTGTGGCGTAATCGCGTCCCCGTACCCGACGACCAGCTGCTGGGCCACGCCGAGCACGAGGCCACCCATGAAGGCGAGCCGGATCGAGACGAGCCCGCCGAAGGCCGCCGCCGCGAACCCATTGATCGCGATCCCGACATCCGAGTCGTAGTTGACCGGCTGGATCGGCGTCAGCAGCAGCCCGGCGATCGCAGACAGGAGCGCCGAGACGGCGAAGGTGACGACTGTGATCGAGCGTAGGCTAAGGCCGACCAGCTCGGCCGCGCGCACCGAGTCCGATGTGGCCACGAGCGCGTACCCGATGATCGTCCGGCGCAGGACGAGCGTGAGCAGGAGCGTTGCAACGACGGTCACCGCTGCGATCAGGATGTACTGCGGCTGGACGACGACGCCCTGCACCGTCCACACGCGGTCGGAGATGGCTGGATAGGTGTGTGGCCGGTCGCCAAAGGAGAGCAGCTGGAGCGCCTGAAGCACGAACGCAACGCCGAGCGTGATCACGAGGCTGGCGAGCGGCGTCGTCAGGCCCCGAATCCCGACCGCCAGAAGCCCCACAAGTGCGCCGACGGCCGTCACGAGCAGCACCGCAACGATCGCTGCCGCAGCCGTCGGCCACTCCTTGTCCACGAGCCAGACCGTGAACTGCCCGCCCAGGACCGCGAAGGCTCCCTGGGCGAAGTTGACGATGCTCGTCGTCCGGTAGATGAGGGCGAACGAGATGCCGACGAGCGCGAAGGCAGAGCCGGTGGAGAGGCCGATGACGACGAGCTGGACGAACTCCGTCATGCGACCTCCAACCCCCCGCCCAGGTAGGCCGTCCGCACGAGCTCGTTGCGCTCGAGCTCGGCGCTCGACCCCTCGAGCACGCAGCGCCCGGCCTCGAGCACGTATGCCCGCTCGCAGAGCTCGAAGGCGAGCGCGGCGTTCTGCTCGACGAGCAGGAGCGCGACGCCCTCTTCCTCGTTCAGCCGGCGCAGGAACTCGGACAGACCTTGCACGACGAGGGGCGCGAGGCCGAGCGACAGCTCGTCGACTGCCAGCAGCCGCGGCTCGGCCATCAGGGCACGGCCGATCGCGACCATCTGTTGCTCGCCGCCGGACGTCTGGCCCGCAGGACGCTCGCGCAGCTCGCGCAGCTTTGGAAGCAGCTCGTAGACGCGCGCGAGCCGTTCCTGCACCTCGCCCCTCCGCCCCACGTACCGCAGCGTGGCGGTCAGGAGCTCGCCGCGGAACTCGCGGCCGAACGCCCCGAGCAGGAGGTTCGCCTCCACCGGAAGCGTCGCGAAGACCTGGCGGCCCTCCGGGACCTGCGTCACGCCCAGCCGGACGATCTCTCCGGGCGAGTGGCCCGTGACGTCCCGGCCGTCCACCCGCACGTGCCCACCGGCGGGCTTGAAGAGGCCGCAGATCGCGTTCAGGAGTGAGCTCTTGCCGGCGCCGTTCGGCCCGATCAGGGCGACCCGCTCGCCGGCGTCCAGCTTCAGGGAGACGCCGTCGACGGCGATGGCGGGGCCGTAGCGAACGACGAGCCCCTCAACCTCCAGGAGCGCGCTCATACCGTCGCCGTTCCCAGATATGCGGTGATCACCCGCTGGTCGGAGCGGATCTCCGCCGGCGGCCCGTCAGCGATCAGCCGCCCGCGGTCGAGGACGATGATGCGCTCAGCCACGGCGCCGACGAACTGCATGTCGTGCTCGACGAGAAGCTGGGTGAGCCCGCGCTCGCGCAGGCCGGCGAGGACCGTCCGGAGCTGGGCCTTCTCGGCCGCGCGGAGGCCGGCCGCGGGCTCGTCCAGCAGCAGCACCTGCGGGCGCTGGGCGAGCACGCGCGCCACCGCCAGCAGCCGCAGCTGCCCGAGCGGAAGCGCGTCGGCGGCATCGGTCGCCCGCTCGCTGAGACCCACGAGCTCGAGCGCGCTCAGTGCCTCGGCTCGGATCTCGCGCTCTTCCTTCCATTGCCACGGCGGCCGAAGAATGCCCTCGACGAACCCGGCCCGCGTCCAGGCGTGGCACCCGACCATGACGCTCGAGAGGACGTCCATCCCGTGGGGAGCCCGCATCGCCTGGAAGACCGTCGCCAGGCCGTGCTCGGCCCGCTTGTGGGCTGTCCAGCCCGAGATGTCCCGATCGCCCAGGAGGATGCTGCCGCGATCCTGCCGCAGATAGCCGGAGATACAATGCAGCAGCGTCGACTTTCCCGCCCCATTAGGCCCGATCAGACACGTCAGCGAGCCCGGGGAGACACCGAAGCCGACCTCCTCGACCGCGCTCACCGCCCCGAACGACTTGATGACGCCTTCGACACGAAGCGCAGCGTCCGCCACGCAGCGAATATATAGAGGCAGTGAACGAGCCGAAGCCTTTCGCCTCGAGCGCCGATACGTCGGAGAAGCAGGCGACGCTGGAGCAGCTCGCCGACGGCGTCTACGCCTACACCGCCGAGGGCGACCCGAACGTCGGGGCGATCGTCGGGCCTGAGTTCGTCGTCGCCGTGGACGCCCGCTCCACCCCGGCGCACGCGCGCATCTGGCTCGACGAGCTCCGCCGGCTCACCGACCTCCCTGTCCGCTACCTCGTGCTCACGCATTACCACGCCGTCCGCGCGCTGGGCGCCGCGGCCTTCGAAGCGGAGGTCGTCGTCTCCCACGAGAACACGCGACGATGGATTGCAGAGCGCGGTTCGGAGGATTTCGAGTCGGAGCTCCGGCGCTTCCCACGCCTCTTCCGCGACGTCGACGGCGTGCCGGGCCTGACTGTGCCCGACCTTACCTTCTCGCGCGCGCTGTCCTTCTTCCTTGGTGACCGGGAGGTGCAGCTCCGCTGGCTCGGGCGGGGCCACACCGAGGGCGACGCCGTGGTCTGGCTGCCGCAGGAGCGAGCGCTCTTCGCCGGCGACCTCGTCGAGGCGGGCGCGGCGCCCTACATGGGCGACGCGTTCGTCGGCGACTGGGCGGGCCCGACGCTCGACGCGCTCGACGAGCTCGGCGCGGAGACGATCGTCCCGGGCCGGGGGCCTGCCGTCCGCGGGGACGCCGCGACCGATGCGATCGCGTCCACGCGCGCCTTCCTCACGCGCCTGCGCGACGAGGTGGCGGCCGTTCTCGATCGCGGGGGAAGCGTCAGGGAGGCGTTCGCGGCCGCACACGCCTCCCTCGAGCCCGGCTACGGCGGTGCGACAATCTTCGAGCACTGCATGCCGTTCAACGTCAGGCGCATGGCCGACGAGCTCGGCGGGGAGGCTGACCCCCTCGTGTGGACCGCCGAGCGCGACGCGGAGGTCTGGGCGGAGCTGCACGGATGATTGCGGTGGCCTTGGTCGGTGCCGGACCGGTCGGGATGACGATGGCGCTCTTCCTCGCGGGGTACGGCGTCCGGAGCATCCTGCTCGACGAGGACGAGCAGACGACGTGCGAAGGCTCGCGCTCGATCTGCGTCCAGCGGGCGACGCTCGAGGCCTTCGACCGGATCGGGGTGGGCGAGCGGATGGCCGAGGAGGGGGTCACCTGGACGTGCGGAAGGACGTACTACCGCGACACCGAGCTGTTCGAGGTGCGCTTCCCGGAGCGGGGCCACGAGCGCTTCCCGCCCTTCGTCAACCTCTCGCAGAAGCGGGTCGAGCAGCTGCTGCTCGAGCGGGTCAACGCGGAACCGCTCGTCGAGGTGCGCTGGAAGAGTCGCGTCGCCGGGGCCCGCCAGGATGCTGACGGAGTCACCCTCGAGCTCGAGAGCGGAGGCCTGGTGGAGGCGCCGTACGCGGTCGCCTGCGACGGGCCGCACTCGACGATGCGCAAGCTCTGCGGCCTCGACTTCCCCGGGCACGGTCACCGCGACCGTTTCCTGATCGCCGACATCCGCGCCAGGCTGCCGTTCCCGAGCGAGCGGCGCTTCTTCTTCGACCCGCCGCACAACCCCGGACGGCAGGTCCTTCTGCATCCGCAGCCGGACGACGTCTGGCGGATCGACTGGCAGGTCCCGCCCGAGGTCGACGCCGACGAGGAGCGGCGCAGCGGCCGGCTGGACGAGCGGATCCGCGCGATCGTCGGCGACACGCCGTATGAGATCGTCTGGGTGACGGGCTACACGTTCCACCAGCGGATGCTGCGTAGCTTCCGGGCCGGCCGCATCTTCTTCGCCGGCGACGCCGCGCACGTGATGGCGCCGTTCGGGGCGCGCGGCATGAACAGCGGCGTCCAGGACGCCGAGAACCTGGCCTGGAAGCTCTGGGGGGCGCTGGAGGGATGGGCGCCCGAGGCGCTGCTCGACACCTACGACGCCGAGCGGCGCGCCGCCGCGGCGCACAACCTGCGCGTCGTGGACCAGACGATGCGGTTCATGGTCCCGCCGACCCGCGCGCGCAGGCTGCTCCGGAATGCGCTCCTGCGCGCCAGCCAGTACGTCCGGCCTTTGCGGCGATTCGTCAACAGCGGCCGCCTCTCGGAGCCGTTCGTGTACCGCGAGTCGCCGATCGTGGCCGCCGGCGGCGAGCGGGTGGACGTGCAGGGCCGCGGCTTCGTGGCGCTCGTGGGCGCGGCGGTCGAGCCCCCGAAGACGCCGGTACCGTTGGAGCTACGGCACGAGGGCGACGGCCTCGTGCTCGTGCGCCCCGACGGTCACGTCGCCGCCCGGACAGCCGATGCGTCCCGGCTGCCGGAGCTCCTCAAGCTGGCGGTGGCCGCATGATTTTCGAGCCCGACCTCGAGACGATGCCGCTCGAGCGGCTGCGGGCGCTGCAGTCGGACCGGTTGAGAGAGGTCGTCGCGCGCGTGAGAGAGCGCGTCCCGTTCTACCGCGAGCGGCTCGACGGCGTCGCGGTCGACTCGCTCGAGGATCTCCCGAAGCTGCCCTTCACGCGCAAGACGGACCTGCGCGACAACTACCCGTTCGGCCTCTTCGCCGTCCCGATGCGCGAGGTGGTGCGCGTCCACGCCTCGTCCGGGACGACCGGCAAGCCGACGGTGATGGGCTACACGGCCGGCGATATCGACCTCTTCGCGCGCGTGAACGCGCGGTCGCTCGCCATGGCCGGCGGCGAGCCGGACATGATCCTCCACAACGCCTACGGGTACGGCCTCTTCACCGGCGGCCTCGGGCTCCACTACGGCGGCGAGCGCCTCGGCATGACGGTCGTCCCGGTCTCGGGCGGCATGACCGAACGGCAGCTGCTGCTGATCCAGGACTTCCGGCCGGACCTCATCTGCTGCACGCCCAGCTACGCGCTCACGCTCGCCCAGGAGCTCGCCGCGCGCGGCGTCTCGCCGGAGGAGATCAGCCTCCGCTATGCGTGTCTCGGCGCCGAGCCGTGGACGGAGGCGGTGCGGGCCGAGGTGGATGCAGGCCTCGGGATCCGCTCGACGAACATCTACGGCCTCTCGGAGGTGATCGGCCCGGGCGTCTCGAACGAGTGCCTCGAGGAGCGGAGCGGCTCGCACGTCAACGAGGACCACTTCTACCCCGAGGTCGTCGATCCCGACAGCGGCGAGCCGGTGGCGGGAGGGGAAGAAGGCGTGCTCGTCTTCACGACCCTGACGAAGGAGGCGCTGCCGCTGATCCGCTACTGGACGGGCGACATCTGCTCGCTGTCGTCGGAGCCGTGCTCGTGCGGCCGCACGCTGCGGCGGATGAGCCTGATCAAGGGCCGCACCGACGACATGCTGATCATCCGCGGCGTCAACATCTACCCGAGCCAGATCGAAGCCGTCATCCCGCGCGTTCCGGGGCTGACGACGAACTACCGTCTGGTCGTCACCAGGGAGGGGACGCTCGACGAGCTCACGGTCGAGGTCGAGGGCAGCGGCGACGAGGGCGAGCTGGCGCGGCTCGCGAAGGAGACGACCGGCTGCTCCGTCGTCGTGAAGGTCGTGCCGCCGGGGAGCGTCCCGCGGTCGGAGGGCGGCAAGCTGCAGCGCGTTCACGACCTCCGCCGGCTTTGAGGGCGATCCCCGAGGGCTACGAGGCCCGCCTCACCGTCGTCGTCACCGAGGCGATGACGGTCGACTTCGAGGAGCTGGGCCGCGTCCATCCGGTCTACGCGACCTACTGGCTCTGCAAGCACATGGAGGAGGCCGGGCGGAAGATCATCCTGCCGTTCCTCGAGGACGGGGAGGAGGGGATCGGGAGCGCGGTCTCCGCCCGCCATCTCGCGCCTGCGGTGGCCGGCCAACGCGTCGACGTCGTCGCCGAGCACGTGAGCACCGAAAGGAACCGCGTCAGAGTCCGCTGCCGCGCCACAAACGAAGCCGGAGAGCTGATCGGCGAGGGCGAAACGGAGCAGACGATCCTCCCCCGGGAACGCATCGAAGAGCTGATCCGGGCGGCGACACGAGCTGACGGCCGTCCCGAGAGCAGCGAGACCGCGAGCACCGGGCTCGGCAGGGACGAGTTCTTCGCGATCATGAGCGCCTTCCCGACGGGCGTGGCGGTCGTTACCACCCGCGATGAGCAGGGCAGGCCGCGTGGCCTCACCGCGCAATCGGTTGCCACCGTCTCCGCCGAGCCGCCGCTCCTGCTCGTCTGCATCGACCGGGCGAGCCGCACCCTCCCGGCCCTGCGCGCGAGCGGGCGATTCGTCGTCAACTTCCTTCGCGCCGACCGTGACGCGCTCTGCACCATCTTTGCCTCGAGGGCCGAGGACAAGTTCGCTAGGGTCGCGTGGCGCGCGGCCGCGAACGGTATGCCCGTCCTCCACGAAGACAGTCTCGCTTACGCGGAGTGCACGACCGAGCAGGAGCGCGAGGTCGGCGACCACGTTGTGGTCATCGGCCTCGTTGGCGGCGGGGAACCGCCGAGCGCGGACGGCGTTCCCCTCGTGTATTACCGCCGGACGTTCGCCCACTCGCCCGAGGCGTAATACCTGGGAAATCGGCACAAAGATTCGGGCCGACGGCCTGAAGAGTGCCATCACCTCGTCGCCGCGTCTCGTCGCACAGCTTGGTGATCGGCGGCATGTTCTTCTCTCGCCTACCTCGCTCTCCGGGCTCTTCGCTCGCTCAGGATCTGGTCGACGTCCGCCGCATCATCAGCGGTAGTAGCGCCAGTACTGCTCGGCCGCCCAATCGCCCTTTCACGAGGAACGCACACCGAACGCGATTGAAGGCGTAGCGGTGATGAACCATTGTGACCACGTGTGCACTGAGGCCTCCGATCGTTCTGTAGAAGTTCTGCTACTGTAACATCTTGTTAGTTGTGTAGTTGTTCAGTAGAGGAGTCTCATGAGTCTTCCCCAGCCCCTTACTGACCCGCTGATCGAGCTGATCGCGCGCCGCTTTCGCGTCATCGGCGAGCCGATGCGGATCAAGCTGCTCGACTCTCTGCGCGAGCGTGAGGCGAGCGTGAGCGAGCTGCGCGAAGCGACCGGCGCGTCACAGCAGAACGTCTCGAAGCACCTCGGCGTCCTGCTCGAGGCCGGGATCGTCGGTCGCCGCAAGGACGGGAACCAGGTCTTCTACTCGATCGTCGACGAGAGCATCTTCCGTCTCTGCGAGGAGGTCTGCGGCGGCTTGCAGCGTCAGGTCGCCGAGCTGAACGCGATCGTCGAAGGGGTCGGGCGATGACGCGCGGCTGGCCTCTGGAGCGGCTGCTGTTCGCACTC
>Ga0136617_10005890_pt1 | contig 10979 bp, 11 predicted proteins | sample AntDrymUQ3222106_2_FD_129672 | JGI IMG/M metagenome (GOLD analysis project Ga0136617, IMG submission 129672) | Polar desert sand microbial communities from Dry Valleys, Antarctica - metaG UQ322 (21.06) | ecosystem: Environmental > Terrestrial > Soil > Desert | place: Antarctica: Dry Valley...
GGCGGAGCGCGTCGAACACCGGCTGCACCTTGGCGATGTCGTCCTCGACGCCGCCGTACATCAGGGCGTAGCCGTTCTCCAGGCCCCAGACCCCACCGGAGACGCCGCAGTCGACGTAGCCGATGCCCTTCGGTTCCAGCATCTCAGCCGCGGCCAGGTCGTCGGTCCAGCGAGAGTTGCCGCCGTCGACGATCACGTCGCCCTCACCCAGCAGCTCACCGAGATTGCGGACGGTAGCCCGGGTCGGCTCGCCGGAGGGGACCATCACCCACACGACCTTGGGCGAGGGCAGCCGCTCGACGAGCTCCTCCATCGACCCCACGTCGGAGACGTCGGGGTTGCGGTCGAAGCCGACGACGGTGTGGCCGGCGTTGCGCAGGCGGGTGCGCATGTTGCCACCCATCTTGCCGAGGCCGATCAGGCCGATCTCCATGGTTCCCTCCCGGGGCTGGTGCATTGGGCCTAGGACAGCAGGCGTCTCGGCATGAGCAGATAGCGGAAGCCCGGACTCGTGCCACTCTCACCCGCCGAGCCGCTGATCACGACCGGCTTCGAGGCCTGGGTGAAGGCGAGCTCGACGACTGCCTCGTCGATGGCGGTCAGTCCGTCGAGCAGGAACTGTGGATTGAAGCCGGTGGTGATGGCCTCCCCGTCGACCTGGGCCTCGATCGCCTCGGAGGCCTGTGCCTCGTCACCGGAGCCGGCGTCGAGGGTGAGCACCCCGTCGGCGAAGGCGAGCTGGACCGCCGTGTTGCGCTCGGCCACCAGCGAGACGCGCTTGACGGACTCGATCAGGGCAGCTTTGTCGACCAACGCCGTGGTCTGGTGGTCGGCCGGGAAGAGACTGCGCACCTTGGGGAACTCCCCGTCCAGCAGGCGGGTGGTGGTGCGACGTACGCCGCCGGGCGCCTGGCCCTCGAACCCGATGATCCCCTCGCCGCTGCCTCCGTGCGAGAGCGCGATCGTCACCTCGGATCCGGCGGTCAAGGACTTGGCGGTGTCGCCCAGCACGCGGGCGGGCACCAGGGCGGCGATCGTCTCGTCCGGGGTGTGCGGCGACCAGGCCAGCTCGCGGTGCGAGAGGCGGAAGCGATCGGTGGCCAGCAGGCTGATCGTCGCGCCGTCGATCTCGATCCTGACTCCGGTCAGCACGGGCAGCATGTCGTCGCGGCCGGCGGCCGTCACCGCCTGGGCGACCGCGTGGGCGAACTGGTCGCTGCCCACAGTGCCGGTCGCCGCCGGCATCTGCGGGAGGGTCGGGTAGTCCTCGACCGGCATCGTCTGCAGGCTGAACCGCGCAGCGCCGCAGGTCAGCGAGACGCGCGATCCTTCGAGCGTCATCTCGACGGGCTTCGGCGGCAGGCTGCGGCAGATGTCGGCGAGCAGTCGGCCACTGACCAACGCCCGACCCTCCGCGGAGATCTGCGCGGCCACCGTGGCGCGGGCCGAGGTCTCGTAGTCGAAGGTCGACAACACCAGGCCGCCGGGCCCCCCGTCGGGGGGGTCGCCCGCAACGATGAGCAGGCCGGCGAGCACCGGAGCGCTGGGGCGGACGGGCAAGCTACGGGCGGCCCACGCAACGGCATCGGCGAGCACGTCACGATCGACGCTGAACTTCACTTCGTGGTTCTCCACTTCCGAGCCTGAGTCTGGAGTGTGCATCCTGCCATGCGCCCGCGTGCCATGGGCGGCGGCGTGGAACCCCCGACGGGTCGGCGTGGGCTGCCGACGGCTTGTGGTCGGGTCTCGCCCCAGGTCGTTGTCCCCAGGTCACGGGCCGAATGGAGTTTGCCGGCGATCGATCCAAGTGGAGGTGAGTAGTAGTCATAGCAACGGTTGAACCTGTGGACAGGGCAGATCGGCGCTGGTGAGCGTGCAGATCGATGTCCACAGGCCCTGTGGAGGCGGCGGTGGGCTCACAGCCACCCGTGTGTACCCGGCGTGGCGTCGGGTGTGGTTCTTCCTTCTCCTCCACAGGCCCTGTGGAGGAGAAGGGCACCTTCGACCCCGTTGCTCCACAGGCGGACCAGGTCTCCCCAAGGTCTTCCAAGGTCTCCCCCGCTCCTGCTCAGGTCTGCCGGGCCTGCATCTTGACGCGGTTGGTGAGCTCGCTGACCTGGTTGAAGACCGCGCGCCGCTCCGCGAGGAGCTGGTTGATCTTGCGGTCGGCGTACATGACGGTGGTGTGGTCCCGGTTGCCGAACTGGGCGCCGATCTTGGGCAGTGACAGCGGTGTCAGCTCGCGGCACAGGTACATGGCGATCTGCCGGGCGATCACGAGGTGCCGGCCCCGCGAGGGTCCGGTGAGGTCCTCGATGGAGATCCCGAAGTATGCCGCGGTCTGGGCGATGATCAGCGCGGCGGTGATCTCCGGCTCGCCGCCCTCGGGGATCAGGTCCTTGAGCACGATCTCGGCCAGCGTCAGGTCGACCTCCTGACGGTTCAGGTTCGCGAAGGCGGTCACCCGGATCAGGGCGCCCTCGAGCTCGCGGATGTTCGTCTGGATCTTCGAGGCGATGAACTCGAGCACGTCGGCGGGCGCCGAGAGCCGGTCCATGGCGGCTTTCTTGCGAAGGATCGCGATCCGGGTCTCGAGGTCGGGCGGCTGCACGTCGGTGATGAGCCCCCACTCGAACCGGTTGCGGAGTCGGTCCTCCAGTGCTTCGAGCCGCTTGGGCGCCCGGTCGGAGGTGAGCACGATCTGCTTGTTGGCGTTGTGGAGGGTGTTGAAGGTGTGGAAGAACTCCTCCTGGGTCTGGGTCTTGCCCTCCAGGAACTGGATGTCGTCGATCAGCAGGACGTCGACGTCGCGGTAGCGGCGCTTGAAGCGGTCCTGGCGGTCGTCGCGGATGGCATTGATGAACTCGTTGGTGAACTCCTCGCTGGAGACGTAGCGCACGGCTGCCCCGGCGTAGAGGCTGCGCACGTAGTGCCCGATGGCGTGCAGGAGGTGGGTCTTGCCGAGACCGGAGTCGCCGTAGATGAGCAGCGGGTTGTAGGACTTGCCCGGCGCCTCGGCGACCGCGACCGCCGCGGCGTGCGGGAAGCGGTTCGAGGAGCCGATGACGAAGGTCTCGAAGGTGTACTTCGGGTTCAGCCGGGTCTCCAACGCCGTTCGGGAGCGATCGAGTTCTGGGGCGTACTCCGGCGCCGAAAGGAGAGTAGGAACCCCGATGGTTGTCGACAAAGAGCCTTGTTGACTTGGCGGGGTGTCGAGGCGGTCGGCGTACGCCGGGCTGGGCGCGACGTCGCCGAGTGCCGGGTTGACGGTGACCGCGATCCGGATCTCCCGGCCGAAGGTCTCACTCAGGGAGTCCTCGAGCTGACCTCGCAGCCGGCCCTCGACCTGGCCGCGGGTGAACTCGTCGGGGACCGCGACGATCGCGGTGCTCTCGTGGAGGGTGACGGCCTCGCTGCTCCGAAGCCAGGCACGTTGATGGGCCTGGAGATCAGCCAGGATCGAGACCCAGACGTCGCGCAGCTCGGGGGCTGGCCCCGAAGGTGGCCCCGCCGGCTCCTGGATCGCGGCCGGGACGTCCAGGCGGCCGGTCGGGTGCTCCGAAATGTTGTCCGAGCTGTTCTCCACGCGGGTGCCTTCGCTTGTCGATGCTGTTTTTCCACAGGTTTTTCCACAGGGTGTGAACCCGGCTTCCGGTTCAGGACCCCGGACCTGTCGAAACCTGCCCGGTCAGCCCTTTGACGGAGTTTTCGCTGGTCAGGAGCCATCCACGAGCCAGTGAAACCGGCCGCACAGTGCTGGTGAGAGCACCGATGGTTGCCGGCGGGAAGGACTCGAAGACCCTGAACGTAACAAGCCCGCCGGGCTTCCGGCAAGCGGTCATCCACAGGTAGGAGCGGGTGGGTCAGGGGAGGCGCGGTTGCAGGTGCGGTCGCCGGTTTGACCCTGTCTCGCGGGCTCGCGTACCGTTGGCAGGTCGCCCGGCGTCGAGTTGTACCTCCTGGCTCGTAGCAGTCCCAAGGGCCGCAGCGCACGATGGTCGGACGCCCAGGCCATCGGCGGGGTCAGTCCGCCGGGCCGACACCGACTTCAGCCCTCAGTAGCGCATCGGAGAAGAACTCGTGAGCAAGCGTACGTACCAGCCGAACAACCGTCGCCGTCACAAGGTGCACGGGTTCCGTCTGCGCATGCGCACCCGCGCCGGCCGCGCGATCCTCGCCGGCCGCCGCCGCAAGGGCCGCAAGACCCTCGCCGTCTGAGCCGCGCCCGTCACCGCGGCTCGGAGAGAGCAGTATCGTGCTGACCCGGGACCACAGGCTCACGTCTGGCGAGTCCTTCCGGCGTGTCGTCCGCACGGGTCGTCGTGCCGGCACCCGGACGCTCGTCGTCCATCTACTCCTCGCAACAGATCGGGAGGCGACACCGTTGGCCACGCCGCCTACCGTGGGGTTCGTGGTGAGCAGAGCCGTGGGCAACGCCGTGAGGCGCAACGCCGTCAAACGCCGCCTGCGACACCTTTCCCGCGATCGCCTGTCGGCCCTGCCGGCCGGGACGCTGCTCGTGGTCCGCGCGCTGCCGAGGTCGACGCAGGCGACGTACGCCGCCCTCGGCGCCGACCTCGACAGGGCTCTCGAGAAGGCCCTCGCGAGGGCGACCACGTGAAGACCCTGCTCATCGGGTTCCTGAAGACCTACCGGGTGTTGATCAGCCCGCTCTACGGCCAGGTGTGCCGCTTCCACCCCTCCTGCTCGGCCTACGCCCTCGAGGCGGTCTCGACGCACGGAGCGGGGCGCGGGAGCTGGCTCGCCGTCCGCCGGGTCGGCCGCTGTCACCCCTGGGCGGCCGGTGGCCACGATCCGGTGCCCCCACCATCCGCCTGTGCCGGGGCGCCACACTCGACCACGCTAGGAGCCTGATGATCCAGTTCTTCAAGGACATCGGCGGCTTCATCATGACGCCGCTGTACTTCGTCATCTCCGCGGTCCTGATCGGTTTTCACAACCTGTGGGGCGGCGCCTTCGGCCCCGCAACGGGGATCGCCTGGGTGCTCTCGATCATCGGCCTGACGCTGGTGATCCGGGCCGCGTTGATCCCGCTGTTCGTCAAGCAGATCAAGTCCAGCCGCAACATGCAGCTGATCCAGCCCAAGGTCAAGGAGCTGCAGAAGAAGTACGGCCACGACCGGGAGCGTCTCGCTCAGGAGACGATGAACCTCTACAAGGAGACCGGGACCAACCCGTTCGCCTCGTGCCTGCCGATCATCTTGCAGATGCCGATCTTCCTCGCGCTCTTCCGCCTCATCGACCAGGCCGCGAAGAACCCCGAGGAGACTCGGGGGTTGATGACCGTCGAACTCAACGAGCAGTTCGGCAGCTCGATCTTCCTCGGTGCCAAGATCTCCGATACCTTCTTGTCCACCGAGCTGACCAGCGTGCGCATCCTGGCCGCCATCTTGGTGGCCGCGATGACCGCGACGACCTTCCTCACCCAGCGTCAGCTGATGAGCAAGAACATGCCGGCGGACGCCCTCACCGGACCCTACGCCCAGCAGCAGAAGCTGCTGCTCTACGTCTTGCCCGTGGTCTTCGCGGTCGGGGGCATCGCGTTCCCGGTGGGTGTCCTTTTTTACTGGACGACCTCCAACCTATGGACGATGGCGCAGCAGTTCTACGTGATCCGGAACAATCCGGCCCCGGGCACACCGGCTTTCACGGCCAAGGCAGAGCGCGATGCCGCGAAGGCCCGCAAGCGCGGCGAACCGGCCGCCCTGGCGGAGGCGGAGACCGTGGTCGAGGAGATCCCGCGTCCCGCCGCGCGGCAGCAGCCGAAGAAGCAGACCCGTTCCCAGCGCAAGAAGGGGCGTCCCGCCGGTCCGGGCGGTTCCCCGAGCGCACCGGACGCCTAGCACGGGCGTTCCCCCACACCGCAGATCCGAGCACAGGAGCACACCATGACCGAACAGACCTCTGACGAACGCCCCGAGCAGGACCCGGTCACCACCGGTGCCGACGCGTCGAACTCCCCCGTCGCCGAGGGCGCCACCCCCGAGGCGAACCACGTGATCGACGACGCCGACCATGCGGATGGCGCCGAGAACGAGAACGAGGACGAGGGCGATGCGAGTGCGTCTGGACCGTCGCGCATGGAGCGCCTGGAGAACGAGGGCGACATCGCCGCGGACTACCTCGAGGAACTGCTGGACATCGCCGACCTCGACGGCGACCTGGACATGGATGTCGAGGGCGACCGCGCGGCTGTCTCCATCGTCGGCGCCGACCTGAACCAGCTGGTCGGCTCGAATGGTGAGGTTCTCGATGCCCTGCAGGAGCTGACCAGGCTCGCGGTCTACCGGGAAACCGGCGAGCGGTCCCGCCTGATGCTCGACATCTCCGGCCACCGAGCCAGCCGCCGCGAGGCCCTGGTGATCCTGGCCGAGCAGAAGATCACCGAGGTGAAGGACTCGGGTGCCCGCATCGAGCTGGAGCCGATGACGTCGTTCGAGCGCAAGGTCGTCCACGACGTGGTCACCGATTCGGGGCTGGTGTCCGAGTCCGAGGGCGTGGAGCCCCGTCGCTTCGTGGTGATCCTTCCCAGCTGAGCCGGTTCGATGCGAGATGTTCCACGTGAAACACCGTCCACTCCCGAGGTGGCGCGGAGGGTGTTCACGCCGGATCGGCTCGCTCTCGCCGAGGGGTACGCCGCCTGGCTGACCGACGCGGGCACCGTCCGCGGGCTGATCGGGCCCCGGGAGGTGCCCCGGCTCTGGGCACGCCATCTGCTGAACTGCGCAGTGCTCGGCGAGGCGGTGCCGACCGCGGCGACGGTGTGCGACCTCGGCTCCGGCGCCGGTCTCCCCGGGCTGGTGCTGGCGATCGCCCGCCCCGACCTTCGGATGACCCTCGTCGAGCCGCTGCGCCGCCGCACCACCTTCCTCGAGGAGGTGGTCGCCGACCTCGGGCTCGACTCGGTCGAGGTCGTGCGCGGCCGCGCCGACGACCTGCACGGCGCCCGCACCTTCGACGTGGTCACCTCGCGCGCCGTGGCCCCGCTGGCCCGCCTGCTCCGGTGGTCTATGCCCCTGGTCGCCGCACGCGGCGCCCTGGTGGCCCTGAAAGGATCGTCGGTCGACGAAGAGATCCGCGAGGCCGCCGGGGTGCTGGCCGCCTACCGGTGCGCCACTCCGGAGCGGCTGCAGCTCGGCGGGACCACAGTGTCTCCACAGACCTCCGCCGTCCGAGTGGCCTGGGCCGATCCCTTGAGGGTAGGTTGGCCGCTTGTGCCAAGGACGGACGCGGCGGGTCGGCCCAGCCGACGTCGCTGAGGCCGTTTCTTCTCGGGGTTTTCCACCGGTTGACGGCACGCGCTGAGCGTGGTTATCCACAGGGTTGCCCGACTCATCCACAGTTTGCCCCGTATCGACGACAAGCGAGAACTGATCTGTGGTTTCACGTGAAACACCGTCGGACGGCCTTCCGGTCAGGGTCCGGACGGCCGGCGACCTGGCGGGCCACGTTCCCGTCGCCGGGTCCTTCGACGAGATGACCCCGCTCGCCCGGGCCGCCGAGCACAGCGTCCTGGCGCGGGAAGGGGCTCGGCTCAGACCCGCGCTGCCGCGTCCGCCGGCAACCCGGGTGCTGGTGGTCGCGAACCAGAAGGGCGGGGTCGGGAAGACCACGACGACGGTCAACATTGCCGCCGCCATGGCCCAGGTCGGCCAGCGGGTGCTGGTCATCGACCTCGACCCCCAGGGCAACGCCTCGACCGCGCTGAACATCTACCATCGCCGCGGCGTGCTGTCCACGTACGAGGTGCTCGTCGAGGATGCCGGTTTGGCCGACGTCGCGACGGAGGCCCCGGACCTCCCCGGCCTGTTCGTGGTCCCCGCGACCATCGACCTCGCGGGCGCCGAGATCGAGCTCGTGAGCGTCGTGGCCCGGGAGAGCCGCCTGGACAAGGCGATCCGCGCCGAGCCTTGTGTGGGCGGGGCGGAGGCTGGCGAGGACCGCTACGACTTCGTCCTCATCGACTGTCCACCGTCTCTGGGCCTGCTCACCCTGAACGCCTTCGTGGCCGGCGCGGAGATGCTGATCCCCATCCAGGCCGAGTACTACGCGCTCGAAGGTCTCGGCCAGCTCCTCGAGACGGTCGAGATGGTGCGCCAGCATCTCAACCCGCGCCTACGCGTCTCGACGATCCTGGTGACCATGTACGACGCTCGCACGCGTCTCGCCGCGGGCGTGGCCGAGGAGGTCCGGGAGCACTTCGGGGACCAGGTGCTGCGGACCTCGATCCCGCGCTCGGTGCGCGTCTCCGAGGCGCCGTCCTACGGTCAGACGGTGATGACCTACGACCCGGGATCGCCCGGAGCGCTGAGCTACCTCGAGGCCGCCCGCGAGATCGTCGTCAAGGGAGCACCGACATGACCCCCCGACCAAGCTGCTCGTTCCTCTCACACCGCGCCGGGGACCCCGGATGACCCAGCCGTCCCGTCCCGCTCGTCGTGGCCTGGGACGCGGCCTGGGCTCGCTGATCCCGACCGCGCCCCAGCAGGCCCCGCCCATCCACCCGCCCATCCACCCGCCTACAGACCCTGCAGTCGGGCCTGGGGAGGCGGTCGAACCCGCCGTGCCGGCAACGGTTTCGGGCGCCTACTTCGCCGACCTCCCCGTCGATGCCGTCCGCCCCAACCCGCGACAGCCGCGCGAGGTGTTCGAGGAGGAGGCGATGGCCGAGCTGGTCTTCTCCATCAAGGAAGTGGGGCTCCTCCAGCCCATCGTGGTGCGTCCGGTCGGCGAGAATGCCTTCGAGCTGATCATGGGCGAGCGCCGGTGGCGGGCCGCGCAGGAGGCGGGCCTGACCACGATCCCGGCCATCGTGCGCGAGACCGGCGACGACGTCATGTTGCGCGACGCGCTGTTGGAGAACCTGCACCGCTCCCAGCTCAACCCACTGGAGGAGGCGGCGGCCTACGGGCAACTGCTGGAGGACTTCGGCTGCACCCACGAGGAGCTCGCCCAGCGCATCGGGCGGTCCCGTCCCCAGATCAGCAACACGTTGCGGCTCCTGCGGCTCTCCCCGCCCGTGCAGCGTCGGGTTGCCGCCGGCGTGCTCTCTGCCGGCCACGCCCGGGCCCTGCTCGCGGTCGACGACGGCGACGTGCAGGACCGGCTCGCCCAGCGGGTCGTCGCGGAAGGGATCAGCGTGCGGGGACTGGAAGAGATCGTGGCGGTCGGCGACCACGGGGGTGCCGAGGCCCGGCAGGTACGCCGTCGGCCCGTGGCGCCCGGCCTCACGGAGCTGTCCGAGCGGCTCTCGGACCGACTCGAGACGCGGGTCAAGATCGATCTGGGCAAGACCCGCGGGAAGGTCGTCGTCGAGTTCGCCACCATGGACGACCTGCGGCGCATTGTCGACATTATGGACCCCCGCAACCGCTCGGACCGGGCGATTTAAGCGGAGCACCAATCAATTGTCGACTAAGCGACAGATCTACAAGACGACTAGTCGCTCGGTCTCCGAAGCTAGGAAGAGGCGGCTGGCGGTGGGGGGGTGCGGCCACGCTCGGCGGCCCGGCGGGCGACCCGGTCACGCTTCTCCCGGGCGTCCAGCACGGCCGCCTCATCGAGGGTCGGGGCGGAGCCGCCGTACGACGCAGGCACCCACCAGGCTCCGGGCTGCAGCCGGGCCTCCGGATAGGTCCGGATCGCAGTGTCCAAGAGCGACGCCATCGACGCCTTGAGTGCCGCGGTCTCGGCCACGGGGTTCGCGCCGCTGGGGTGCAGCGGCCCCCCGACGACGATCGAGATGGTCTTGCCGCGCGAGAAGTCCCGGGGGTGGTCCTTGGTCATCATCCGCTGCGTGCCCCACAAGATCACCGGCACCAGCGGGACCTGAGCCGCGGCGGCGAGCCGGACGGCACCGGTCTTGAACTCCTTGAGCTCCATCGCCCTCGAGATCGTCGCTTCGGGGAAGATCCCCACAGCCTCGCCGCTGCGCAGGTAGTCGACGGCCGTCTGGTACGACGCGATCCCTGCGCCCCGGTCGACCTCGATGTGGTGCAGCGAGCGCATCAGCGGGCCGGTCCAGCGGTGGTCGAAGAGCTCGCGCTTCGACATGAAGCGCACCAGCCTCTTCGAGGTCTGCGCGGCGAGGCCGCCGTACACGAAGTCGACGTAGCCGATGTGGTTGTAGGCCAGCACCACCCCTCCCGTGCGCGGGATGTGCTCGGAGCCGGATATCACGAAGTGCTGGCCCAGCACCCGGAACCCGGTCTTCGCGACGACGATGATGGGCGGATACGTCAGGTCGCGCATCTCGGCTCCTTCCCGTCCCGGGCGACGGCCGCCCGGACCAGCGCGGCGGCCACGTCGCCGAGGTCGAGGCCGGCGGCCTGGATGGACAGCGGCACGGTGGAGGTCTCGGTAAAGCCGGGCGCCACGTTGACCTCCAGGAACCACACGACCCCGGAGCTGTCGATGATCAGGTCGGAACGCGAGAGGTCGCGCAGCCCGAGCGCCTCGTGGGCGGTGACGGCAACCCGGACGCACTCGGCGCTCAGCTCGTCGGAGAGCGGCGCCGGCACCTCGAACTCCGTGGAGCCGGCCGTGTAGCGCGCGGTGTAGTCGTAGACGCCGCCGTCGGGCTTGATGGCCACGGCGGGCAGGGCGCGCGGGCCCGAGCCGTCGTCGATCACGGGTACGGCGACCTCGGTGCCGGTCACGAACCGCTCCAGCAGCGCCACGGGGCCGTAGGCGTAGGCGTTGACCATGGCACCGGGGAGCTGCTCGGCGGCGTTCACCACGGAGCAGCCCAGCGCCGACCCGCTGCGCGCCGGCTTGACCATCAGTGGCAGCCCGAGCCGCTCGACCAGGGCGGCCATCACGTCGGCGGCGCCGAGCTCGCGGAAGGTCTCGTGGGGCAGGCAGACCGACTCGGGCGTGTGCAGGCCGGCGCGGGCGACGACGGTCTTGGCGACGGGCTTGTCGAAGGCGGCCCGGCTCGCCGCGGGAGTCGCGCCGAC
>Ga0136617_10005891_pt1 | contig 10978 bp, 8 predicted proteins | sample AntDrymUQ3222106_2_FD_129672 | JGI IMG/M metagenome (GOLD analysis project Ga0136617, IMG submission 129672) | Polar desert sand microbial communities from Dry Valleys, Antarctica - metaG UQ322 (21.06) | ecosystem: Environmental > Terrestrial > Soil > Desert | place: Antarctica: Dry Valley...
CCGCGCAGATTCACGGCCGCGTAAACGCCGCCCATCTCGAGCCAGACAGCAATCGAGGGAGAGAAGTTGGGCGTGAGCGAGCTGTCGAATCCGCCGTAACCGTAGAGCTGCGTCGGGTTGTTGCCGTTCTTCTCCAGACCCTTCTTGTAGGTCAGGAACATCGGCACGCGCGTCCCGTCTTTGCTTTGGAAGAAGACCTGTTCGGTCGCGAAGTCACCGGATTTGAAATCGACCTTCGGCCGAAAGAGGACGCTGCTTTGGCCGGTCTTGATGTCGTAACGGAAAACGGTCGGCGGCTCGGTGAAGCTGACATAATTATAGAACGTCTCCGTGTCCTTGCGCTTGCCGGTAAAGCCGCTCGCGGTCCCGAGCCCCGGAAGCGGAATCTCCCCGGCGGGTTTACCCGAGAGCTCAAACAGCCTGACGAGCGAGTGCGCGTCCTTCAGGTAGTTGGCGATGAAGCGTTCGCCGACAAGCGCCACTCCTCCCAGCTTGTCCGCGGCTTCGGCCACCACTTCCTTGATCTCGTCAGGCTTCCGCGTGTCGATCGCGATGATCCGCCCGCGCGACGCGTTCAGGTTCGTCCGAAACCAAAGGACCGGGCCTTCGTGGCCGATGAAAACGTATTCCGCGTCCTGCTTGTCCAGCAGCTCGACCACCTTCGAATCGGATTGCTGGAGGTCCTTGTAGAAGATGCGGTTCTTTGGGTCGCTGCCCTGGGAGATGTTGATGATGAGATAGCTGCCGTCTTCTGTGACCTCCGCGTTGAAGAGCCAGTCTTTGTGATCCGATCGCTCGTAGATCAGCACATCCTGGCTCTGTGGTGTGCCGAGTTTGTGGAAGTAGACCTTGTGGAAATAGTTGGCCGCCTTCAGTTGCTCTCCGCTCGGTTCGTCGTAACGGCTGTAGAAAAAACCGGTGGCCTCGCGGTTCCAGGAAGCACCGGAGAACTTGATCCACTTTACCTGCTCTTCGAGATCCTGGCCGCTCTCGATGTTGCGAACCTTCCACTCCTGCCAATCCGATCCGGCACTGGCGAGGCCATAAGCCATCAGCTTCCCATCGTCGGAGATGGCGGTGCCCGTCAGCGCCGTCGTGCCATCTTTTGAGAGCGTGTTTGGATCAAGCAACACGCGCGGCTCGCCGGGCAGACTCGCGCCGGCGTAGAGGACGCTTTGGTTTTGCAGGCCGGTATTCTTGCTGAAAAAGTAGCGCCCGCCTTCCCGAAACGGCACGCCGTACTTTTCGTAATTCCACAGCGCCGTCAGCCGCTGATTGATGCTCTTCCGCTCGGGGATGCTCTCGAGGAAGCCGAACGTGAGTTTGTTCTGGGCTTCGATCCATTTTTTCGTTTCCTCGGAGTCCGCGTTTTCCAGCCCCCGATAGGGATCCGCCACTTTGGTTCCGTGGTAATCGTCGGTTTGCTCGGATTTCTGCGCAGGCGGATAGGCAAAGGCCGCTTTGTCTTTCGCCTCGGAAAACGTGACGCTGAAAAGGCAAAGGCCGGACCCGAAAAGAAGCGGAAGGCGTTTCATGAGAAGGCGACTTACCCCGCTTCCACACTACGGGCAATCAGACGAGCGCGTTACGAGCGACCAGCGAATAGGTCACGAGCGCGCCGATGGCGAGGAGCGCAACACCCGCCACGACAAACTCCCACGACCTTTCGAGGGAGACGCGCGCCAGCATTCGCATCCCGTGTTTCGGGTAGGTCAGATAGAGCAAACCTTTGATCGTCCATCCCCAGCCGAGGACGGTCACAACAGCCGGAATGCCGTGCCAAACGTTATGAAAGGCCACGATCAGCGCCCCTAATTGGAAGTGAAGCAAGCCTGTATAGATTGCTCCCACGTCGCCCTTTTCGCGCCACAGGATAAACAGCCGAGCCCAGACTCGTGGCTGGAACACGTGGGACAATCCGACAACAAAGCAGCAGAGCGCGACCAGCTTTTCGACGGCGATCTCCATCTCGCGATCATCCTTAGCATAGCCGGCTCTGGAAATCCCGCGCCGCTTGCACCACGTCTTCCGTTGGCGACATTGCTCGCCCTCGATGCTCACGATTTCGCAAGTCACGAAAGCTTTCGGCGGACGCACGCTTTTCGAAGATGCGTCTCTGCAGGTGAACCGTGGCGATCGCGTCGGACTGGTGGGGCCGAATGGCGCCGGGAAATCCACCCTTTTCTCGCTCATTCTTGGTGAGGCTTCGCCGGATGTAGGGAAGGTTGCGACAGAGAAAGCCGCCACGACGGGCTACCTCCCGCAGGAGAACGCGCCCGCCGGTGATGAGACTGTTCTCGAGCTCGCGTCTGCGATTTCGCCCGAACTGACGAAGGCGCAGCGAATCCTGAAATCGACGCCGGAAGATTCGCCCGAGCACCATGATGCGCTGCACACCTTTGACGAGCACGGTGGCTGGCAAATCGAGCCGAAAGCCAAGCGCATCCTGCATGGCCTCGCCTTCCGCGAGAGTGATTTCGAGCGGCCCGCGAAAACCCTTAGTGGCGGTTGGGTGATGCGTGCGCATTTGGCGCGATTGCTCGTGCAGGAACCGGATCTGTTGCTGCTCGACGAGCCGACGAACCATCTCGACCTGGAGTCCCTGGTCTGGTTTCAGGAATATTTAAGAAACTATCCCGGCGCGATCCTCATGATCTCGCACGATCGCGAATTCCTGAACCAGCTCGTGGGCTCGATTGTAGAGATCGCGCATCGGCGCCTGAATCGGTATCGCGGCAATTGGGACAGCTATGTGGAACAGAAGGGTGCGCGCGAAGAGCAACAGCTTTCTGCCTACAAGAATCAGCAAAAGGAGATCGCGTCGCTGCAACTTTTTGCCGACCGCTTTCGAGCCAAGGCCAGCAAGGCGTCGCAGGCGCAGAGTAAATTGAAACAGATCGATCGGATGGAGAAGATCGAAGCGCCCGTCGCGCGCGAGAAGACGGTGCACTTCCGTTTTCCCCAGCCGCCGCGGAGCGGACATCGCGTCATTACTTTGAAGGAGGTCGATTACGCTTACGGCGATCTGGTGGTCTACCGCGGCTTGAATTTCGAGGCCGAACGCGGACAGCGCACGGTGCTGGTAGGACCGAACGGCTCCGGAAAATCAACCCTGCTGAAATTGCTCGCGGGTGTTCTGGAAGTACAAAGCGGCACACGCGATCTCGGGCACAACGCGAAGGTTGGCTATTTCTCGCAGTATCGCGTCGAGATGTTGAAGCCAAGCATGACTGTGCTGGAAACTGCGCGCGATATGCCGAACCCGGTCTCCGAGCAAACGGCGCGAACGGTCCTCGGCTCGTTCCTCTTTCGCGGCGACGATGTCTTCAAGACAACGGGTGTGCTCAGCGGAGGAGAAAAGACGCGCCTCGCGCTCGTCAAGCTATTGCTCGATCCGCCGAACCTTCTCCTGATGGACGAACCGACTACGCATCTCGATGTCGGCAGCATCGACGCCCTCGTCGGTGCGCTCGCGCAATACGAAGGGACGCTCATTTTCATCAGCCACGACGTCTATTTCATCCGCGCCGTGGCGAAGAACGTCCTTCACATCAATGCCGGGCAGCTCACGCCTTACGCGGGCGACTACGATTACTATCTCGATAAATCGCGCGCGACCTCGGCCCGCGCGGCGCTCACGAGTGACGGGCAAAAGTTGCACAACCTGCAGCCCAACGGAGCGACACCTCCCGCGCCGCCTTCGGTTCCTGGGATGCGCCAATCCCGCGAAGTGCGCCGCGCCGAGGCCGAGCAACGCAAGGCGGAAGCGAAAGTGAAACGCGAGCACGAGAAGCGGGTGCGCGAACTGGAAATGCACATCCTTTCGCTCGAAGGCAGACAGCGCGAACTCACGTCCGAACTGGAGAAGCCCGAGACGTATGGCCCCGGCGGCGCGGCGATGGAATTGAACCGGGAACTTTCGAGCCTAAACTCGGAAATGGAGCGGGTGACGAAGGAGTGGGAAGCGCTCGGCGAAGGGGCGGTGCACGTGTGATGTTGACGGCGGCATTTCACGCGGGCTTTTTTGAGAAGCGTTTTAGGACGACGCAGCACCTGCCCGGGTGATACAATTTGGCGACCGATGCCTCCCGTTTCGAAAATTCCATCGGCTAAGACCTCCGTTACTCCTGGCTTGGTCGCTCGTTTTGAGGGCCGGCGCGTGCTCATCACCGGTGGCCTTGGGTTTATCGGCTCCAATCTGGCGCGTCGGTTAGTCCTGGAAGGGGCGGAAGTAACGCTCGTCGATAGTCTCATCCCCGAATACGGCGGGAACCTTTTCAACGTATCCGATATCCGGGACAACGCGCGGTTGAAAATCAATATCGCCGATGTGCGCGATCCACATTCTATGCGCTACCTGGTGCGCGGACAGGACTATCTCTTCAATCTCGCCGGCCAAACCGCTCACCTTGATTCGATGGTCGATCCGCACACCGATCTGGAGATCAATTGCCGCGCCCAGCTTTCCATCCTGGAGGCCTGTCGCGGGCACAACCCCGGGATCAAGGTTGTCTTTTCGAGCACGCGCCAGATTTACGGCGCGCCACGTTATCTGCCGGTCGATGAGGAGCACCCGCTCGTGCCGGTCGATATCAACGGCATCAACAAGCTCGCCGGCGAGAGCTACCATTTGCTCTATCACCGCACCCACGGCGTCCGCGCCTGCGTCCTCCGCCTAACGAATACCTACGGGCCGCGCATGCGCGTGCGCGACGATCGCCAGACGTTCCTCGGCATCTGGTTTAAGCGCCTGCTCGCGGGCGAGAAAATCCTGGTCTTCGGCGACGGAACGCAGTTGCGCGATTTCAATTACGTTGACGATGTGGTGGAGGCCATGATTCTGGCCGCGCTCGACGATCGCGCGGATGGGCAAATCTTTAATCTGGGCGCGCCCGATTGGCTCAGCTTGCGCGATCTGGCCGCGTTGCTTGTCGAAATCCACGAAGGCGGCGCTTTCGCATTGGCCGCTTTCCCGACCGAGCGCAAACGGATCGACATCGGTAGCTACTACGCCGACTACGGGCGGATCGAGCAGCTTCTCGGCTGGAAACCGAGGGTGGCCTTGCGCGATGGGCTCGTGCGCACGCTTGAGTTTTATGATCGTCATCGAAAGCAGTATTGGGGAAGATTGTGATGGTGCCGATTATTCTGCCGACCACCGTGTGTTCGTCGCAAAGAAGTAACGGTTCCAAACTTGACTGCGACTGCGGCGGCCATCCACCCTGCTCACCTTGAAGACGCCTAACGCTCGCAAGCTCCGAGGTATTTCCGCGGTCTTCCCGGCCTACAATGACGGCGGCACCATCGCCTCGATGGTTGTTTCGGCGTTGATGACGCTGCGCGAGTGCGCGGATGATTTTGAGGTCATTGTCGTCAACGATGGCAGCCAGGACTACACCGGCGCGCTCCTCGACGAGCTGGCCCGCGTTTACGGGCCGCAAGTGCGCGTCATTCATCACCCGCGTAACGGTGGCTACGGCGCGGCTTTGCGCACTGGATTCGCAGCGGCGCGTAAGGAGTGGATCTTCTACACCGACGGCGACGGACAATACGACCCGCGCCAGCTCACGCGTCTGATCGCAGCGTGGGACGACGAGCGCTTCGATGTGGTCAACGGCTACAAAATTTCCCGGCACGATCCATGGTACCGGGCTCTCATCGGCCGGATCTATCACCATGTCGTGAAGCTCCTCTTCGGCTTCCGCTTGCGCGATGTAGACTGCGACTTCCGTTTGATGCGCCGCTCTATCTTTGACCACGTCACTTTGCGCTCGGATAGCGGGACGATCTGCCTGGAAATGGTCAAGAAATTCCAGGACGCGGGCTACCGTTTTGTGGAGGTGCCGGTGAACCACTACCACCGCGCCTGCGGGCGCTCGCAATTCTTCAATTTTCCCCGCCTCTGGCGCACCGGTATCCAATTACTCGGGCTCTGGTACGAATTGGTCTGGCGTGCGAGGCCGGAAAACCGCGGCGCGCGCAAAGAAGAAATGATTGCCGGCGAGGCAGCCGCTCCAGAGCCTCTGCCCGCGTCCGCAGTCACTGAAGGCGAGACGTCTAAATTAGTGACGTACTAATCGCGCGGTTCCCCCGCGCGAGTAGATGTAGAGGCGAGCCTGCCCATTCGGCCGCTAGTGTGCGCTGCGGACAGTGATAGGATGCGCGCATGATCTGGATTCAGACCGGCGTCGTCTTAATCCTGCAGATCTACTTTTGGGGGGCGGGATTAATTTTACTCTTGCTGCCGCGGCGGTTGCTCCGCTTTTGGCCAGCGTTCTGTCCGGCGGCAGGAATCGGGCTGCAGTCCGCGCTCGTCTGGGCGGGCGCTCACACGGTCATGCCCGGGACGCAGAGCTATGCCGGCTACGCGCTTGCCCTCCCGATCGCCTTGCTCGCGTGCGCTCTTGTGCGGCTCGGGCCGCGCCCAGCTTTAAAACTCTTCCTGGTGGTGCGCCGATGGGGGGCGCTTTGGGTGATCATGGCGTTCTGCTTCGTTCTGCAAGTTCAACCGCTAACGAAACCGCCGGTCCTGACCTCGATCTCGCTGGGCAGTTGCGATGCGGCCGACTACGCCGCGGGCGCTCGTGTCCTCCAGGAATTCTCCAGCCGAGACCGTTCGGGCTTCGTGGGTCTGACCGAGGTGGTGCAAGTTTTCTCGGTCGACAACTTCTTCGATTACACGCTGCGCCTGCACCATTTCACGCCGTGCGCGCTGCTCGCGCTCAATGGCGCTTTGCTTGGCCGGCAGCCCCATGAGTTGGCAAGCCTGCTCGGGGTTGTGCTGGCAGTGTCGGCGCTACCGGTGGTCTTCTGGCTGGCGCGCGCGGGATTTCGTCTGGGGCCGCTGAGCAGCAGCGTGGTCACGCTCGCCTACGGAATGAGCCCGGTCGTGCTCTACGCGATTTATCACACGGCGCTAGGTCAGCTCGCGGCCATCCCCGCCGTCGCGCTTCTTACTTGGGCGGGGGTCTGTGTTTACCGCGGGCCGGGCACACTGCGGCACTTTTTCCGTTATGCAGGCCTGCTGCTCCTTTGCAATTGGATGATCCTGGGAGCCTACAATTTCTTCATCGTGTTCAGCTATGCCGCGCTCTTCGCTTATGTGGGCTGGCGCACGTTCTGGGAGCGCCATTGGGCGCGGGCGGCACGCTGGGTGGCTTTCATGGGTATCAACCTCGCGCTCTGCATCGTCCTCTTTCCTGGGCGAGTCGTTAGTCTGAGAGAGCGCTTTCTGTTGTTGGACAAGGAGGAGTTCGGTTGGCGTATCGCTGCGTTCCGGCCTGAGGGCTGGTTTGGCGCCTTTGCCAACAGCAAGCTGGAGCCGGCGAACGCGCTCCTGCCCCAACTCTTCGGGGCCGCGTGTCTGCTCGCGCTTGGCTACGCAGTGTTCCGGCTGTGGCGTTCGCCCCGTCGGCAGGTGCTGCTGCTGGCAGCGGCTTGCACTGTCCCGATTTTTTTTGGCTACGGCTTGCTCGTTTGGATAGGTCAAAAGCCAGGCGAAAATGCTTCGTACGATGCCTACAAGTTGTTCGCCGTGTTTTATCCGGGAATCCTGATCAGCCTTTGCCTCTGGCTTGGGTTACCGTGCCGAGCATGGTCAACTGCGCGGACTCGACTCGGCCTCGCGGTGGTGCTCGGGACAGCCTTGCTGGGAGTGAACTTTGCTATGGCCCAGGAGTTTCGCCGTAGCCTGCGACATTCTGCTCTGCGCGTGGACCGGCCCCTGGTGGATCTGGCCGCCATCGAACAGTGGCCGGCGGTGAACTCGGTCAATGTCTGCCTGGAAGGATACTGGCCGCGGTTATGGGCGAATTATTTTCTGCTGCGCAAGCCGCAGTACTTCCCGATGCGGACCTACGAAGCGCGCGCCGTGACTCCTTTGCGCGGTGATTGGGATTTGCGGGATACGTTTCTTATGGTCGAGCCTTCGCAAAAGCGCGACGCGGTTGAGATCAATGATTGGTATTACCTCATCGACAGACGGGGTGAGACGTTCTTGGAAGTGCGATTGCACTCGGGCTGGCATCCGCCCGAGCGCAATCGCTGGGAAGCCTGGTGCTGGGCGGCCGGTTCGCCGCAAATCGCGGTGACGAACCCGCATGATGCGCCGCTCGCGGCCGAGTTGGAATTTTCCGCCCGCAGCTTGAACCCGCGCGATTTACAGGTCCGTGCCGGTGACGATCTCGTTTGGGTAGGAAAACTCGGCTCGTCGTTACAGAACGCGCAAGGAATCGCCGTCCGGTTTCCGCCTGGTCGCAGCCTGCTCCACTTTGATACGAGCGAGTCCGCCGTTTCGTCGGGGCCGGATGAGAGCCGCGCGCTCACCTTCGCCCTGTATCGACTTCGGGTCCGAGTCGCTTCGCCTCCTCCAACGCAAGCTAGCGGGGAGCCGCCCTAACGATGTCCACTCCGCTCGTAGAAGATTCCGAATACCGGCTCATGCGAGCGGTGGAGGACAGGCATTGGTGGTTCGACGGCATGGAGCAAATCACTGCCCGGTTGTTCGCGGAGCTGGCGTTGCCGCCGCGTGAGCGTTGCGAGATTCTCGATGCCGGTTGCGGGACGGGGCGCAACTTGGGGTTTCTGAACGGCTACGGAAATGTGACGGGCTTGGATTACTCGTCCGTGGCGGTGGATTGCTGCCGGGAACGCGGTTTTGAAAAGTTGGTCTGCGCCTCGGTTAACGAGCTGCCCTTTGCGGACGGGCAGTTCAATTTAGTGACCTCCTTCGACGTAATCGTCACCGCTGGTGTGGATGACAAGGCGGCTCTCGCGGAAGCCTGGCGCGTGCTCAAGCCGGGGGGATGGTTCTTTATCCGCGTGGCGGCTTACGATTGGTTACGCGCGCGGCACGACGCGCAATGGCATGTGGCCCACCGCTACGTTCGCGGCGAGCTGCGCGCAAAACTGATGGCGGCGGGTTTCCAAGTGCACACGAGCAGCTACGCGAATATGTGGCTATTGCCTGTGGCGCTTCTCAAGCGCTGGTCGGAGCGTTTGGTGCCGCCTCGCGAAGAGTCCGATCTGCAAGCCGGCACCGGCGGCAGATTAAATGGGCTGCTGGAAGCAATCCTCGCGAGTGAGGCGCGCTTGATAGCGACGAGTGGATTGCCGTGCGGGTTGTCGCTGCTCGCGCTGGCGCGCAAGGAATAAGCTGAGACACAGCAGCGCCGAGTTATCGCGGTTCCTCTCAACCAATGATCTCAGCGTAAGCTTCCGGGTCAGTCGCTCCTTCCGTGATGAGGACGAGCACGCGGGTGGCCTTGTCGATGCGCAGATTTTCTCGATGCTTCTCGTTCTCCGGACCGGTCAATAGCTCCAGCAAACCCGCCAGCCCCGAGCCGCCCGTTTCACCGGCAACCACCTCAACGCCGGCCAGCGCCCGCATCGCCTCGCGCGCGCGTTCGTCATCGATCGCGATGAAAACGTCCATCCCGTCCGAGACAATCGGCCAGGCCACGATGGAGGGCCGACCGCAGTTCAAACCCGCCATGATCGAATCATGCGGTCCCGGGACGGACACGATCTCGCCCGCTTCCATCGACGCGAGCATGCAGGCCGCGTGCGTAGGTTCGACGCTGACAAGCATGGCCTGGGAATCGCGGCCCGGCTGGCGGTAATGACTCACAACCGCGGCTGCAAGCGCGCCCACGCCGATTTGCACCGCAACGAGATCGGGGCCCGTGTCCCCTCCCCGGGCCAGTTCGTCGTCGACTTCCCAGAGGATTGTGGAGTAGCCCTCCATCACCCAGCGCGGCACCTCTTCGTAGCCGGGCCACGAAGTATCGGAGATGATGAGGCAACGCTCGCCCGCATCCCTGGCGGAACGCGCAACCGCATCGTCGTATGTGCCGTCGACAACTTCAACGTGCGCTCCTTCGCCCGCGATCGCGTCGATCCGCGCCTGCGCCGTCCCGGCGGGAACGTAGATGCGCGAAGCAAAGCCCAGCAGGGCCGCCATGCGCGCAACGGCCCGTCCGTGATTTCCGTCCGTCGCGGCCGCCAGCGTCATCGGTCGTAACGGTGCGAGCTGTTCAGCTAGTTCGTGAGTCGTTCGCCAAGGGCCGAGCGCGCGGCCGGTGTGAGATTCCAGCGCGCGGTAAATCGCCCAGGAGGCTCCGAGAATCTTGAAGGCGGGCAAGCCGAGGCGGCTGGACTCGTTCTTCAGGAAGACCTCACCGACCCTCAGCGCTTGTGCCAACTGCGGCGCGCGCACGAGCGGCGTGGGAGCGTAGCCAGGTAGACGTTGATGAAATGCGAGCGGCGCTCGGCGTGGTGGCTGGAACCTGGTAGTTCGGTTTGACTTTCGATTGTAAAACAGTCGCGAGCTCATCAGCCCTTCGCCAAATCTCCGGACGTTAGGACAAGTCGCTCAACGCGCGTTCCGCTCCCCATTCCGGCCACGATCTCGGGCACGTCGGCCACGGTGACATGTCCGTAAAAGAAATGGTCCGGCTCAACCAGAATGGTAACCCCGCTCGAACACTGGTCGAGGCAACTGGACGCGCAAGCCCGCGCCTGGACTTTTGCCAGACCGCGCACGGAGAGTTGCTCTTTCAAGGCATCGCGCACCCCTTCCGATCCTCGTGCCGCGCAAGATCCTTTCTCGTGCCCTTCCGCGCGGCGATTCGTGCAGACGAAAAGATACCGTTCTCGTTGCGGCATTGCGCAGTCTCCAGCTAAGGCGATCTCCGCGGGCGGGGCGCCACGGCCACTGCACGCACGATGTAGGAGCCGGCTTGCTTGTCGGTTTCGAGCTTCAAGAGCCGGCGTTTTTGCGCCTCCAAGAGCAGATCGTTGAAGGCGCGAAAACCGTGAGCGCGCTCGTTAAAGCCGGGATTTTGGCGCTTCATCGCCTGCTTCATCAATGAGCCGCGAATCGGATAGTCCTCACCTCGCTCGGCCCGCAAAGCTTCCAGAGCCTTCGCCAAGAGATCCAACGCTTCGTCTGCCGAAGGACCTTCGCTCTTTCCTTCCG
>Ga0136617_10005892_pt1 | contig 10978 bp, 10 predicted proteins | sample AntDrymUQ3222106_2_FD_129672 | JGI IMG/M metagenome (GOLD analysis project Ga0136617, IMG submission 129672) | Polar desert sand microbial communities from Dry Valleys, Antarctica - metaG UQ322 (21.06) | ecosystem: Environmental > Terrestrial > Soil > Desert | place: Antarctica: Dry Valley...
CCGCCGTGTGCCGGGAGCTGCAGATCTCCGAGCAGACCTCTTACCGCTGGCGTAACCAGTTCGGCGGCCTGAAGGCCGATGACGCGAAACGGCTCAAGGAGGGACTGCCCCTGTTTCTGTTGACGACTTTCCGGGGCGGTTCAAACGGCCGAATCGTGCCGCCTGGTCACCGCCCGCAATCACAACGTGCAACCCGACCGTCGCTTGCGGAGAACGCCGGCGATGTTTTATGTGAGGAACGGAATAACCTGCGCGAACGTGTCTAGTGCCGCCTCCTGCACGGTGAAGTAGGTGAAGCCGAACCGATTGTGACGGGCGAGCACCTGTTCGGCGATCTGTTCGGGGCTGCCGATCAGCACCGCAGGGAGGTCGCCGACCTGGCTCGGGGTGAGCGTGCCGTTCAAAGACCGCGAATAGGCCTCTAGGGCGGCCGGTCGGTCGCTGGTTACCTGTACGCGCAGCACGATCACGTTGCGTTGAACCTCTTTCCGGCCCAGTTCGCGTTGTTCCGCCTCGACTAGCGCCACCCGTTCGGCTACCTGACGTGAGGTGAGAAAATACATACCGCGACCGTGTCGGTCGAACGCTGTAGCGGAGAACGACACGATGTCGGCGTGTCGGGCAGCCAACCGCAGTACCCGGTCGCCGTTGCCGCCGATCATCAGCGGTGGTCGACCGGCTGCGGTCCCAGGCTCGGACCCGGACGTGGCCGTTTGGGAGCGAAGCAACTCCTCCAATGTCGCGGTGAGCTTGGCGACTCGGTTGCCTGGTGTCTCGAATGGGATTCCGGCTTGATCGAACTCGCTCTTCTTCCACCCCGCGCCGATCCCTACCTCCAGTCGGCCGCCGGTGAGCCGGTTGGTGGACACGACGTCCCTGGCAAACAGCGCCGGACTGTAGAACGAAGTGTTGCTGACGAAGGTGCCGACCCGCACGTTCTTAGTGACCTCGGCGGCTAGGACGCATGCGGGAAACGGTGACGGCATGCTGAGGTGGTCGGGCACTGTGATCACGTGGTAGCCGAGGGCCTCGGCCCTTCGACACTTCTCCACCCATGACGCCCTGTCCTGAAGGGTCGAGAAGCTGACCCCGAACCGCAGCCTCATCTCCGTAGACATAGGGGCGTCCCTTCGAGCAGCTGCGTCATTAGCTGGGATCAATCGCTGGCGTTGACGGGATCGGGTACACCGGCTCGGACCGTCGGCGGTTCAGTAGCGCCGGAAGATCGAGTCGATGGCGCACGTGGTGTTCTCGCCGAAGAGGTCCAGATATCTCGTGTCGAGCCGGTAGGTGTGCGGGGTGCGTTCGAGGAACGCACGCAGCGAAGTGCGCTTCGAGAGGCTGTCCTCGACGATCATGTAGTCCCCCGGCGCAAGATGGGCATCGAAAAAGTGCAGCACGCTGCCGACATGGACGTGTGCGTCTTCGATGACGAGCCACGGCCGGGGCAATGTCGCGGTCAGCTCGTTGGGAAGCAACTCGGCGAGCTGAGCGATGTCCCCGGTCAGGAAGGTGATCCGTTCGTCGCCGACACTTACCGGGGACCGATCCACCGAGACGATGTTCGGGTTCACCCCGTGGGCGGCAGCGATGTCGGCCATCCAGACTGCGCTCCCGCCACTGCCTGAGCCCAGCTCGATCACGCTTTGGGGGGCGAGCTCGGCAATGAGCATCGGATACGCGGCCAGGTCGAACGCGGTCTTGAACAGCGGCCGGTTCGCCCACGTCAAGTGATCTTTCTTGCCCTGCGCGGCAAGAAAGACCTTCAGCCCGGCGCCCATCTCTGCCAGCACCTGCTTATCTGGGCGCCGCAATCTTGGTAGCGGATCAAGAAACCGAGGCCCGGAGATGAGATCGAGAAATGGCTCGAGTTGTCTGCGAGCCCGGTTTGAGGCTTGCACATCCGCTGGGCTATCGACGGCTCGGCGCGCGTCGCCGACGGAGCTTCTAATCTGGTGGTCGTAGTAGGTGGCGAGTCCGTTCTGACGGGCAATCTTTGCCGTCACGAATTCGTCGACGACGTCCGCCAGAGCTGTCAAGTCGTCATCGTCGCCATCGGACTGCGTCATGCTTCGCCGGGTCGGCACGCTGCACCACAGATCAGGCGCGCCTCCTGGAGCTGATCGAGCAGCTCGCGGCTACCTCTCGGCCACGACTGTTCGATCTCGTTGAGGGTGAAAGTCCCGGTCCTGTTCAGCAACTCCTGGCAAGGTGCCACTAGTTCCGCCGGCACGGTCAGGACTGTGTCGGCCGTCAGCAGGCGTACGCCTGACTGATCGGAGCCTATGTGCAGCACGCCTTCGGGATGCGTATGGAGTTCGAGTTGCCGATCGTCGTGCAAGACGGCCTCAATGGGCCGTGCCGGCAACGGGACGGACCGTTCCCGCTGCCCGTCGACGAGCCGTTCCTGCACGGCCCCTGAAGTCAGTTCCATCATCATGGTTGTGATCTCGCCTAGCACGGCGGTCACCGTCATGGCCGCGTGCTCGTGGTCGCGCAGATGGTTCGGCGGGAGCTCCTGGGAGAAGTCGTTGCGGTGCATGAGCTCGTCGAGCATGGCGCGCAACACATCGTCGGTCTTCGTCGCCCACACCGTGAAGGTCAGATGCAAGCTGGGTTCTTTGCCGCTGTGGCCGCTGTGCCACCATCCGCGCGGTATCCACAGCACGTCCCCGGCAACCAGGGTGATCTCTCGGTCCGGCTGCTCGGTGGACGGGTCGCTTGCCGGCGCCCAGAGCCGCCACGTCTTGCTTCCCTCGATCTGAACGAGCCAGGCATGGTAGGGATCGCGGTGCGCGCCGAAGCCCTGCTCCGTATGGGGGGTCAGGTAGGCGTTGACGAACACGGGGTGTCCGATCTCGGCGGCGAGCCGGCGGCACAGGTCGCCAAGCGGCGGCCACAGGCGTTGAAGACCTTGCAGGACAAGGGTTGCTCCGCCGCTCAACTCGGTGACGACGCGCACCGGGTCGGCGAGTCCTTTCACGGCTTGCGACGTGGCCCGCTCGGACCGAGTGATGGACTGCACCGGTACAAGTTTGTTGTCGTGGGCCATGCGGAACGCCGGAACCTGCGGGCTGTGGCCGTTGAGGATTGTGTCTATTGCGCCCCAGGTCAGCACCGTCCTCAGCTGCATCGCTGAGCCGACGCTGTGGTAGGGCCAGTCAGGCCAATCTTTGTCGAACAAGGACGGATCACCAAACAGTGGCAGGAGTGGCCGCGGCGCTGTCAGGTCCATGAGAAGTCCATCTCGTGAGCGGGCAAGTCGGCCCCCAAGGCCGTGCGGACCGCCTGAATGCCGTCGAGGCGCTTGCGGTCCCACGTGTCGCGCCGTTCCGCAGCCAGCTGTGGCTCCAGCACGTCGGCCACCTCACCGGGTAGTTGCTCCCGCCATCTGCGTAGCAGCAGGGCCGGACGACGGTCCCGGAAATGCAGACCACGGGCGACTCCGAGCGCGGCTGCTGCAGCCCCGCCGGTCAGCAGGCCATCTCGTTGCAAACCGTCCAGTAGCCAACGCACATTGACCAACGGGATGGTCACCGGGGAAAAGTTCTCCGGGTCATACAGCAGGGCCACGTCGCCGTCAGACTCGATCGCGCCTGACAGGTACTGCTCATAGACCCACCCGCTGCCGGTCATGCCGATTGTGCGGCACTCCACCGCCCGAAGGGCCCCCATCGACGAAGCACCGGTCACTGATTGAGCGGCCTTGAGCACGGTACGTATCTCGGTGATGCTGACGGCCAGACTCTGCCCGAACTCGCCGTCCAGAATAACGACCTCACTGTCGGTGGCGGTGCCGGACAGCTTCAGCAGATCGAGCCGGCGCACCGGCGGGAGCAGGACCAGCTCGTGGCCACGCGTCGCCGCGAGCCCGGACAGGGCCTGCAAATCGGCATGACGCAGCGAGGGCCCAGCGAACACGACGACACTGCTGCTCATGCCAGCGGCCTCGCCATGCCCACCAGGACCATCTCCCGGTGCAGACGCGTTCCCAGCCTGGCTTTGTCGTTGTGGTAGTTCTCGATGCCAGGAACGATCGCTTTCGTGACGGAGAAGGGCAGGTCGCTCGGAGCGAGTTCCGCCGCGAACACCAGGGACAAACCCGCCTGTTGAAGCCCGGCGAGTACCTGGTCGAGGTTTCCCTCCACAGTTGGAGCGGCGTGGCTGTGTAGCTCGGCGAAATCCATCTCGGGCCGCCCTGCGCTCCACGACCGCAGCATTTCCCGCATCGCGTCATATGAGGTGTGCCGCCGGTACGCCTGGCCGTTCAGGTCCTCCCGAGCGCCGGAGATTATATTCAGCCGTGACTGTGCGGCCTCGGTGAGCGCACGCATCAAGGCGACCGTGGGGTCGGGATGGCAGCCGGCCCCGCCGTTGATGAGCAGCCCGTCCTCGGAGTGGGTGTCTTCGGCCGTCGCGAAAACTGTGGGCACTCCGATCGCGTTGGAGTAGCTGAAAAGCTGGACGTGGATGCCCGCTCGCTGGAACCGCTCGATCAGCTCGAATGCCTCCCCTGGCAGCGATGCCAGCCGTATCAAGCTGCCGCGCCGTAACGTCTCACCGAAGGCGGTGCAATCGTGTTCGACGAGTTCGAGCAGCCCGTGCAGCAGCGCTTCCTGTGGGCTGTTGCCGGAAGCTAAGCCAATGGTGTTCGAGCGGAACATCCCGTGCTCGGGTGGGTGAGGGACGAACAAGGACAGGGCGGGGATCAGGACCTCGGTGTCCGATCGAAGCTCCCGGACCGGCCACCACGCGAGCGGCGCGTCCTCGGTCCAGGTGTGGCCTCGCCTCAAGATGAGGCGCCTCGGATCCAATACCGGCACTTCCGCTCTGCGCAACTCGCGGTAGGAGCAGACAAGGGGCGGCGCGGCCGTGACCGGTTCACACCAGGTCCGTTCGATCGCCTCCATGAGCGCGGAGACTCGCGCTGCCTGGACTGTCACACCCTTTCCGCTGGTGACGGTGTTGAGCCCGGGGGCGGCGTCGGGTCGGTAGCTGTTGAAGACGGGTACTCCGAGGACATCGAGATCGGTCACGTCCGCGATACGGGTGATGCCGCACCGCGCCAGCGACGCCTCGGCGAGTGCCTCAGTTTCCTGCAACGTGCGGGTACGCACCGCGGTGCCGCTGACAGTGACGGGACCGGCCGTCGCGCGCGGGAACCAATGCTGCCGAGGGGTACTTGTCCGCGGTGTCGCCGCGGTCGTCGTCATGCGGGCATCGCTGTCTGCGACCGGGCCGCGAGGGTTTCGTGGCAGGCTTGCAAGACCCAGCTGTACCAGGCGTCCACGTTGGCTGGCCTCTCGATGGTGTGGCTCTCGTCCGGGAACAGCATCAGGTGCACGTCACAACCGCGCGTGTCCAGCGAGCGGTACATTCCCCGAGCTTCGCCTACCGGCACGTGAGCGTCGTCGCACCCATGGGACAGCAAGATTCTGACGTCCGTGCTGATCGCGTTCAGATTCAGGCTCTCTCGCCGGTACGACGTCGACTCACCGATCGGGCCGTACTCGCGGAGCCAGTGCCAATGAAGATCGGCCGCTCGCGCGACGGCGGCGAAGTCAGCCCAGCCCGCATGGCTCGCGATCAGCCGGACCTCCGGAAGAAGCGTCGCGAGGGCTAACGCGAGATAACCTCCGAAGCTGCCACCCATGGCGGCGACGCGGTGGCGGTCCAGGCTCGGGTGGAGCAGCGCCGCCCTCACCTGAGCTGCTGCGACCGCAGCGACGTCCGACGTCCATCGTCCCCACCCCCGTTGCACCGCTTCCTGCCCGTAGCCGACTGACAGCGGCGGATCCGGCATGAGAACAGCGAACCCCTCGGCCACGAACGGCCACGGATTCCAACGCCACGACCAGTCGGTCCAGCTGAGTAACGGCCCCCCATGGCACCACACCAGCACCGGCAGCGGCGCGGTGGTCTCACCTGCCGGCAGGCACAGCCAACTGAACCACGTTGATCCGTCCGGGCTGCGGTACCGGATGCGTTCCATCCGTCCGCTCGGTGCGACGGCGGCACTCGGCGCGAGCAGAACACGGGGCGAGCGCCGCTGCCTGGCCGAGGACCCATGCGCTGTACGGATCTCGTCCACGGATAGCGACACGACTTCGGGCGGCATGTCAATTCCCGATCTGACGACAATTGCCTCGTCTGCTGTCGTGGTCACCGTCTGCACCGACCCCGGCAGGTCGATCTTTTGGGCTTGCCCGCCCTCTGGCGACACCTGCCACAAATGCCGCTGCCCGCGCTCCTCACCAACACAGAGCAACAGGTCGGGCGCTGCCCAGGCACGGGCCTGCAACCAGTTGTCATGGCGCGCGGCGGTCCGGTGCAGCCGCGCGCCGATTGGCTCGATGAGAATTACCGTTTGGCGCGGAGCGTGCCCAGGTGTCGCGACGCGCTCTGCGGTGCAGGCGAACCACGAGCCGTCCGGCGCGGCGACGGCGTCGCGTAGGTCGTCATCGTCCATCCAGACGGCAGTGGCTTTGCTGGCCTCCGTGAAGGCGAACAGCAGCATCCCATAGCGTCGGTGACCGCCGCGCAGGAAGCGGACCAGGCCGGCGGCGCACCGGCGGCCATCTGGTGTTAAGGCGAGCCGCCCGGTGAGCTGGATGTCTGGCTCCAGCGGCATGTCGAGCAGCTCTGGGGCTGGCGTGCCGGCATCCAGTGGGACGTGAACCAGGCGCAGCACGTCGCCGTCGGCGTTGTAGCTGGACCGAGGCCACAGGTCACCCCCAACAACAGCCGCAGTCGGCGGCACCGCAGGGCGGGCCTCCCGCCGCGCCGCGTCGTCAGCCAGCGACGTTGCAAGCGGGTCCATCCACACGGCCGCAACGGCGCTCGAGCTGGCTGCGGCAAACGACACAACATCGCGGGCCGTACCCAGCAACAGCTCGGGCTCGCGTCGCTGGTCGGGCTGGTGCCGGCGCAAGCTCCGACCCCGGTAGCCGTTTTCCCGCTGCTGCTCCCCGCGTACATCGGACAAGAAGAGGTAGGTGCTGTCGCCTATGACAGTCACCGCCGACGCGCCCGCGTGGACATGCTCCAACGTCAACCCGCTACCGTCCGCCGGGGAGTATCCGAGGATAAAGGGCACCGGCTTCGGGCGCTGGCTGCGCACCAGCTTCGACTCGAGCAGCAGTCCGCCGTTGAACCTGTGCCCCACCTCGGTGCGCGGCTGACCGCGCATCAGATCCAGTAGGGCCACACCGGTTCCACGTTCGCCGTTCGGCGGGGAGATCGTCACGCCGAGACTCGCATCGTTGGGTCTTAGGCGGCGAAAACTACTACGCATGACCGGCTTGTTGACGGATCGTCACCGCCTCGTCGACGAGCGCACCCACGTCCAACGAGGTCAGATGATCGATCAGTTCGGCGCGCAGCCACGCCACCTTCGTCTCCAACGTCATCAGATGGTGCGATCCTGCGATGCCTTCTGCGCTCTGGCCGCTGCAGAACTGGTCGAGGGCCAGTTCGGTGAGATCTCGGGCGGTCGGCTGCAGTACGGAGATGGCGACGTGCAGCGACGTCCCGTCGCCAGTGGTGCCGCTGTACTGATGGCCAGCGGGAATGTAGAGCGTGCCGCCGGGCTCGAGAGCCACCTCCACTTCCTGGCTGTCCTCGTCAGATCCGGGCGAGCAGCTGACGTACCAATTTGTGCGGCCTTCGAGCTGAAGGATCAGCTGGTGCGCCTCCTCGGTGTTCGCTGCGATCTTCACGCCCGTCTGGTTGACGAATACCGCGGCTCGCACGTCGGCTCGCAGTGTCGTGCGCAAGCTGGCTGCCAGATCGTTCAGGCCGATGTGCCAATGATCGGCTTGATGCAGGACCAGCGTCCGGCCCGCCGCGACCTTGTCCCGGATGCTCACGGCCTTCGCATAGGAAGGCATCGGCCGGCCCTGCACACTGCGGGTCTCGCTCACCCCCGCCATCGCCGCCCCAGTCTGTGTGAGGACGCTGAAGTAGGGCGCCAGCAGAAGCCCACAGTCGAGCATGTCCCAAATTTCGGCCTGCGTGAGCAACCCCGGAGCCGTGGGGCACTGGTAGGACCGCGGCCGGACTCCCCAATCGTCAAACAGGAAGGCTCCGGCATCCCCGACGAGGTCATCCAGCTGGCTGGGCGACGTCGTCGTCTTGTTGGCGATCGTCACAGGATTCACACCGTCCTTTGACGCATCCGGTCGACCGCGGTCTGCACGAGCAGCCGCGAATCGACCGACCCCACGTGACTCGCCAGAGCTTTGGTCAGATCGTGCGCCTTGTCCTCGGTCCCGAGCTGGTATTGCCGTTCCAACGGTCGGTCGGCGGCGGCGGCGAAGGTAGTCATCAGCGCGTCGGCCAGATCGCGCGGCGAAGGCTCTGTGATTGTGAAGGTGAGGTGGAGCGAGATACCCCCGCGTGCAGTCGCCACATGCGGGAAACCGTGAGGTAGGTACAGGACATCTCCGGGCTCCATGACGAAGGTGTGCGAGTGACTGTCCACGTCGACGTCCAGGCCCGCCCGAGCGTCGACCTGATCCGGCGAGTCGTAGATGCGCCACGTCTTGGCGCCGGCGATCTGCACGGCCAGTACGTGGGAGCCGTCACGGTGCGGCCGCATGCCGGTGTTGTCGCACGGCGTGTAGAAGACATACGCCTTGAGCTCTGCGGGCAGACGTGACTCAATCTGGCGCATGATGGTGCGGACGGGCAGGTGCCAGTCCTCCATCTGGCTTATTTTCATGGTTGCGCCCGCCGCGAGGTGCTCGCGGACTTTCACCGGGTCAGCGAATGCCCCCACGGATCGACCGCCAATGCGCCGAGTCTTAGTGAAGTCGGTGATTGGCGGCTGATTCCCATCTTTGAGAAGAGTGAAGTATGGCCAGCGCAGCATGCCAACGTCGAGCAACGATTGAATGTCGTCCTCGTCGAGGAGACCGTTCGTTGGTGAGACGTTTTTGAACAGACCATGCTTCTTGTTCCAGTAGCTCCCCAGAAGGTCGACGTCGTCGATGTGCCGAGCGAGCGGATGTTCAGTACTCACGGACGATCCTTTGCACAGTTGGCTCGAGAGTCCGGCGGCTGCAGTGGCAGGAGATCACGCTACGGACCGGTTCCGGGAACATCGAGAACGCTCCCGGAACCGGCTCACGCAGATCCTGACGTCTCAGGCCTCGTTGATGTTCTCGATCACGACCGGACGCGAGTGGTCCGAGAGCTCCCCGACCTCGAGGTCGGCCTCCTCGATGAGTACCTCGTCGGGGGTCGCGCCGAGCCTGTCTTCTGCAGACGACATGGTGTTCCCTTCTGCTGGTGATTTATCCACAGCAGATGCCACGGATAAATCATGCTATCACGCGTCGAACCAGCATGAGAACGGTGAATGTCACATTCAGGATCGACCATTTTGAATCGTTAGTCCTCGGTCTCCCCTGGCGGGGAGGCCCGTTCCGGGCTGAAAATGTGTGTCCGGGTGTCCGCTGACGTCGTATCCCCTTGGTCGTTGGAGGCCGTGCGTTAGTCGGGCGCTGGGAGCTGCGTTGTGGGCCCTTCCATGTTGCTTCGAGCACGAGGACTAGATTCGCCATCCCCTTGCGGCTCCCGCGGGCATTCCGGGTTGTTTCCGTGCTGCTGTGTGGAGGTGAGTTGCTGGTGTTGGAAGAGACGCAAGATCGTGAAGAGATCGTGCAGCGGGTCGCCGCTTTGGATATCGGCAAGGCCGAGTTGGTCTGCTGTGTCCGGGTTCCCGGTGAGGTTGGGCGCTCCAGGCGGGTGCGGGAGGTGCGGGCGTATTCGACGATGACCCGATCCCTGCTCGGGATGGTCGACCGGCTCGGTGAGCTAGGCGTGACACGGGTGGTGATGGAGGCGACCAGCGATTACTGGAAGCCGCCGTTCTACCTGTTGGAGGCTGCTGGGTTCGACGTGTGGCTGGTTAACGCCAGGGATGTCAAGCACCTGCCGGGCCGGCCCAAGACCGATCGGCTCGACGCGGTATGGCTGTGCAAGGTCGCCGAGCGACAGATGCTGCGGGCCAGTTTCGTGCCGCCCCCGCCGATCCGGGTGTTGCGGGATCTGACCCGTTACCGGTGGGACCAGGTAGCGGTCCGCACCGCGGAGAAGCAGCGGGTCGAGAAGCTACTTGAGGACGCCCAGATCAAGCTGAGCGTCGCTGTGAGCGACATCTTCGGGGTGTCCGGGCGAGACATGCTCGCCGCGCTGATCGCCGGGGAACGAGACCCGAAAGTCCTCGCCCAATTCGCCCGGCGCCGGATGCGCACGAAGATCAGCCTGCTTGAGGAGGCGCTCACCGGCCGGTTCAGCGACCACCACGCATTCCTGCTGTCGAAGATGCTCGCCCGCATCGACGCGGTCAGCGCCGACATCGTCGAGCTCGATGCCAGGATCGAGGCCGAGATCGCCCTTTTCGCCCAAGCGGTGGCACGCCTCGATGAGATCCCCGGCATCGGCGCTACCGCCGCCGCTGTAATCATCTCCGAGATCGGGGTGGATATGAGCCGCTTCCCCACCCCCGCGCACCTCGCGTCCTGGGCCCGGTTCTCACCGACGGTCAAAGAATCCGCCGGACGCAACAAAGGCAACGGCACCACCGGGCACGGCAACCGCTACCTCGCCCGCGTCCTCGGTGAAGCCGCTGTCAGCGCCGGCCGCACGAACACGTTCCTCGGTGAGCGCTACCGAAGGGTCGCCCGCCGACGCGGGAAGAAGAAAGCGATCGTCGCAGTCGGACGCTCGATCCTGATCATCGTCTGGCACCTGCTCGCCAACGACGAGACCGGATTCCATGATCTCGGCGCCGACTTCTACGACACCCGCATCAGACCCGATCACAAAAAGCGCGGCCACGTCCGCCAACTCGAGGCCCTCGGCTACAAAGTCACTCTCGAACCAGCCGCCTGACCAGCCCGAACGTCAAGACCTGTCCCGGCGGAGCCGGGAGCTGTCGCGTGCCCGCTCACGTTTCTATTTTCGGACTAGG
>Ga0136617_10005893_pt1 | contig 10976 bp, 12 predicted proteins | sample AntDrymUQ3222106_2_FD_129672 | JGI IMG/M metagenome (GOLD analysis project Ga0136617, IMG submission 129672) | Polar desert sand microbial communities from Dry Valleys, Antarctica - metaG UQ322 (21.06) | ecosystem: Environmental > Terrestrial > Soil > Desert | place: Antarctica: Dry Valley...
CCATGCGCGGGCCTAAAGGCGCCGCGCTCAACCTCATAACCCCCCTGAAGGGGGCTGAGGACGAGCGAGACCTTGTGGTCAGCCGGCTTCAGCCGGGTTCCGCAGTTGAGCCCGGTCCCTTTAGGGCCGGGCATGGACCGAAGGTCCATATGTTGACCCCGCATCCGGCACCTCCCCCGGTGGCCCGTCGTTCGCCTGCTCCCACCGCGCCCGGCACGGCCCGTCATCCGTCGTACGCGACATCGCCCTTTTGCGGCCGAGCACCTGATTTACCCGGTGCAGGCCGGAAACCAACCGGTCCACGTCCTCGAACGTGTTGTAGACGTAGAAGCTGGCGCGCGTGGTGGCCACCACGCCGAGGGCGCGCATCAACGGTTGCGTGCAGTGGTGGCCGGCGCGGACCGCGACGTTTCCCTCATTGAGGATGGCGGCAACGTCGTGCGGGTGGACATCGCCGACCGAGAACGAGACGACGCCGCTCCGCTCCTCGGCGGAGGCCGGGCCGTGGATGACGAGGTCGTCGACGTCGGCCAGCCGGTCGAGCGCGTAGGAGACGACCTCTCGCTCGTGCGCCCGCACGCGCTCCATGCCGAGCCCTTGCAGGTACTCGACCGCGACGGCGAGGGCGATGGCGTCGCCAACCGCCGGGGTGCCTGCCTCGAACTTGGCCGGGACGTCGGCCCAGGTCGAGCCGGCCAGCTCCACCTTGCGGATCATGCTGCCGCCGCCAAGGAAGGGCGGCATGGCGTCGAGCAGCGCCTTCTTGCCGTAGAGCACGCTGGCGCCCATCGGGCCGAGCATCTTGTGGCCGGAGAAGGCCAGGAAGTCGCAGTCCAGGTCACGCACGTCAGTCGGCAGATGCGGCACGCTCTGCGCCCCGTCGAGCAGCACGACCGCGCCGGCCGCGTGCGCCTTCGCAATCAGCTCTTTGGCAGGATTGAGGGTACCGAGGCTGTTCGAGACGTGGGTGAGGGCGACGAGCTTCGGCTCCTCGGCCATCAGTTGGTCAAAATGGTCGAGGTCCAAGCGGCCGTCTTCCGTCAAGCGGACGTAGGATAGTCGCGCCCCAGTGGCTTCGGCCACGAGCTGCCACGGCACGATGTTGGAGTGGTGCTCCATGACCGTGCCGACGATCAAGTCGCCGGGTCGCAGGTTTGCTCGGCCCCAGCTCTGGGCGACCAGGTTGATGGCTTCCGTGGTGTTGCGGACGAAGACGCATTCGCGCGCCGAGCGGGCATTGATGAAGCGGGCGATCGACTTCCGCGCCGCCTCGTACTTGGCGGTCGCGATCTCGGAGAGCTCGTAGACCCCCCGATGGATGTTGGCGTTGTATTGGCGGTAGTAGTCGTCCAGCGCCTCGATGACGACGGCCGGCTTCTGCGAACTGGCCGCGCTGTCGAGGAAGGCGAGCGGTAGCCGGCCGTTCGCTGGCGTCTGGTTCAGGACCGGGAAGTCGGCCCGCACCGCGGCGCCGTCCAGCGGGTCGGCGTCCATGTGCTGTCCCTTCGTTGCGACAGCGTCCGGCGCAATGATGGCCATGAACAACTCTCCTATTGCGGATGAGCCCGGATCGTTCGGCTGGTAGGGGCGACCCGGCGTGGTCGCCCGTTCCGGCCACGGATCGGTCACGATGCTGCTGACGGCGTCGGCACCACCGTCACAGGTGGGCGACCGAGGCGGGCGACCACATCGGGTGGCCCCTACCTGCCGAAGGGCCCGTGCTCCAGCGTCGCGCCTAGTAGCCGACCTTCGCCGCGATCGCGCCCTGGAGGAAATCCTGGATCTCCTCGACGGGGATGCGGTCGATCACCGGGCGGAAGAAGCCCTCCACGATCAGCTTCTGGGCTTCCGAGCGGGGGATGCCGCGCGACTCCAGGTAGAAGAGGTGCTCTTCCTCGACCTGGGAAACGGTCGCGCCGTGGGTGCAGCGGACATCGTTGGCCAGGATCTCGAGGTTCGGGATCGTGTCCGCCCGCGCCGTGCGGCTCAGGACCAAGTTGCGGTTCTGCTGGTAGGCGTCGGTCCGCTGCGCGCCCTCGCTGACCTTGATCAGGCCGGAGTAGACGGAGCGGGATTTTTCCTTCAACGCGCCTTTGAACTCCAGGTCGCTCGTCGCGTACGGCGACTCGTGGAGCTGCCAGGTGTGATGGTCGAAGAACTGGTCGCCGTCGCCGAAGAAGATTCCCAACATCTCGGCCAGCGCGTTCTCGCCGCGCAGATGGGCGCCAATGGAGTTTTTCGTGAACTTGGAGCCGAGCGTGACCTGGAGTGACTTCAGCTCGGCGTCGCGGCCGAGCACGGAGCGCTGTGTCATGAAGTTCCAGACGTGCCGGCCCCAGTCCTGCAGCTGCACGTAGCGGAGTTTCGCGTTCTGCCGCAAGACCAGCTCGACGACCGCCGAGGCGAAGGCGGCCTCCTCCTGCGTCTCGGAGCGGTAAGCGTCGACGAAGAAGGCCTCGGCGTTCTCCTCGACCACGACCAGCGAGTGCGTGAAGGTGGCAGTGCCCGCCTCCTGGGCCAGGGCGAAGACGCGGAACGGCAGCTCGACGGCCACGTTGCGCGGCACGTAGAGGAAGGCGCCGCCCTGCCACATCGCGGCGTGGAGCGCCTCGAACTTGCCGAAGTCGGCCGGGACCGCCTCGGTCATGAAGTGCTTCTGGACCAGCTCGGGATGCTCGCGCACCGCCGTGTCGAGGTCGCAGAAGATGACGCCCTGCGCGGCCAAATCCGGCGCCAGCTCGCTGAACAGGGTCGAGCGGTCGCGCTGGACGACGATGCCGCCGCGCTGTTCGCTCGTCCCGAAGGCCAACGCGCCCGGGCTGCCGCCGCCGTCCTCGATCTGCTCCAACGAGGTGACGCGCTGCCCATCGGCCGCGAACGGCTTGAACCGATCCAGCCGCAGCCGCCGCAGGTCGGTCCGGCGCCACTCCTCGTCCTGCCGCGTCGGCATCGGCAGCCGCTCGTAGGTTTCCCAGGCGCGCAACCGCGCCTCAAGTACCCACCTCGGCTCGCCCTTCTGGCGGGAAAGTTCTTCGACCGCATCTCGGCTGAAGCCGGTCAGCTCGGTCGGCGCGGTGGTGTCGTTGGTCACGGTTGTTGCCATTATTCCCTCTTCAGGCTGTTGCAGATGTTCCAGGCCCTTGTACGGGCGACCCGGCGTGGTCGCCCGTTCTTGGGCGTCAGGGTCGTTCGATTTTCCGACGATCCTGGCAACATCGTTCCATATTGGCGACCGTGGCGGGCGACCACACCGGGTCGCCCCTACCAAGGTGCCGACCCGGGCTCTACCCGACCGAGCCTTCCATCTCCAGCTGAATCAGCCGGTTCAATTCCACCGCGTACTCCAGCGGCAGTTCCTTGGCGATCGGCTCGATGAAGCCGTTGACGATCATGCTCATCGCCTCGGTCTCGGAGAGGCCGCGGCTCTGGAGGTAGAATATCTGCTCCTCGGCGACCTTCGAGACGGTTGCCTCGTGGCCGATCGAGACACGCTCCTCCTCAATCTCCATGTAGGGGTAGGTATCGGTGCGGCTCGTCTCGTCCAGCAGCAAGGCGTCGCAGACGACGTTGCTGCGGACGTGCTCGGCTCCCTTGTGGACTTTCACCAGGCCCCGGTAGGAGCTGCGGCCGGTCCCCTTCGAGATCGACTTGGAGGTGATCTGCGAGGAGGTGTGCGGCGCGGCGTGGACCATCTTGGCGCCCGCGTCCTGGTGCTGGCCGTCGCCAGCGAAGGCGACCGAGAGGACCTCGCCGCGCGCGCCCGGCTCCATCATCCAGACCGCCGGGTACTTCATCGTCACCTTGGAGCCGAGGTTGCCGTCGACCCACTCCATCGTCGCGTCCTTGTAGGCCGCGGCGCGTTTCGTGACCAGGTTGAAGACGTTCTTCGACCAGTTCTGGATCGTCGTGTAGCGGCAGCGCGCGCCCTGCTGGACGATGATCTCGACCACCGCCGAGTGGAGGCTGTTGGTGGTGTAGGTCGGCGCGGTGCAGCCCTCGACGTAGTGGACGTAGGAGCCCGGGGCGCAAATGATCAGGGTCCGCTCGAACTGACCCATGTTCTCGGCGTTGATCCGGAAATAGGCTTGCAAGGGGATCTCGACGCGCACGTTCTCCGGGACGTAGATGAACGACCCGCCCGACCAGACCGCCGAGTTGAGCGCGGCGAACTTGTTGTCGTTGTAGGGGATGATGGTGCCGAAGTACTGCTTGACGAGGTCCGGGTGCTCCCTGACGGCCGTGTCCATGTCGAGGAAGATGACACCCTTCTCCTCGAGGTCCTCACGCAAGGAATGGTAAATGACTTCGGACTCGTACTGTGCGCCGACGCCGGCCAGGAACTTCCGTTCCGCCTCGGGGATGCCCAGCTTCTCGAACGTGTCCTTGATGTAGTCGGGCACGTCCTCCCAGCTGTTGGCGGTCTTGCCGAGCTTCTCGGTCGGGCGGATGTAGTAATAGATGTCGTCGAAGTCGATCTCGGCCAGCTTGTCGCTGCCCCAGTTCGGCATCGGCCGCTTCTCGAAGTGCTCCAACGACGTGAGGCGGTAGTCCCGCATCCAGTCCGGCTCGTTCTTCATCTTGGAGAGCTCGACGACGACCTCCCGGCTGAGGCCCTTCTTCGACTTGAAGAAGTAGTCCTCCTCGTCGCGGAACCCGTACTTGTACTCGCCGATATCGATTTGCGGCTTCGGTGTCGCAACCATTGTGTTCTCCTTCGCAGCCCTTGCTGCGACCGAAAGATAGGACAGGGTCCGCAGATCTGTTCAGTGCTGGCTTTAAGCGGGCACCGCGAACTCGGCGCGGAGCTTCTCGTAACCCTTGGCTTCCAGCTCCACGGCCAGTTCCGGGCCGCCGCTCTGGACGATCCGGCCGTCCATCACGATGTGGACGTGGTGCGGCTTGATGTAGTTGAGCAGCCGCTGGTAGTGGGTGATCAGGAGGACGCCCATTTCAGGGCCGGCCAGGGCATTGACACCTTGCGAGACGACGCGCAGGGCGTCGATGTCGAGACCTGAATCCGTCTCGTCGAGGATCGCCATCGTCGGTTCGAGCAGCGCCATCTGCAAAATCTCTGCCCGCTTCTTCTCGCCGCCCGAGAACCCCTCGTTGAGGTAGCGGGTGGCGAAGGACTCGTCCATCTTCAAAAGCTGCATCTTTTCTTTCATCAGGCGGCGGAACTCACGCGGCGTCATCTTCTTGGTGTCGCCGTTGGTGCTTTCTTCCACCCGCGCGTTGCGGACGTTCGTCACCGCCATGCGGAGGAAGTTGGCCATCGAGACGCCTGGTATCACGGTCGGGTACTGGAAGGCGAGGAAGATGCCTTTGCGCGCCCGCACGTCCGGGTCCATCTCCAGGATGTCCTCGCCGAAGTAGCGGACGCTTCCCTCGGTCACCTCGTAGCTGGGGTGCCCGGCCAGGACGTAGGCGAGGGTGCTCTTGCCGGAGCCGTTCGGCCCCATCAGGGCGTGAATCTCACCCGTGTTGATCGTCAGGTTGACGCCCCGCAGGATCTCTTTGTCCTCGATTGAGGCATGTAAGTTTTCGATCTCGAACATCGGGACGTTGGTGGTATCTGCCATAGCGAACTGCTTTCACCCTCCACTGCGTGCTGCCCGCGCAATTGGCGAGCGACGTACATCCAAACTTCCGACGCCGTACGGCGTCACCATCGTTCATCGACCGGTCGCTCAATCAGCCCAGCCATTCCATCCCACACGGGGTGCTAGGCGTTGGCCTTGCTGCTCGTCCCTGTTGCCGACTGGCCAGGTCGACTGCCTTGGCACCTGGGGCAAAGCCCGGCGAACACGGTGTGGTGGCTGACAAGCGCGAAGCCGCTTTGCTCCTCGGCAACGTGGCTGGCGAAGAAGGCCACCGGCACGTCGACGTCCAGCAGGAGGCCGCAGCCGGTGCAGTGGACGTGGTCGTGGCGGTCCGCTCGCTTGTCGAAGCGGCTGGCCTGGTCGGCGAACGTCAGCTCCTGGATCAAGCCGTGCTCGGCCAGCAGGTGGAGCGTCCGGTAGACCGTGCCGTAGGCGATCGTCGGGTAGCGCCGGCGGACGCGCTCGAAGAGCTCGCCGGCCGTCAGGTGGCCGTCGGCCGCCTGCACCTCGGCGAGGATCACCGCCCGCTGCGTCGTATTGCGATAGCCTTCTTGCACCACGCCGAACCCTATCTGCCTGTCCTACCCGACTGCATCCCCATGGATGCGACCGCTGCGTACCGAGTCGCCATTTGAGAATGAGTCTCGTTGCCGGGTCAAAGTATACCAAATCGCTCGGCATTGCGACGAGTGGCGCCTGCGGGTCAACCGGGCATCCAGCCACTAATCCGACCTATTTAGTCGGATTTACAGGTAGCCTAGCCTCGCCGCTCGATGGTGTCAACATGACACGTCCCCAGACTCATCCCCATCGCCGGATGTACGAGGGAAGGCGCATCTTGAAGGGGCGGACCGGTGTGTCCGCCCATTTCGGCGTCAGACGGTTTCGATGGTGCCAACGCCGTCGGCATCATCGTTTCCGATTGGCGGCTAACGCGGGCGGACACGCGGGTCCGCCCCTACCAGCCGAACGGCGTCGGCATCATCCTGCCGTACCCAACTCACGCCCAGCCGTTCGGAGACATGGGTTACACATTTGATGGCAACGACCCACTCCTCACTCCCATCGGCTATCCTGCTCCAGGGAACTACTGCCGCCCATACATAAGGAGAGATCTCAGATGACCTCGCGGCCATTTCGCCGGATCGTGGCGCTCGCCGCAGCCTTGACGCTACTCGCGGCCGTCGCCCTCACCGGCATCAATGCCCAGGACACACCGGCCACCCCGGCTGCCAGTCCGACGGTCCCGGTGGTCGTCCGCAACGTGCTCGCCGCGGAGCTGCCGGCCGCCGCGGCCGGGCAGGAGCTCCAGCTTGTCCGCTACGTCATCCAACCGGACACGCGCCTCGCCACCCACGTTCACCCCGGCACCCAGATCGCCTCGATCGAGGCGGGCGTGCTCACCTACACCGTCCTCACCGGCGAAGTGCCGGTGCTGCGGGCGGTGACCGGCGGCACCCCGATCCCCGCCGAGACCATCCGGGCCGGCCAGACGACGGAACTCCAGCCCGGCGACGCGGTCATCGAGCGCCCCGGCGCCGTCCATTTCGGCGAGAACCGTGGCACCGAGCCGGTCGTCATCCTCGCCGCCACGTTACTCACCGCGGGCCAGCCCGCCGCCATCCCGGTCAATGACGAGGGCACACCGGTGAACTGACGCGCCTGTCCGGCTGATCGTTCCCGCCGCACTCGCCCTCTTACCGCGGATCCCCGGTACCGCGCTCCCCGCGATCGGTCACAACGCGAAGCGTCGCGCCCTGGGCGGCGAGGTAGCGCTCCGCCATCTTCTGGGTGCGTTCGGCCTCGGCGCGATGCCAGTCATCACGCGCCCGCGCCGCCATTGCCCCCATCGCGAAGCGCACGCCGCGCAGGTAGACGCCGAGGTCGGATAGCGTCATTGCCCGAGGACCTGGGCTGGACGCACGGTGCGTCATCGGGTGGAGGGGGGTATCGACCGGCGGCAGGCCGAGCCCGTCGAGCGCTGCCAGCACCTCGTCGTCGCCGGGGCGGTCCATGAAATCGACGCCCACGTAGCGGTAGACCTCACGTCCATCGGGTGCCAGCACCACGATCGCCGGTTTGGCCATCTTGCCCGTGTCGTTCCAGACGCCAGCTGACTTGATTGCCTGTTCACCACCGGGGTCCGCAAGAATGGGAAACGGCAGCGCCAGCTTCTCGACCATCGCCGCGTTCTGCGCGGGCGAGTCGATGACGATCGCGGCGATCGTCGCGCCGCGTCGCCGGTAGTCACGGTAGTCACGCGCCATGACGGCCAACTGGCCGTTGCAGTATGGTCACCAATCGCCGCGGTAGAAGACCAGCACCACCGCGCCCGCCGTCAGCGCGTCGGCGAGCTGCCACGTTTGCCCGTCCTGGTCTGTCAGCGTGCATTCCCGCATCTGTCCCCCTCCTAGTCCCTTGCTCATGAAGCCGTTGCCCGCTCGCCGTCTCGACTCGCTGGCGGAATCGGGCAGCCGTCAGGCCCGCAGATGCCGGCGGCGATCTCCTGTTCGCGCTCAGCGGTGAACTGCGCCCGCTGCCACTCCCAGTCGATCGTGGGATGGAACTTCTCGGGGTGCTCCACTGCCCAGATCTGCTTGCGGATCGTCAGGTTCTCGGGGTCGAGGCGCAGGGCATCCCGCCAGGCGGCGATCGCCTCTTCACGTCGTCCGCGTTGGGCCGAGGCCTGTCCCAACTGCAGCTTCGTCGCGACCAGCTCCCGTTCAGTCGGGCCGAGCTGGTACGGCGGAGTCGCGTCGGGGCTGAGGCCGGGATCCTCTCCAGCCAGGAACCGCTCGACCACCGCGACGTCCTCAGGGTTCTCGATGGAGAAGCCGCCGTACTTGGACCATTGAATGACACCCCCCTCGTCGACGAGTACGCCGTTCGGAACCGCTTTGAAGCCGAGGTGAGCGCTGGTGACCCCATGCTCGTCGACGACGGTCGGGAAGGTGGCGCCGGCCGTGGCAACGAACGGCACGGCCGCCGCGCGCCCGCCGTGCTCCAACGCGATCGCGACCACCTCGAAGGCATCACCCTGATGCGCCTCATAGAAGTGCTGCCACCCGGGCAGCTGTGCCCGGCACCCTCACCACGAGCCCCAGAAGAAGAGGAGCAACCGCTTGCCCCGTAGTTCCACGAACCGCAACTCCCCGCCTTCGAACCGCGGCAAGACGATGTCGGGAACTGTCGCCCCCACATTGGCCGTCGTCTCGAACCTCGTCACGGTCTCCCCTTCTGGCCTGGTTCCGCGCATCACCTGACCCCGCGAGTTCTGATGCTCACAACGAGGAAGCAGCTTACCACAGGAAAGCCACGACGCGGTCCGCCGGGAAAGGGGCGTTTCGCCGAGGGAACAATGGAACGTGGCACGATGGATAGCGCCGCGGGCCGCGACGAATGGTCTAGGCGCGCTCTAGCCAGCCCAACGCGGCCGCGGCCGCGACTGCCAGCGACGCCTCAGCGCCGTCGAAAGGTCCTTTCTCGAAGTCACCGTCGTTCTGAGCCATCTGGTTGGTCACATGGGCAAAGCAGACGACGGGGCGGTTCCGAGCCCAACCAAACGCGTAGAGCGCCGCCGCCTCCATTTCGACGGCGAGCACACCGATGGATGCGGCCGCCGCCAGGGCGGTGCGCGTCTCGCGAAACGGGGCGTCGGTCGTCCAGGTCGCGCCACGCAGCGTCGGGAAGGCGAGCCGGGCAAGGCCGCGGGACGCACGCGCAACGATGTCCGGGTCAGCGTCGATGAACGCGGCGGGCGGCAGGTAGTTGGCGCTCGTGCCTTCGCCACGGAGCGCCTGATCGATCAGGATGAAGCAGGGCAACGGAAGATCGGGCGCGATCTGGCCGGCGGACGTGATGCTCACGAGGAGTTCGCAGCCGGACGCGAACAGCTGCTCGGCGACGAGGACGGCAAACGGCGCGCCGACCGCGCGGCCGACGATACCGATCCGGAGATTGTCGCGTTCGGTCTCCCAGAGCTCGGTGTGGTAGCAGGCCCAGGATGGGGAGAGAGCAGCCCGCCCCGCGCCGACGAGGTAACGCACCATGTCGCCGTCCGGGTCCAGCAGGCAGACCGCGGGAACCCGGCCGGCGGGGAGGCCGCGCTGCCGACGGGCCTCCCGAAGCAGGTTCTCGGGCAAGAAGACCGACTGCTCCGAATAGTCCGTCCGGGCGAGGATAGCGGCCGCCGTTTCTTGCGGGCAAGTGATCGTCATGGCGCGTCGCCGTCAACCTCGTCGCTCGGTCCCTGCGCCGACTTCGGTCCGTCTGCCGCGGGACAACCGATGCATCGGCGCGTCAGAAGGGCCACACTCTCAGCCCCGGCCGGCCTCGCAGCAGGAGGCCGTCGATACCCCAGTAGCGACCGGACGGCACGACTGCGAGGATGAACAGCGGGACGTACTCATGCGGCTGCTCGAACATCCAACGGTTGCTCGACAGATAGACCAGCGCCAGAAAGAGCTGAAAGAGCAGGCCGACGAGCGCCACGCCGCGCGAAATGAAACCGAGGATGAGCAGCAGACCGACGCCGAGTTCGGTATACGTCACCACCCACTGAAACACATCCCAGTTCGGCAGGATGAAGTCGTTGACAACGTCTTTGAGGTACGGCACCAGCGTCCCGCCACCGCGCTCGTTGACCTCGAAGTTGAGGATGGTGCGCGCCTCGTTGCGGACGATAAGGAAGCCGCGATACCAGCCAAACTCGACCTGGCGTTCGCCGGTTAATTTGGCAAGACCATTGGCGAAGAAGATCACGCCCACAAAGATTCGCAGCACTGCCAGCCCGCGCCCCAGCGCCGCTCGACTGACCACCGGCTCCGTCGAGGGCGCAGAGATGGACGCGGCTGGGTCCCTAGACGTCATGCAAGAGATCCTCCCAAGTGGCAGAGAAACTCAAAAGGAGGCGCACCTCTCCCACCGGCAGGATTCAAGCGGGGACGAGTGAGTCTTCTGTACCGAAACCGAACGATGGTCATCCTATCATACGGGGCGAGTCCGGAGGGGTGCGCTCGCCCTCAGGCAGTGCGAGGTCGACGGCGGCGGACGGCGAACCGGCTGGCGTTCGGTCAGGACCAGGCAAGTCTCGTTCGGAGGTGCGAGCGAGCACAGCCTCCGTCGTGGTTCCCTGACCCCTAAACGGTCCTGACCGGCGAAGTGGTGGTGCTGCGCGCCTTCGGCAGTTGGTACGGATCTGTTGGGCGTGCGCGTTGAGAACACGCCAGGCCGGATGACGGGTGCGTCCGTGTTTCCACTCGTGGCCCAATCAAGTTCTAGTGGACTGTCACGGGTAGTTTGCGGGGTTGCTTTTGGGACGATAGGCTGGTCGCGGACCAGACGAGCGACTCGGAACGGAGGCCCCGCATGCGGCAG
>Ga0136617_10005894_pt1 | contig 10974 bp, 10 predicted proteins | sample AntDrymUQ3222106_2_FD_129672 | JGI IMG/M metagenome (GOLD analysis project Ga0136617, IMG submission 129672) | Polar desert sand microbial communities from Dry Valleys, Antarctica - metaG UQ322 (21.06) | ecosystem: Environmental > Terrestrial > Soil > Desert | place: Antarctica: Dry Valley...
CAGCGGAGCGAGAAGCTCGGCAGCCCCTGATAGACGCGAAGGAAGACCTCTTGCGTCAGATCCTCGGCGAGAGAACGGTCGCCCACCAGTCGGAGGACGTAGTTGAACACGGGAAGCTCGTACGCGCGGACGATCAGCGAGAACGCTCGCTCATCACCTCGCTGAGCCTTCCGCAGGACGCCGAGATCAGGCTGTGGCAGCGACAAGTGGGCCGGAGTATAGCGCCGAGATCGTCAAACGGGAGGTCACCCTATCGCCGCAGCGCACAAATTGCCTCCAGTCATCTCGGACGGTGTGTCCAAACCCAGGAGCCGCAGGGCTGTAGGAGCAAGATCGGAGAGCTCGCCGCCTTCCTTTAGCGTCACTTCACTCGATGTAAGGATGAGCGGAACCGGATTCGTGGTGTGGGCAGTGTGCGGGCTGACGCCGTCGACCTCGAGCATCGTCTCAGCGTTCCCGTGATCGGCGGTGACGAGACAGACGCCGTGGGCGGCATGCGTCGCCTCGACCACGCCGGCGAGGCACCCGTCCGTAACCTCGACCGCCGTCGTCACGGCCGGAATCGAGCCGGTATGGCCCACCATGTCTGGGTTGGCGAAATTGATCACCGCGAAGCGATAGCCCTGCCCGATTTCGGCAGCGAACCGCGAGGCGACCTCCCGGGCAGACATCTCCGGCTTCAGGTCGTAGCTCGGGACGTCGCGCGGGCTCGGGACGAGAATCCGCGTCTCGCCCGGCCACTCGGCCTCGACGCCGCCGTTGAAGAAATAGGTCACGTGCGCGTACTTCTCCGTCTCGGCCGTGTGCAGCTGCCGGGCGCCGGCACGAGCAAGCGTCTCTGCCAGCGTGTTCTGCACGACCTGCTCACCGAACGCAACTGGGACGTCGAGCTCGCCCGAATACCGCGTCATCGTGGTCAGATCGTTGCCTGCCTCGACGAGCTTCTGGGCCAGCTGGCGACCGCGGTCGGGACGGAAGTTGAAGAAGATGACGGCGTCGCCAGCGCAGAGACTCGGCGCGCCCTCGACGATGATCGGCAGCAGGAACTCATCCGTGATTCCGGCCGCGTAGCTTCGTTGCACATCTTCCAACACGTTATGGGAGGGGACACCCGTTCCGAGCGTGATCGCATCGAGAGCCTTCTGCGTCCGCTCCCAACGCTTGTCCCGATCCATCGCGTAGTAGCGGCCGACGACGGTGGCGAGCCGTTCCGCCGGGAGCTCCGCCAGGTCGGAAATGGCCGAGGTCGGCGAGACGTCCCGCCCGTCCGTGAACGCGTGGATCCACGTCCGATCATCCATCCCGCGGCGGCGCGCGAGCTCGAGCAGCGCCCGGAGGTGGTCGAGGTGCGAGTGGACGCCGCCCTTCGAGACCAGACCGAGTAGGTGGACGTCACCGTCGCGCGCTCGCGCCCGCTCGAACGCGCTCCCGAGCGCCTCGTTCTCGAAGATGGAGCCGTCGCGGATCGCGACGTTGACGCGTTGCAGGTCTTGAAAGAGGATCCGGCCGGAGCCAATCGTCAGGTGGCCGACCTCAGAGTTGCCCATCTGCCCTTCCGGTAGTCCGACCGCCTCGCCGGAGGCCTTCAGCGTCGTGTGCGGGTACGTGCGCCAGAGCCCGTCGAACACCGGCGTCGAGGCCAGCTCGACGGCGTTGCCCGGCCCGGCCGGCGCGCAGCCCCAGCCGTCGAGCACGACGAGCGTTACGAGGTCGAAGCGGCCCGACAAATCGCTGCGAAGGAGTCGGGCTCGAGCGAGGCGCCGCCGACGAGGGCGCCGTCGATCGACGGCTGCGAGAGGAGCTCGGCTGCGTTCTCGGGCTTGACCGAGCCGCCGTAGAGCACCGGCCGGTCGAGCAGGCCTTTGATGAAGCCGTGCGCCTCCTCGGCGAGCTCGGGCGTGGTTGTCTTGCCGGTGCCGATCGCCCAGACGGGCTCGTAGGCGATCACGAGGCTCTCGTGCTCACCCGCTGCGAACGCGATCGCCTCGACTTGGATCGTCAGCACGAGCTCCGTGTCTCCCGACTCGCGCTGCTCGAGCGTCTCGCCGACGCAGGCGATCACCGCGAGCCCGGCTTCGAGGGCGGCGCGCGTTCGGCGGGCCACCATCTCGTCCGTGTCACCGAAGATCTGGCGTCGCTCCGAGTGGCCGACCAGCGTCCCCGTGACGCCGAGCTCGAGCAGCATTGTCGGTGAGACTTCGCCGGTGTAGGCGCCGGTCGGCTCCCAGTGGACGTTCTGGGCGTAGATCGTGCGGCCGCTCTCGACGGCGGCCGCGAGCGAGACGAACGGCGGGCAGAAGACGACGTCGACATCCGCCGGAGCGTCGAAGCCGTCGAAGAACGCGTGTGCCTCGCGGGGCCCCTTGAACATCTTCCAGTTGCCTGCGATCAGCATCAGGACCGATTCTCCGGGATCGAGGCGACGCCGGGGAGCTCCTTGCCCTCGAGCAGCTCAAGCGAGGCGCCGCCGCCGGTCGAGACCCACGTCACCCGGTCGGCGAGCCCGAGCTCGTTGACGGCGCGGACGGAGTCGCCGCCGCCGACGACCGTGAAGCCCTCGCACTCAGCGAGCGCCTGCGCGACGGCCTTCGTCCCTTCAGCGAACCGTTCCCACTCGAACACGCCCATCGGCCCGTTCCAAAAAACGGTCTTGGCCTGGCGGATCTTCTCCGCGAACTGCGCGCGCGTCTCCGGCCCGATGTCCAGGCCCAGCCAGCCTGCGGGGACCGCGTTCCAGGCGACGACCGCGCTCTCTGCGTGCTCCGCGAACTCGGCCGCCGCGACGACGTCGGTCGGGAGCCGCACGGGCGCTTCGAGCGGATTCTCGACCCGAAGCTGCTCCGCCATCTTGCCGCCGATCAACATCGTGTCGACGTACTCCGCCAGGTTCTCGAGCACGCCGAGCTTATCCTCGACCTTGAGCCCGCCGACGACTGCGACGTACGGCCGCTCCACCTCTCGCAGCAGGCGGCCGAGCATCTCCAGCTCGCGCTCGAGCAGGAGTCCTGCGTAGGCCGGCAGTAGGTGCGCGACCGCCTCGGTCGAGGCGTGCGCGCGGTGCGCGGAGCCGAAGGCGTCGTTGACATAGAGGTCGCAACCCTCTGCGAGCTTGCGGGCGAACTCGGGGTCGTTCTCGGTCTCCCCGGGGTGAAAACGGGTGTTCTCCAACACCTCGATCCGCTCGTCGGGAAGCAGCGAGCTCAGGCGCTCGCGCACCGGCTCGATCCGGAAGGCGGGATCCTCGCCCTTCGGCCGGCCGAGGTGCGAGCAGACGCGGAGCTCTGCCGCCCCGCGCTCGAGCAACAGCTCGAGCGTCGGCAGCGCCGCGCGGATGCGGGTGTCGTCGGCGACGCCGCCGTCCTCGAGCGGGACGTTCAGGTCGGCGCGGACGAGCACCGCCTTCCCGGCGACGTCGGCGTCGCGGACCGAGCGGGGTTTCCGCACGAGCTAGAGCAGCTTGCCCATCAGGTCGACGAGGCGGCACGAATAGCCCCACTCGTTGTCGTACCAGCCGAAGACCTTGACCATGCTCCCGTTTGCCATCGTCAGCTCGCTGTCGAAGATGCACGAGTAGGCCGAGTGGACGATGTCCGTCGAGACGAGCGGGTCCTCCGAGTACAGGAGCACGTCCGCGAGCGGCCCCGACGAAGCAGCTGCGCGGAACGCTTCGTTCACCTCCTCGGTGGTCGTCTCGCGCGCGACGCGGACGACGAGGTCGGTGACCGAGCCGGTCGGGACGGGCGCTCGGACGGCGACGCCGTCGACCTTCCCTTTCAGATCCGGCAGCACGAGACCGATCGCGCGGGCGGCTCCGGTCGAGGTCGGGATCAGGTTGATCGCCGCGGCGCGGGCCCGGCGGAGGTCCTCGTGCGGCATGTCTTGCAGCCGCTGGTCGGCTGTGTACGCGTGGATCGTCGTCATGAACCCCTGCTCGACCGTGAAGGCGTCGTGCAACACCTTGGCGAGCGGCGCGACGCAGTTCGTCGTGCAGGAGGCGTTGGAGACAATGTGGTGCGAGTTCTTGTCGTAGGTGTCGTCGTTGACGCCGAGCACGATCGTGATGTCGGGATCGGTGGCGGGAGCCGAAATGACGACCTTCTTCGCCCCTGCGTCGAGGTGCTTCTGCGCACCGTCGCGCTTCGTGAAGAAGCCGGTCGACTCGAGCACGACGTCGACACCGAGGTCGCCCCACGGAATCGCGGCGGGATCGCGCTCGGAGAGCAGCTTGAGCTCCTCGCCGCCGGCGCGGATGATGCCGCCGCTGACCCCGACCTCCCCCTCGAGCGGGCCGAGCGTCGAGTCGTACTTGAGCAGGTGCGCCATCGTCTTCTCGTCGCCGAGGTCGTTCGCGGCGACGATCTCGATGTCGGCCCTGCGCTCGAGCTGAGCGCGGAAGAAGTTCCGCCCGATCCGGCCGAAGCCGTTGATCCCTACGCGAATCGCCATTCGTCCCGCCGCCTCCCGCTGGTCGTGTGCGCGGCGGAGTCTAGACCGCGAGCGGGTACTTTCCGCGCAGATAGCGTAAATAGGGCGCCGAGTCGAGGCCGCCGCCCGTGATCCGCTCGACGAGCTCACGCGACGTGAACTTGCGGCCGTGGCGCCAGAGGTTCTCGCGCAGCCAGCCCGCAAGCGCGCCGAACTCGCCTTGCTCGAACTGGTCGTGCAGGTCGGGGATCGTGGCATTCACCTTCTCCCACAACTGGCCCGAGACGACGTTGCCAAGCGCGTACGTGGAGAAGTAGCCGATCGCCCCGACCGCCCAGTGGATGTCCTGGAGCACGCCCTGGGCGTGATCGGGCGCCTCGACGCCGAGGTAATCCTGCATCCGTTGGTTCCAGATCTCGGGCAGTTCCTCGAGGCCGATCGTTTCCGCGAGCAGCTCCTGCTCGAGCTCAAAGCGCAGAATGATGTGCAGGTTGTAGGTCGCCTCGTCGGCCTCGACCCGGATCAGCGAGGGCTCGACCCAGTTGACCGACCGGTACCAGTCCTCCTCAGTGACGTTGCCGAGCGCCTCGGGAAACGTCCGCTGCAGCTCAGGGTAGAAGAAGCGCCAGAACGGGAGGCTGCGGCCGACCATGTTCTCCCACATCCGGCTCTGCGACTCGTGCACCCCGAGAGAGGCGCCGCTCGCGAGCGGTGTCCGCTCGAGGTCGCGGGCGACCCCGTGCTCGTAGAGGCCGTGACCGCACTCGTGCATCGTCCCAAAGAGGCCATCCAGGTTGTCGTCGAAGTACCGCGTCGTGAGACGAATGTCGGTGGTGGCGATCGAGGAGGCGAAGGGGTGCACGGCCGTGTCGAGACGCCACTCGGACGAGTCGAATCCGAAGCGCCGGACCACCTTCAGCTCGAACTCCTGCTGCCCCTCCAGCGGGAAAGTCACGCCTCGGGCGGGCCGCTCGCCCTCAGCGCGGGCGCCCACGACGAGCGCCACCTGCTCCTGCTTGAGCCGGTCGAAGACGGCACGCACCTCCGCCGTTTTCATCCCAGGCTCGAAGTCGTCGAGGAGCACGTCATACGGCTCGTCGTAGTCGTCGAAGCATTCGACGTAGCGGCGTCGGAGGTCGAAGTTGTGCCGCAGCGCCGGCAGGAACTGGGTGAAGTCCGACTCCTGGCGTGCCTTCACCCACAGCGGCATCGCAAGCGAAGCGGCGCGCGACATCTCGGCACGCAGCTCGGCGGGCACCCTGCGTCCCTTCGCCCAGTCCCGGCGGACGAGGCGGATCAAGCTGGCCTCGTCCGAGTCGTAATCGAGGGTGTCCTCGAAGGTCGCGAGCTTGTCCAGCAGACGGCCCATCTCATCGGACGTGAGCGCCTCGTGCGCGATCCGCTCGATCGTGGCGAGCTGCTCGGCGCGGACGCCGCCGCCGCCGGGCGGCATCTTCACCTGCTGGTCCCAGGCGAGCAGCGACGACGTGCGGTCGAGATCGTGGATCTCGCCGACGCGTTCCTTCAGATCCTGGTAGGCGGCTTGCACCGGGCGCAGAACCGTACCGGGTTCGACTGGTCATTGAATGGGCACGCGAGCAAATCTCAACCGCTAAAGCGCGCGAGCCCCAGCCGCGACCCTCGCAGCTTCAGGAGGTCTTGGCGCGAATCGGGATCTGCTTCCGCAGATCCCGATTCTGCTTGCGCCCCAAAAAGAACAGGCGGGCCGGAGGGGGAGCTCCGAGGACGACCTCCCCCTCCGCAAAACCGTGCTCCGGTGCCGGCGACGGACGGGGTCTGAATCCGACGCCGGACGAGTACGGACCCGCTGCTGCAAGAGTAAGGGAAAGACAACCGTTCGTCATCCGCATTACAAGTCGGAAAACTACGTGCCCGCGAGATCCCCGAGCTTCTTGAGCCGCCGGTGGACGGAAGCCTTCGTGCTCGGCGGCTCGCACCTTGCCGCCAGCTCGCGCAGCGGCAGTGTCGGGTGGCGTAGCCGGAGGCGGGCCACCTCGTACAACCGGTCGGGCAGCCGTTCGAGAGCCCCCGCGGCCTGCAGCGCGCGTACCGCTTCGAGCTGTTTCTGCGCGGCGCGGCTCGTGCGTACCAGGTTCGCGTGGTCGGCGTTCGCAAGCCGGTTCGCCTCACTGCGTGCCGCCGCGACAACCGAGCGCTCCTCGAACGCGAGCACCGTATCTCCCGCACCAGCCGCGCTCAGCACGGCCTCGATCGCGTCGAAACCCTTGGCGTACGCGACGGCGTGGCGGCCGCGGTCAAGGACGCCCACCGTCACGTCACTCGCCGCCGCGACGGAGCGCAGGAACTCGGCGCCCTCGAGTGAGGTCGTGCGGAGCTCCAAGTGGGGCGACCGCGGCCCCGAGAGCGAGCCACCACCGAGCAGTGCCCCACGAAAATACGCCCCCCGGCAGCAGGCGCGGCCGACCACCCGCTTCGGAGGCCGCTCGAGGGGCGCATGCCGGGGGTCAAGGACGCCCGCCTCGACGAGCATGGCCAGGGCAGCCTCGTTTCCCCCGATGTGGAGCTGATACCGGGTCGAGCGGTCGAACGCGCGGCGGCTATAGGTGCGGATCTCCGAGTGGATCCCGAGCTCGCGCAGCAACGAGAAGGCGCAGCGTGCGACCCCGGAGGTTACGAGATCGAGGTGGAGAGCAATCTCTCCGCGTCCCCGCAGGTGGATCGTCCCGGCCGAATGGAAGAGCGCCGAGATCTCCGCGCGCCGGCAGCAGCCTCGCTTCGGCGCGATCACCGCGAGCTCGGAGCGGAGGTCGTCAGAAAGTGGCATGACCTTCCAGGGCTAGAAGCCGGCTCTTGTAGGCCACGCCGAGCTCGCCGTACCCGCCGATCCCGCCCACGGCGACGACCCTGTGGCAGGGCACGAAGAGCGAGAACCGGTTCTCGGCGCAGAACGTGCCTGCCGCCCGAGCCGCCCGCTCGCGGCCGGCTCGGGCCGAGAGCTCTCCATAACTGACGATCTGGCCCCAGGGGACGCTCCGGAGCGCCCCGGCGAGCGCCGCCTGAAACGGTGTCCCCCAATCCTCGTCGAGCGGCACGTCCGCGAACGAGACCGGCTCGCCGCCGAAATAGCGGTGGAGTCTTTCCAGCAGATCCGGCACGAAGCCGTGCTGCTCCCGTGGAGAATTGGCCGCTAGCGTTTCTGTAGGGGCACCGGGGGTGCCCTTGGGGGCCGTTTCGGGAATGGAGGCCGCGGTCGTGGGCGGGTCGTGCGCGACGACGACGCGGCCGTCGCCGACCCACAGCTCCCCCACGCCCCAGCCGTCGACCACGTAGGCATGGCGCGTCACGCGCATCGGCGCCGACTCTACAATCGCGCCGTGAGCGCTCCGGGGATCTTCCGACCTCCGACGCCGGTGAACGAGCCGGTCAAGAGCTACGCGCCGGGAACGCCCGAGCGCGAGGAGCTGCGCGACCGGCTCGCGCAGATGCAGCGCGAGCGGATCGCGATCCCGTTGGTGATCGGCGGCGAGGAGATCGAGACGAAGGAGACGACGCAGGCGGTGATGCCTCATCGGAAGGAGCACATCCTCGCCGACGTGGCCAAGGGTGGCCCGCAGCACGTGCAGCAGGCGATCGATGCCGCCCGGGAGGCGCACGGAGACTGGTCGCGCTTGCCCTGGGAGGAGCGTGCGTCCGTCTTCCTCCGCGCGGCCGAGCTTCTCGCCGGTCCCTGGCGCTCGACGATCGTCGCCGCGACGATGCTCAACCAGTCGAAGACCGCCCACCAGGCCGAGATCGACGGCGCTGCCGAGCTGATCGACTTCTGGCGCTTCAACGTCGAGTTCATGCTCCGGATCTACGCCGAGCAGCCGGTCTCCTCGCCGGGCGTCTGGAACCGGCTGGAATACCGCCCGCTCGAAGGGTTCGTCTTCGCGGTCAGCCCGTTCAACTTCACTGCGATCGGCGGCAACCTCAGCGGCTCCCCGGCGCTGATGGGGAACACCGTCGTGTGGAAGCCCGCATCGACCGCCGCGCTCTCCGCCCATTACACGCTCCAGCTCCTGCGAGAGGCAGGCCTCCCCGACGGCGTCATCAACCTCGTCTACGGGTCGGGGGCGTCGATCGGAGCTGCCGCGCTCGCGAGCCCGGAGCTCGCCGGGATCCACTTCACCGGCTCGACGCCCGTCTTCCAGAGCATGTGGCAGACGGTCGGGAACAACATCGCGAGCTACCGGAACTACCCTCGCATCGTCGGCGAGACCGGCGGCAAGGACTTCATCCTCGCGCACCCGAGCGCCGATGTCGACGCCGTCGCGACCGCGATCGTGCGCGGCTCTTTCGAGTACCAGGGCCAGAAGTGCTCGGCAGCATCGCGGGTCTACGCGCCCAAAAGCATGTGGCCGGAGTTGCGCGAGCGCCTCGAGGCGCAGGTCGCGGAGCTGAAGATGGGCGATGTCGCCGACTTCTCCAACTTCATGGGCGCCGTCATCGATGCCGGCTCGTTCAAGACGCAGAAGGAGGCGATCGACGAGGCGCGCGCTTCCGCGAAGGCCGAGATCGTCGCCGGCGGCCGTTACGACGACTCGGAGGGGTACTTCGTCGAGCCGACCGTGATCCAGACGGAGGATCCCGGCTACCGGACGATGCAGGAGGAGCTCTTCGGGCCCGTCGTGACGACGTACGTCTACGACGACAAGCGCTGGGCCGACACGCTCGAACTGGTCGATGCGGGGGCGCCGTACGCGCTGACCGGCGCGGTCTTCGCCGACGACCGTTACGCCGTCGAGGAGGCGCACGCAGCGCTTCGCTACTCCGCCGGCAACTTCTACGTCAACGACAAGCCCACGGGCGCCGTCGTCGGCCAGCAGCCCTTCGGCGGCGCGCGCGCGTCCGGCACAAACGACAAGGCAGGGTCGCTCTGGAACCTGATCCGCTGGGTCAGCCCGCGCACCGTGAAGGAAACCTTCGTGCCGGCGACCGACTACCGCTACCCATTCATGGGCTCCGACGGAGCGGACAGGCCGTAGCGATAGGTTGACCGCGTGGGCGAGGTCATCCACGCGATCCGGGTTTTCTTCGAGCAGCTCGCCGCGGTCCACTTCGGCGCGCTCGGGCTCGCAATCCTGGCGCATGTCGTCAAGACCACGTGCACGAGCCGCGCCTGGCGGAACGCGATCGGCGCGGCCTATCCGGAGCAGCCGGTGCCCTGGCGCTCGATCTACGCGGCCTATCTCTCGGGCGTCGGCGTCAACGCGATCGTTCCCGCGCGCGCCGGCGACGCGGTCAGGCTCTACCTCGCCCACCGGGCCGTACCGGGCGCCACCTACACGACGCTCGCGTCGACACTGCTCGTTCTCTCCGTCTTCGACTCGGCGATGGCGCTCCTGATCTTCGCCTATGCCCTCACGCTCGGTGTCCTCCCGGGCGCCGGCGCACTCGGCGGACTGCCTGGCTTCGACTTCGGCTTCTTCGCCGCCAACGCGGAGTTCTCGTTCGTGCTGGTCGTCGTGCTGACGATCTTCGGCGTGATCGGATTCTTCTGGCTGCGGCTGCACGTGGCCGAGTTCAAGCAACGCCTGCGTCAGGGCCTGGCGGTGATGTCCGACCGGACGCGCTACCTGCGCGAGGTCGCCCTCTGGCAGGCCGGCGACTGGACGCTGCGGTTCGTCGCGATCTGGTTCTTCCTGGACGCGTTCGGGATCGAGCAGACGATCCGAAACGTGTTGCTCGTGCAGGTGACGCAGAGCCTCGCAACGTTCGTCCCGATCTCGCCCGGCGGCATCGGGACCGAGCAGGCGTTCATCGTCTTCGTGTTCAAGGGGACGGGCGTCGCCCGCGCCACCCTGCTCGCGTTCAGCGTCGGGATGAAGCTGACGTTGATCGTGACGAACATCATTCTCGGCTTCACGGCGCTCTTCCTGACGCTCGGACACACGGACTGGCGCTCGCTCACGGGCAAGCGGACAGCGTCGGAGCCGTAGTCCGCGATATGGCCACGGAGCTTGCGCCTCACGAGCAGCGTGTCGTCGATGTCGTGGACGACGTCCTCGGCCCGCTCGTCGCCGACGGCCGTGTCTTGGTCGCAATTTCGCCTGCTTCCGATGTCCGCGGAGCACTGATCGAGGTCAGACCCAGTCGCGCGGGCGCGTGCCCAGTGACGATCCACTGCGACGCTCCTGGCGACCTCGACCTGTACGTCGGGCGCCACGAGCTCACGACTCACATCTGGAAGTCACGGGAGTGGAAGCTCGGCCACTTCGAGGCTTTGGGAGCCGAGCTCCGCGACTGGCTGACTGCCCTGGTCGCAGGGCGGTACGAAGAGGAGGTCAGGCTGACGGACAGCGGTGAGCCCGGGAAGGGACGCGGAACCATCCACCTCGAAGGCGGTCCCCACCGCTTCACCTATTCCCATGTCCCGACGGTCGGCAGCCGCGGGCCGTGGCGGAAGGTCAGCTACCTGCCGTACTGAACATGCCGCCGCGCTCACTCAGTCGAGGTCGAGCGCGATCCGAAGCGCATGGCGCAGTCGGTGCAGCGACTGCGGGTCAAGAGCACCGCGCCGAACGCGAA